>Ga0302311_10005345_pt1 | contig 13579 bp, 12 predicted proteins | sample III_Palsa_N1_3_FD_200449 | JGI IMG/M metagenome (GOLD analysis project Ga0302311, IMG submission 200449) | Peat permafrost microbial communities from Stordalen Mire near Abisko, Sweden - III_Palsa_N1_3 | ecosystem: Environmental > Terrestrial > Soil > Palsa > Peat permafrost | place: Sweden... | reverse complement strand
GGACGATTTCGGCGTAGACCCAGGGGATGGGCTGGAATTTATTGGGCCAGTCCTCGGGGTTATGAGGCCAGGCGATCCAGGTTGCGGCGTGGGGCGCCCATTCGGCGGGCATGCGGTATTGGGGGGTGGTCATCGGTAAGGCGATACTCCTGTGGGCTGGTTACAGGGTATCGCGTTGGCCGGTGAATTTATGTGAATGGGGCGGGCACGACGAGGTGCGCCCGCTCCCTTTCGCCTAAGGCAGTTGCTCCATGACGACTTCGACGTCGAGGTGGCGCGTGCTGCCGGGAATGTCGATGGAACCGAGCAGGAGTGGCTTGCCGGGGGTGAGGAATGCCGCGCCTACGAGCGTGGTTTGGCGGATTATCGGTTCCAGAACTCCGGCGATGGTCTTGTCTTCTGGAACGCTGGATTGCTCCACACTGGACCGCAGCCGGACGCCGTTTGCAAATTCATCCAGCTGTGCCGAGAAATTCATGCCGACGTCCAGGTAGGTGAATTGTGTCTGAACTCCGAGGGTTGGTGTGGAGGCTCCTGCGCTGTACGAGCCCGTCGCAATAGGGATCTTGCTGCCTTGCTTCAGCTTGGTCTCCTGTCCGGATACGACGACCATGGCGAAGTGCTGAATGCCGATGCGTTTGCCATTGTCGACGTCGGTGACCGTATAGGTGAGACGGTAGGTCTTCCTGGGACGGTCGAGATCGGTGATGAGCTTTTGTGCGAGGGCAAGCTGATCGGGCGGAGCTTCCATGACAATGGCACTTTGATTGGCCACCAGGTATGCCTTATCGCACGGCTCGAGCATGTTGCGGAGCGCGGTCACAAGCTCATTTGCGTCGCTTTGTTGCACGCTGTTGTTGAGGTAGAAAGTCCGCTCCATCGAGCCAGTGACGCTGTCGCAGTGAAAAGGCGCACGTGGAAAGGAGGAATCCGTGGCTGGCTTTGCGGGCGCTGCATCCGCGGCGGTCTTTGCCGGAGCGGGTGCGGCCTGCGCTGGTGCGATCGATCCGCATAAAGCCATAACCAGGGTTACTGCAAGAAATCTGCCTGCGAGGGTCATTTGGTTGTCCTTCTTCCTTGTCGTTCAGTTTTGTTTGTTATTTTCTTTGGCGGTCGGGTCCTGGGGGGGGCGAAAAGAATTTCTGGAACTCTGCTGCTTCCTGCGCCTCCAGCATCGCCTGCGCCTCAGGGTTGGGTGCGGCCAATGCCTTCGGGTCGGGGGTGTGGGCGAGTTGGAGCAGGCCGCGCTCCTCGGCAGTCAAGGGCATTGCCGGTGCTGGATGCGAAGGCGCGGCAGAGTCGATGGGTGTCTCGGCGATGAGGCGTTGCCCGGTCGGCCGTGGTGTTGCGGGCTGCACGTGGAAGACCGCCTGGTGGGCGCATGGGTGAGCCTGGGCTTCGCCGGCGGATGCGCTGACTGAGCCAGTGGCGGAGATGACGGTTGGCGTAGTTGGGCTTTGGTTTGCGGCGGATTCCGGCACCCGTGCGGGAATGGAGCTAGTCCGGTGTGTTGCGAAGAAGAAGAGGCCTGCGGCAAGCAGCCCGACGGCGGCCCCGGTAACGGCTCCGCGCCACCATGCTCCGGCGAACCCAGAGCCGGTGAGCAGGTTGAGCCAGCGACGCGCGGGGTGAGGTGCGGGGGACGGGCTTTGTGCCAGACGCTGGGTGATGCGCTGCTCCATACCCTCAGGCGGGGTCGCGCGGCGCAGAGCTTCGAGAACCTTGTCCACCGACTTGTCATGCTCAGTGCTCATGGAACCTCCTCAATCTTTCAAGCGCTCCCGCAGATGCATGCGCGCGCGAAACAGCAGCGAGCGGACGCTTGATTCACTCTTGCCCAGAACTGCGCCTATCTGGGTAGTACTGAGCTCGTCCATGGCCGACAGCAGCAAAACCTGGCGCTCGTGCTTCGGCAATCTGTCTATGGCGTCGAGGACGTTGCGGATGCGACCGGCTTCTGCGAGGGCCTGGTCGGCTGGAAGATCGGCGGAGACCAGGCTTGCGGCGAAGAACTCGTCCATCTGCTCGGGGCGGATTCTGCGCCGGCGATCGAGGGCGAGGTTCCAGGCGATGCGCACCAGCCAGGGCCGAATTTCGATGACGCCGCTAAGCGTCTGCTGGTTCTGCAGGACGCGAACGAAGGCGTCCTGAACGACGTCCTCTGCCTCGGCGTGGTTGCGCAGGAGCGAGAGGGCAATGCGGTACAGCAAACCAGAGTGGTCGCGGACGAGTGCGGCCAGATCGGGCTCTTCCGAGACTCCTTCCGCTGAGAACCATGGCAAGCTCTGTTCCCCGATGGCGTTCATTTGTTCCTTCTATTGCACAGACGCACGGAGTTCCGATCCGCTCGGATTTATTTTCCGCGTGTCTGGTCGACAGACAGGCCAGGGGGTTCGCGGCAGCAAGTCTGGTGCCGTCCCGCTACAATAGATCGGCAGCGTCGGATTAGATCGGCGCCGGACGGGGCGAAGGAAACAAGCGATGAGTTGGTTCAAGCGGGAAGACAATGAGTTCGGATCGGACCGGCGAAAGACGGTGCGCACCGAAGGACTGTGGATTCAGTGTCCCGGATGCCGGCAGGCGATCTTCAAGAAAGACCTGGAGGAGAACCTGAACGTGTGCCCAAAGTGCGGGCACCACTTCCGGATCGGCGCGCTGCGGAGGATTGCGCTGCTGCTGGAGCCGGGTTATGAGCTTGTCGATTTGGAGTTGCGCTCGACCGACCCACTGGACTTCACAGACCTGAAGCGGTACCAACACCGCCTGGCCGAGGCGCGAAAGAAGACCGGGCTGAACGACGCGATCGTGAATGCGATTGGAACCATCGGGTCGCAGCCGGTGGTGGTCAGCGCGATGGAGTACGGGTTCATCGGCGGCAGCATGGGCGCGGTGGTGGGCGAGACGATTACGCGGGCGATCGACCGGTCGCTGGAGACGAAGCATCCGCTGATCATCGTGGCGGCGTCGGGCGGGGCACGCATGATGGAAGGGATTGTGTCGCTGATGCAGTTGGCGAAGATTGCTTCTGGGCTGGCGCGGCTGGACGATGCGGGCGTGCCATACATCTCGGTGATGACGGACCCGACCACGGGCGGCGTGACCGCGAGCTTTGCCATGCTGGGCGATTTGAATATCGCGGAGCCGGGGGCGCTAATTGGGTTTGCCGGGCCGAGGGTGATCGAGCAGACGACACGGCAGAAGCTGCCGGAGGGCTTCCAGAGGTCGGAGTTCCTGATGGAGCATGGGTTCCTGGACGCGATTGTGCCGCGCAAGGACATGAAGGCCTACCTTGCGCAGGCGCTGGGGTGGATGACGGCGGGACGCGAAGTTGCGGCGGCAGCGGAGCCGATCGCGAGCTGAGTTCGTCCGCTCGTCGACAGGCGCCGCGTCAGTGCGGCGTGGTGGCAGGCGTCGTCTGCGAAGTTGCCGGCGGGGTGGCTGGCTTCGCAGCAGGCTTCTTCCGGGCCGGGGTTACAGGACACTTGACCGGAACGGGCGTGGGAGTTACCGGGGGGGGTGGCGGTGGAATCGCTTTCAGTGCGGCTTGCAGATGGATGACGCGGGTCTCCTGAACCTCTGAAACCTGCTGGAGCTGATCGCCCAAGGCGCGGCGGCCGTCGTCGAGACGCGCAAGGGCCTGATCGAGTGCAGACATCTGATCTGCAGGAGCTGCGAGCCGCGCGGCGGCGTCTACGCGCAACATCACGTCGTAGAGTGCCTCGACGTTGCGATAGACCGGCAGCAACCTGGCGGGAGAATCGGGGGCGGTGTCGGCGGCGGTAAGCAGGGTTGGGAGGGTTGAATTTACATCCTTCTGAATCGACGCGACGTTGCTTTCGGCCTCGTTGCGGATGGGAGTTGAGGCTTTCCACCGATTGAGTTGCAACTGGCTGAGAGCTGTTTTGACAACGTCCAGAGAGGGCCGAAGGGTCGCGGATGGCTGAGTTGCGGGCGCGGTTGGGGGCTGCAGGTTGCCGGCGCCGGGCGGAGTCTGAGCCGCGAGCAGCCTGGTTAGTCCGCACAAAGCTAGGAGATAGAGCGACCTGCGCAAAATCATTAATGTCCTCCTGTCGGATGTCGCAGGTTGTGTTGGGCAACTCATGCTTTTCCGATGGTAATGCTGTTTTGATGCATGAATCGGGGCTGCACGCGGCGGTTCGCGGGCATTTTGGCGGCGTGTTTTGGGGTCAGAGCCACGCACTGACTATACGGCCTGCGCTGCCGATGATCCGAAGGTCGTCGCGGCGGTTGGCGAAGTAGCGCTCATTGATCTCGGCCGAGCCGAGGTCTTCGAGGTCGCAGAAGTTGGGGAGCTCGGCGGCGACTTGAGCGGACGTGAAAAAGAGCTGGAAGGCTTCGCCGGCGAGGTGCACGCGGGCGGCGAGCGAATCGAAAGCTAGCTGCTCGCGTGCGGAAAGGGTTTCGCGGGGCTGGGCGTAGTCGAAGACCAGGCCGCTGCCCGGCGGCTGGGATGCGATGAAGGCGACGGTCGCGCGGAACGCTTCGCGGGTTAGGTAAGGGACGACACCGAGCCAGGCGAAGAAGGTGGGAGCGGATGCGTCGAATCCGGCGAGGCGGAGCTGCTCGGCGAGAGACTGGCGCTCGAAGTCCACGGGCGCGTACGTGAGGTTGGGCGGCGCCGCGAGATGGCTGTTCGACAGCAAGCCGCGCTTCCAGAGTTGCGTGGCGGGGTGGTCGACCTCAAAGACGCGCAGGGATGGGTAGGGATTGCGGTGAGCGAAGGTGTCGAGGCCTGCTCCCAGCAGGACGTATTGAGTGACGCCGCGTGGGACTGCCTGGGCCAGGAGGTCTTCAGCGTAGCGGCTGCGGGCGACCAGGAAGGCTCGCAGACCGATGGAGAACGGGCGTGGCTTGTTGGCCGGGTCGCGGCCGGGGGTGCGCTCGATTTCAGCGGCGTGCGGGCCCAGGATGGCGACGGCCATGGGGTCTTCGAAGACCAGCGGCGGGGCGTCGTAGAGTTGGTGGGCGGCCCGGCGCATGGCGACGCGTAGTGCCGTGCGCGAGGGGCGAGCGTAGTCCATGGAACCCGGTCAGCTCCGGCGCAGGATGCGCTTGCACCAGAGCATCGCGAGATAGCTGAGGGCGACGATCATCACAACCACGCCGATGGGGAAACCAACGCGGCGGTAGCTAAGGGCGAAGTCGATGGAAGCATGCGCTGCGGCGTTGTAGATGAGGATAAAGACGATGGCGCAGAACGTGGAGGCGAAGAAGGCCATGAAGCCGGTGGCGACTCCCATGAGCAGGCTGGCGAACCAGCCGAGGTCGCCGAGCGGCACGCCAAACAGATAGCCGGCGCCCAGGGTTCGGGCGCTCGCGGGCGCGATTGTGGGGGCAGATTGCGTCATACAGTTAGAATAGCGTTTTATGAGTGAAGTTGTGAGGACGATGGCTGAGGGAATCCAGGGCGGGTTGGTGATGGCCACGCAGGTGGCGCAGGAGACGGCATTGCGCCAGTCGCCGAACGGGATACGCTTTGCGGTATTTGGCGACGCGGGGATCGACGAAGTGGAACTGACGCGCATGGTTCAGGCCGTGCCGGTGGCGATTGCGGCGGCGCTGGCGCGCAAGAGCTACTACTTTGTGCCGCTGGCGCTGGCCGAGGGGCGCAGCGGCGAGGCGGTAGGCCATCGCAGCAAGGAAGCGACGATGGTCTCGCCGGAATACACGACTGAGCTGGCGGACCTGGCGATCTGCCATCGCAACGTCGCGTTGGGCGCGGGCGAGGATGGCGGCGAAGGGGTGTTCATCTCCACGCGGCTATTGAACGACCGCTTTTCGCTGGCGTTCGAGTTCTTCATCAATGCGGGGCACGCGTTCGTCGATGAAGTGGGCGTGGCGGAGAGCTTTGCGGAGCTGGCGTGGAATCAGGCGGTGGCCGACGTCCGCGGTGAGACTAGCATGGATGCGTGGGAGAGCCGGTCGGCTGCTCTGGGCGGGAACGACGGCGCAGCGCAGGACGGTAAACGGCGGATCGACGAGAAGGCCAAGACGGATTTTCTGGAGGCTGCGTTCTCTGACGCGGTGGCGATTTATATGCTGTCGCTCTCGGTGGACTTCGACTACTCGGAACTACGGGAGCGGGAGTATCCGCTGCTGGCTCCGCAGGCGTTGGCAGACCGGCTCAGGCTGGTGGCAGGGCTGTTTCCGCCGAACGCGGATTACGAGTTTGCGATCCGCTACCGCAGGCGGGCATGAAGTGTTTTCATCCCCCATTGGGAGACTGACTTTTGAGACGCGCGGCCCCTGATGTCTAGCGGGTCCTCGAGGTGTCGCAAAACTTACCCCTTTTGAAACGAAGGCGCCGAATCCGGGCGGGAAGAGGCGGCGTTAGATCGGCTGCGCCGAGTAAGATGGAAAGGCATGGAGAAAGACCGGCCTGACGCCGGATTGCCAGCGACGCCGTAGATTCATCTTTTCAGGAGCACAATGCTCCACGACTGGAACAACTTTTTCAACATGACCGGGGCAGCCGGAGGGCAGCTTATCGGGCTGCTATTCGTTGCCGTCACGCTAGGCACCGGCTTGTCGCCATCGCAATCACTCAATGGCATTCGCGCTTTCTTGACGCCCGCGCTGGTTAATTTCAGTGGCGTGTTGTTTCAGGCCGTGGTCGTGCTGGCACCGTGGCCGTCCGGCTGGCCAATTGGTCTTATCCTCATCCTGGGTGGGCTGGCGGGTCTTCTTTATCGAATTGCTGGAATCCGCTTGCAGCGTCACCTTGGGTTTGTATCCCTCCATTGGCTCGACTGGATTCCCTACGCTGGCGTTCCGGTGCTGGGCAATCTGAGCGTAATCGCAGGCGGAGCCGGATTGATTGCCGAAAAGCCTTTCGCCCCGTATGCCATCGCGAGCGCGAGCACGCTCCTGTTGGCCGCCGGTATCTACGGCTCGTGGGACCTTACGCTGTGGATCATTAAAAACCGCGACAAGACGTAACGACGTGCTCGTGACGTTGCAAAACTTATTCTTTGTGAGTCAGGACTAACCTCGGCCACAGATATCCTCTCGGCGGGACGGAATCGCCGGACTGGGTGCGCCGTAGCTTATGGAAAGCTGACATTGGTGGCCCATTTGTAGGGTTGGAGGCCGATTATCCACAATATGTGGGGTTTACCTTGTTGATCCTGCCCACTGCACCGGATAGATTAGAAGTTGCGCCGATGCCTCATTCTGAATGCGGGGATGCCCACGTTTTGGGGTTTGCGCGATGCACGAATTTGCGTGGGAAGTGCGGTTTCCGGAGGTGTAGTTTGCTCAAGCTCAAGCGGGTCCAGATTCTGGGGTTCAAGTCGTTCTGCGACCGGACGGAGATCCATCTGTCGGGGAATGGGATTGCGGCCGTCGTAGGGCCAAACGGCTGCGGCAAGTCGAACATCTCGGACGCAATCACCTGGGTGCTGGGCGAGCAGTCGGCGAAGAGTCTGCGCGGAACCAAGATGGAGGACGTCATCTTCGCCGGGACGCGCCAGCGCAAGCCGACGGGGATGGCCGAGGTTTCGCTGACGCTGGTCGATCCCGAGGTGTACGACGGTGCGGCGCTGGGAGATGGTTCCGCCGGTGAGGGCGATTGGTCGAGCGACGGGAGCAGCGAGCGGGCCCTGGACCTGGCCGGCGACTGGGATGAGGCCGAGCTGCGCCAGATGCGGGCGCAGGAGACCGAAGAAGCGGTCGCGGAAGCTCAGCCGGGTGTGGTAATCGGGATCGATGGGAATGTGGTGGAGGGGGCGGAACCCGCTCATGGCGATAAGGCTGCCATGAATGGGACACCCGACTCCGTAATTGCGGCACCCGGTTCCGTTGACGGGGCGCACGATCCGAACGGGGTGGTGCTGAAGATTCGGCGGCGCAGGTTTGGCCGGTCGCCGGTGCGCGCGGGCGAGGTGACGATTACGCGGCGGCTGTTCCGCTCGGGCGACTCGGAGTACCTGCTGAATGGGAAGATCTGCCGGCTGCGGGATATCCAGGACATCTTCATGGGCACCGGGCTCGGCGGCGAGACGTACGCAATCATCGGGCAGGAGCGCATTGGCCAGATTCTGAGCTCGAAGCCGATGGACCGTCGCGCGATTCTGGAAGAGGCTGCGGGGATCACGCGGTTCAAGACCAAGAAGCGGCTGGCTCAGTTGCGGCTGGAATCGGCGAAGGTGAACCTTGCGCGCGTCAATGACATATTCGACGAAGTGACGCGGCAGATGGGCACGCTGAAGCGGCAGGCCGCGAAGGCTGAGCGGTATGGACTGCTGCGCGATGAGCTGCGTGGCCGTCTGCAGGTAGTGCTGGCTAGCCGGATGCAGCAGCTCGACGCAGAACAGGCGGAGGTTGCTGCGCAGATTGGGATGCTCACCGCTCAAATTGAGCAGCAGGCCGCGGCGGTCGAGGCGATGGACGCGGAGCATACCGCCGGCGTGCAGCAGGGGTACGACTTCGATCGGCAGATCCGCGAGGCAGGTTCGCAGGCAAACCATTGCGCCGTGGAGTTGGAGCGGGTGACGGCTCGGATGGCGGCGAATACCGATCGCGTCGCCGAATTGACGACGCGAATCGCTGCGGGCGGTGTGGACTTGGAGCAGGCGCGCGAACAGCTTCGCGTACTCGCAGGCGAACTCGAATTGCAGCGGAGTTTCCTGGAGAACGCGACGGCCGAAGCGACCGGTTCGCGCGAGGCAGCGCAGGCGCAGCAGCAGCGGGCGCAGGAGGCGGTTCGCGCAGTCACTGGGGCCGAGCAGCAGGCGGAGCAGAATCGGCGAGCCGGATTCCAGGTGTTGCAGCGGGCAAGCCAGAGCCGGAACGAGCAGGCCCAGGCAGAGGCGGCACTGGCGGGGTTGGAGAGCGAATCGGAGCGGCTGGTGTCGGAGTCGGATGTGGCGCGGCGAGACCTGGCAGAACTGGGAGTTCAGCGTGGCCAGGTGGCGATGACCTTTGGCGATGTGACCGAGCGGCTGAAGGCACTGGAGTCAGAAATCGCTGAGCTGCGGCTTAAGATCAACAGCGCCCGGGAGCAGGAAGTGGCGGCCAAGCGGCGCGGCGATCAGTTGCGCGGAGAGCGCGCCACCCTGCAGGGGCGGCGGAGTTCGCTGGACGGATTGATTCGCGAGCATAGCTATTCGACCGACACGGTGCGGAACATCTTCAAGGCGAATTCGCGGAACGGCGGGAGCAACGGATTGTCGCCCGTCGGCACGCTGGCGGATTTCCTTGAAGTCGATGGTCAGTACGAAGGCGTGGTCGACGAGTTTCTGCGCGATGAGCTGAACTACGTTGTAGTGAAGAGCTGGGACGCGGCCAACGCCGGCATGCGCATGCTGGAGTCGGATGTTGCGGGACGGGCGACGTTCCTGGTGCATGGCGATGGCGAAGTGCCTGCGCACGGCCACACCTCGGAGGGACATCGCTCCGTCGAGGGCGCGGTTGCGCTGAAGGATTGCGTTCGAGTGCTGAACGGGTTTGGGAATTCGCTGGAAGGGATGCTGCCCAAGCTTCGAGATGGTTTCATTGCGCAGGACGCGGATACGGCTCGCAGATTGGCGACGGAACATCCGCGCGGTTTCTTCCTGGCGCCGAGCGGCGAGGCGTTCCACAACGCGACGGTGACGGGCGGTCGCGTGCGCGAGCAGGGGCCGTTGGCGCTGAAGCGCGAGTTGAGCGAGGTTCAACAGAAGCTGGACGCGACCGAGACGCAACTGGCGCAGGCGGAGTTGGAAGCTGCCGGGCTGGAGCGCGAGGTGCGCGAACTGACCGCTGCTGTTGAAGCTAAGACGCTGGAACGGAGAGACGCGGAGCGCGAGTCGGCGAACTCCGGCGCGGCGCTGCGACAGATGGAGCAGGAGACGGCACGGATCGAGCGACGGCTGCAGGAGTGGGTGCTCGCGGCAGAACGCAACCGCGGGGCGCGCGCGCAGAAGCAGGAGCTGATCGCGCAAAGGCAGTATGAGGCCGCGTCGTTCGAGACGGAGCGCGAAGGGTTGGAAGCTCAGCTTGCCGAGTTGCAGGGGCAACTCGAAGGCTTGCGGTCGCAACGCGAGGAGCTACAGCAGGCTGCAGCAGAGGCCTCGGCCGCGCTGGCTGGGCTGGAGGAACGGCGGCGCAATGCGCAGTCGAACTACGAGCAGACGCGGCGCATGGCCGATGCACAAGGCGTGCGGAGTGGGCAGATCGAGCAGCAGATGCAAGCTGCCGGTGAAGAGAAACTGAGGCGCGAGCAGGAGACTTCGGACCTTGCGGCGCAGCACGAGTCGCTGGTGGAGACGCGGGCGACGGCGCTGGCGGAAGGCGCTCGGCTGACCGAGGTGGCGAATGCTCTGCGGGCGCAGATGGCGGAGCTGGATGCGAAGCTGCGGACGCTACGGCATGAGACAGAAGAACTGCGCGAACAGCGTGCGAGCCGTACCGCACGCTCGGCCAAGCTGGCTTCGGACATCGAGCATATCGAGGCAACTTGCCTGAACGATCTTGGCGCAGAGGCTGCGGTGCTGCGTGCGGACGCTGAGATTGTGCGGATCGATGGCGAGGCGCTGACGGTTGAAGAAGAGGCTGCGCGCGCGCTGAAGCAGCGGCTGGAAGCGATGGGTCCGGTGAACATGATGGCGCTCGAGGAGTACAACGAGACCGCTGCGCGCCACAGCTTCCTGGAGACGCAGCGCAAGGACTTGCTGGAGTCGATCGAGAATACGCAGGCTTCGATCAAGGAGATCGACGACGTATCGCGCGTGAAGTTCGATCAGGCATTCCAGGTGATCAACGAAAACTTCGGCGTGACGTTTGCGAAGCTCTTCGGCGGCGGCCAGGCGTTCATGAAGCTGACCGATGAGGAGAACTCGGCTGAGTCTGGCATCGATATCGTGGCATCGCCTCCAGGCAAGAAGCTGCAAAATATACTGCTGCTCTCAGGCGGCGAGAAGGCGTTGACTGCGCTGTCGCTGCTGGTCGGAATCTTCCAGTATCAGCCTGCGCCGTTCTGCATCCTGGACGAAGTAGATGCTCCACTGGACGAGACCAACGTTGGCCGGTTTGCGAAGTTGATCGCGGAGATGGCAGCGACCACGCAGTTCGTGGTGATCACTCACTCGAAGCGGACAATGCAACAGGCCGACGTGATCTACGGCGTGACCATGCAGGAACCGGGCGTGTCGAAGATCGTCAGCGTGAACCTGAGCAAAGACAACCGCAGCCGGGACGCGCAGGAACGACGCGCGGTCGCGTAGAACCTGCTCAAGGAGATGTCCTGCCGGACGGGCGCCCTGCGCGGGCGGCGGTCACTTCGTGACTTGTACTGAGCTTCGCGCAGTGCTCCCGGTGGTCGCTAGCGGAATTCCTCAGAGGTGGCCGATGGCGATGCCGATGGCGTAGGTGACTGCACCTTCGATGGCGCCGACGGCGGTCATTTCGAGGCCGCTGGACCACCAGGAACGGATGGTGATGAGCGACTTGGCAGCGCCCACGGCGAAGTGCGCGGCGAGCGAGATGATGGCGGCGACGAGGATCGCCGGCAAACCGGCCATGAAGAAGAACGGGATTACGGGGATGAGCGCGCCGACGGCGGTCGATAGCGCGCCGGAGACGGCCGAGACCCAGGGTTTGCTGAGGCCTTCGGCGGTCATGTGGAGGCGTTCTCGGGCGAGAGCTTCGACGAGCTGCTCTTTCTTCTCTGCAATGTGGCCGACGAAGTGGTCGGCGTCCTCGGCGGAAAGGCCGCGGACCTGGAAGGTGAGCGAGAGGAGTTCGCGAGCTTCGGCTTCGTTGTACTCGACAGCTTCGCGCTCGCGGGCGAATTCGGCCTCGTAGATCTCGCGTTCGCTCTTGGCGGCGAGATAGGCGCCGGAACCCATGGAGAGCGCCGACGCGATCATTCCGGCGAGGCCGGCAATTAGGACGAAGTGGGCGTTGCCAAGGGTCGCGCCGGAGACGCCGGAGACGATGCCGAAGATCGCGCCGAGGCCGTCGTTGACTCCGTAGATGGCGTCGCCGATCCAACTGGCGGCTCTGGGCTGGCCTTTGTCGCGTTCGGCGACCAGTTCGTCGAGTTGCTGCTGGGCGACGTCGGGAGCGAGCGGTTCGGTGGGCAGATGGTGGCGAATCAGGCCGCCGAGCGTTATGTAGTGGTCGGCTTCGTCGGCGATAACTTCTTTCAGGACGGCAGTGCTGGCTTCGTCGCCGAGCTCTTCAATCTGCTTGCCGTAACGGGCGATGTCGCGACTCTCTTCGAGCTCGAGGCGGCGGAGCGTGAGTCCCTGGCCGCCTATGCGATTGGCGAGCGAGTCGGCCTCGCCGGATTCGGAGCCGTCGTATTCGGGGATGGGCGCGCCGACGGCGGTGAGGCGGCCCTCCCAGAGCTCGGCGTGGTGTTTCTCGGCGAGGGCGAGATGGCGCAGGGTGCGGCTGCGCTGGGGATTGGTCTCGTGTTTCGAGAGCGTGTTGTACGTGTGATAGCCACGCATCTCCGCCTGCCAGTTGCTGGACAGAGCTTCGACGAGATGTTCTGTGTCCTTGCTATTCATGGTTTGCCTATGAGCTTATCTCTCGCGATCGATCCCATCATCGCCCATCGGCAGCGTTTCTGTCGGTGTCGGAAATCACGGCATGTCAGGCCACCCCCCTTCCCCGCCGGAAGCGCTCCGCCGAGCGCGTGTGAGGGTGACAGCAGGGCCAGGCACGAGACCGCGCTCCTGTGGTTCCTTCTGCAAGTTTAAGCGGGGTGTCACGGTTCGGCCGCCGGCTGCGGGCGAGAAGCTTGGACTTCCCGTCGTCAGCGTGGAAAAGTCGCCGGCATGGAAAAGCTGGGACGCGTGGTGACTTCGCTAGATTGCCGGTCTATTTGTCTTCGGGTTCCCGCCGGGTGAGCGGAACGTCCTTGATCGCCAGGATATCGAGGGCCACTGGGTCGACGCCGGCCTTGATCATCTGGAGTTGCTTGGCGGCGCCATACGACAGGTCGATGATCCGGTCTGGATCAAGAACCCCGCGGTCCGTAATCGTGACCACCACAGACCGGTGGTTCCGCAGATCGGTGACTCTCACTTTGCTGCCGAAGGGCAGGTCGCGGTGAGCAGCGGTCAGTTCGAACATGTTGAAGCGGCGGCCGCTGGCGGTAAGGTGGTTTTGCAGCACCGCGCCGTACCAACTCGCCATGCCGCTCTTGACACGAGTGAAGGTACTCACTTTCGCGACCACCGGAGACACAATCTCTTCGGGGCGCAGTTTCTGGATGGAGGGCGGAGTGGGTAGTGCGGCCGCCGGGGTGGCAGTATCGCTTGCGATCGCCGTGGAGACCATCAGGACCGACAAGATAAATGCCGGTCTTGAGTGCCTCTTGAGGGTGAGGGCCCGTTCAACTTTGGGTGATATAGCCATTCGTCAAGTATAGGAAAATCGGGCCGATTATTGTTGTTTAAGGCATGTTTATCTTCACTCCGGAGCCCATAGAATGGCCCACTTTGTCAACCTTCCGCACGAGCTGTTTTGCTCACCCTTCCCCCCGCCGGGAAGCGTCCGCTTGATGGTCGAAATTGCACAAAATAAAAGCGAAACCGGGCCTTTGGGAACAAAGTTGGCTACTAAT
>Ga0302311_10005344_pt1 | contig 13579 bp, 9 predicted proteins | sample III_Palsa_N1_3_FD_200449 | JGI IMG/M metagenome (GOLD analysis project Ga0302311, IMG submission 200449) | Peat permafrost microbial communities from Stordalen Mire near Abisko, Sweden - III_Palsa_N1_3 | ecosystem: Environmental > Terrestrial > Soil > Palsa > Peat permafrost | place: Sweden... | reverse complement strand
CTGTTCGGCGGTCTGCGCCGGGGACGCGAGGCGGCCCGCGCCGACGCCGACGCCTCGGCCGCCCAGGCCCAGGCGGTGAAGGTGGCGATCGAAGCCGACGCCGCCGACGCCTATCTGCAGGTGCGCGCCTACCAGGCCCGCATCGCCGTCGCCGAACGGCAGCAGCGGGTGGAGGAGGATCTCGTCGCCCTGCTGACCCGCCGGCTCGACCAGGGCGTCTCGGCCGAGCGCGAACTGCACCTGGCCGAAGCCGCCCTCGAGGGCGTGCGCGCCTCGGTCCCGCCGCTGACCACCGGGCTGGAGGCCGAGCTCAACCGGCTCGACGTCTTGATGGGCGCCCAGCCCGGAACCTATCGCGCCGAACTCACCCCGACCGGCGCCATCCCGGCGCCGCCCGCCTTCGCGGACGCGTCCACGCCGGCTGACCTCCTGCGCCGGCGACCCGACGTGATCGCCGCCGAGGCCCGGCTGCGGGCCGCCAACGCCCGCATCGGCGCGGCGGTCTCGGACTACTATCCCAAGCTCTCACTCTCGGCCCTGATCGGCGTCGACAGCCTGGCCGCGTCCACCCTGTTCCATGGCGACGCCCAGGAGAGCCAGCTGGCGGCGGGCCTGCGCTGGCGGCTGTTCGACTTCGGCCGCGTCGACGCCGAGGTCGCCGCCGCGCACGGCAGGGACGCCGAGGCCCTGGCCGCCTATCGCCAGTCCGTGTTCAAGGCGGCCGAAGAGGTGGAGAACGCCTTCACCGGCCTTGGCGACGAACGCGCCCGCGCCGTCTCCCTGCAGCGGCAGATCGCGGCCCTGACCACCGCCCGCCGCCAGGCCGAGGACGCCTATGAGGGCGGGGTGTCGAGCCTGATCGAGGTACGCGACGCCGACCGCGACCTGCTCGCCGCCTCCGACCAGCTGGTGCAGGCCAACGCCGGCGCCGCCCGCGCGGCGGTGGCCTCGTTCCGAGCCCTGGGCGGCGGCTGGTCGCGATAGGGGGTTGGAGGGCAGGGTGATCGCATTTGGCGCGTCAGCGCAAAAAATAATTAACCACGAAGGACACCAAGAGCACGAAGGAACACCAAGCCAGCGCGGTATTCACCATCACGGAGCCGGTCTCATGCCTCTTCGTGCTTCTTCGTGCTCTTCGTGCTCTTGGTGCTCTTGGTGCTCTTGGTGCTCTTCGTAGTTGAATCCTGACAGGCGCTACCGCGCCAGGTCTGATCACCTGAGGTCCAGGGGGCGCCGAAGCGCCCAGGGAGAGCGCTCCGACGCCCGGGCGAACCGTACTCATCCGCCAGGAATCCGCGCTCCCCTCCGACAGGTGGCGTGGACCGTGTAAATTTGAGTTGCGCCCTGCTTCGCGTCGCGCACGAAACGCCATATTCGCGCCCAAGCATGGGTGTTTGCGCAACAAGCGGGCAACCGGGCTAGGTTAGCTTGGCGCCGGGATCGTTCCTCAGGCGTTCAGACCCTAGGCGTATCGGTGCGCCGTGTTGGAACTGGGCGTTGACGGACCCTTCAGGTCCTTCACGTTTCATCGGACTGGGAGAGCGCATGGCGTTCGACGGTGAACAGATGCAGCCGAGGTCCGAAGGCGGAGCCCGCGTGCTCGCCGCACCGCTGAACTTCGGCCTGGGCCGGCGCAGCGATCTCGATTGGCTGCGCGTGATCGCCTTCGGCCTTTTGATCCTGTTCCACGTCGGCCTGGTCTACGCGCCGTTCGACTGGCACATCCACAGCCGCCACACCGAAGGCTGGTTGCGGCAGGGCATATTGCTGACCGGTCCCTGGCGGCTGACCCTGCTGTTCTTCATCTCCGGCGCCGCGCTGAAGCTGATGAGCCGCAAGATGACCGCCGGTACGGTGCTGAAGGCGCGCCTTGCCCGGCTGATCCCGCCGGCCCTGTTCGGCGTCCTGGTGCTGGTGCCGCCGCAGGCCTTCATCGAAGCGGTCGACAAGGGCAGCTGGCACGAGGGCTTCTTCGCCTGGTGGGTCAACGAGTTCAGCCCGGCGGGCCTGGCCGGCGGCGTGCCGGTGAACCATCTGTGGTTCGTGCTCTACATCCTGGTCTACAGCGTGCTGACCACGGCGCTGATCGCGTCGCCGAGGCTGCAGGCCGCGCTGTCTTCGGGCTTTGGCAAGGCGCTGTCGGGCCTGACCCTGCTGATCGCGCCGATCGCCTATCTGACCCTCGCCCGGCAGGGGCTGTTCCTGCATTTCGGCATCTCCAACCATCTGGCGTCCGACTGGTACAACCACGCCGTCTCGCTGGGGGCCTTCCTGCTGGGCTTCCTCGTGGTCGGCCAGAGCGGCTTCTGGCGGGCGGCGATCCGCTGGCGCTGGGCGGCGCTGGCCACCGTCGCGGTGACCCTGCCGACGCTGATGGTGATGGAATCCACCCCGGCGACCGCGCCCGAGCCCTGGCTGACCAGCCTGGTGTTCTCGGCCGACCAGTGGGCGAGCATCGCCGCCATCCTCGGCTTCGGCGCCCTGTACCTGCAGAACCGCGACGGACCGGTGCTGCGTTATCTGACCCAGGCGGTCTTCCCCTGCTATCTGGCGCACCAGACCATCCTGGTCGCCGCCGTGTGGATGGTCCGGCCGCTGAACCTGCCGGCCTTTGTCGAGGCGCCCCTGCTGGTGACGGTGACCATCGGCGGCTGCATCGCCGTCTATGAAGGGGTGCGGCGCATCAACCTCGTCCGGCCGCTTTGGGGGCTGAAACCCCTGCCCCGGTCCGCGCACGGCCAGGCCGCCGCGCTGCGCCCGACTCCGGCGCCCCCCCGCAAGGACGCCCCGGCCCTCACTGCGGAAGCGGCGTGACGCCGGAGCGGCTGCGCAGCCTACTGCTCCGGGCGGGCGCCAGCTCGCCGCTGATCGCCATCGGCTGCATCCTCCTGGCGTGGGCCGCCTATCCCGGGTTCAACAACGCGACCCAGTACCTCAGCGAACTCGGCGGAGCCCGGGCGCCGCATCCGATCCTGTTCAATCTGAGCCTGCTGGCGGTGGCGGTCGGCGGCGCGGCGGCCGGCGCCGGTTTCACCATGGCCGTCCCCGCGCTCGGCGGCGGACGGATCGCCGGCGGGGTCGTCGGCGCCTGCTTCCTGGCGGCGGCGGTGGGCCTGACCTGCGGGATCGTCTTCGTCTACCCCAACCCCTGGCACAACCTGATCCAGCTCGGCCTCGGCATCCAGATCGCGCCGGTCGCCCTGTTGTGGGCGCTGTGGCGGGCGGAGGGGATGGCCCTGCTGCGCCGCTTCCTGATCGCGGCCGTGGTGGTGATGCTGATCCTGACCGTGCTGACCAAGCACCTCGTCTGGCCAGCTCTGGTCAACTCCGACAATGTCGGCTGGTGGGAGCGCGGCTACGCCATCGTCCTGGTCGGCTGGGGCGGAGTCGCCGCGGTGCTGATCGAGCGGCGGCTGCTGGCGCTCGCCGAAGCCACCGGCTGATTCGGTGATGACCGCGTTTTCGCCTTTCGCGGGCGCCCATTTGTTGGGCGTCTACCCTCCGTAGGCAGGCGGAGCGATCCGACGGCGCCCGCAAAGCACAGCCAAACGCCTTTGAAACCACAAAGCTCTTGCCTTTGGGTGGCCTGACATCACATAAACGTGATCGCTGCTGGACGTCCGCCTATCGGGCGAGCTGGCGGCGCCACAACCCAGACCGCACCACCCCTGACAGGCGTATTCAAGCTTTGGTCCTCTCTCGCAGAAGCACCGTAGCGATGCTTGCGGCCAGCGCTTCCGCCTGCCTCGGCGCGAGCGCTTATGCGGCTCAGCCGGGAACCGCGAAGGCCGCGCCCGGCGAGGGCGCCACGTTCGACGCCGCCGGGGTCCGCGCCCGCGCCGCCCTCCTGGCCGAAGCGCCCTACCAGCCGCCGTCGCCGCAGGCCGGCGCCGCCGCCGCGGTGCCCTATGACGGCTGGCGCGACCTCAGCCGGCCCCGGCCGGGCCGAGCGCGCTGGTCCGACACCGGCTCGCTGATCCACCTCGAGTATTTCCCCACCGGCTACATCTTCAAGACGCCGGTCGAGCTGTTCGAGGTCCAGGACGGCCGCGCCAAGCCGATCCGCTACGACGCCGCCGACTTCATGGCCTCCGACTCCCTGATCGAGGCGGTACGCTCGATCATCGGCCTGTCCGGCTTCCGACTGCAGAGTCCGATCAACCAGCCGGGCGCGTTCGACGAGATCGGCGTGTTCCAGGGGGCGAGCTATTTCCGCAGCCTCGGGCGCGACCAGGTCTATGGCCTGTCGGCCCGTGGGATCAGCCTCGGCACCGGCGACTCCGACGAGGAGTTTCCCGACTTTCGCGCCTTCTGGATCGAGCGCCCGGCCCCGGGCGTCGCCCAGGTGGTGGTGCACGCTCTGCTCGACGGGCCGAGCCTCGCCGGCGCCTATCGTTTCGTGATCACGCCCGGCGACGCGACCGTGTTCGACGTCCAGGCCAGCCTGTTCCCGCGCCGCGCCATCGCCAACGGCGGTCTGGCCCCGCAGAGCAGCATGTTCCTGTTCGGCGCCCAGGACCGGCGCGCGGTCGACGACTTCCGCGGCGAGGTGCACGATTCCGACGGCCTGGAGATCCGCAGCCAGGGCGGCGGACGGCTGTGGCGGCCGCTGACCAATCCAAAGACGGCGCACGTGAGCGTGTTCCACGCCCAGCGCCTGACCGGCTTCGGCCTGTGCCAGCGCGCCCGGCGGCTGGACGGCTACAGCGACCTCGAAGCGCACTATGAGCGCCGGCCGAGCCTGTGGGTCGAACCGGTGGGCGACTGGGGTCCGGGCGCGGTGCACCTGCTGGAAATGCCGGCCCGCGACGAGACCGACGACAACATCGCCGCCTTTTGGCGCCCGGCGCAGCCCTGGCCGGCCGGCCATGAGGTGAAGATCGCCTATCGCCTGTCGTGGGGCTCCGGACCGCCCGCCGACGGGCTGGGCTCGGTGGTGGCCACGCGCACGGGCAAGGCCCTCAACTCCACCGACCGCCAGTTCGTGATCGACTTCGCCGACGTGCCCGACGATGCGACCGGCCTGCGCGGGGTGGTCACGGCCGGCGCCGGCGCGGCCGGCCCGGTCAGCCTGATCAACTTCCCCGACCGCGCCGAAGTGCGCGCGGGTTTCCGTTTCACGCCGCCGGCCTCCGGGCATGCGGACATCGAACTTCGGCTGGTCGGCGATAGCGGCGACCTCTCAGAAGCATGGCGGTTCCGATGGACATGAGCAGCGGCCTGGCCGTTCGACTGACCCAGCCCGACGAAGCGATCCACACGCTGTTCGCGGACGAGGACGCGCGCGAGGTGCTGCCGCGCCCGGCCGCCCTGGCCATGCCGCGCCAGCGCCTGACCTCGGTGAAGACGTCCGGGTTCGGCGCCCGCACGCCGGACGCCGCCGATTTCATTCCCGAGACCTCGCCCACCGATATCGTCCGCCGCCGGACGATCTTCTTCGGCTCGACCATCGCCCTGACCACCCTGGCGCTGGCGACGCCCGCCTTCATCTTCATCCACGACGGCTTCATGCCGATCGAGATGGTGGCGCTGGCCCTGCTGGGCGTGCTGCTGCTGGCCATCTGCGCCTGGTTCGTCAACGCCGCCGTCGGCCTCGCCATCCTGCTCAGCGGCAAGGGCCGCGACCCGGTGTGCCTGGACGGCCCGACGCCGGCGCCGCGCGCGCGCACCGCCCTGCTGATGCCGCTCTACAACGAGGACGCCGACGCCGCCGTCGGCCGCATGGCCCGGATGGAGCGCTCGCTGGCGGCCCTCGGCGCTGAACGCAACTTCGACCTGTTCATCCTGTCGGACTCGCGCAAGGACGAGGTGGCCGAGGCCGAGTGGGCCGCGGTGCAGACCCTGCGCGAGACGGCCCAGTGCCCGGTCTATTACCGCCGCCGGGCCGAGAACCACGAGCGCAAGGTCGGCAACCTGTCGGAATGGGTCCGCCGGTTCGGCTCGGCTTACGACTACATGATCGTGGCGGACGCCGACTCCTCGATGTCGGGCGCCACCCTCGTGAAGCTGGTCGACGCCATGGAGCGCCACCCCGGCGTCGGCCTGATCCAGACCACCCCGACCATCGTCGGCGGCACGACCCTGTTCTCGCGCGCCTCGCAGTTCGCCGTGAAGCTCTACGGCCGCGTCGCCGGCGCCGGGCTCGCCTGGTGGTGCGGTTCGGAAGCCACCTACTGGGGTCACAACGCCATCATCCGGGTCGAAGCCTTCGCCGCCTGCGCCGGCCTGCCCAAGCTCAAGGGCCGCAAGCCGTTCGGCGGGCACGTGATGAGCCACGACGTGGTCGAGGCCGCCCTGCTGCGCCGTGGCGGCTGGGCCGTCCACCTGGCCGCCGACCTGCCCGACAGCCACGAAGAGACCCCGCCCAGCCTCGCCGACTTCATGGTGCGCGAGCGCCGCTGGGCGCAAGGCAACCTGCAGCACCTGGCCCTGGTCACCGCGCCCGGCCTGCACTGGGTCAACCGGGTGCAGTTCATGATGGGGGCCATGGCCTATCTGGCCTCGCCCCTGTGGCTGCTGTCGGTGATCGTCGGCCTGGCCATCGAGCTGCAGACCCCGACCGACTGGGATTCCTTCTGGTACGTGCTGGCCCCCAAGGTCACTCCCTTCCTGTGGGGCTCGGCCCTGTGCGCCTTCCTGCTGCTCGGCCCCAAGCTGATGGGCCTGGCCCTGGTGCTGAGCCGGCCGGCCGAGCGCCGCGCCTTCGGCGGATCGGCGATCCTGCTCCGCAATGCGGCGACCGAGGCCCTGCTGTCGGCGATCACCGCGCCGATCCTGATGGCGCGAAACAGCCGCACGGTGTTCGAGGCCCTGATCGGCCGCGACTCCGGCTGGACGCCGCAGCGCCGCACCGCCGAGGCCCTGACCGCCCTTCAGGGCGTGCGCCAGCACCAGTGGGAGCTCGGCGTCGGTCTCGGCCTGAGCTCGGCGCTGATCTTCCGCCCCGACCTCTGCCTGGTGTTCGCCCCGATCCTGGCCCCGCTGCTGTGCACCGGCCCGCTGTCGGCCCTGCTGTCGGACGCCCGCGTCGGCGCCCGGCTCAAGGCCAAGGGCGTACTTGCCACGCCGGAGGAACTGCCCGAAGTCGCTCTCGCCCCGCCGCGCGAACCGGCGGCGCCGTGGAGCCTGCCGGTCGCCGCATCCGAGCCGGCCCCGGTGATCCGGCTGGTGGCCAGCTAGAGCGTTCTGGCCAAAGCCTCCAGCTGGTCGGCGCAAAGGCCCCAGCCGGTGTGGAAACCCATGGCCTCGTGCTGCTGGCGCGCCTCGGTCGTCCAGTGGCGGACGCGGGCGGTGTAGCGCGTCTTGCCGTCCTCATTCGCGAAGGTGAGGAGCACCACCATGAACGGCGCGCCCTCCTTCGGCGCCCAGGCCGCGGTGAAGGCGTCGGTGAACACCAGTTTCTCGTTCGGGATCACCTCCAGATAGAGGCCGGCATTCGGCATCTCCTGCCCCTCGGGGGTCCTCATCACGATCAGGCTGGCGCCGCCCGGCCGCACGTCGAGCTCGGCTACCGGCGTGGTGAACGGCCTGGGCGCGAACCATTGCTTCAACAGCTCCGCCTCGGTCCAGCAGCGGAACACCGCCGCACGCGGGGCGTCGATCAGGCGGGTCAGGACCAGCTCGCGGTCGCCAGGAAAATCGGGAGAAAGGTCGGCGCTCATCGGCGGGCTCCTATGGGTTGACGCCCCAAGGACGGCGTCCGCAAGCTCATCCCGACAAGGCGGCCCCTGCAAGTTTCTGCGGCGGCGGCGTCGGAACGCGGCATAGTGGTCCGTCCTTGGGATTGAGGAGACCGGTCCATGCTCTACGCCATCCTCTGCTATAACAACGAAGACGTGGTCTGGTCCTGGAGCCCGGCCAAGGAGGCCGAGGTGATGGGCGCCATCGGCGCCGTGCAGGAGCAGCTGATCGCCGAAGGCAAGCTCGGCCCGTCCCTGCGCCTGCTACCCACCACCGCGGCCACCACCCTGCGCAAGAGCCAGGACCCGCCGCTGGTGATCGACGGTCCGTTCGCGGAAACGAAAGAGCAGCTGCTGGGCTTCTATGTGATCGACGTGGAGGGCCTGGAGGACGCGCTCGACGTGGCGCGCCGGATCGGCGCCGCCAGCCCCGGCGGGTGCTTCGAGCTTCGGCCCATCGCCCTGTTCAACCCGGACCCGCGCATGCCCGCGGCGGTCCACGAACCCGCGCGCCCTGAGACAACGGTCCAGGCATGACCGACCTCGCCTGGATCGACGCGGCGATCGTCGCCGCGCGGCCCGAGGCGATCGGCGCCCTGCTGCGCTACTTCCGCGATCTGGACACCGCGGAGGAGGCGTTCCAGGACGCCTGCCTGCGGGCCCTGCACAATTGGCCGGAGAAGGGCCCGCCGCGCGATCCGACCGCGTGGCTGATCCTGGTCGGCCGCAACGCCGCCCTTGACGGCGTGCGCAAGCGATCCCGCTCCGCTCCCCTGCCGGCGGAGGACCAGCTGTCGGACCTCGGCGACGCCGAGACGCCCCTGGCCGAACGGCTGGACAACGCCGACTACCGTGACGACGTCCTGCGCCTGTTGTTCATCTGCTGCCATCCGGACCTGCCGGCGACCCAGCAGATCGCCCTGGCCCTGCGCATCGTCTCCGGCCTGACGGTCAGGGAGATCGCCCGCGCCTTCCTGGTCGGCGAAGCCGCCATGGAGCAGCGCATCACCCGCGCCAAGGCCAGGATCGCCGGCGCCGACGTACCGTTCGAAACGCCGGGTCCGGTCGAGCGCGCCGAACGCCTCGCCGCCGTCCTGGCCATGGTCTACCTGGTGTTCAACGAGGGCTATTCGGCCGGCGCCGGCTCCCAGCGCCTGGCCCTGACGGCGGAGGCCGTCCGCCTGGCGCGCCTGCTGCTGCGGCTGTTCCAGACCGAGCCCGAGGTGATGGGCCTCTTGGCGCTGATGCTGCTGCAGCAGGCTCGGGCCGAGACCCGGTTCGACGCCGCCGGCGAGATCGTCCTGCTCGACGACCAGGATCGTGGTCGGTGGGATCACCGGCAGATCGGCGAGGGCCTGGCCCTGGCCGAGAAGGCCCTGCGCCACCAACGGCCCGGCCCCTATCAGGTGCAGGCCGCCATCGCCGCCGTCCATGCCCGCGCCACCCGGCCGGAAGATACCGACTGGGCCAACATCGAGGGCCTCTATGCGGCGCTGGAGCATATGCAGCCCTCGCCGGTGATCACCCTCAACCGGGCGGTCGCCGTGGACAAGCTGGCGGGGCCGGCCGCCGCGCTGGCGCTGATCGAGCCGTTGGAGCCGCGTCTGGCCGGCTATTTCCCCTTCCACGGCGCGCGCGGACATTTCCTGATGCGGATCGGCCGGCTGGAAGAGGCCCGCGTCGCCTTCGACCGCGCCATCGCCCTGGCCGCCACGCCGGCCCAGGCGGCCCACATCCGCCGGCAGCTCGACCGGCTGATACAAACGGCCGACGTCGCCTGAGCCGCGCTCAGTCTATGGCGTGATGTGCGGCGGCGGGGCGCCGCCGAGCTCGCGCGAGAAGAACTGCAGGAAGGTCCGCCACAGCTGCAGCTGGCGGGGTTCGCCCTGCACCCCGTGCCGCTGGCCCGGGAACAGCATCAGGTCGAACGGGACGCTCCTGGCCTGCAGGGTCGCCATCACGGCGATGGAGTTGGAGAACTGCACATTGTCGTCGGCCATGCCCTGCAACAGCAGGAGCCGGCCGCTGAGCTTGTCCAGGCGCGGGATCACCGCCGAGGCGTCATAGGCCGCCTTGTCGGGTCCGGGCATGCCCATGTACCGCTCGGTGTAGTGGGTGTCGTACTCGCGCCAGTCGGTCGGCGGCGCCCCCGCCGCGCCGGCCTTCAGCCGGGTGCGCGGATCGGTCAGCATGCGCAGGGTCATGTAGCCGCCGTAGGACCAGCCGGAGACGCCGACGTTGGCGCCGTCGACGAACGGCTGCCCGCGCAGCCAGTCGATCCCGGTCACCTGGTCATCGACCTCGACCGAACCCATCCGCTTGTAGATCTGGCCCTCGAACGCCATCGGCCGGTTGGACGAGCCACGGTTGTCGAGCTGGAACAGTACATAGCCGGCTTCGAGGTAGAGCTTCTCGGTGGCCGAACGCCAGCTGCGCGTCACCGACTGAACGCCAGGACCACCGTAGACCTCGACGATGGCCGGGTATTTCTTCACCGGATCGAACCCAACCGGCTTCAGCACCACATAGTGCAGGTCCGATCCGTCGGCGGCCTTCAGCACACCGAACTCCGGCTTGGGATAGCGGGCCACGTAGGGGAAGAACGGGTGGTGGGCGTCCAGCGGGTTCTGCTCGATCCAGTGCAGGCGCTGGCCGGCGACGTCATAGAGCGCGGTCTGCGGCGGGGTGTCCGGGTCGGAATAATAGCCGACGAACACCTGGGCCGATTTCGGCATCACCGCCGTCCACCAGCCGCGACCGCTGGTGATCGCCTTGGCCGGACCCGGATCGCGATAAGACACGACATAGAGCTGCCGCTCGATCGGGGTATCGCCCGAGGCCATGAAGTAGACCAGGCCCTTGGCCTCATCCACGCCGGCGAGACCCGGCGCATGGGCTCCCGCGCCGCCGCCGCCGCCCGCGGCCGAATAGTCGCCCTGGGTGATCTGGCGCACCAGGGTCCCGTCGCGGCGGTAGAGATAGAGCTGGTTCACGCCGGACCGGATCGAGCCCCAGATGAAATCGCCGGTCTTCAGCGGATAGAGGTCGTCGGCCAGCGGGATCCACGGCGCCTGATGCTCATGCACCACCAGGGTCGCGGCCCCGGTCCTGGGGTCGACACGCAGCAGGTCCAGCGTCTGCTGGTCGCGGCTCTGGCGCTCGACATAGAGGTCCGATCCGTCGGCCGACCATTTCACCCGCGCCAGGTAGATGTCGGTGTTCGGACCGAGATCGACCTTCACCGGCTTCGCGCCCGGTTCGATCCCCTGCACGTAAAGCTCGACGATGGCGTTGGGCTCGCCCGGCTGGGGATAGCGCTGTTTGACGACCTTTGAGCCCTCGGTCCCGATCTCCAGCCGGTCGAGCAGCTTCACCGAACTTTCGTCGACGCGGGTGAAGGCGATGGCCTTGTCGCCGGGCGCCCACCAGTAGCCGGTGTAGCGGCCCATCTCCTCCTGGGCGACGAACTCGGCCACGCCGTAGCTGACCGGGCCCTTGCCCGCGGTGGTGATCGCCTGCTCGGCGCTGTCCGCCAGGCCGACCACATAGAGGTTCTGGTCGCGCACATAGCTGGCGAACCGGCCGGTGGGCGAGACCTTGGCGTCGGTGGCGCCGGGCTTGACGTCGAGCTTGCGCACCTTGCCCGTGGCGGCGTCGGCCAGGTAGAGCGCTCCGCCGGCGGGGATCAGGATCTGCTCGCCCTTCTCGTCCCAGTGATAGTCGATCACGCCCGACAGGGCGGCGGTGCGCTGACGCTCGCGCCGGGCCTTCTCTTCGTCCGAGATCGCCTGGCCGGTCGGCTCGACCGCCTCGCCCGCGATCAGCAGCTTGGGCTCACCGCCGGCTGAGGACACCGCCCACAGGTCGAGCTTGTACTGGTTGCCCGGCTCGGCCTTGAGGTAGGTGACCAGCTTGCCGTCCGGCGACACCTCGACCCCGCGCGCGGACGGGCCGGCCAGCGAGGGGCTGGCGAACACCCGCTCCGGTGTCAGGGCCCCAGGCGCCCAGGGTGGGGTTTCGGCGGCGGCGGAGGCGGTGGTCATGGGTGCGGTGGTCATGGCGGCAGCCAGGGCGGCTAGAGCGACAGTCTTCATGGCCAAGCTGTAGCATCGCTTCGCGCGCCCGCGCCATGGCCTCTGCCGCTTCCTTATCGCGCTGGGAGGCGATAGCTAGGCCTGATGCAACGCGCGCCGATCCATCCATGAGCGAGACGATTCTGGTGTTCGGCCGCTCGGGCCAGGTGGCGCAGGCGCTGGCGGAGATCGCCGACGCGGGCGCCCGGCTGGAGTTCGCCGGCCGCGACCGCTGCGACCTGCTGGTCGCCGACGCGGCGGCGCTGATCCGCCAGCTGAGCCCGGCGGCGGTGATCAACGCTTCGGGGCACACGGCCGTCGACAAAGCTGAGAGCGAACCCGACGCGGCGATGCGGCTGAACCGCGACGCGCCCGCGGCCATGGCCCGGGCCTGCTCCGGCCTCGATATTCCCTTCGTCCACATCTCCACCGACTATGTGTTCGACGGGGCCAAGCCCACACCCTACGTCGAGACCGACCCGATCGGACCGCTCGGCGTCTACGGGCGCAGCAAGGCGGAGGGCGAGGCCGAGGTGGCCGCCATCGGCGGCGCCTGGACCATCTTCCGCACCGCCTGGGTGGTGAGCCCCAAGGGCGCCAACTTCGTCAACACCATGCGCCGGTTCGCCGCCGAGCGTGACGTCATGCGGGTGGTGGACGACCAGCACGGCCGCCCGACCCTGGCCGCCGACATCGCCGCCCTGTGTCTCAAGGCCGCCCGGCGTGGCGTGGCCGGCGATCCTTCGCTGCAGGGCCTGTTCCATCTCGCCGGCGCCGACGACGCCAGCTGGGCCGACGTGGCCGAGCGGGTGTTCGAGGACACGGAGCGGCGCACCGGACGCCGGCCAATGCTTGAGCGGATCACGACGGCGGACTATCCGACCCCAGCCCGGCGACCGGCAAACTCGCGGCTCGACACCACGAAGCTGCAGCAGGCGGCCGGTTGGACGCCGCGGCCGTGGCGCGAGACGGTGGACATCTGCCTTGCCGGCTGAGGCCGCCGCTCCGAGCGGCGATACTGCGCCCACGGTGCAGGTGATCGTCGTCGCCTACAACTCCGCCGCTCACCTGCAGCGCTGCATCGACGCCCTGGAGGCGCAGAGCTTCACGGATTTCGAGGCGGTGGTCTGGGACAACGGCTCGGCCGACGGCGCGGTGGAGCGGCTCTGCATCGGACCGCGGTTGCGCACGGTGCTGCAGGCCGAAAACCTCGGTTTCGCGGCGGCCAACAATCGCGCCGCCGCCCTATCGCGCAGCCGCTATATCGCCCTGTTGAACCCCGACGCCTTCGCCGAACCCGACTGGCTGGCGCGGCTGGTGGCGGCGGCGGAGACCTTCGGCGCCGAGGCGGTCGCTTCGCTGCAGCTGGACGACGCGGATCCCGGCCTGCTCGACGGCGCCGGCGACTGCATGTCGATCGCCGGCATCCCCTGGCGCGGCGGCTACGGCCAGCCGCGGTCGACCGCCCCCACCGCGCCGTGCGAGGTCTTTTCAGCCTGTGGCGCGGCCGCCCTCTATCGCCGCGACGCCTTCGAGGCCCTGGGCGGCTTCGAGGAGCGGTTCTTCTGCTATTGCGAGGACGTGGACCTGGGCTTCCGGCTGCGCCTCGCCGGCGGGCGCTGCCTGCTGGAGCCCCGCGCCGTGGTGCGCCATGTGGGCGGCGCCTCGAGCGGCGGCGAGGGATCGGCCTTCGCCGAGTTCCACGGCGCCCGCAACCGGCTGTGGACCTTCCTGCGCAACATGCCGCCGTGGCTGATGCCGATCGCCCTGCCCACCCACATCCTGACCGTGGGCTATGTGCTGGCGCGCAGCCCGCACCTGCTCAGG
>Ga0302311_10005341_pt1 | contig 13582 bp, 11 predicted proteins | sample III_Palsa_N1_3_FD_200449 | JGI IMG/M metagenome (GOLD analysis project Ga0302311, IMG submission 200449) | Peat permafrost microbial communities from Stordalen Mire near Abisko, Sweden - III_Palsa_N1_3 | ecosystem: Environmental > Terrestrial > Soil > Palsa > Peat permafrost | place: Sweden... | reverse complement strand
AGGATGGTCACCGGCGCATCGCCGATTTTCTTGAGATCGGCGGCTGAGTTCACGATGGGCTTGTCCGTCACCGGCATGCGGTGTTTGGAGGGCGGCTCAAAGCTTCTGATCGTCTGCTGGACGCTGTCTTCATAAATTGTGAAGTCGTCCGCAGTAAAGTCCTCGCGAGGATACAGCTTTCCGTCCTTATCGGTCACCACCACATCGAGGATCACGATGCGCGCCCGCACATTGATCGTCGTCGGCGCATATCCTTCGGGGTTGGGGCTGGGTTCCTGCCCTTCGGGTTTAGCCTCCTGCCCTTCGGGTTTAGCGTCCTGGGCGCGAATAGCCGTCGCGCCCAGCGCGCAACTCAGTGTGGCAGCAACGGCGATGCGGCGGAGGAGATTGGGCATCTTGCTCTTCTTTTTGCGATTAAACTTAGGCATCAACAGTATAGACGCGCAGCAGCAGACCTCTGTCGAGCCGGGGCTGTGCGATATAACTCTTTCATGCGCAATTTTTCTGCACGCGAAACGGAGTGGCTGCTGGAGCTGGATGGCATCGAGCTGGCCAGCTTTCATCAGCGCGCTATCGCTTTTGTTATCGACTGGATGATTGTTGGCCTCGTCTTCGGTGGGCTCGCGAGCCTGGTGGCGGTGGGCGCGTTCGCCTATATGCATCATCATGGCAAGTCGGTGAGCGACATTGCGACTATGTTCTCCGCTACGGAAGACGGCGAGAAGGTCAATATTGTCGTCCCCGGCAAGACGCAGGTGAAGACCTATCGCGTGGATCCGGAGCACTCCAAGGCCGCCGAGGTTTTGCACGTCATCTCGAGTATCGTTGTGCCCATCCTCTACTTCGGGATTCTTCTGTGGAAGGGCAAAGGGCAGACGCCGGGGAAACGGATTATGCGAATTCGCGTGGTCTCGCTGATGCACCGGCATCTCAGCTTCTGGCACTGCGTGGAGCGGGCGCTGGGGTACGCTGCTGCCGGGCTGGAGGGCGGGTTCGGGTTTGTGCAGTTCTTTATCCACCCCTATCGCCGGTGCGCGCAGGACCGGCTGGCAGAGACGATTGTCGTTACGGAGCGGGGGTACCAGGCGATGCAGCATAAGCTGCAGCATCCGTTGATTCCGGATAGTGAGGCGGGGGTTGGTGCGCCAGAATAGAGCTCGGTGATCTCTTTCTTTCAGAGGGCATTAAACGAAAACGCCAGAGACCGGAGTCTCTGGCGCTTCATCATGACCATCTCGCAGTACACGGATATTGCGTCCTCCGTCTCCGCCGTTGCTACAGCCTCCGACTTGCGTCGGGTGCTGCTGTTTCGGCGACTTCGGCGACCAACTGTCCGACTTCCCTCGGATATCGCATCCTCCGTCTCCCCCGGTTCAACAGCCTCCGACTTGCGTCAGGTGCTGCTTCTTCGGCTTCCTCGGCGACCAACTTCCGGCTTCCATCGGATATTGCATCCTCCGGCTCCCCCGTCCTGACCGCCTCCGACTTGCGTCGGGTGCTGTCCGGTCGGCTTCGCCGGCGACCAACTTCCGGCTTGCATCGAAATTCGCGTCCTTCGACTCCCCCGTCCGAACCGCCTCCAGCTTGCGCCGGGTGCTGCTCTTTCGGCTTCGTCGGTGGCCAACTTTCCGACTTTCATCGGACCTTGAATTCTCCGGCCCCGCCGTCCTTGCAACCTCCGGCTTGCGCCGGTTTTTGCCTCTTCGACGGTGTCGGCGGTTCAAGTTCCGACTTCCCGCTCGACATCAGTTGAAGAGACATTAAGATTGCTCAGCCTGTGCGTGCAAGTGCAAAAAAGGACGAAATCTGTGGATTAAATGGTGGCTGCTTAGGGCCCTAAGAAAGGCCCATAATTGGGTGGTTTTTGCGCGGCGTCCTAAGTTTGTCCGAGGAGGTATTCCCTCCGCGGCTAAAGCCGGGAGTGTAGTGCGGCTTTGACGGCGGGACTGAAGTCCCGCCCCAACAAAACAAATGAGAATACTGCGAAGTTTTTGCGCCGGGCCGACGCACGTACTAGACTTCAAAGAGGAAGAGTGGCCGAGTGGTTGATGGCTCCAGTCTTGAAAACTGGCGTACCTGAAAGGGTATCGGGGGTTCGAATCCCTCCTCTTCCGCCATATAGAGCAGACAGTAGGGAGTAGGAGAGCAGCAGTGTCTGGGCGAAGATTTCGCTGGGCGGGCAAGGCGGCTGTGGCGGGACGGCAAAATGCTGTATACGGCGTGCGAATAAAGTCGTCTAATCGTGGCATGAGTTTCCGCTATGGCATTGCCGCAATCTTGGTTGCGTTGGCGGGCGTTGCTTCGGCGCAGCAGGCTGCGGGGCCTGAGGCGACTACTTCCACTATTACGGTCGATGCCAAGCTGGTGGTGGTTCCGGCCGTGGTGCGCGATAAGAAGAATGCGTTGCTGCCGGGGCTGACGAAGGAGAACTTTGCGCTACAGGTCGATGGCAAGCCGCAGGCTGTGCGGTACTTCGACCATGATGCGGATGTGCCGCTGACCATGGGGTTGCTGATCGATACCAGCATGAGCCAGCGGAATGTGCTGGACGACGAGCGGTCGGCCAGCGCTGCGTTTCTGGACAAGATGCTGGCGCCGGACCGGGATAAGGCGTTCCTCGTCCAGTTTGCGCGGAACGTTGCACTGCTGCAGGATGTGACGGCTTCAAGGGGCAAGTTGCAAGAGGCGCTGAAGCAGGTGGATACGCCGAAACCTACGTTTCAGCGGGCTGATTCGTCGAGTGGCAGCACCGACCCGGACGAAGCGCGGCGGGAACGATTTCGGGAGATGATGTCGCAGGCCGGCACCACGCTATATGACGCGGTTTATTTGGCGTCGGACCAGGTGATTGCGAAGGAGAAGGGGCGGCGCGCGCTGATACTGCTGACCGATGGGGCGGACCACGGGAGCCTGAAGACGCTGGCCCAGGCGATCGAGTCGGCGCAGCGGGCGGACACCATCGTGTATGCGATCTATTACAAGGACGACCACGAGCATGGTGGGGGCGGGTACGGCGGGGGTGGTGGGCCGTTTGGAGGCCATGGAGGCATGGGCGGCGGTGGTATGGGCCATGGGGGCTATGGGCAGCAGGTTGACGGTAAGAAGGTGCTGGAGCGGATGTGCGGCGAGACCGGGGGGCGCGTCTTCGAGGTGACCAAGAAGGAGACTGTCGCGGCTATTTATGCGGAGATTGGCGAGGAGCTGCGGTCGCAGTACCGGCTGGGATTTACGCCGTCGGCTGACGCTGCTTCGGAGGGCTATCACCAGATCGTTCTGGCGCTGACCGGGCCGCTGGCGAAGGGGAAGAATCAAGTGCAGGCGCGGGACGGGTATTACAAACGTTGAGATGTTAGGTTCGGAGGCTCTAGCTTGTTGGTGGCAGAGCGACGACCGGGGACGCAGCGGGCTGGGGCGCTTTGGCGGGCGGAGTCTGAGGCGGCTGGGCTACGGTCGGGGACGCGGCGGGTGGTGGAGCGACCGTCTTTGTTGCGGGCGGCAGAGTTACTGTCGGCGTGGCCGCGGGCTGGAGAGTGACCGGCTTTGGCTTGGGTGCCTGGGTTACGGTCGGCGAGGCTGCGGGTACGAGGGTGACCGGCTTTGGCTTGGGGGCCTGAGTGACGGTCGGCGAGGCCGCGGGTTGGAGGGGGACGGCCTTTGTTTTGGGCGCCTGGGTGACAACCATCGGTGCCGCAGCGGCGGGTGTTGGAGGGGCTGTCTTTGTCCTGGGGGGCTGAGCGGCTACCGGGGCGGCAGCGGTTGGGGGGTTGTAGGATGCCGGTTTGGGGGCCTGGGCGACGACCGGCGCGGCTGTGAATGTAGAGGATGTGGTTAGAGGAGCCGGCTGGTTGTAGGGGACTTTCAACTCGATGGGAGGCTCTTCGAGTTCCGCCAACCTGGTGGGCAGTTCCTCGGGCTTGGCCTTGAGCTCGGTAGCGTATGGATCGAGCACGATCTGGACCTGCTCCGGCACGTTGTACTCGGGGTAGTTGTCCATGGTGAATCCGGACCGCGCGACTGGGACGGTGGCCGAGACCCAGACCGGCTTGGCCATGCCGCTGAACTTGACCTGGGCGCAGACCAGAATCCAGTAGTTGCCGCTGTCTACATAATCGAAGTAGATATCACCGCCGGGACCGACGGTGAGGCCGGCGCCGGGGATAAAGGTGCCGCAGACGCGCTTGGCCTGCTGTACACCGTTGCGGCCGCTGTTCATCATGTCCACGTCTTCCTGCTCCGTGGGACCGGCGGTGTTGTAGAGCACGGCGGTGGCGCTATCTACCGGAGCTAGGACTTTGCCTGCATAGATAAAGCGTGCCTGGGTGTGGATCAGGCTGGACGCCTTCCAGGGCCTGGACGGGCGCGGGGGTTTCTGCGCTTTTGGCGCTTTGGCAGTTTGCGCGGTGTGCGGCTTTTTATGGAACGGCCAGAGGAAGAACTGGGGTTCCGCTGATCGCGTCCATGCGAGAGAGACGATCAAAAAGCAGCAAAGCTGGCGCTGAGAAAACATTTGGTTCCCCCTGCGGTAAGCCAGAATCATTGAGTCAGGTGAATTTCTTCAATTTGGGAAGAGTTTACCATGTTGCCGGGCACGTTAGAACCGAGTAATTGGCAGATTAGACACTTAGCGGGAGCGCAAAGTTGCTCAGCGACGGCAAGATAGACGAATTGCCCGTGCACTGTTTCGGGGAGGGAGATCGATTGCCTGGTGGATGATCCGCATGGTGAGGCGGTGCGAATGTTTGTGGCAATCGAGAAATGTGAACAGCCCGGGCAACCCAATTCGAGGCCGAAATAAGGCTGTTGCTATGTTGCGAGCCGCACATAGCGACGGCATCAAAAAATAGATGGATCTGCGGAGATTGCGTTGTCGGGACGGTTTTTTCGGGCTGAATATTGGATTGGTTCTGCTCGGCGGTATGGTCTTCGATTTGATTTCAACGGTGCGTCTGAAGGGGCAGGTTGCGGGCGGCCAGAAGAACTCGGCGACGTTCGACCCAACTATGGAAGAGGCGAGTCTGGGGGCCGCCGCCGACAGCGGCTTTGCGGGGTTATCAGCTACTGAAACGGGACTGACCGGCGCGCCGGAGCCGATGGAGAGGCTGCTTGCGTCGGCCACACCAGCCAGCTTTGTGGTTGCCGGCGAGCCGGATGCTGAGCCGGGTTATGGCGTTACGCTGGCACCGGTTGGCGTGCCGATGCCTCTTGATCAATGCCCGTACGACCGGACAAAAGACCGGCGGTGCCGTATGCACTGGCGGCAGATGGCACTTTCGGCGTCGCTTTATCTTGCGTTTCAGAACGTGGGTAATGCCTATACGGGGTACTGGTACCGGTGGGAGACGACCAACGGCAAGTGGTGGGACAGGTATGTGAACTCCGTCGAGGACTGGCGCTGGAAGGCGTGGCAGGACCAGAATCCTTTCCTCGACGACTACATCGGGCACCCGATGATGGGCGCTATTACTAACTCGATCTGGGAGCAGAACGATCCGAAGGGCATGACGGTGGTGCAGGCCAATGACTGGGTGTACTACCGCAGCCGGTTGCGCGCGACAGCGTTCTCGACGTTCTTCAGCTTCGAGTGGAAGCTGGGGCCGATCGGTGAGGCCGGGATGCATAACGGCGATCACTTTTTTTATGAGAAGGGCAGCATGACCAATGAGACAGGCTGGGTTGAGTTGGTGACGACGCCGGTGGGCGGGCTGGCCTGGAACATTGGAGAAGACTATCTTGACCGGACGCTGATCCCTCGTCTGGAGGAGCATAGCCGCAATCCCCTGATGTTGATGAGCTACTCGCTGCTGACGCCGGCGAAGACGATGGCCAATATCCTGCGCTTCCGTCCGCCGTGGTACCGGGACTCGCGGGTGGTGAAGGCGAGATCGTTCTGGAGCGATCCGGACGGCGATGCTGTGCGGGGTGCCAGCAGTGCAGGTCATTTCCCGGCTGGAAGCGGCAAACCTGTTGCGGCGGCCGACACGGTTTCGAGCTTCGATAGCGAGGGTCTTTCCGCAGCGTGGGAGCGGGTGGAGTCGCCGCCGGCGGGTGGAGGCGAGACTGCATGGGCTTCAGGACAATTGCTGAATGCCAGCTATAGTTCCCCCGCGCGTGGAGTGCCCGTAGCTTATGTGGCGCGGACACCGAAGGCGTATGTAATTCCGAGCAGCAGGGCCAGGTCCGCGAGTGCCGGACCCATGTTTCCCCTGCAGGGCGGAGTGCATGAGTTCGGCGTGATCTGGGGGTTCTCGACGATGAGTGGGCATGTGTGGGGTGGGACGGTGGGCGATGTGAAGACCATGCCGATCGCCGTGCGGTACTCGTATCTGCTCCATGAGGGAGGCGGGTGGGCGCTGCGGTACTCTCCGGAGTTTACGGCGATGGCCATGATCGACTGGCCCACGCCGATCACCAATCTTTCGAATCCCAATTATCTTTACAACCAGCGGACGCGCGCCTATGGCAGCGGCGTAAGCCCGGTGGGAGTGCAGATGGATATTCTGCCTGCGAGCCGGGTGCAGCCTTTCTTCGGGAGCAACGAAGGCGCTATCTACTACGATCAGCCTGTATTGGCTGCTGGTGGGCCGCGCTTGATGTATACCGTGGATTTTGGCGGCGGCGTCAATATCTTTCGCAAGCATAGCCAGGCGGTCACGATCGGATATCGCTATCAACATCTGACGGGAACAGGCGCGGCCTCGCAGACGGTGAGTACGGACACCAATATGTTCTATGTGGGAGTGTCTCGCTTCCGCACCAAGCGGGAGAATCGGGTCCAGTAGAGCAGGCTTGAATTATCGGTTTGGGGATTCGTCTGTTGCGGCCAGAAGAGCGCGCAGGTCAAGTGCGCGGGTAACCATTGCGAGCTCGCCCGAGGAGGTTTGCGGCCACTGCTCGCGGGGACGGTCCCAGTAGAGTTCGACTCCATTGCCATCCGGGTCGCGCAGGTAGAGCGCCTCACTGACACCGTGGTCCGAGGCGCCGTCGAGGGGAATCTTCGCAGCGATCAATCGCTGGAGCGCATCGCCGAGCTCGGCACGGGTGGGATAGACGATGGCCAGGTGGTAGAGGCCGGTGGTCCCGGGCGCTGGTGGTGAACCGCCGAGACTCTCCCAGGTATTGAGGCCGATGTGGTGGTGATAGCCACCCGCGGAGAGAAATGCGGCTGAGTCGCCCATGCGCTGGGTGACCTGAAACCCGAGTACGCCGTGATAGAAGGCGATGGCGCGGTCGAGGTTGGCCACGCGCAGATGCACATGGCCGATGCGCGTTTCGGGATGAATCGTATTGCTCATACAGGAGTGGATGCTACGGCGACGGAAATGATGCGGGGCACTCGGGGCGTTCGGACTACTCTTTACCCGTGACCTTTGTCACCTGGGCGCGGATGGTTCCATCGGCGAGGCGGGCGACGATGTTGTCGTAGGGCACGACGTTGGTGGTGGAGCGGAGGAGTTTGCCGTCGGGGCCGTAGACCAGCGCGTAGCCGCGGTCGAGAACGCGCAAGGGGCTGAGGGCTTGCAGCCGCGAGGCGAGGGTGTCGATGCGCTGCAAACGCGCCGTGGCGATGGTTGAACCGGCTGTCTCGAGGCGGGAACGCAACCGCTCCAGGCGGCGATTGCCGTGGGCGACGCGCAAGGCGACATCCTGGCGCTGCAAGCGGGTGGAGAGCCTCGCCAGGCGCTCGCTTTGAGAGCGCAGGCTGCGGGAGATGGCGGCGTCGGCGCGAAAGGCGAGTTCATCCAGGCGCTGCTCGCGACGTGCGAGCGAATCTTGAAGGCGGCGCAGTGCGGCCTCGGCGCTGAGGTGCGAGAAGCGCTGGCGGGCGCGCAGGATCTCGTAGGTGCCGGCGCGGAGGACTCTGGAGCGGAGCCGGGACAGGCGTTCCTCGATGCGATATTGCGCGGCGGTGACGAGTTCGGCGGCGGCGGAGGGGGTGGGGGCGGCGAGATCGGCGGCAGCGTCGGCGATGGTGGTGTCGGTGGCGTGGCCGATGCCGGTGATTACCGGCACTGAGCAGGCGGCGATGGCGCGGGCGACGCCCTCGTCGTCGAAGCCGTGGAGGTCTTCCCAACTGCCGCCGCCACGGGCCACAATCACGACGTCGGCGTGGCCGGGATGGGTGCTGAACCACTGGACGCCGGCGATGACCTCGGCGGCGCAGCGCGGACCCTGCACCGCAGCCGGATAGATGAGCAGGTTGACGGCGGCGTGACGGCGGCGGCAGACCTTGACGATGTCGCGCAGGGCCGCGCCTTGCAGGCTGGTGACGATGCCAATGCAGCGAGGGAAGGCGGGCAGCGGGCGCTGGCGGTCGAAGAGGCCTTCGCGGCGGAGGCGCTCCTTGAGGCGCTGGACGGCGGCGAGCAACGCGCCCTGGCCGACCTCTTCCATGGACTCGGCGATGAGCTGCATCTGGCCGCGGCTCTCGTAGACGCTGAGCTGGCCGCGCAGGCGGACGGCGTCGCCGTCTTTGGGCTTGAAGCGCAGTAGCGCGGCCTGGCGGCGGAACATCACGACCGAGAGCTGGGCGTTGCCGTCCTTGAGGGTGAAGTAGCAGTGGCCGCTGGCCGCTGGACGCCAGTTGGAGATTTCACCGTCGACGGTGACCTGGTTGTAGCTGCGTTCGACCAGGGTGCGAACCTCGCGGACGAGGTCGGCTACTGTCCAGATGCGGGCTTCGGGCGGCGGCTGAGACGCTGCTTTGGGGGCTGCGATGGTGGTTGTTGGGGTCTCCGCATACAGGCTGCGCGAGTGTTCGGCGAGGACATCGGCGGTGCTTACTTCTGCTGGCTCTTCGTGCGTGGGCGGCAGGTCGAAGAGGGAGGGCTCCGGGCGTGAGGTTTTTGGGGCGCGCCGGTTTGGGCGGCGGCGGAGGCTGGACAAGCTCGGCATATCGTCGTCAGCAGGCATCTGAAGACGAGTTTACGCCGCTGGAACGTGGAATTACTGATCGTGGAATTACGCTGTTGCGAGCAGCTCGTTGGCGATGCGCAGCAGCAACTCCGGACGGCACGGCTTGTTGAGGAGCTTGATCGGGCGGCCGAGTTGCGAGGAGTGGGCTTCGACCTTGGCCTGGTTGCTGGAGTAGGCGGTCAGCATCAGCAGGCGGGTCTCAGGGAGCTCCTTGCTGATCTGCTCGACCAACTGTAGCCCGGTCTCATGGGGCATGGTGACATCGCAGAGCAGCAGTTGAGGGCCGAAGCTGCGGGCCCGCTCGAGGGCGGCGGCCGCGGAGTAGCGGGCCTCGGACTGGAAGCCGTTGGCCAGAAAGATCAGGTTGAGGGTGTCTGCCACCAATTTGTCATCGTCAACGACCAGAATGCGCTGCTTCAAGGGACCCCCGGATCCGTCTCTTCGCCTATGTTCCGCGAAGAAACTGTGCGGCAAAAATCGTTTAGCCTTCGAGAAAGGGAGCGCGCCATCGGGCCGGTGCGCAGTAGGGTTTCTGAAGACTAGACGCAACTGTAGAAGGATTGTTGTGCAATATGGCACGTTTCACGCAATATTTTTGTGACTGTTTCCCTTGCCGGACTGCCGGGAACCGATAGAGTTGCATCATGCACATTGCCGCGAGCCTGTTCGGTTGCCTGTTTCTCGCCGGCGTTCTGCTGGACGCCTTCCAGACCATCATTCTGCCGCGGCGGCCGGTGGGCCGGTTCCGGATTACGCGGGGGTTCTTCCTGGCGACCTGGGTGCCGTGGAGGTATGTCGCCGGGCACTGGCCGTGGCGCCGCAGCCGGGAGCAGATGTTCAGCATCTATGGCCCGTTATCGCTGCTGCTGCTTTTCGTGGTGTGGGCGCTGCTACTGGTCGCGGCGTATGGGCTGATGTACTTCGGGCTGCATGCGCCGTTCGCCGATCCCACGCATCCGGTGAGCGCGCTGGCACGGCTTCGCAGTTGTCTGTATGTGAGCGGGACGACGATCTTTACGCTGGGTCTGGGCGATGTTTTACCCACCTCTCATGTCGCGCGCGCGTTGATCGTGCTGGAGGCCGGGACCGGGCTGGGGTTTGTGGCGCTGGTGATCGGCTATGTGCCGGTGCTGTATACGGCGTTCTCGAACCGCGAGATTGCCGTCGCGCTGCTGGATGCGCGGGCGGGTTCGCCACCGACGGCCAGCGAACTGCTGGTGCGGCACAACTTCAACGGCGGCCACGAGGCGCTGACTGAGCTGCTGGCCGAGTGGGAGCGCTGGTGCGCATTGATGCTGGAGACGCACATCTCTTATCCGATTCTTTGCTACTACCGGTCGCAGCACGATAACCAGAGCTGGCTATCGGCGCTGACCACCATACTGGACACCTGTGCGCTGCTGATTACCACAGTTGAAGGCCCGAGCACGCGGCAGGCGCAGCTTACATTTGCCATCGGACGGCATGTTCTGGTCGACGTGGGGCATGTGTTTCACCAGGAGAAGAACGAGCAGCGGTTGCGCGAGGCTCCGGCAACGCGGCTGCCCGACGAGGAGTTTGCGCGGCTGTGCGAGATGCTGGGCGGGGCTGGGTTTGCGCTGTGCGGGGACATCGAGGCGCGTGCCCGGCTGGATGCTGTGCGCAAACTGTATGAACCTCATTCCGCCGCGCTGGCGGGCTATCTGGGGCTAGGGCTGTCGCTGTGGGCGCCGCCGCCGGCAGACCCGGCACGCAAGCGCGACCAGTGGACGACGGTCGCCGAGTTGCGCAGTCCGGCGGCGCTGGCCGACCGCCTGGCCACGCACATCAGTTCGCGTTCGACGGCGACGCACTTGAGCGATAAGGAGTCGCATCCGTTGTAGCACTCGCGAGACCGCGGAAAGATCCCTATTTAATGATAGATTCCAGACAAACCTCAAGATACACAGCGACCCGCCGATATCTTCAAAAGGAGAATTCACGATGAGAATCATCTCGACCACGATCGCCCTGGGGGTGTTGTGCGCCTCGGCAGTCGTAGCCCAGAGTCCCACCACCGTTGCCACGTCTGCTATCGCTTCTGTGATGCCTGCCTGCGCCGGAACCGTTGAAAATATTCGGGTTTCAGAGATCACGCTGGGGGGTAGCGTGGAGAAGTTCATGGAGGCCGTCGCGGCACAGAAGGCCTGGTACGCCGCGCACCACTATGACGACCAGATATTCGCGTCCAGGATATTGGTCCAGAATTCGGCGACCAAGCTGTATAGCTACTCGGAGACGGAGGTCCTGAGCTACCACTTCTACTCCGCGGCCACGGTGAACGGGGAACCCCCGCATGACGCCGGCTGGGACGCCTTCGTCAAGCTCTACAAGGACACCTCCAAGATTAAGCAAGCCACGCTGACGTGCGTCCCGGCGGCGAATGTCCCGATGGAGATGTAGCCGAGGGTTTGCGCGAAGTGTGGCAACAACAGAGGCCGCCCTGATCAGGCGGCCTCTGTTATTGCTATTCCCTAAAACCTGAAACCTGCTCTTACCGCTGCGGTCCGGCTGGCTTGGGGTCGAGCTTGTCCTTGGCGATCGAACCGGCGGGGCCGGGGTCGCCCTTGGCGTCCTTGTCCTGGTCCTTGATTTTGGCGTAGATCTCCTTGGCCTTGTCGGTCTTGCCTTCGGTGGTGTACATCTCGGCGAGCTGGAGCTGCGCGAGGAAGGGAGGAACTGTGGTGGCGTGTCCCTTGGCGAGTTGGTTGTAGACGTCGACGGCCAGGGCGTCGCGGCCGGTCTGCTGATAGAGCTGGGCGAGCGCGAGTTCGGCGGAGGCGGCGAGATCGTGGTCCCAGCTGCCGGCGACCGTCTTGAGCGTGGACTCAGCGGAGCCGTTCTGACCCTCTTCCATGAAGGTGAGGCCGGCGAAGTAGAGGGCCAGCCTGCCCGACGGGGTGAGGCCATATCGCTGGGCGATGGCGCTGAACTGGGCGTTGGCGGCGGCGGCGCGTTCGTTGGCGGTGGCATAGCTCTTCATGCCCGGAGGCGTTTGCTGGCCGGGCGTGATTAGCGGCGTCTGATAAATCTGCATGGCGGCGCCGAAGGCAGTTGCGGCGGCGGTGGAGCGATGCTCGTATCCGACATAGCCGCCCACTGAGCCGAGGATCGCGAGCACGGCCACGGCCGCGGCGATGGCTGCTGTCCGGCGATTGTTGCCGGCCCAGGCGATGCCGTGCTCCGTGAGGGAGACGAACTGGTCGGGCTTCTTCAATTGTTGCTTGGTTGCGTTGTTCACGAAATCCGTCCTTCAAATACTGCTAGAGATTGGCAGGCCCACCGTCTGCGCCTTCAACCAGTTTAGCAGCCCTGATTGGCCGCGATAACCGGGCCTGCTATGTAAGCTGAAATACCTATGAAATACCGGTTTACTACTCTGTAAACACCTGTCCTTTATGTCATTTTTTACCCTCTTGCCAAGCGTACCGATTTGGGCATAGTATCTGGCTCGCAATCAGTTCAGTGCACATATTTCAGGGCACGCGCCAGGTTGCGTTCGCGTCGTCGTTCTTGCGGTTTCTAGAGTTGGAAACAACTTATTCAACTGGCGGGCCTTTAAGACCCCGCCGGAGTTCCAGGAGCGCTGAAAACTTATGGCATGGTATGCCTACTGTATTGCCGAACGTAGTGCTTTTCCAGACCTGGCTCGTCACCGCCGCCCGATGCCCCTAACCGGAGTCACCGGACTTTTCGGTAACCAAACCTTCCTCTTTCCCGCAGCCGATCTGGCTGTAATCGTCTCCGAACATTTTGGCGAAGATTCCGCGCGGATGGCCAGCGCGGAGGGCCAGGCTGCTGCCCGGCAACACGCGACCGTCATCGCCGACTGCTTCGCCAAATCAACCGTTCTGCCTTTTCGTTTCGGGACCACATTTGGGGACGACGACGCGCTGCGCCGCTCGGTCCGCTCCAATCAACGGCATTTTATGGCCAACGTCGAGCGTCTGCGCGGCAAGGCCGAGATGCACATCAAGCTGCTGGTGGACGACATCTGCCCTGAGACCCAGGGCCAGGTGTACCAGCACCAGGCGGCGGGGCAGCAATACCTGTCACACCTGCGCGAATCGGCCAGCCGGCAGCGGGAGCGCCAGTCGCGTGCCCGTGCACTCTCGATCCAGATGCATCGCATGTTCCTGCCGTTGGCGGAAGAGATCACGTGCAAGCGGATGGACTCGGGGAAGATGCTGCTGGATATTGCGCACCTCGTCGACAAGAAGACGGTGGAGCGCTACCAGAACAAGTACAGCACCGCGACCCAACAGATGAAGGACTGCAATATGCAGCTTTCAGGGCCGTGGCCGCCGTACCACTTTGTGCAGCGGGAGCAGAGAACGCACGCGTAAAGGCAGTGAGTAGTGAGTAAGTAGTAAGGAGTAGAAAACGGCGGCGATCCGGTTCTGGGTCGCCGCCGTTTTCATTCACCATTCACTGGCTAAAGCAGATAGCGCCATCCATCTACACAGTCGGGGCGATCTCGCGTTTTTTGCGGCTGAGGACGGAGCTGCGGCGGCGGCGCTTGCCTGTCGATACGTGGTCGATCTTCTTCCAGAAGCCTACAAAATAATCCACTGCGGAGATGATCGAGACCAGGGCCATCCAGTAGATGGCGGTGACGGCGATGAGATGGACGCCGATGGGGAAGCCCCAG
>Ga0302311_10005340_pt1 | contig 13583 bp, 15 predicted proteins | sample III_Palsa_N1_3_FD_200449 | JGI IMG/M metagenome (GOLD analysis project Ga0302311, IMG submission 200449) | Peat permafrost microbial communities from Stordalen Mire near Abisko, Sweden - III_Palsa_N1_3 | ecosystem: Environmental > Terrestrial > Soil > Palsa > Peat permafrost | place: Sweden... | reverse complement strand
AGCGCGATCGCGACCGCGCGCTTGGCGTCATGCTGACCGATGATGTAGCGGTCGAGTTCCGAGACGATCTCCCGGGGGCTGAAGGCGGCGGTCATAGATCGAGGCTTTCGAGGGTGACGCTGGTGTTGGTGTAGACGCAGATGCCCGCGGCGATCTTCATGGATTTGCGGGCGACCGCCTCGGCATCGATACCGTCGACATCGATGAGCGCGCGGGCGGCCGAGAGCGCGAAGGAGCCGCCGGAGCCGATGCCGATCAAGCCGTCCTCGGGCTCCAGCACGTCGCCGGTGCCGCTGAGGATCAGCGACGCCGACCGGTCGGCGACCGCCATCATCGCTTCGAGCCGCCTGAGGTAGCGATCGGTGCGCCAGTCCTTGGCCAGTTCGACCGCGGCGCGGGTCAGTTGGCCCTGATATTGTTCGAGCTTCGCTTCCAGCCGCTCGAACAGCGTCATGGCATCGGCCGTGGCGCCGGCGAAACCGGCGATGACCGAGCCGTCGCCCAGGCGGCGAACCTTGCGGGCATTGGATTTGACGATGGTCTGGCCCATCGAGACCTGGCCGTCACCGGCCAGCACGACCTTATTGCCCTTGCGCACGCACAGGATCGTTGTGCCGTGCCAAGTGGCGTCGCGTTCCGACATTGGGGGATATCCACTTCACATTAGCCGGCCTCCCGTTGAGCGCCGGCATCAGGCCTGTGCATGTGGGCAGCCCGCGCCCGGCGTCAAGCTTCCGCCGCCGGGCAGCCCCGATTCCTCTGGCCTTCCTCCTGCGAAAGGAACTTGCTAGAACCCTGGGCCGAGCAAGCCCTTTTGATGCCTTCTGAAGGAGTGCGACCCGGTGCGCCAGGCGACGGTCGAGCGGAATACCAAGGAAACCCGGATCAAGGCCACCGTCCGTCTGGACGGGACCGGCCAATACAAGGTTTCGACCGGGGTCGGATTCCTCGACCATATGCTGGAGCAGCTGTCGCGCCATAGCCTGATCGACCTCGACGTCACGGTGCAGGGCGACCTGCATATCGATTTCCATCACACGACCGAGGACAGCGGCATCGCCATCGGCCAGGCGGTTTCCCAGGCGCTGGGCGATCGCAAGGGCATCCGGCGCTATGCCGATGCCACCATCCCGATGGACGAGACGCTGACCCGGGTCGCGATCGACATCTCGAACCGGCCCTATCTGATCTGGAAGGTCGGTTTCACCCGCGACAAGCTCGGCGAAATGGATACCGAGCTGTTCAAGGAATGGTTCCAGGCCTTCGCCCAGGCTGCGGGTGTGACGCTGCATGTCGAAAATCTCTACGGCGAGAACAACCATCATATCGTCGAAAGCAGCTTCAAGGCGCTCGCGCGCGCCTTGCGCTCCGCCATCGAGATCGATCCGCGTCAGGCCGACGCCGTGCCCTCGACCAAGGGCACCCTCGGCGGCACGCTCTAAGGCGTCTTCCCATGCAGCGTTGCGTCATCATCGATTACGGCTCGGGCAATCTGCGCTCGGCCGCCAAGGCGTTCGAGCGGGCGGCGAGCGACGCCGGCCTGGATATGGCGATCGAGGTCTCGGACGATGCCGCCGCCTTGGCTCATGCCGACCGGATCGTGCTGCCCGGCGTCGGCGCCTTCGCCGATTGCCGCCGCGGCCTGGATGCGGTTCCGGGTCTGGTCGATGCCCTGCAGCAGCGCGTGATCCGCGACGCGGTGCCGTTCATCGGCATCTGCGTCGGCATGCAGCTGATGGCCGAGCGCGGGCTGGAGTTCCAGACCAGCCATGGGCTGGGTTGGCTCAAGGGCGACGTGGTCGCGATCCCGCCGGCGCCGGGCCTGAAGATCCCGCATATGGGCTGGAACGACATCCAGGTCCGGACCGCGCATCCGGTGCTGGACGGCATCGCCACCGGCGACCATATCTATTTCGTCCATAGCTTCAAATTCGCGGCGTCCGATCCGCGCGAAGTGCTGGCGACGGTCGCCTATGGCGACCCGATCGCGGCGCTGGTCGGGCGCGACAATATGGTGGGCACCCAGTTCCACCCCGAGAAAAGCCAGGGCGTCGGATTGAAACTGATCGGCAATTTCCTTCGGTGGCGGCCGTGATGGGCGTGGCGTCCGCGCATACGCCGACCATCTCGGTCGAGCGGCTGACCCGGTTCGACCACAACGACCTGGCCGATCTCAGCGACGCGGCCGATGCGGCGATCGACGCCGGCGGCGGTTTCGGCTGGGTCAAGCCGCCGCCGCGCCATGTGTTCGAATCCTATTGGAAAGGCGTGCTGCTGGTGCCCGAGCGGCATCTGTTCGTCGGCCGGCTCGACGGCTCGATCGCGGCGGCGGCCCAACTGGTGCGCCCGACCCGCAACAACGAGGCGCAGGCCTTTTCGGCCCACCTGATGCATCATTTCGTCGCCCCCTGGGCACGCGGCCATGGCTTGGCCAAGCTGGTGACGCTCGCGGTCGAGCAGGCGGCGCGCGACAATGCGATCAGCATGATCAATCTCGACATCCGCGAGACGCAGATCGCCGCGATCCAGCTCTACGAAGGCCTGGGCTATACCCGCTGGGGCGTGCATCCGCATTATGCCAAGGTGGACGGGCGGATGATCCGTGGCTTCTACTATCACAAATTCTTGGACCCCGAGGCGGAGGCTGCCTTGAGCAAAGCCGGCCTGACGAACCCTGGAGATACGCCGTGATCCTGTACCCGGCGATCGATCTGAAGGACGGCCGCTGCGTGCGGCTGCTGCGCGGCGACATGGCGGCGGCGACGGTGTTCGCGGCGGCGCCGGCCGACCAGGCGCGGCAATTCGCCGAGGCCGGCTTCGAATGGCTGCATCTGGTCGACCTGAACGGCGCCTTCGCCGGCCGGCCGGTCAATGGCGATGCGGTCGAAGCGATCCTGGCCGCGGTCAGCCTGCCGGTGCAGCTGGGCGGCGGCATCCGCGATCTGGCGACCGTCGATTTCTGGCTGGAACGCGGGGTGAAGCGGGTCATCCTCGGCACGATCGCCTTGACTGAGCCCGAGCTGGTGCGCACCGCCTGCAAGCGCCATCCGGGCCGGGTCGTTGTCGGCATCGACGCGCGCGACGGCATGGTCGCGGTCGAAGGCTGGGCGCGCACGTCCGAGGTGCGGGCGCTCGACCTGGCGCTCAGGTTCGAAGACGCTGGTGTTGCCGCCATCGTCTATACCGACATCGACCGCGACGGCGCCTTGGGCGGCGTCAATGTCGAGGCGACGGCGGATCTGGCCTTCGCGCTCACCACCCCGGTGATCGCGTCGGGCGGCGTCGCCTCGCTGGCCGATCTCAAGAGCCTGAAGGAAGTCGAGAAGACCGGCGTCGAAGGCGTGATCTGCGGCCGCGCGCTCTATGACGGCCGGCTCGATCCGGCCGCGGCCTTGAAGCTGTTGGCGGAGCCGGTCTGATGCTGAAGATGCGGGTCATTCCCTGCCTCGACGTCAAGGACGGGCGCGTGGTCAAGGGCGTGAATTTCGTCGGATTGCGCGATGCCGGCGATCCGGTCGAGCAGGCGCGCATCTATGACGCCGCCGGCGCCGACGAACTGTGCTTTCTCGATATCGCCGCCAGTGCCGAGGAACGCGACACGCTCTACGACGTGGTCCGGCGCACGGCCGAGCAATGTTTCATGCCGCTGACCGTCGGCGGCGGCGTGCGCAAGGTCGAGGATATCCGCAAGCTGCTCCTGGCCGGCGCCGACAAGGTGTCGATCAACACCGCCGCGGTCGCGCGCCCCGAATTCGTGCGCGAGGCGGCGGAGAAATTCGGCTCGCAATGTATCGTCGTCGCGGTCGATGCCAAAGCGACCGGTCCCGGCCGATGGGGCATCTTCACCCATGGCGGCCGGCGCGAGACCGGTCTCGACGCGATCGAATGGGCGAAGCGCATGGCCGATTATGGCGCCGGCGAGATCCTGCTGACCTCGATGGACCGGGACGGCACCAAGTCGGGCTTCGATCTGGCGCTCACCCGCGCCGTTGCCGATGCCATTACCGTGCCGGTGATCGCGTCGGGCGGCGTGGGCTCGCTCGACGATCTGGTCGACGGCATCCGCGAAGGCCATGCGACCGCCGTGCTCGCCGCCTCGATCTTCCATTTCGGCACCCACACCATCGCCGAGGCCAAACAACGTCTCGCCGACGCGGGAATCCCCGTGCGATGAGCCACGCGCTCGACCGGCTGTTCGCCAGGATCGAAGCCGCACGCGGCGGCGATCCCACCACCTCCTACACTGCCAAGCTGTTCCAGCGCGGCCGGCCCAAGATCGCGCAGAAGCTGGGCGAAGAGGCGGTCGAGGCGGTGATCGAGCTGATGCGCGGCGACAAGCCGGCGCTGATCGCCGAAAGCGCCGACCTGCTCTATCACCTGATGGTCTGCTGGGCCGAGGCGGGGATCGTGCCCGACGAGGTCTGGGCCGAGCTTGCCCGGCGCGAGGGCATCAGCGGCATCGCCGAAAAGGCATCGCGTAAGGCGGACTGACCTAACGACGCTCGGTGCAGCGCCAAACCGTTCGCCGAAAACAGAAATCGCCCGATCTGCTCAGAGAAAGGATGCTGCCTTGTCCTACGATCCGCAGAACATCTTCGCCCGCATTCTGCGCGGCGAGATCCCGTGCAGGAAGGCCTACGAGGACGACCATGTCTTGGCGTTCCATGATATCCATCCCCAGGCGCCGACCCATATTCTGGTGATCCCCAAGGCGGCCTATGTCTCGTTCGACGATTTCTCGGCCAAGGCCTCGGACGCGGAAATCGCCGCCTTCACCCGCGCCGTCGGCCAGATCGCGCGCGCGGCCGGGGTGGCCGAGTCCGGCTATCGCCTGCTGGCCAATATCGGGCCGGACTCGCACCAGGAAGTGCCGCATTTCCACGTTCATATCTGCGGCGGCCGGCCTTTGGGGCCGCTGCTGGTCAAGCAGTAGCGGCTACTCGTACCGGAGCGCCATCACCGGCCGGCTGCGGGCGACCTGCAGCGCGTGATAGAGCGTGGTGCCGCTGGCGATCGTGAGCGCGATCACGGCGGCACCGACGAACAGCAGCGGGTCGAGGCTGATGCGATAGGCGAAGCCTTCCAGCCAGTGGCTCATCGCCACATAGGCGAGCGGCCAGGCGATGGCGTTGGCCAGCAGCACGGGCTTCGCGAACTCCCAGATCAACAGCTTCAGGATGTCCGCGGTCGACGCCCCCATCGCCTTGCGGATGCCGATCTCCTTGGTGCGGCGTTCGGCGGTGAAGGCGGCGAGCCCGAACAGGCCCAGGCACGCGATCAGCACCGCGACCAAAGCGAAGCCGGAGAAGACCTGGCCCTGGCGCGTCACGTCGCGATAGAGATGCTCGATGCGGGCATCGATGAACTGCCGCGTGATCGGCCGGTCCGGCACCATGTCGCGCCAGACCTGATCGATCGCGGCCAGGGTCTCCGGCACATGATCGCCGCTCAGCTTGATGTTCAGAAAGGTCGACCAGTCCGGCTCGACGGTGAACACGTTGGGCGGGATGGTCGAACGGATCGTGTTCAGCGGGAAATCGGGCACCACGCCGACGATGCGGCGTGCCTGGGTCGTGCCGTTATCGTCGATTTCGACGCCCAGTTCCTTGCCGATCGCCGCTTGCGGCGTGCCGAAGCCGAAGGCGCGCACGGCGGATTCGTTGATGATCGCCGTGCCTTCGATCTTGGCATCCTCGGGCACGACATCCTCGCCATGGTCGCGGCTGAAGGTCCGGCCGGCGATCGGCTTGATGCCGTAGAGTTCGAAGAAGCCGAAGCCCTGGAACACCTGGCCGGCGATGATCGGCTCCGTGCCCGGGCGATCCAGGACGTGGAAGTTCGTGTCGGAATTGGAGTTGGCATCGGGGATGACCCAGGAATCCGCCACGGCCTTGACGCCGGGCAATGCCGCGAACCGGTCGTGCATGCGCTCGACCGTCGCCGCATCGTAGTTCCAGCGCCCGTCCTCGTTGGGTTTGCCCGCGACGCCGCCCAGCGACACGGCAACGATCATGTCCTTGTCGAAATGCAGGCTGCCCTCGGTCGCGAAATTGGTCTGGCGATAGATCACCGCCGTCGCGATCAAGAGCGCGATCGAGATCGAATATTGCAGCACGACCAGCACCTGGCGCAGCGTGCCGGAACCCTGGGCGGCGATGGCGCCCTTCAGCACCGCCGCGGGTCGGAAGCTCGACAGCACGATGGCCGGATAGAAGCCGGCCAGCAGGCCGATGGCGAGGGCCAGGCCGGGCAGGCCCAGCAGCAGCAGGGGATCGCGCCAATAGTCGAAGCTGATCGTACGGTCGAGGAAGCCGTTGAAGCCGGGCAGCGCCAGTTCGACCAGCGCCACGGCCAGCAGCAATGCGGCGAAACTATAGGCGATCGATTCGCCCATGAACTGGCTGATCAGCTGCCGCCGGGTGGCGCCGGCCGCCTTGCGCACGCCGACTTCGAGTGCCCGGCGCGTCGCCCGCGCGGTCACCAGGTTGACGAAATTGATGCCGGCGACGAGCAGCACCAGGATCCCGGTCGCCGAGATGGCATAGACGGTGGTCAGGTCACTGGCGGTGCTGAAGTCGCCGAGCTCGCGCCCGTGCAGATGCATCGAGGCGATCGGCGCCAGAAACGCTGCGCGCGGCTTCGGATCCGGCCCGTTCTCGGGAAAATGACTGTTCATGAACGCGGCCATGCGCGCATTGACGTCGCTGAGCGAGCTGCCGGGCTTCAGCTTGATATAGGTGTTGCTGTCGGTGCTGAAATCGCCCGGACGCAGCGGCGGCAGCTTGTCGGCCTTGGCAAGCGCGCTCACCTGCACCAGGCCGGACAACACGAAATTCATGCCATAGAAATTCGTATTGGACGGCAGATCGTCGAATACGCCGTCGACGCGGACGGTGGTCTTGCGGTCCAGTTCGAGCGTCATGCCGAGCGCGTTCGCCGTGCCGAAATACTTGAGCGCCATGGCTTTGGAGATCGCGATCGAGTCCGGGCTCGCCAGCGCCGTGCCCGGCTCGCCTTGCAGCAGCGGAAAGCCCAGGACCTTGAAGAAGCTCGGATCGACCGAGCTGATTTTCTCGACCGCTTCGATATCGCCATGGCGCACGCCGTAGCTTCCGCCCATGACGCGCGTCAATTCGGCGATCTCGGGAAACGCCTCGGGCAGCATCGGCGCCAGCGAATGGGGCGTGCCCGGGAAGGTGAACGGTTTGCCCTCGTTGCCGCGCACGACGGATTCATAGCGATAGACCTGGCCGTAATCCGGCAGGAAGCGCTCGAATGTCACCTCGTCGCGCACATAGAGCCCGATCAGGATCGTGGTCGCCAGGCCCAGCGCCAGGCCGAACAGGTTGATCGCCGCATGCAGCTTGTTGCGGATGAGGTTGCCGAGGGCGGCGGACAGATAATTGCCGAACATTCCGTGGATCCTTCGGGCTCAGGCGGCGAGCAGATTGGCGGCGACGATCTGGCCGTCGAGCATATGGACCTGGCGCTGGGCATAGGCCGCATGGGACGGCGAATGGGTCACCATGATCACGGTCGTTCCTGCCGCCGCGACCTCGGTCAGCAGCGCCATGACCTGGTCGCCGTTGACCGTGTCGAGATTGCCGGTCGGCTCGTCGGCGAGAATCAGCTTCGGCCGGCCGACCAGCGCGCGGGCGACGGCGACGCGCTGCTGCTGGCCGCCGGACAATTGCTTGGGGCGATGGCTGGCGCGATGGGCGACATTGACCCGCTCCAGCGCTTCGGTGACCCGGCGCTTGCGCTCGGCCGGTGCCACGCCCTGATAGAGCAGCGCCAGCTCGACATTCTCGGCCACGGTCAGGTCGTCGATCAGGTTGAAGCTCTGGAACACGAAGCCGATGGTCTGGCGGCGCAGCAGCGTCAGCTTGCGTTCCGGCCAGCGCGAGACTTCCTGGCCCAGGAACCAGAATTCGCCGCCGCTCGGGCTGTCGAGCAGCCCCAAGATATTCAGCAACGTCGACTTGCCGCAGCCCGACGGGCCCATGATGGCGAGGAAATCGCCCTGGGCGATCTCCAGCGAGATTTCGCGCAGCGCCGTGGTCTCGATCTCGTCGGCGAGATAGGTCTTCGACAATTGGGCCAGCTTCAGCATCTTCGGGTCTCTCGCAAAAGGGCGTGGAAGGGTGGTCACGGCTGGATGCGGATCTGGTCGATCCGGTCGAGGTCGGCATAGTCGGACAGGATCACTTGCTCCCCGGGGGCGAGGCCGCCGACGATCTCGATCTGGCTGCCGTTGCGGCGGCCGGTCTTGATCGGGCGGCGGGATGCGGTCTTGCCCTCGGCATCGAGCACGAAGGCCCAGCCGCCGCCGGTGGTTTCCAGGAACGGGCCGATCGGCAGGATCAGCGCCTGCTGATCGTCGCCCAGCTGCAGGCTGCCCTGCAGCGCCTCGCCCGGACGCAGGTCGGTGGGGGCGGCACCATCGGCGAAACTCAGCCAGATCTCGAACCGGCCGTTCTTCACCTGCGGGAACACCTTGGCGATGCTGAGCGGGATCTTGCGTCCGTTGCGGGTCATGGTGACGGCCTGGCCGGCGCGGACGCGGGACAGATAGAATTCATCGACCTGGACCACGACCTTATAGCCGGTCGGCCGGTCGATCTGGCCCAGGCGCTGGGCGCGGTCCTTCTGTTCGCCCAGATGGACGTCGAGCGAGGTCAATTGGCCGGCGACGGGTGCACGCACCACCAGCGCATCCAGCACCTTGCGCGCGATCGCCAGATTGTCGGCCAGATGGCTGGCGATCTCGCCGGCCTGGGCCGCCTCGTCGGTATAAAGCGCGGCGTCGCGCTTCTGGCCGTCCTCGGCGATCAGCTTCAGCCGCTTCTGGTAATCCAGCTGGTCGGTCAGATTGTCCAGCGTCTCCTGTGCGGTGAAGCCATGGGCGGTCAGCGGCGATTGCCGGCGGATCTGGCGGGCCAGGTTGATGATGTTGTAGTCGGCGCCGGCGACGGCATTGGCGTCGTTGGTCTTGGCCTGCTCGAACTGCAGCTGCACGTTCCGCTGATTGTTGATCTGCTCGATGATCTGGGTTTCCCGCGCGATCGTCTCCAGCTGCAGGTCGGTATTGCTCAAGCGCACCAGCGGCTGGCCGGCGACCACGGTCTGGCCGGCCTCGACCAGGATTTCCTCGACCCGGCCGGCTTCGGTCGTATCCAGCACGACCGAGTCGAGCGCCTGGACCTCGCCGCGCACCGGGATCGAATCATGGAACACGTCCTGGGTGACGGTGCCGATCGTCAGCTTCTCCCGGTCGAGCCGCAGGCTGCGGCTGCCCTGGTTGGCGGCGACATAGGCGATGCCGCCGGCCAGCAGCAGCACGGCGGCGCCGGCCAACAGGCGGTTGCGCGTCCAGCGCCGGCGCGGGCGCTTGCGATCCATCCCGGTCGCCGGCGCGGCGGCGACATGCAGGGCGGCAATGGGGGTGTCGGCGTGTTTCATGCAACTGATTTCAGCAAAGCCCGCGCCAATCGGGCGAATCGAGCGAAATCAAGGCATTAGTCGTTGGCCGCTCGGCCGGACTTGTGCGAATACGGACAGAAGGTGTACGGAATCGGACATGTCGGACAATAGCCCCACCCTCGCTGATGCACGGATCCTGGTCGTCGACGACGATCCGGATATCCTGACCGCCGCCCGCCTGCTGCTGCGCCGCAGCGTCGGCACCCTCGATATCGCCCGCGCCGCCGAAGGGTTGGCCGAGCGCCTGTCGAGCGAACAATGGGACGTGGTCCTGCTCGACATGAACCTGACCCAAGGCAAGACCGACGGCGCCGACGGCTTCGCCTGGCTCGAGCGGCTCAAAGCCGCCGACCCGGCCGTCTCGGTCGTGCTGATGACCGCGTTCGGCGGCGTTGCGGTCGCGGTCGAAGCGATGAAGCGCGGCGCCAGCGATTTCGTGCTGAAGCCCTGGGCGAACGAACGCCTGGTCGCGACCGTGATGGCCGGCGTGTCGCTCGCCCGCTCCCGGCGCGAGGCGGCCGATCTCAAGATCCGCCACCAGGCGCTGTCGGCCAGCCCCTCGATCGACGGCGCCACCATCGTCGGCGGCACCGGCAGCATGCGCCGGGTATTCGAGGTCATCGCGCGCGCCGCCCCCACCAATGCCAATGTGCTGGTGTTGGGCGAAAGCGGCACCGGCAAGGAACTGGTCGCGCGCGAGATCCATCGGTTGTCGTCGCGCGCCAACGGCCCGTTCGTGTCGATCGACCTGGGTGCGGTCTCGGAAAACCTGTTCGAAAGCGAGCTGTTCGGCCATCGCAAGGGCGCCTTCACCGATGCGCGCGACGATCGGCCGGGCCGCATCGTCGCCGCCAGCGGCGGCACCTTGTTCCTGGACGAAATCGGCAACCTGCCGCTCTATCTGCAGCGCAAGCTCCTGACCGTGCTGGAGCGGCAGGAAGTGGTGCCGGTCGGCGGCGACAAGATGGTCTCGGTCGATATCCGCGTCGTCTCCGCCACCAACGTGCCGACGGCGGAGCTGCAGCGCGAACAGGTGTTCCGCCAGGATCTGCTCTACCGGGTCAATACGGTCGAGTTGACCCTGCCGCCCTTGCGGGATCGGCGCGAGGATATCGCGGCGCTGGCCGAGCATTTCATCGCGATCTACGCGCGTAAATATAATGTGGCGCGCCGGCGCCTGTCGGGCGAGGCGCTGGCCCTGCTCGAATCCTACCGCTGGCCCGGCAATGTGCGCGAGCTGAAGCACGCGATCGAGCGTGCCACCATCCTCGCGGTCGGCGATCGGTTCGAACCGCAGGATTTCCCGGCGGTGGTGGTGGCGCCCTCGGCGGCCGGGCCGGCGACGGCGGCGGAACCCGGCCCGGACCTCTACGACCTCGACGCGATCGAACGGCGCACCATCGCGCGCGCGCTCGCCGACCATACCGGCAATATCAGCCGTGCCGCCTCGGCCCTGGGCCTGACGCGGGCGGCGCTCTATCGCCGGATGGAAAAGCATGGGCTCTAGCCGACACTCCATTGGTTTGGCGCTCCGCGTCGCGTACATCACGCTCTTGGCCGGGCTGCTGGGCGTGCTGCTGATCCAGACGCAATATTATGCGAGTGCGGTGATCGTGGCCGTGCTGCTGGTGGTGAGCGTGGTCGAGTTCGGCCGCCATGCCGATGCGCTGGGCCAGGATCTGACCCGGGTGGTCGAGGCGATCGCCGCCGGCGAGCTGATGCCGGTGCTGCCGCGGCGGCTGGGGCCCCTGGGTGTAGCACTCGGCCGCGCGGTCGAACGGCTGGGTGCGCGCAATGCCACGCGCGAAACCGCGATCCAGCGCCTGACCGCCGAGGTCGAGCATGCGCCGGTACCGCTCTTGGCCCTGGCCGAGGACGGCAAGATCACGCTGCTGAACCGGGCGGCCCGCCGCTTCTTCGACGGGGTCGAGCTGGTGCGGTTCGACCAGGCCGAGGCCTTGTCCCATGATTTCGCCGCGGCCTTGGCCGCCCCGCCGGGCCGGCGCATGGTCCATGTCACGCTGCCGGGCGGCGTCGCGCGCGTGCTGGTCGCAACCTCCCAGACCATCGCCGGCGGCAGGTCCCAGGCGATCGCCTCGCTGCTGTCGATCGAGGGCGAGCTGGCGCAGAGCGAGCTTCGCGCCTGGTCCGACCTGGTGCGCGTGCTGGCCCACGAGATGATGAATTCGCTGACGCCGGTCGCCTCGCTCGCCGGCACGGCCGAAAGCCTGGTGGCGGAGCTGAAGCAGGATTGGCCGGGTCCGCCGGCGCCGGCCTTGGACGAGCTGACCGAGGCGATGACGGCGATCGCCCGGCGCAGCGCCGGGCTGATGCGCTTCGTCGACGGCTATCGCCGCTTCGCCGAGCCGCCGCAGCCGGTGCGCCGCTCGGTGGGATTGGCCGAGGCATTCGGCCGGGTGCGGGCGCTGATGCTGGCCTCGCCGGCCGGGGCCGGCATCGAATTCCGGGTCGCGGTCGATCCGCCGACGCTCGCGGTCGAGGCCGATCCGGATCTGTTGGATCAGGCGCTGATCAACCTGGTCAAGAACGCGTTCGAGGCGGTCGCCGGCGGCAAAGCCCCCCGCGTCGTGCTCGCCGCCGTGCTGGATGCCCGCGGCCGGGTCGCGATCACGGTCGAGGATAATGGCCCGGGCCTGGCGCCGGACGAGGCCGAACGGATCTTCGTGCCGTTCTTCACCACCAAGCCCCTGGGCTCCGGCATCGGCCTCAGCATCGTGCGCCAGATCATGGTCGCCCACGGCGGCATGGTCGAACCGGTGCCCTGTGGCACCGGCGCCACATTCCGACTGACCTTTTGAGGCCTGACGGAGATTTCCCCGCTTGCCCCTTGCATTAATCCATCCGACATCGGATATATCCCCTCATCGGAATGATGAACAAGGAGAACCGTCATGCTGCGTCTATGGCGCAAGACCGACGGTCGCAGGGATCCGGAAGCCCTGGCGCCGGCGGTGGAGGTGCGCAATCTGTCGCGCCATCTGCAACGAGACTTGAATCTGCGGGAAACCGACGACTTTTTGTCGACCGAATCTATCCGGGCTCGGAAACTTCCCCAGAACCGATTATTTTAAGGCTTGCACCCGTTCCTGGAACGGGTGCATAGTCCGCTCCGTTTTCAACCCCTCACTTCAAAGGAGGACGCCATGTCGACCATTCATGTTTGCCCAATTCTCGGATCGGGCACCGGGGTCTATGGCGAAAACCTCCGCGGGTTTGCCATGGCAAATTCCTGGAAATGCGAAGTGAAGCCGAACGCAATCGGACTAGGGGCTGGAAATGACTGTATTGATCAAACTGGGCACGAGCCGTCAGCTTTACATTGAGCGCGACCGCTGGTCGACGTCGGAAGGGTGGCTGGAATGGCACGTCCAGGAACGGGAGATCCTGATATGGATCGGTCGTTGGCACCTCATCTACACGCCTGGGCGCTGGAACGTGCAGCCGAGGTCTTTTCCTAATGGTCGGGTCGCCTAAGCCGGACGAGATCACGCTCGTGGTCCGCGTTCTGGAGGAATTTCGGCGGCTCGACCCCGACTTGCCGATTCAATATGCGCTGTCGTTCCTGACCATCGCGCAACATGAAGGCATGTCGATGGGCGAGCTGGCCCAGCATCTGGGCATCGCCCAATCCTCGGCCTCGCGCAATATCGCGGCCCTGTCGAAATGGCACTCGTTCGGCAAGGCCGGGCACGACCTGGTCGAAGCGCACGAAGACCCGCGCGAGCGGCGGCGCAAGCTGGTGCAGCTGACGCCCAAGGGCCAACGCCTGGTCAAGATCCTCGAAGCCATCATGGGTGGCGATCTGCTGGCCGCCATGAGCGAGCCGCCCCATGCGAAGCCCGCACCCGAACCCACCCTGCCGCACCCGATCGCGGTCGGCACCAGGCGGGCCCGCGGCGGCCTCGCTCCCGCCGCTACCTGACGGCAGCCCAACCCCTTTAAACCCATCGGGAATGGCGCTAGCTTGCTAGCGCTAAGATCCTTCGCTGGCGCGGCACGCCGCCAGGCCGGAAGCCCTCTCGATGGAGCCGTTCAGATATGCCGCGTCGCAAGACCCGCAAAGCCGCCAAGCCGGCGCG
>Ga0302311_10005335_pt1 | contig 13591 bp, 15 predicted proteins | sample III_Palsa_N1_3_FD_200449 | JGI IMG/M metagenome (GOLD analysis project Ga0302311, IMG submission 200449) | Peat permafrost microbial communities from Stordalen Mire near Abisko, Sweden - III_Palsa_N1_3 | ecosystem: Environmental > Terrestrial > Soil > Palsa > Peat permafrost | place: Sweden... | reverse complement strand
TCATATACGACCCGACAGGCTTCGCCAGCAACATCACCAGCACAAAGAACAGGCCAATCTGAAACCATCCATTGCTGCTCATCAGAACTTCTCCGGACGCAGCAGCGCATAGACGAGATACACCATCAGCGCCAGCGAAATAAGTAGCAGGATTCCGTTCTCAATCATGTGTAGGCCTCGCCTTCAGCCGCTCACACGCCTCGGTATAACCATGCGCCACGCCAAACAAAATCAGCGTCGCCAGCACATACAACAAATCTGCCATAGCCCTTGCCTCTGGAACAACTCACATTGCTCCACAAGCAGTAGACCCCCCGCAAGCGCAGGGAATCCGTAGAGAAGACATTAAAAACCGGTAAGAAACCTACTCGCTCGCCCGAAACCTATACCCAATCCAAGGCTCGCTCTCGATATAGCTCGGCCCCTCCGCCTTATCGATCTTCTTCCGCAGCTGCGCCACCAGCACCCGCAGATACTCCGGCTGGTCGGCCCCCGCCGCGCCCCATATCGACCGCAGCAACGTCTTACGGTTCAGCACCCGCCCCGCATTCCGCGTAAACAAAATCAGCAGGTCGAACTCCTTCGGCGTCAGGTGTATCTCCGCCCCCCGCACCACCACCTTATGCGCCTCCGTATCGATAGAAAAATCGCCCTCCTCGATATGCGTCGGCAACGCACTCTCATCCGGCCGCCGCCGCAACTGCGCCCGCACCCGCGCCAGCAGCTCCGGCATACTGAACGGCTTGGTCACATAATCGTCCGCGCCGCTGTCCAGCGCCAATATCTTCGTCGCGTCCTGCTCCCGCACCGACAGCACAATCACCGGCGTGTCTCCCAGGCTCCGCAGCTCCCGCGTCAACTCCACGCCATCCATCTCCGGCATCGAAAGGTCCGTAATCACCAGGTCCGGCCCAAACTGCTCATACACCTGTAGTGCCTCCAGCCCGTCCTGCGCCACTGCCACCTCATACCCATGGCTCTGCAAAGACGTCCGCAGCACCCGAGTAATCTGACGCTCGTCATCCACCACCAAAATCTTCATCGCTGCGCACTCTCCTGCGTAATGATATGCAGGTCCACCTGCGGCGCGGCGGAAATGAACTGCTGTATCGCCAGAAAATAGAGATACTTCTTCAACCCCGTCAGCGCCGACCGCCCAAAGATCACCTGCGTAATCCTGTGCTCCATCGCGAACTGCGCCGTCGCTACCGCCACGCTCGATCCCTGCAAATGAACGATGCTCGCGCCCAGGTTCTCCGCAAACAGCCGGTTATCCTCCAGCGACCGCGCCGCCTCAGGCTCTTGGTCGCTCTCCGTATCCAGATGCAACACATAGAACTCCGCATCGGTCGCCTGCGCCAGCCGAGCGCCCCGCGCAATCAGGTCCCGGGCCGCAGGGCTTGCGCTGATGCACACGGCGATCTTCTCCGCCACCGTCCAGTGCGCGCCCAACTGCTTGCGCTTCACATAGTCGTCCAGCGTCTTATCGACTGCGCGCGTCACCCGCTGCAACGCCATCTCCCGCAACGCAATCAAATTGCCCCTGCGAAAGAAGTTCGACAGCGCCCGCTCCACCCGTTCCATTGGATAGATGTCCCCACGCCGCATCCGGTTCGCCAGCGCCTCCGGGGCCAGGTCGCTGATCACGATCTCATCCGCCCGGTCCACCACCCAATCCGGCACAGTCTCCCGCACCGCGATCCCGGTCAGCAACTGCACCCGCGGCGTCAGGCTCTCGATGTGCTGTATGTTCACCGTCGTCAGCACGTCGATCTTGGCGTCCAGTAACGCAAAAATATCCTCATACCGCTTCTCGAACCGGCTGCCCGCAATGTTCGTATGCGCCAGCTCATCCACGATCGCCACCTTCGGACGCCGCGCCAGGATCGCATCCACATCCATCTCCTCGAACAGCGTACCCTTGTAGTCGATCGTGCGCTTCGGCACATGCTCCAACTGCGCCGCCACCTCGCTCGTCCCCGCGCGCCCATGCGTCTCCACCACCCCAATCACCACATCCTGCCCCCGGCTCTTGCGCCGTATCCCCTCGCTCAACATGCTGAACGTCTTCCCCACCCCCGGCGCATAGCCCAGGAAGATCTTCAGCCGTCCCCGCGACCGCTCCGCGATCTCCGGAGAGTCCAGCCAGTCCTCGGGCCGCTTCTTTGGCGGCATAGTTGTACTCATAGTCGTAAAATCACCCCGTGAACTCAAAGCGGCTCATCTCGATCGCCCGCTGGCTCGGCGCCGCTCTGTGCCTCGCTGGAATTGTAGCCTTCTACACCCTCGTAGTCCGCGTCAACCAGACTACCGTCGCGCTCACCCTGCTTCTGCTCATCCTCTTCGTCGCCGCGCGTTGGGGTCTGCGCTACGCCATCGTCACCTCCCTCGCGGCCACCGCCTGCTACAACTTCTTCTTCCTCCCGCCCATCGGCCGCTTCACCGTCTCCGACCCTCAAAACCTCCTTGCCCTCTTCGTCTTTCTCGTCACCTCGGTCGTCGCCAGCCGTCTCTCCAACCGCATTCGAGAGGAGTCCCAGCAGGCCCGCGCCCGCCAAGCCGAACTCGAAGTCCTCTACTCCCTCAGCCGCGCTCTCCTCCAGACCGACGAGTTCACCCGCCTCACCAACTCCATCCCCTCCGCCATCGCACTCGCCACCGGCGCCAACAGCGTCCTCTTCTATCTCCTCGATGGCGACAGGATCTACCGCTCCGGAGCCGACTGGCCTGCCCAACCCAGCGCCGCCCAGCTCCACGAGTTATCGCAGGCCCCCAACATCTCCTCCTCCTCCGCCGAGCGCCATGAGTCCATCGTCCCCCTCCGCACCGGCGTCCGTCCCCGCGGCGTCCTCATCCTCCGCGGCGTTGCCCTCTCCAGCCAAACCCTCGAAGCCCTCGGCGGTCTCGTCTCCATCTCCCTCGACCGCGCCCGCGCCGTCGAGGAGGTCACCCGCGCCGAAGCCGCCAAAGAGAGCGAGTGGCTCCGCGGCGTCATGCTCGACTCCATCACCCACGACCTCCGCACTCCCCTCACCTCCATCAAAGCCTCCGTCAGCACCCTGCTCGCCGTGCCCCTCCCCGCCGACGCCAGCCACGAACTCCTCACCGTCATCGACGAAGAGAGTGACCGCCTCAACCAGCTCGTCGCCCACGCCGTCGAAATGGCCCAGCTCGACGCCCAGCAGGTCAACATGAGCATCGCCCCTCACCCCCTCGCCCCCATCATCCAGTCGGCCATCGACTCATTAACCGCTAACCCGGCCCGCCTCGCCGATCACGAGGTCACCGTCCTCCTCGCCCCCAACCTGCCCTTGGTCTGTGCCGACCCTGCCTGGATCGAGAAGCTCCTCGCCAATCTCCTCGAGAACGCCGCCAAGTACTCCGCCACCGGCCAACCCATCTTCATCAGCGCCGAACGCCGCGCCAACGCCGTCGCCTGCAGCGTCGCCGATCGCGGTGTAGGCATCGACCCTCTCGAGCAGTCGCTCATCTTCGAAAAGTTCTACCGCTCCCGCAACCGCACCCCCACCACCTCCGGCACCGGCATGGGCCTGGCCATCTGCCGGGCCATCGCAGAAGCCCACGGCGGGGCCATCGCCGTCACCAGCCAACCCGGCCACGGCTCCGTCTTCACCTTCACCCTCCCCACCCCATCCAACCTCAGCTCTTAACTCGAAGCTACCTCACTTCAAATTCGTCAACGTCGGCTGCACATGCACCACGATCCCATCCTGCCCGGCCTGGTACGCGATGATCTTCTTCAGCACCTCATACGGTATCTGCGACACCGGTAGCAGGTGCCCATTCACCGCCAGCATCGGCGTCTGGTCCACCCCAATGTCGATACCCAGCTGCCGCGAAGCTTCCACCGCAGCCTTGATCTCCGGAGTCGCCGCACACGTCGCCGCCGCCGCCGGATCGCCGCCCGCCTTGGCCACGGCACCTGCCAGCGTCGCCTCCACAAGCTCCGGAGTCAGGCTCTCCTGCTTATCGAACACCGCTTGCGTGTAGGTAAAGAAAGCGTCGTCGCCCTTGGCCTTGCGCACGCACTCCCCCTCCGCCGCCGCGCGAAACGCATACGCATGGATCTCCGCAATCGGATAGTTCTCAAACACCACCTTCGCCTGCGGAAAGTCCTGCACGATGTTGTCCATCGTCCCCTGGACCTCCTTGCAATGAGGGCATTGCAGGTCGGCGAACTCCACGATCAGCAGATCGTTGCTCTTCGCTCCCCGCGCCGGCCCGTTGGCCTTCGCCTGCAACACCTTCCGCGTCTCCGCAAACGGCTTCGCCCCAAAGTCGATCACGCTATCGGCAATCGCGTGCTTCCCGTCCGGAGTCACAAAGAACACCGTCTGCGTCCCCTTGCTCGGCTGTGTCTTGTCCGCCACGAAGACCACCACCTTGCTCACTCCCGGCGCCGGCGTCGTCAGCACCGCCGCAACGCTCCACACCCGGTTCTCGTCGTACCCCCAGATCGCCTTCAGAAAGCTGTCAACCTCTGCCGCCGTCGGTGAAGCCGCCGTAAAATTCTTCGGATCGACCGCCGGAAACAGCTTCACCGGCGCCACCGGAGCCGGTGCCGTAAGCTCCTGCGTCGCCGGAGACTGCGTCGCCGGGCTGTCCATCGGAGGCGCCCCCTGCGCCATCATCACGCCTGCCGAAAAAAACATCCCCAATCCAACCACCGTCCTACCCATCCACTTCGCCACGCCAACCTCTTTCTTCATAACTGCCTTTTGCATTCTCTACCCTCTACACTCTATCCTCTACGCTCTGTCTTCTACACCTCATGCTTCGCCGCAATGGGAAACCGTCTCCCCATCCCAAACGACTTCTTTGAAACCTTCAGCACCGGCGCTGCCTGCTGCCTCTTGTACTCGCTCCGTTCCACCAGCTTGATCACCGCCCGAACCAACTCCACATCCACTCCCTGCGTCGCGGCAATCTGCTCCGCCGGGCTATACTCCTCGATCGTCGCCCTCAAAATCGGATCAAGCACCTCGTACGGCGGCAGCGAGTCCGTATCTTTCTGCCCCGGTCTTAGCTCCGCCGACGGCGCCTTGGTCAGCGTGTCCTCGGGAATAACCTCACCCTCCCGGTTCGCATACCGGCTCAACGCATAGACCTCCGTCTTATACAGGTCACCGATCACCGCCAGCGCCCCCACCATGTCTCCATACAGCGTGCAATACCCACAGGCCATCTCGCTCTTGTTCCCCGTCGTCAGCACCAGCGCACCAGTCTTGTTCGATAGCGCCATCAAGATCGCTCCCCGGATTCGCGGCTGCAAATTCTCCTCCGCCAGCCCAAACGGAGTCCCTGCAAAGAACGGCTCCAGCGCCCCCGAAAACTCCGCAAATACCGCCTTGATCGGCACAATCGAAAACCCGATCCCCAGGTTCCTTGCCAGCAACTCCGCATCGCTCACCGACCCCGTCGACGAAAACTCGCTCGGCATCCCCACACCCTGCACATTCTCCTTACCCAGCGCCTCCACAGCCAACGCCGCCACCAGCGCCGAGTCGATCCCCCCGCTCAAACCCACAATCGCCTTCTTGAACCCGCACTTCCTCACATAATCCCGGGTCCCCAACACCAGCGCCTTCCAACTAAACTCCGTCTGGTCCTCACATTGGCTCTGCTCTTTTGGTTTGTCATTCCCGAGGGGAATCTGCGTTGCCGGCTCCGTCTCCACCACCAGCAAATCCTCAACAAACGACCCCGCCTGCGCCACAATCTCCCCATCCGGTCCCACCACAATCGAGTCCCCATCGAAGATCAGCGAATCGTTCGCCCCCACCTGGTTCACCAGCGCCACCGTCGCGCAGTGCCGTTTCGCCAGCGCGCCAATCATCCGCCGCCGCATCTCCGTCTTGCAGTGCCAGTACGGTGACGCCGAAATATTCAGAATCAACCGTGGCCCGCTCAGCGTCTGCGGAAGCGTCCCCCACTGCTTCATCAACTCCTCGATCGGGTCGACCGCATAATTTCTCTGCTCCCAGAAGCTCTTATCGTTCCAGGCGTCCTCGCAAATCGTAATCGCCACCGGCCGCCCCTTCACCACCGCCAGCGACTGCCGCACCGCGGGCTCAAAGTACCGCTGCTCATCGAACACGTCGTAATAAGGCAGCAGCATCTTCTGCTGCGCCAGCCGCACCTCGCCGTCCTCCATCAGCACCGCAACATTCCGCACCCGTTTGCCGATGTCCCCTTCCGCCGGCAACACTGTCCCACAAAGAATCGCCGGCCGCCCCTCGCCCGCCGTCAGCGCACAAACCTCCGCCAACACCTCGGCGGCCCGCTCCACAAACGATTCCTTATCCAGCAGGTCGGCCGGAAGATACCCACAGATCGCCAGTTCCGGAAACATCACCAAATCCGCCCGCTCCACCGCGGCACGTTCGGTAAACTCGCGAATCTTCACCAAATTCCCAGTGAAGTCCCCAATCGTCGAGTTTATTTGAGCCAGCGCAATCCGCACCCTTAAAGTCTACAGCGACCAGTAACCCTGGGCCCTAAACCCTGAACCCTGGACCCTGCCTTTAAGACCCCGTCCCACCCACCACCACCCCAATCGTCCGCGCCAGTATCCGCAGGTCCAGCAGCAGGTTCCAGTTCTCCACGTAGGCCGTATCCAGCGAAATATAGCTGTCGAACGACGGGTCCTGCCGCGCCTCCACCTGCCACAATCCGGTCATCCCCGGCAACACATCCAGCCGCCGCAGATGCGCAATGTCATACTGCTCCACCTCCGCCGACATAGGAGGACGCGGCCCCACCAGGCTCATGTCTCCGATCACCACATTGAACAACTGCGGCAGCTCATCCAGAGAATACTTCCGCAGCAGCCCGCCGACCTTCGTAATCCGTGGGTCCTTGGTGATCTTGAACAGCACGCCCTCGCGCTCGTTCAGATGCGCCAGCGCCTCCAGCATCCCGTCAGCCTCCGCCACCATCGTGCGGAACTTGTAGCAGGTAAACGTCCGTCCCTTGCGCCCTATCCGCTGCGCCCGGTAAAAGATCGGCCCCTTCGAGCTCACCTTCACCGCAATCGCAATCACAAACATCACAGGCGACGTCGCCAGCAGCACCAGCAACGACAACATCACATCCAGCACCCGCTTGATCAAAAACGCACCCCGCGGAAACTCCCGCCGGTGCAGCGGTATCGTCGGAAACTGCCCGATATACTCCACCCGTGCATTCCATGCCAGGCCGTCATACAAGTCCGGCACCACCCGCACGTCGATCCCCAGCGCCCGCGCCTCTTCCACCACAGCCACCACCGTGCGCTTGTCCGCCGGCGTTGAAAAATAAATCTCATCCACAAACAGAGACCGCGCCAGCGCCACACAGTTCTCCACGTCCCCAATCACGTCCGGATTGGCCACGTCATCCCGCCGCGGCGTCAGCGAGATAAATCCCTTGAACCGGAACCCCATATGCCGCAGCGCTTCCAGGTGGTTGCGTAGCGCATGGGCCACTCGCCCGTCCCCCACGATCAGAACGTTCCTCGTCTCCAGCCCCTGCAGATACCGCCGCTCCCGCAGCTTCCGCCAAACCGCCCGCCGCACCATCAGCATCAGCATGGTCAGAAACACGGTCATCATCACCATCAACCGTGAGACCGCATACCCATGCCTCAAATAAAGCGTTCCGCACAGCAGCAGTCCGGCCGTCAGGGTCGCCTGCATGGTCATCCGCTGCTCGTGCAAGCCGCTCTGCGTCTGCGCCATCCCATACAGCCCATATACCCGTGCGAAGAACACCAGGTACACCCCGAACAACAGCAGATACATCACCGCCACCACTGGAGGCATCGGCACCAAATGCATCAGCACAGTCTCCGCTGTCGTGGTCTCGGGAATCAGCCGGATACGGAACGCAATCAGCCCGCCCACCAGCGCGCTCAAGAAGTCCAACCCCGCCCATACCGCACCCGTCACGGCAGGCGACAGGGCACCCGTCGCTCCAGGAGCGGACGCGGCGCGGGGCCTTCTCCTGCCAGAGATCACTACCTGTTGCAGATAGTCCGGTGTCGTCATCGATGTACCTCGGGGCCCAAAGTCGGAACAGCGACGAACTGCCGCTCCGGCTCTTCATGTGCTTTTAGTTGGATTTAGTCTACTCCGGCATACTGCCGCGGTTCAAATAAAATGAAAGGTCTTCCTGCTCTAACCCTCTCGTTTAGAAAACGTTGTGTCCAGTCAACCGTTTCGGTGGTCTACTGCGGCAAAACCAGCTCATCCAAGGCCAGAAATTCACATAAAACCGGGTCCTGACTCGCCCGCATCTCCGCCGTCGTCCCAAAGAAACGGGCCTTGCCCTCATGCAGAAACACAATTCTGTCCGCCAATTTCTCAGCAAATCGCATGTCATGGGTTACGACGATGCTGGTGAGATGCAACTGCACCTTCAGGCGTTGGATCAGGTTCCCCAGCAAATGCGCCATCAACGGATCCACCATCGTCGTCGGCTCGTCATACAGCACCGCCGAAGGCTGCGCCGCCAAAGCCCGCGCAATGGCCACCGACCGCTTCATCCCCGTCGACAGATCGCTTGGCAGCAGATTCTCCATCCCCGCCACCCCCACCATCTCCAGCAGCCCCCGCACCACCTGGTCGATCTGGTCCTCCTGCATATTCCCCCGCTCCCGCAGCGGAAACGCCACATTCTCCCCCACCGAAATCGAATCGAACAGCGCCCCGTTCTGGAACACCATCGTCACCTTCCGCCGAACCTCCTGCATCTCCCGCTCGCTCAGCCCCGCGATATCCTGCCCCGCCACCAGCACTGTCCCGCTGTCAGGCTTCAGAAACCCCATCAAGATCTGCAACGAAACCGACTTCCCCACCCCGCTGCGTCCCAGAATGCACAGCGTCTCCCCGGGGTTCACAAAAAAACTCACATCCTGCAACACCACAAACTCCCCAAACGACTTGAACACATGCTCGAACGAGATATACGGCCCCGTCGGCCCCGCCGTCGCAAACGACGCCCCCTCGAACCCATGCCCCGCCGCAAAATTCGACTCCTCGGCAACCGCCTCATCCTCCGCCACATTCGCCAGAGCAGACTCCGCCATGAACTCCTTGACCGCCGGCGACGCCTCCGCCAACGGCTCCGCAGCCGGCTTCCCGTCCTTCTCCTCCGCCATCGCCTCCGACCCTCGCCCCTAGTATGTCATTCCCCTTTGGATGCCGCCTCGGCCTTAGCCAAATCCTCCGGCGTATTCACATTCATAAACCAGGACTCCACCTCCACCTCCACCTCCGCCGCAGCCACGCTCCTCAGCAACTCATCCAGCCGCCGCACACCCCGGTCCAATGCCGCCGACACCCCCGCCAAACATTCCCGCCTCATCACGCAAAACGCCGGCTGCCGCTGCTCCTTCACCACCAGGTAACTCGCCCCGCATCCGCTCTCCAAAACCGCCTCCACCCATCCCCGCAGCAACTCCACCGGAACCAGCGGCACATCCACCGGCAAAAACATCACCCACGGCTGCCGCGCCGCCTTCAACCCCGCCTCAATCCCCGCCCCCGGCCCCACATCCACCCGCTCCTCCCAATTCCCGGCAATCGAAACATCCGCACAGAACTCCCTCAGCTTTCCCACCGCGATCTCCACCATCGGCCGCCCGCAAAAAGGCAGCAGGGCCTTATCCACCCCCATCCGCGAACTCTTCCCACCCGCCAGCACAAACCCATGCACCGGCAGCTTCGCTTCAACTGGAGTCTGGTAACCGGAAACTGGCATCTGATCGCCCAACCCGCTCTCCTAAGCCCCGCCCCCGACCTTCCCTAAAAACCTCACAATCGACTCAATCCCGCGATGAAAGTTCGCCAAACAAAACTTCTCATTCGGCGCATGGAGGTTGTCATCCGGCAGCCCGAACCCCATCATCACCGTCGGAATCCCCAGCTCCCGCACAAAGTCCCCCACAATCGGAATCGACCCACCACCCCGCACAAACACCGTCTCTTTCCCAAACACCTCACCCATCGCAGCCGTCGCCGCCCTTACATACTCATTATCGGTAGACACCACAATCGGCTCGCCCGAGTGAATCATCCGCACGCTCACCTGGATCCCCTTCGGCGCAATCGCCTCCACAAACTTCTTGTACTTCCCGAATGTCGACTCCGGCTTCATCCCCGGCACCAGCCTGAAGCTGATCTTCGCCATCGCCTTGGCCGGAATCACCGTCTTCGCTCCCGCCCCGATAAACCCACCCGGCATCCCATGCACATCCATCGTCGGCCTTGACCACGTCCGCTCCAGCACGCTATACCCAGCCTCCCCCGTCAGCTCATTCGACCCCACCTCATGCGACCGGTATTCCTCCTCCTCGAACGGCAGCGTCTTCCACGCCTTCAACTCATCCGCCGTCGGCTCCTCAATCCCGTCATAAAACCCCGGAATCAAAATCCGTCCATCCTCACCCTTCAGCTTCGCAATCATCTGCGCCAGTGCCACAAAAGGATTCGGCGCCGCGCCCCCATAGATCCCCGAGTGCAGATCGGTCGCCGCGCCCCTGGCCTCCAGCTCCGTATAGATCATCCCCCGCAGCCCCACGCACAGCGTCGGCAACTCCGGCGCAAACATCTCCGTATCAGAAACCAGCGCGGCATCCGCCTTCAACTCCGCCCCATGCTCCCGCACAAACGCCGCAATCCCCTCGCCCCCAACCTCTTCTTCCCCCTCCACAATCACGCGTACATTCACCGGCAACCCACCCTCCGCCGTCATCAGCGACTCCAGAGCCTTCACATGCATCCACATCTGCCCCTTGTCGTCGACAGCTCCCCGCGCATACACATTCCCATCCCGAATCTCCGGCTCAAACGGCGGCGACTTCCACTCCTCCAGCGGCTCCGCGGGTTGCACATCATAGTGCCCATACAACAATACGGTCGGTTTCCCCGGCAGCTTCAACCAATCCCCATACACCAGCGGATGCCCTTGTCGTTTAGCAGTCGAAGTCTCTATCAGCCGCACATTCTCCATCCCCGCCGTGCGCAACCCATCCGCCACAAACTCCGCCGCCCGCCTTACATCCCCCACCCGCTCCGGCGCAGTAGAGATCGAAGGAATCCGCAGCAACGCCTTCAACTCCTCGACAAACCGTTCCCCATTCGCCTTCGCAAACCCAACCGCCAAATCAACACTCATCAAATCCTCTTCCTGGTCCCTGCTGTTTCCTTTTTCACCAGCCAAATCATGCTCAACGCAGCCAGCAGACACGGCACCGATAAACCACCAACCCCCACAGCATAGCTCCCCGTGGCCTCGCGCATCCAACCCATCCAGTTCGGCCCCACAAATCCCCCCACAATCGCACAGGTATTGATCGCCGCAATGCCTACCGCCGCTGCCCGCCCCGGCAATACAGCTGAACACAAGCTCAGCATTGGCCCCTGCACCGCGTAGTAACTCACCGCCGCCAACGCCAGCGCCGCTACGCCGACCCACCCATCCAGCCGCAGCCCTGCCACCAGCATCGCCCCGGCCATCACCACCGTTGGAATCACCACATGCCACTTACGCTCACCCGTCCTGTCGGAGTGTATCGCCGCGCCGATCATCGACACCGCGCCTAACCCACCCACCCCGGCAATAAGCCAGCCCACCCTGCCCATGCTCCACCCCGTGGCCGCGCGCAGCACAATGGGCAGCGAGAAGTTCACCGCATACATAGACCCCAGCGTGCATAGGAAGAACACCCCGAACCCCCACACATGCCGGCTGCTCAACGCGGCTAGTAAATCACCTGCATCCGATACCCCACCCTCGCGCCCCGCTAGCGAATCCTCACGCGCAAGCTCCGTACGCACTGCCTCGCGCTCTTCAACCTGAAGCCACTGCGCCGTCCCCGGACCATCCGGCAGAGCAAAGAAGATCACCACACTCAACACAATCGCCGGCAGAGCCTCCACCAGAAACAGCCATTGCCAACCTGCAAGCCCTAGCTTGCCGTTCAACCCCAGCAACACACCCGCGAGCCCACCCATCACCACCGAGCTGAGCGGGAGTGCCACATAAAACAGGCTGATGGCCCGCGCTCGCTCATGCTTCGGAAACCACTGCGCGAGATAAAAAATCACTCCTGGAAAGTACCCGGCCTCCGCCATCCCCAATAGCATCCGTAGGCTATAAAAGCTCGCCGGCGTCCGAACCAGCACCATCGCTCCCGCAAGCAAGCCCCACGTCAGCATGATCCGCGCCATCCACCGCCGCGCCCCAAATCGCAGCAGCAGGCGGTTTGAAGGAATCTCGCACAGCGCATACGTCAGGAAAAACAGCCCCGCCCCCAACCCATAGATCTTCGCCGTAAAGTGCAGATCGCGATTCATGGACTCCGCCGCGAAACTGATGTTCACGCGGTCCATATACGCCACCAGATAGCAAACAGAAAGCAGCGGAATCAGCCGCCACCGCGCCTTCCGCAGCGCAGACTCCAACCTGACTCCCCGCACGACCACGCCCGCCGATGCCGTCATCCGCCGTCCTCGTCTTCGATTTCGCCTATCCTACTATCGCGCCCTTTCTTTAAACCCTTAGCCACCTCACAATCGTCTAAAATTGAAGCAATGCGTCTCCGCGCCATCAATCTCGCCTGCATCTTCCTGCTGCTCTCCTCGTTGAGCGCCGCGGAAGCCTCAGTCCTGCGGGCCGGCGAGTCCACCCTCGGGGCACACTACATCGGCGTTCTCCTCGCGCAACAAGAGGCCGCCGCCAACACCGAAGCTGCTCTCAGCCTCCGCACCCGCGAAGCCTCCGAGCTGGCCCTCCCCGCAGCCTCGCTCTCCCAACACCGCACTCCCTGGACCATGCGCCCACCCTCCGCGCACTGCGTCCAACTCCAGGCCGTCACCGCCTTCGGCATCTAGCGCCCTACCCCCAACGCTCTCGGCCATCGGCCTCTTCATCCGTTCCCCCCAAACCAAAGGTTGCGATTCCTCCACGCGCGTGTCTCCCCCGCAGCGTCTAACCGCAAAAGGAAACCGTCTTGTTCAACAAAATCCTCGCCAAAATCTTCGGCACCAGCAACGAGCGCGCCGTCAAAAAGCTGCTCCCCGTCCTCGCCCAGATCAACTCCTTCGACGAAGCCACCATCGCCCTCACCGACGAGCAACTCGCCGCCAAGACCCTCGAATTCCGCGCCCGCATCGCCAAGGCCATCGAAGGTCTCAACGATGAAGAAGAGATCAAAGCCGCAGAAAAACTCGCCCTCGACGATCTTCTCCCCGAAGCCTTCGCCGTCGTCCGCGAAGCCGGCCGCCGCGTCGTCGGTATGCGCCACTTCGACGTCCAGATGATCGGCGGCATGGTCCTCCACTCCGGCAAGATCTCCGAGATGAAGACCGGCGAAGGCAAGACACTCGTCGCCACTCTCCCTTGCTACCTCAACGCGCTCGCCGGCCACGGCGTCCACGTCGTCACCGTCAACGACTATCTCGCCAAGCGCGATGCCGAGTGGATGGGCAAGATCTACGGCTTCCTCGGCCTCTCCGTCGGCGTCATCGTGCATGACCTCTCCGACGGCCAGCGCCGCGAGGCCTACGCCTCCGACATCACCTACGGC
>Ga0302311_10005332_pt1 | contig 13597 bp, 12 predicted proteins | sample III_Palsa_N1_3_FD_200449 | JGI IMG/M metagenome (GOLD analysis project Ga0302311, IMG submission 200449) | Peat permafrost microbial communities from Stordalen Mire near Abisko, Sweden - III_Palsa_N1_3 | ecosystem: Environmental > Terrestrial > Soil > Palsa > Peat permafrost | place: Sweden... | reverse complement strand
CCCTGGGGCCCGCCCGGGGCGTTTCGCTTTGCCATGCCCTCGGCTGTGGCCTTGTCATAGACCACGATGCCAACCCGGGCGCGGGCGAGGTCGGCCGATGCCAACGGGCTGCCGAGGTTCGAGGCTATCTCGTCCACTGTGACGACCGAGTGCGGATCGAGGTAGGGGACGACCAGCTCCACCTTGCCCTCGATGCCCCTGATCGACGTGGCGTTGGCCGACACGCCCCAGAGCGTGAACGACGTGGCCTCGCGGCTCGTGAAGTCCTTCGAGTCGTCGATGCGCCCGACGGAAATCGAGTAGAACCGGTTGGTGTCCTGCTGGTTCAGGACCCCACCCGTGTCGTCGCTTGAAGACCGGATGGTCACCCGACCGGCCTCCACCGTCGAGCTGTTCGGACCCACCGGCGTCAGCGACACGATGACGCCACGGATTCCCGTACGCATGTTCATCGTGCGCGACACCGAAATGCCAAAGGGCACCTCGACGGCCATGAGGGGGCCGGCGGCGGCGAGTGTGAGAAGGAGCGCGGGGGCGATGCGTCGAAGCTTCATCGGGGTGCAGGCGACGCTTATACGTGAAACCGGCTAGGAGGGATTCCCGTCGGCCAGGATCCTCTCGAGGGTGAAGAACGTGTAGCGGAAATTGGCGTCACTGCCCCCGCGCCGGGACACCTCGCGCCAGGCGATGCGGCGCCCTTCCGGAAAGTGCGTGTCACCCTCGACGTCGGCATGCACGAGGGTCAGGTGCAGGGTCATCGGCCGATCCATCGCGAGGATCTCCTCAAAGACGCGCTCGCCGCCGTTCACGCAGACCTCGCCGGGCATTTCCTCCGCGATCCCGAGGGCCTCGGGCACCGAGTGGGCCACGCGGACCCCGTCGACCGCCAGGGCGTCGTTCCTCGTGATCACCACCGGCCGGCGGCCGTCCTTCCTGGCCAGCGGCCAGGTCTCGTAGCAGATCCTCCCGAGGAGGATGATCTTCCCGGCGGTCTCCGCGTTGAAGGAGGCGGCGTCCTCGGGGATGAACCACGGCAGGCGGTTGTCACGGCCCATCACGCGATTTTCCGCGCAGGCGACCATAAGGTGCAGGGGTTTCGGCATTGGCCCATGGGATGGATCATTTTGGGGCATTTTCCAAGCCCGGGCGGTGGGCGCGCCGGGGCCGCTATTTCGGTGCCTGGGCCGGGACGTAGAGGTCGCCCCGGATCTCCTTGTGGTACCTCGGCCGCATGTCCCCAATCCACGGGTCGGTGAACCGCTGCGCGAGGTTGATCCGGATGACCTTGTGCGTCGGGGCGTCCTTGGTCGCGAAGAGCACGGCCGCGGTCGGGTCGATGATCGACGACTCGACGTCGTAGCCCGACGAGACGACATAAAGGTGGTTCTCAAGCGCGCGCGCCTTGAGCAGGTCCAGGTAGCCGCCGGCGGCCGGAACCAGAATGATCTCCGCCCCCTGGAACCCGAGCGCCCGGGCCGGCTCGATGTATTCGGCGTCCCAGCACACCATCATGCCGATGCGCCCGAAGTCCGTATCGAAGACCGGGCATGAGCTGCCCGGAGTGAGGCCTCCCTCAATCTCCTCCCTCGGAAGGTAGACCTTGTGGTACTTGCCCTGCACCACGCCATGACGGTCGATCAGGACCGCGGTGTTGTAGAGCGCGTGCCCGTCGCGCTCGATGAGGCCGGCCACAAGATACATGTTGTGCCGGCGCGCCGCCTCGCCGAGGCGGGCCGTGCTCGGACCCGGTATCGGTTCCGCCATGCCCGCGTAGTCCAGCGAGCGGCCCTCGTTGAGGATCTCCTCGCCGAGGCACACGATGTCCGGCTTATCCGCGGCGATCGCGTCCAGCTCGCGAATGTAGCATCCGATGTTGTCCGGATTGTTCCTCGGGTGCACGGAGACCGTCCCCACCCGCACCCAGCGGTCCGGTGGCGGCTGCGACGGACCAAACGAAATGCCGTCCCACCACACGGTCCCTCCGGGGGCCCATCCGAGCAGGAGCTCGATCCGAACGGATGACGCGTTCTCGGGGGCGGGAACGCTGAGCGAGATCGGCGTCCAATCGGCGTGCGCCTCCGTCTCGATGGCGTAGTCGGGCTGGCCGACCCGATTGCCGGCTGAGTCCCGCCAGTCCACGCGGGCGACAACCTGCCTTCTTGCGACGGGCACGGATTCCGCCTGGTAGTGCGCAGTCAGCCTGTAATAGGAGCCCGGGACAATGCCGGCCACCGTCCGGGACCAGCCGCCATATTCCAAGGGATTGCCGTCGCCGGAAATCGCGAGCGCATCATGCGTGGAGAGGTGCCTGGTCGAATCCATGTAGCACCGGGGCATGATCTCGCCGCGGGCCGCAATCGGGGACCACCCGGCTGTGCCGAGGTCCGCCTGACCCATGTCCGTGGCCTGCGCCCCCAGCGTGAGCGACTGGGCGAATGCCAACACCAGCAGGGCGGCACGGGAAGGGGGCATCTTCATGCCAGAATGTACAAGATGGCTGGCTGCGCAACATCTGCCGGCTGCCCGGTGCGCGTTGCCACTTGTCACCCTCCGGCCCCCAAACCATCATGAGCGCATGAAAATCGGAGTCCCGAAGGAGATCAAAATCGGGGAAACCCGCGTGTCGATGACGCCGAGCCTGTGCCGGCGCTGCGTTTCCCTCGGAGCCAGGGTCCTCATCCAGAAAACCGCCGGCATCAGCGCCGGGTTCACAGACGCGGAATACCGCGCGGCCGGCGCGACGCTCGTCGGTGACGCGGCCACCGTCTGGAAATCCAGCGACCTGATCCTCAAGGTGAAGGAGCCGCTCGCGGCCGAGTATCCGCTGCTGCGCGAGGGACAGGCGATCTTCACCTACCTGCACCTCGCCGCCGGTCCCGCCCTGGCGAAGGTGCTGATGAAGAAGAAGGTCCTCGGGATCGCGTACGAGACAGTCGAGGGCTCGGACGGCGCCTTCCCGCTCCTCAAGCCCATGTCCCAGATTGCCGGCCGCCTCGCCATCCAGGTGGGAGCCTACTTCCTGCAGTCGCAGCACGGGGGCTCCGGCGTCCTCCTCGGCGGGATACCCGGCACGCTTCCCGGGCACGTCGTCGTCGTGGGCGCCGGCAACTCCGGCGCGCACGCCGTGCAGATGGCCGCGGGCATGGGTGCGCGCGTCACCGTCCTCGACCTCGACACGCGCAAGCTGGAGTCGCTCGACTCCGAGTACCGCGGCCGCGTGGTGACCCTCATGTCCAACCACGCCAACCTCGAGAGCTGCGTCGCGGACGCCGACCTGCTCATCGGGGCGGTGCTCATTCCCGCGGCCAAGGCCCCAGTCGTCGTGTCGAACGAGATGGTCGCCAAGATGAGGCCCGGCAGCGTGATCGTCGACATCGCCATCGACCAGGGCGGGTGCATCGAGAGCATCCATCCGACGTCGCACACGGAGCCCGTCTACAAGGAGTACGGCGTCATCCACTACGCGGTGCCGAACATGCCCGCGCTCGTCGGGCGCACGTCCACCCAGGGCCTCACGCAGGCGACGGAGCCCTACGTCGCCCTGATCGTGCAGAAGGGCATCGAGGCGGCGCTGGCCGCCCACAAGGGGCTCGCGAAGGGCGTCAACACCCGCGACGGCGCGATCACCTACGACGCGGTGGCGACGGCCCTGGGCCTCGCCTAGCCTAGCCCGCGACGGGGACGATCTTCACGCTCTCGAGGGCGATCCTCTCGATGGGCGTGCTCTTCTCCTGGCCGCCCGTGGGAACGTTGGCGATCTGCTCCAGGACATCCTCGCCCGAGACCAGCTCGCCGAATGCCGTGTATTGGCGGTCGAGGAAGCGCGCGTCCCCGTGGCAGATGAAGAACTGGCTCCCGGCCGAGTCGGGGCTGGACGAGCGCGCCATGGAGAGAACCCCGCGCACGTGGGGCTTCCCGTTGAATTCCGCCTTCACCATGTAGCCGGGGCCGCCCGTGCCGGGCTGTCCCTTCTGGCCCTCCTTCGTGTTGGGGCAGCCGCCCTGGATCATGAATCCCTTGATGATGCGGTGGAAGGACGTGCCGTCGTAGAATCCCGCCTTGGCGAGCTTCTTGAAGTTCTCCACCGTCTTGGGCGCGACGTCCGGCCAGAAGGCCACCGTCATTTCGCCGTAGGACGTCTTGAGAACGGCCTGTTCACTGGGGGTTTTGGTTTGGGTCATGTGAAGGATTCGTCGATGAGTTCGCAGAAATAGTGGATGAGGAAAAGGTGCGCCTCCTGGGCCGATGCGCCGCGCATGCCGGGCACCGTGACCTCGCACGTGGCCATTCCCTTCGCCTTGCCGCCGCCTCGCCCGAGCAGCGCAAGGCTCTTCAAGCCAAGCCGATCCGCTTCCATGAGCGCAGCGATGATATTGGGCGAATTTCCCGACGACGTGATGACGACCACGAGGTCGCCCGGCTTCCCGAGGCCCTCAATCTGGCGGGCGAAGGCCTGGTCGAAGCCATAGTCATTTCCAATGCAGGAAAGCAGGGACCCGTCCGAAGACAGGGCAATGGACGGGAGCGAGCGGCGCTTCGCATTGTAGCGCCCCACCAGCTCCGTGGAGAAATGGGCGGCCTCGGCCGCGCTGCCGCCGTTGCCGCAGATCAGCAGCTTTCCGCCCGCCTTGAGCGTCGCAAGGATAAGGGCGCCGGAGGCGTCGATATGGGCGCGCACATCCTTGAGGGACTCAAACGTCCTGAGAGTGTCGTCGAGCGAACGTTGAAACGTCATATTGCCATCAAAAAGGGCTGCGGACTTGCCCGCGACAGAATTTTTCGACGTTTTGGAGCGATCCCTTTCCTCCGCCCCCAGGCACCCGGCAGCCCATGCTCATCCGCAAGCTCACGCTGAGCCACTTCCGCAACGTGCGGCTCGCGAGCCTCGCGTTCTCCGGCACCCGCCAATTCTTCGTGGGGGCCAACGGCCAGGGAAAATCCAACCTCCTGGAGGCCGCGGGGTGCCTCACGGCCCTTCGGTCCTTCCGCACGCCGGACGCCAGGAACCTGGTCATGCACGACAGCCCGGAGGCGGGGATCGCCTGCGAGGTGGAGCGCGAGGACGCGGCCATGGAGCGCGTCACGATCAAGATCCGGCGCGAGGGGAAGGAACTGTGGTACGGCGACAAGCGGGTCTCCCGGCTTGCCGACCATGTCGGCCGCTTCCCTACCGTGGTCTTTTCGTCGCAGGACCTCCAGCTGATCCGCGGCGCGCCCGCCTTGCGGCGCCGGTGGCTCGACCTCACCCTTGCGGCAATGGACGCCGCCTACCTGAAGGCGCTCCAGGACTACGCAAGGGCCCTGGCGGGCAGGAACAGCCTCCTGCGGCGCCAGGATGCTGACGTCGCGCGTGAACTCATCGCCTTCGAGAGGGTGCTCGCCCCCGCGGGGGCGGCCATAGTGGCCCTGCGCAGGGAGCGCATTGACGAACTCGCCGCCGAGATGGGGAAGGCGTACGCCCGCCTCAGCGAGGGCGCCGAGGACGCCTCCCTGAGGTACAAGACGGCGCTTGGCGGCGCCACCGCGGAGAGCCTCGCCGCGCTGCTTGAGTCCGGGAGGGCGAGGGATGTCCAGGCGGGAACGACACTCACGGGTCCGCACCGCGACGACCTCGTGTTTGACGTGGGAGGGGCCGATGCCGGCGATTTCGCCTCGGAGGGCCAGCAGCGCTCGGTCATGCTCGCCCTTCGGCTGGCTCAGGCCGCGTGGTTCCACACGTCCTGCCGCGTGCGCCCGGTGCTTCTCGCCGACGACGTCCTCGGGGAGCTCGACCCGGGACGGCGGGAGCGTTTCTGGTCGGCCCTGGACCCGGAGTCGCAGGTGATCGCAACCGGGACCTCAAGGCCCGACCCGGTCCTGGGCCCGTGGCAGGTGTTCACGGTTGCGGCCGGCTCCTTTGAGCCCGATCCTCGCGGGATGGGGGCAGACTGTTGAATTTTCAGACTTGGGAATGGGTTGTCGCCGTGCTCGGCGCCCTTCTCGTGGGCGTGGCGAAGACGGGCATCACCGGACTCAGCCTCCTCTTTGTCGCGCTGTTTGCCGCGATCATGCCCGCGCGGCTGTCCACGGGCGTCGTCCTGCCTCTCCTCATCACCGGTGACGTTGTCGCCTTCTTTCTCTACCGCAGGCACGCAAGATGGTCCCATGTTTGGAGGCTTGTGCCGTGGGCCGCGGCGGGTGTGGTCATCGGCGCATTTGCCCTCGGGCACATGGACGACCGCCAGGCGCGGAATGCGATCGGCATCATCGTCGTGGGACTTGCCGCGCTGCACGTGATCCGACGGGCGCGCGTGGCGGTCCCGGAGGCCAAGCACCCGCCGTGGTACGCCTGGGTCATGGGCATCCTGGCCGGTTTCACGTCCCTTGTCTCGAATGCGGCCGGGCCCCTGATGGTGATTTATCTTCTCGCGATGCGGCTTCCCAAGATGGAGTACATGGGCACGGGCGCCGCATTCTTCCTGATCATGAATCTCTTCAAATTCCCGTTCATGGTGGGCCTTGGGCTGATCACGCGCGACAGCCTGATGTTCGACGTCGCCCTGGCGCCCGCGGTGGTCGTGGGAGCGATGCTCGGGCGGTGGATCCTCGGCCGCATCGACCAGCGCCTCTTTGAGAACATTGCGCTCGGGCTCACGCTCGTCGCGGGGGCGAGGATGCTGCTGTGAGCGCCCCACGCGACAGGAGGCTGCCATGGCACGGATGACGACGAGGCAGATGTGGGCGGCGAAGCTCCAGGGCAAGCCGCTGCCGTCAGCCGCGCCTGTCCCGCGATCAGGCGCCAGGACCGGAGAGCTTGCCCTCCGGAAGGCGTTCGCCGGCCTTGTCCTGGGGATCGACCCCTCGCTCCGGGGAACCGGCCTTGCCCTCATCGACTTCCAGTCGGGAAGGTCGCCCGTGCTGCTGCGCTGCCGGACGGTCAGGGTGCCGGCCAGCCGCACGATGGCCGCGGCGCTCGCGGAGATCCATAGCGCGGTTGACGAATTCCTCCGGGCAACCGAGGGCGTGCGGCACGTCGCCCTGGAGCAGACGATCTACGTCCAGAACTTCCAGACAGCCCAGATCCTGGGGGCGGCAAGGGGCGCGGCCATCGCGGCGGCGGCCCTGCGCGGCATGCCCGTCTTCGAATATCCCCCCCTGCGCGTGAAGCAGGCCGTGGCGGGGACCGGTCGGGCGAGCAAGGAGCAGATGGCCCGGACCGTGCGCTCCATCCTGGGCCATGCGCACATCCTAGCGCTCGACGAAGCCGACGCCGCGGGCGTCGCGCTCTGCCACGCCTACACCTGGCAGCCCTGACTAGCCGAGGACGGCCTTGAGCACCTTTCCAAGGTCCGCCACGCGGTACGGCTTGGTGAGGTACCCGCAAAAGCCCATGTCGAGGTACTGGCGCGCGATGCCGTCGTTGTCGTAGCCGCTTGAGACGATGGCTCTCACGTCGGGGTCCAGCTCGCGCAGGAGCCCGAATGTTTCCTCGCCGCCAAGGCCCCCGATGACCGTGAGGTCCATGATGACGGCGTCGTACGGCCTTCCGATGTTGAGGTAGCGCTTGTACAGGACGACCGCCTCCTCGCCGTTCCGGGCGATGTCGTACTTGTATTCGAGGCTTTCAAGCATGGATGCCGTCAGGTTGCAGATATGGTCGTCGTCATCCATGAACAGCACGCGTCCCGTGCCGAAGCGCACGGACGGGGCGGCGCGGGCCTGGATGTCCACGGGCTGGTCGGCGCGCGGAAGGAACACCGTGAAGACGGTGCCCTCGCCGACGGCCGACTGGAGGCCGATCTCGCCGCCCAGCTTGCGGACGATCGAGAGCACGGTTGCGAGCCCGAGGCCCGTCCCGTGCTTCTTGGTCGTGAAGAAGGGGTCCCAGATCTTCTCGAGGTGCTCGGGCTTGATGCCGCTCCCATTGTCGCGCACCTCGAACTCGACGTAGGCGCCGGCTGGCAGCGTGGCGACCTGCCCCTCCGTGATCTTGATCGGCGCCACCTTGAGCTGCAGGCGCGGCTTGTGGGGCGCCGGCGGCATCGCCTGGAGCGCGTTGACGACGAGGTTCTGGAAGACCTGGAGGATCTGCGCACGGTCGACCTTCACGGCGCCCGTGTCGTTCTGCGCCTGGATCGTGATCTGTGCGGTCGCCCCGGCGGAGGCGATCTTGATCGCGTCCTCGAGGATCTCCTGCGGGTCGCATACGGTGAGGGAGCCCTGTCCGCCCTTGGTCAACATGAGCAGCTGCTTCGTGAGGCCCTTCGCCGCGAGGCACGCCTGCTCCGAGTCGGCGAGCCTCGATCCATCCCGGTTGTCCTTCGCCAGCGAGATGCCGCCGAGGACCGTGGTCAGCAGGTTGTTGAAGTCATGCGCGACGCCGCCGGCCAGGAGCCCTATCGACTCGAAGCGGTTGGCCTTGATGAGCTCCTCCGGTGTCAGGCTCATCTCGTCGGGATTTCGGAAGACGATGACCACGCCGCGCGGCTTGGAGTCGGGACCGAAGGACGCCCTGGCGGTCCAGACGATCGGAACGGCGTCGCGGCCTCCCGTGAGCACCGCCTGGTCGCTGATCAGCGGCAGGGGCCCGCTTGCCGAGAGTGCCCGGTCGGCCGGGTTGTCGCCGGGCTTGCCCGTCTGGCGGTCCACGAGTGCAAAGACCTGCTCGAGCGAGCGGCCGACAAGGTACTCGATGCTGACGCGCAGGACGCGGGCCGCCGCGGCGTTTGAGAAGAGAATGCTTCCCCTCGCGTCGGTGGCGATGACGCCCTCGGCAAGGGATCCGAGCACCTCGTAAAAGAGGTCCCGGGACAGGGGATCCAGAACGGCGGCCGCGTCTTCGGTGGCCCTTGCGGCCGCGGCGGGCTCCGCCGAGCCGTCCGGCAGCGGATAGGCGAACCCGACGATGCGCGCCAGCGTCCGCTTGCGCGTCAGGGTGCGGTTGATGCCGAGGATCGCGGGGACCGTGCGGCCGTCCTGGGTGCGCAGATGGACGGTCCTCGAGAAGGAGGTCTGGCCTGGCGCCTGGCCAGAGAGCCACGCCGCCGCCCCGCCAGGGCATTCCTCGGGGGGCAGCGCATCCGACAGGGCCGCAGCCCCGTTTGCCGGCGACGCGACGCCGCCGACGAGGCGGAGCCATGCCTCCGAGAACCATGAGCTCTCGTCCACGAAGTCGATCTCGAACGCGGCCAGCGCCCCGTCGTCCGCGAGGGCATGGAGGCGGGAGTCGTTCAGGACCGCAGCCTCCTCGATCTCCTTGCGCTCCGTGGCGTCGATGTGGATGCCGATGACGCGCTCCAGCTCGCACGACGGGCTCACGATCTGCAGCCCGACGCACTGGATCCACGACCAGTGGCCCTGCTTGTGCCTCATCCTGAAATCCACGCTGAAAGGCCGGGTGCCGACCTTGAGCTTGCGCCCTGCCTTGTCGGGCGCCGCGGCGGAATCCTCCGGGTGGAGCAGGGAGATCCACGCCTCGTAGGTGTCCGCGAGCTCGGCGTCGCCATAGCCCAGCATGCGCTTCCACGCAGGCGAATACACGACCTTGCGCGCCTTGAGGTTCAGGTCGAAGAACCCGACAGGGCCCTTCTCGGCGAAGAGCTGAAGCGAGGCAGCCTGCTCGTCGGCCAGGGAAAGCGAGACAGGGTTGTTCTCGAGCGGCGCCTCAACGACCACGATGTAGCCGCCGGCGAACCCAAGAGCCTTCTCCGCGCGGACCGCCATGGGGCGCGGCCCCCCCTCGCGCGGCTGAACCGAGAGGATTGCCCGCTTGTCGAGGAGGGCGGCCAGCAGGATGTCCCACTGGGCCTCGAGCATCTCAGGCTCATCGCTGACAATATCCAGGGCGAACAGTCCCGGGAAAAACTCCCCTACAAGTTCCCCGGGCCCGGCCTGCCAGAGCTGCTTGGCCTCCTGGTTGGCCGAAACGACCTTTCCCATGCTGTCCAGGAACAGGACGGCGACTCGGGCGGCTCGGAGGCCAGCATTGGGTATCGTGAGCGGCGCTGGATGGGCGGGGTCGTTCACAGGGCGACCGAATTCAGCCACTTTTGCACACGGTTTGCGAGAAAATCGATGAACGCAGGGTGGTCATTCGGGCACAATATCTTCTCAAAATGCTCTCCTCCAGCGCTTAAAAAAGTATCGCGTCCCACCATGGATATTTCCTCCAAAGTTTCGAGACAATCGGCGAGGAAACTGGGGCACATCACCAAGAGACGTTTGACCCCGGCTTTGGGTAAACGTTCGAATTCAAAATCCGTGAAGGGCTGGAGCCAGGGTTCCCCGGCCAGCCTCGACTGGTACGACATCGAATATTTCCTGGGGTCCAGCCCGGCATGCCTGGCAAATTCCGAAGTGGTGCGCATGCACTGGGACCGGTAGCAGGTGGCGTGGGCGGGTGAGCAGGTGGTGCAGCAATCGGCCACCTTGGTGCAATGCGCATGCGATGAGTCGGCCTTTCGCAGGTGCCTCTCGGGGATTCCGTGGTAGCTGAAGAGGAGGTGGTCGTACGGGGTCGCCAGGAAGGGCGCCGCCACCGTGTGGAGCATCTGGATGTAGTCCGGGTCGCCGGAAAACGGCTGGACGCAGGTGACCCTCATGGCCGGGGCGAGCCGCGCGGCCTCCTCGTAGACGCGGACGACGACGGTCTCCCAGGACGCCATCGCGTAGTGGGGGTACTGGGGGAAGACCAGCAGCTCCTCACAGCCGTCCGCCGCGATGGCGGCAATCGTCGACGGGATGGAGGGTTTGCCATAGCGCATGGCCGTGTGGACCGGCACCTGACCCTTGAGGGCATCGGACAGCTTGCCGCGCACCTTTTCCGTGGTCGCCAGGAGGGGAGACCCCTCGGCCGTCCATATCTTGGAATAGGCGTGGGCCGTGCGCTTCGGCCGCCTGGGGAGGATGACCGCCTCAAGCAGGAGCCACCGCAGCGGCGCCGCCAGGTCGAGCACGCGCTCGTCCCCGAGAAACTCCCTCAAGTACCGGCGCACATCCGGGACGGACGTCGAGTCGGGCGATCCCAGGTTCGCTATCAGTACGGCGCGTTTCGGCACAAGGCCGATTCCACCCGCGCGGCCAAGGCCTCGTCAAGCCGTGCCACGACAAAATCGTATCATGCGGATCAGGCTGTGGACGTTCTCGGGCGCGATCCGGTCGGTGACGACGGTCCTCGGGTAGTTGTGCTCCACGTCGAGGTGCACGCCATCCTCGGCCCCGGGCCGCACGAAGTCCTCGACGAAATCCATGCCGCCCCTCGACCTCATCCAGCGGTAGTAGGGATCGGGGTCCTCGCTCTCGATCAGCACGTCATCCCGCAGGAAGATGTGGCAGTAGAGCGTGAGGTCCCGGAACGACGTGAACCATGTCGGCGGGTTCACCAGCTGGTCTCGGATGATGAGGGTCATGTCATTCGCCCGTGGTTTTGAGCACCGGATAGCAATTTTCGTTCCTAAATTTGTTTTTCGCGTTGCTGGGTTCGACATGCTCCCCCACGCCTAGTATCGTCACGTTTCCACATGAGTTCACAGCGCAAACCCGTACTTCTCGTGATCCGCGACGGGTGGGGCGACAACCCCCACAGCGAGCAGGATTCCTACAACGCCACGCGCCTGGCGAAGAAGCCCTGCGACGACATGCTGCATGCGAAATACCCGGTCGCCCACGTCAGGGCGAGCGGGCTTGACGTCGGGCTGCCCGACGGGGTGATGGGCAACAGCGAGGTCGGCCACGAGAACATCGGGGCGGGCCGGGTCGTCTTCCAGGAGCTGGTGAGGATCAACAAGCTCTTCACCGACCGGCTGCTCGCCTCTAACGAGGTCTGGCGCGCCGCCATCGGCCGCGTGAAGGAGAAGGGCTCGAGCCTGCACCTGATGGGCATCGTGTCGGACGCGGGCGTCCACGGCATGCTGGAGCACCTTTACGGCATCCTCGCCCAGGCGAAGGCCGACGGCGTGGCTCCCGACAAGGTCTTCATCCACGCCTTCACGGACGGGCGCGACACGCCGCCGACGAGCGCGCTGCGCTACGTGAAGGAGGTCGACGACAAGTGCGGGGAGCTCGGTATCGGCCGCATCGCCTCGGTGTGCGGGCGGTTCTGGGCGATGGACCGGGACAACCGCTGGGACCGGGTGGAAAAGGCCTACGGCCTGCTCACCGGCCGCAAGGTCCAGGCGACGGCGCCGAGCGCCGAGGCCGCGGTGCAGGCCTACTATGACAAGCCCCTGGGCCCCTCCCAGGGCGGCGACGAGTTTGTGACACCGACGGCCATCGTCGGCAAGGACGGCAAGCCCGGCGCCGTGATCTCGAACGGCGACTCCGTCATCTTCTACAATTACCGCGGGGACCGCCCGAGGGAGATCACGAAGGCCTTCGTCATGGACGGGTTCAAGGACTTCGACCGGGGCCCCAAGCTCGACCTGTACTACGCGACCATGACCGAGTACGAGGCGGGCCTGCCGGTCCACGTGATCCTGCCCAAGCCCGAGAAGCTGAAGAACATCCTCGGCCAGGTGGTGTCCGACGCCGGCCTCTCCCAGTTCCGCTGCGCCGAGACCGAGAAGAACCCCCACGTCACCTTCTTCTTCAACAATTACAGGGCGACGCCGTTCCCCGGCGAGGAGCGGGCGTGCCCGCCGAGCCCCAAGGTGGCGACCTACGACCTCCAGCCCGAGATGTCGTCGGTCGAGGTCACCCAGGCCGCCAAGGAGGCGATCCTCTCGGGCAAGTACGCGCTCATCGTCGTCAACTACGCCAACCCGGACATGGTGGGCCACACGGGTTCCCTCGCGGCGGCGATCCTGGCGGTCGAGGCGACCGACAGGGGCGTCGGCGAGCTGCTGGTGGCTCTCGCCAAGGTGGGCGGCTGCGCCGTCATCGGGGCCGACCACGGCAACTGCGAGCAGATGTGGGATCCCGTCCACAACGGGCCGCACACCTCGCACACCCTCAATCTCGTGGAGTTCTTTGTCGTCGGGGAGGGGTATCAGGCGGGCAAGACCCGGATGCTCGAGGGAGGCCGGCTCGCGGACATCGCCCCCACGGTGCTCCATCTCCTCGGCCTGCCCAAGCCGGCCGAGATGACGGGCACCTCCCTTGTCCTGGGCTGACCCCTGCCGGGCCGGCCAAAATTCGGGTTGCCCCTGCCGCCCCCGGGCGGCTTTCTCTCACATTTGCACGCGACGCCGACACCATGAAACGCACCCACCATTGCGCCCAGTTGACCCTTGCGGACGTGAACGCAGCCGTGGCGCTTTCCGGCTGGGTGGACTCCGTGCGCGACCACGGCGGCATCATCTTCATCGACCTGAGGGACCGCAAGGGCGTGACCCAGGTGAAGTTCGACCCCAAGGGGACCCCTGAGCTGAGCGCGCGGGCCGCCCACCTGAAGCCCGAGTCCGTGGTGAGCGTCGCCGGCACGGTCGTCCCGCGGCCAGAGGGCACCGTCAACGCCGGCATCCCGACCGGAGCCATCGAGATCGACGCCTCGGACCTTGAGGTCCTGAACATCTCCGATACCCCCCCGTTCCCGCTCGACGACGCGGGCGGCGACAAGGTGAACGAGGACCTGCGCCTGACGTACCGGTACCTGGACCTGCGCCGCCCGAAGATGCGCAGG
>Ga0302311_10005330_pt1 | contig 13598 bp, 13 predicted proteins | sample III_Palsa_N1_3_FD_200449 | JGI IMG/M metagenome (GOLD analysis project Ga0302311, IMG submission 200449) | Peat permafrost microbial communities from Stordalen Mire near Abisko, Sweden - III_Palsa_N1_3 | ecosystem: Environmental > Terrestrial > Soil > Palsa > Peat permafrost | place: Sweden... | reverse complement strand
GTACGTCAGACATCGGCGCTCCCGCGCCCGCGCGCAATCCGGCGCGCGAGCCTGCCCGGGATCGCGCCCGGGATCCGGGCCGACAGCCGCCGCACGGCCCGGCCGGACACGGCTCCCGCGAGGCCGTCCGGCCGGACCACGACGATCAGCAGCAGCACCGCGCCCAGCACCAGCTGCCAGTCCGAGACGTAGCGCACCAGCCAGTCATGGCCGAACTGGTAGACGAAGGCGCCCAGCGTCGGCCCCAGGAAGGTGAACATCCCGCCGATCACCGGCATCATCACCGCCTGGCCGGAGGTGGTCCAGTCGAAGAGCTCCGCGTTGGAGCCCTGGGTGTTCACCACGAACATGGCTCCGGCCACCGCACAGAACGCGCCGGAGAACGCGAACGCGATCACCTGGTGCCGGTAGACGTTCACCCCCAGCGCCTCCATCCGCCTGCGGTTCTCCCGGGTGGCCCGCAGCACCAGGCCGAACGGGGAGGCGGTGATCCGCCACAGGACCAGCAGGCAGACGAGGGCGACGCCGAGCAGGAACAGGTAGCCGTTGACCGGGTTCTCCAGCCAGAACGGGATCACCGCGCCGAAGACCCCGTTGGCGCCGCCGGTGAACCCGGTGTTCTGCTCCACCAGTTGGTAGAACAGCTGGGAGAAGGCCAGGGTGATCAGCGCGAAGTAGAGCAGCCTGGCCCGCAGCGCCACCAGCCCGATCAGCACCGCCGCGACCGCGCCGACCACCGGCGCCAGCGCGAAGGTGAGCCAGAACGGCAGGCCGCCGTGCATCCAGCCGAGGGTCACCGTATAGGCGCCGAGGCCGAAGAAGACCGCCTGCCCGAAGGAGACCAGGCCGCCCTGGCCGATCAGCAGATTGGTGGCGGTCGCGAACACCGCGAAGCAGACCACCTCCTGCAGGGTCAGCACCGTCGTCACCGGCAGCACGTACGGCGCGGCCACCAGCAGCGCCACCGCGCCGGCCGGCAGCAGCAGCGTCCGGGATCGGGAGCCGCGCCCGGCGGGCGGCGGCGAGGACCGGGCCCCGCCGACCGGTGGGCTGTCGTCGATGGTTTCCACAGTCACTGGCGTCCTATCTTTCCGGAGTTCCGAACAGGCCCCACGGACGCACCGCGAGCACCAGGATCATGACGATGTATCCGGCCGAGGAGGCATAGCTGGGCACCCAGAGCGTGCCCAGGGTCTCCACGGTCGCGATCACCAGCGCGCCCAGGGCCGCGCCCTGGATCGATCCGAGGCCGCCGACCACGGTGACGATGAACGCGGAGACGATGATCTGTGTGTCCAGGCCGGGGCCGACCGCCTCCAGCGGGGCGATCGCCGCGCCGCCGATCGCGGCCAGCGCCGCGCCCAGCGCGAAGACGCCGGTGCGCAGCAGGGCCAGGTTGGTGCCGCCGACCGCCAGGCTCTCCGGGTCCTCAGTGGCGGCCCGGATCCGCCAGCCGACGGTGGTGCGGCCGAGCAGTAGCCACAGCCCCGCGCCGACGACCGCGGCGACGGCGATGACCACCAGGTTGTACTGCGGTATCACCGCGCCGTCCAGGTGGAACCGGCCGCCGACGGCCCCGGGCGGCGACAGCGTCCGGTCGTCGGAGCCCCACAGCCGCAGGCCGAGGTCGCCGAAGACCAGCAGCAGCGCGAAGGTGGCCAGCAACTGCGCCAGATCCTCCTTGCCGTAGATCCGGCGCAGCACGGTGACCTCGACCCCCGCGCCCAGGGCGGCCACCGCGACCGGTACCACCAGCAGCGCCAGCCAGAAGCCGGCCGAGCCGCCGATGCCGAACGCCGCCACGGCGGTGGTCGTGCCGAGCGCGCCGATCATGTAGAAGCTGCCGTGCGCCATGTTGATCAGCCGCAGGCCGCCGAAGACCAGGGTCAGTCCCGCCGACACGATGAACAGCGTCGAGGCGTCGGTCAGGATGCTGACCGACTCGGTGATCACGGTCTCGATGTTCACGTCACTCCTTTCCGCAGCGCCTGCAACCGGGCTTATTTCCGCAGTTCCTGCATCTGGGCACAGCTGTCGGAGATGTCGCTGAACGGCGCGACGAAGACGGGGGTGTTCCACAGCGGGATGCCGCCCGCCGAGGGGTCCGGCCGGGCCGAGACAGTGCCGACGTACTCGGGCAGTTCGGTCTGGTGGTCGCAGGCGCGGACCTGCTGGTCGCCGAGGACCGTCGGGGGAGTGGCGCCGGACAGCGCGGCCGAGACGGCGTCGCCCGAGAAGGACTTGGCCTGGGTCGCCGCCCAGGCCCACTGCTGCACCGAGGCGTAGCCGAGGATCGCCCACTCGCTCGGGTCGTCCCCGTACGTGGCGTGGAACTCGGTGACGAAGGCCTGCATCGCGCTGCTGCTCCCGGCCCAGAAGGGCGCGCGGTCGAAGCCGATCGCCCCGGCCGGCGCGCCGCTGCCCAGGGTCTGCAGCACCGAGTAGTCGTACATGGCGATCACCTGGGTCCTGGTGAACAGGGCGTAGCTCTGTGCCTGCTTGGTGAAGGTGACCAGGTCGCCGCCGAACTGGGCGTTGAACAGGAACTGCGGCTGGGCCGACTCGATGGCGGCCAGGTAGGGGCCTATGTCGGTGGCGCCCAGCGGCGGGAACTCCTGCTTGACCAGCTTGTAGTTGACGTGGAGGTCCTTCAGCGCCTGGATGAAGGAGGCCACGGTGTCGGTGCCGAAGCTGTAGTTGGGCGCGAAGGTGGCGATGGTCACCGGCTTGCCCGCGAAGGTCTTCGCCAGGTAGTCGGCGACGGCGCGCGGCTCCATCACCGTGTTGGGCACGATCTGGAAGGCGTACTTGCTGAAGGTGGTGGTGGTCAGCCCGATGTCGTTGGAGGTGTGGAAGAAGATCGGGATGTGCTGGGCGCTGGTGAACTGCTCCTCGGCGGAGGCGATCGAGCTCGCCACCGGGCCGAAGACCGCCACCGCGTGGTCGCCGTCGACCATAGTGCGGACGTTGGCCACACCGGTGGCCGGGGTGACCGCGTCGTCGGCGCTGACCACCTTGATCTTCCGACCGAGCACGCCGCCATGGGCGTTGAGGTCGGCCGCTGCCAACTGCACGCCCTGGAGGCCGGTCTGCCCGAGCGAGGCGATCGAGCCGGACAGGGTGGTCGACTCGCCGATGGTCACCGTGGAACCGGACGCGGCGGAGGAGGCGCTCGCGGCGGACCCGGCGCAGCCGGACGCCGAGGCCAGCAGTGCGGCGGTGGCGGCCAGCGCCAGGGAGGTTCTGGTCAGTCGCACGGGAGACTCGATTCAGGGGAACGGACGCGGGTGGCTGAGGCACGGACGACCGCGGCCGCCCCTCGGCGCGGGTGCGCGCCGAGGGGCGGGGCCCTGCGGGACGAGGGCCCCGCCCGGTGCTCCGGGAGGGTGCGGTATCCGTGCGGTCGGGCCAGGTTAGGCGGGACCACCGTCCGGAGACATGGTGGTTCCAGCTACAACTGTCATGCCGCATATGTGAGTTGGCCTCCCATGCCGGTCAGTGGGCGGTCCAGCCGCCGTCCAGGGCGAGCGAGGAGCCGGTGATGTAGCCGGTGTGCGGGGAGCAGAGCCACAGTGCCGCCTGGGCGACCTCCTCCGGCTCGATCAGGCGCTTGATCGCACTGTGCTCCAGCATCACCTGCTCGACCACGTCGGCCGCCGGAATGCCGTGCACCAGCGCCTGGTTGGCGATCTGGTCCTCGACCAGCGGGGTGCGCACATAGCCGGGGTTGACGCAGTTGCTGGTGACCCCGTGCGGAGCGCCCTCCAGGGCGACCACCTTGCTCAGCCCCTCCAGTCCGTGTTTCGCGGTCACATAGGCCACCTTGAACGGGCTGGCGCGCAGGCCGTGGACAGAGGAGATGTTGACCACCCGCCCCCACCCCCGCTCGTACATGTGCGGCAGGGTTCGCCGGATGATCCGGAACGGGGCCTCCAGCATGACCCGCTGGATCAGGGTGAAGCGCTCCGGCGGGAAGTCGTGGACGGGGGCGACATGCTGGAGTCCGGCGTTGTTGACGATGATGTCGGCGTCGTCGGGCAGCGCGTCCACGGCCTCGGGGTCGGACAGGTCGGTCACGATCGCGGTCCCGCCGGTCTCCGCCGCGACCCGGCGGGCTCCCTCGGCGGCGATGTCCACCACGTAGACGGCGGCTCCGGCGCCCGCGAGCGCCAGCGCGCAGGCCCGGCCGATGCCGCTGGCGGCACCGGTGACCAGTGCGGTCCGCCCTGACAGGAACCCTGGTCCGGGCGGTCCTGGGACGCTCTCACGTGGGTCCGCCGCGCGGGCCTGACCCTTACCGGGGCTCTCGATACTCTGCATGGTCACCAAGCTAGGAACTGTGCCCCGGAGGGCACACGTGACGAAGCCCCACACTTTGCGGCCGGGGCATGGTGGCAGTAGCCATGAAGCCCCGGCCGCGACCTGCAGCCCCGCCCGGGGGGAGCGGCGCGCGGCCGGGTGGACGCCATGGTGGCCGGTGCCATTGCCGGTGCCGGCGGCATGGCGGTCCGTCACGTATCAGCCCGGCGCGGTTCCGTCGTACGGTCCGTCGTCAGCGGATCCGTTCCCTCCCCCACACCAGGAGATCCCATGCGTTTGCTGTTGTTCCGAAGACTGTCGAGGAGTGTCGCGGTGGCCGCGGTGCTGGGCATCCTGGCGGTCGGCGTGGGCGCGGTGGTCACCGCCGCCCCGGCCGCCGCCGCGTCGGGCAGTTTCACGCAGGTGTCGAGTTTCGGGTCGAACCCCGGCGCCATCCAGATGTACTCCTACGTCTCGGCCGCCCCGCAGGGCAAGGCCCCGCTGGTGGTCGCGCTGCACGGCTGCACCCAGAACGCCACCGAGTACGAGCAGGACTCCGGCTGGCAGCAGTACGCCGATCAGTGGGGCTTCGACATGGTCTACCCGCAGCAGACCGGCTCCAACAACGCCGAGGACTGCTTCGACTTCTGGGACCCCTCCCAGGACGGCCGGGGCCAGGGCGCGGCGGAGTCGGTGATCCAGATGGTCCAGTACATGGAGGCGCACTACAGCATCGACACCTCGCGGATCTATGTCACCGGCCTGTCCGCCGGGGGCGGCCTGACCTCGGCGCTGCTCGCGGACTACCCCGATGTCTTCACCGCCGGGTCCATCGACTCCGGCCTGCCCGCCCAGTGCGCCACCGGCGGCACCACCTCGGCCTACACCTGCATGGACGGACCGGTCAGCAAGACCGTCGCCCAGTGGGCCGCTCTGGCCACCGGCTCCGACCCCGGCTACACCGGCAACTGGCCCCGGGTCGCCATCTGGCAGGGGACCGCCGACACCACAGTCAACCCCGCCAACGCCACCGAGGAACTCGACCAGTGGACGGGGGTGTGGGGCATCTCGCAGACCCCCTCCAGCACCCAGTCGCTGACCGGCGGCACCACCGAGACCAGCTACAACGACAGCACCGGGAAACCGGCTGTCGAGATGTACTCCATCTCCGGCATGCAGCACGGCCTCGCGGTCAACCCCGGCACCGCCACCGGCCAGTGCGGCCAGACCGGCGCCTACTTCCTCAACACCATCTGCTCCAGCTACTACACCGCCCTGTTCTGGGGCCTCAACACCACCGGCGGCGGCAGCACCCCGACGCCGACCGCGACCCCCACGCCCACGCCGACCCCGACGCCCACCCCCACCCCCACCCCCACGCCCACGCCCACGCCCACCGCGAGCACGTCCCCACTGGCCAACTGCTGGACAACCAACAACGTGGCGCAGAACCTGGCCGGCCGGTCCTACTTCATCGGCACCGAGAGCTACGCCATCGGCTCCAACGAGGACGCGGGCACATACAGCTCCAGCACCATCAGCAGCATCCAGGAGCCCTCTCCCGGCTACTGGATCGTGGTTCCGCACTGCTGAGCTGACTCAGCGTCAACTGTGGTGATCGGAAGAGCCGGTGTGGGAACACACCGGCTCTTCCGCGCGGGCGGCGCTCAGACGAGCAGTTCCGGACCGGTGGCGGCGCGGACCTGGTCCACGGTGGTGTCCGGGGCCAGCTCGACCAGCCGCAGTCCGTCCGGGGTGACGTCGATGACCGCCAGATCGGTGATGATCCGGTCCACGACGGCGCGGCCGGTCAGCGGCAGGGTGCAGCGGTCGAGCAGCTTGTGGCCGCCGTCCCTGGCGGTGTGCTCCATGACCACGATCACCCTGCGGGCGCCGTGGACCAGGTCCATGGCGCCGCCCATGCCCTTGACCATCTTGCCGGGGATCATCCAGTTGGCCAGGTCGCCGCTCGCGGAGACCTGCATCGCGCCGAGGACGGTCACGTCCACGCGTCCGCCGCGGACCATGCCGAAGGACGCGGCGGAGTCGAAGTACGAGGCGCCGGGCCGGACGGTGACGGTCTCCTTCCCGGCGTTGACCAGATCCGGTTGCGCCTCCCCGGGCCCGGGGTAGGGACCGACACCGAGGATGCCGTTCTCGGAGTGCAGCACGACGTGCACGCCCGGCGGCAGTTGGCCGGGAATCAGGGTGGGCAGGCCGATGCCCAGATTGACGTACTGTCCGTCGCGCAGTTCGGCGGCGGCGCGGGCGGCGAGCTGGTCGCGGGTCAGCATGGTTCAGTGCTCCGGAGACAGGGACGGAGAGGGTGCGGGGGCGATGGTGAGGCGTTCGATGCGCTTGTCGGCCGGGTCCGCCCGGACGACGCGGTCGACGTAGATCCCGGGCAGGTGCACCGCGTCCGGGGGGATCTCGCCGGGCTCCACGATCCGTTCGGCCTCGACCACGGTGGTGCGCGCGGCCATCGCCGCGAGCGGGTTGAAGTTGCGGGCGGCGGCGTGGAACACCAGATTGCCGTGCCGGTCCGCGAGTTCAGCGCGGACCAGGGCGAAGTCGGTGCTGATCGCCTCCTCCAGCAGATAGCGGCGGCCGCCGAACTCCCTCACCTCCCTGGCCGGTGACGCCAGTGCCACGCCGCCGTCGGCCGCGTAGCGCCAGGGCAGCCCGCCCTTCTCGATCTGGGTGCCGACCCCGGCCGGGGTGAAGAAGGCCGGGATGCCGCAGCCACCGGCCCGCAGCCGCTCGGCCAGGGTGCCCTGCGGGGTCAGTTCGACCTCCAGCTCGCCGGACAGGTACTGCCGGGCGAACTCCTTGTTCTCGCCGACGTAGGAGGAGGTCATCCGGGCGATCCGCCCGGCGCGCAGCAGCAGGCCCAGACCCCAGTCGTCCACACCGCAGTTGTTGGACACCACCCGCAGGCCGCCGGTACCGGCCTCGGCCAGCGCGGCGATCAGGGTGGACGGGATGCCGCACAGGCCGAAGCCGCCGACCGCCAGGGACGCGCCGGGCGGTATGTCGGCGACCGCCGCCGCGGCTGTTTCGAGCACTTTGTCCATCTGCATGCCTTTCAGAGCGGGGACTCCCACGATGGCGAGGCCGGTCACCCGCGCCCATGTGTGCGGCCCACACAGGACACCTGCCAGGAACAGCTGACAGCCATATGTCAGCGGTGCCGGGGGCCTCCTAGGGTTCAGCCCAACCACCTCCCGCGGATCCCCGAAAGCCGGTCAGCATGCCGAAGAACAGCCGCACCACCTCCCACCGAACGGGCGCGTCGAGAGCGGCGGTCGCCGTCTGTCTCGGAGCGACTGGCGTCCTGCTGGCGGGCTGCGCGTCGGCCGGGACCGCCGGGACCACCCCGGCCGGTGGCGGCGGTTCCGCGTCCGCGTCGGCGCCGGTCAAGGTCGGCCTGGTCTACTCCAGGACCGGCCCGCTGGCCGCCTACGGGCTCCAGTACGAGCAGGGCTTCAAGGCCGGTCTCGACTACGCGACCGGCGGCACCGACACCGTCGACGGCCACCCGGTCCAGGTCACCGAGGACGACGACACCGGCGACCCGGCGACCGCGGTGGCCGACGCCAAGGACCTGATCGGCAAGGGCTACAAGATCCTGGCCGGTACCGTCGACTCCGGCATCGCCGTGCAGCTGGCCCCGCTCGCCGCACAGAACCGGGTGCTCTACATCGCCGGCCCGGCGGCCACCGACGCGATCACCGGCATCAACACGTACACCTTCCGCTCCGGCCGCCAGAGTTACCAGGACGTCGCCGCCGCCGGGAGCCTGGTCGGCGACCCGAGCGGCAAGAAGATCCTGGTGCTCACCCAGGACTCGGCCTTCGGCCAGGCCAACGTGGCCGCCGTCAAGCAGGTCCTCGGCGCGAAGGGCGCGACGGTCAGCTCGGTCGAGGTGCCGCCCGGCGCCACCGACCTGACCACCTACGCCCAGCGGGTCAAGACCGCCGGGCCGGACCTGGTGTACGTCGCCTGGGCGGGGACCGACGCCCCCGCGCTGTGGACCGCGCTGGACCAGCAGGGCGTGGTCGGCACCACCAAGGTCGTCACCGGCCTGGCCGGGATCGCCTCCTACCCGCTGTTCGGCACGGCGGGCAACAAGGTCTCCTTCATCGCCCACTACTTCCCCGGCGCGGGCGGCGGGAACCCGGTCGAGACCGCGATGATCAACGACATCACCCGGGCCGGCGGAACCCCCGACCTGTTCTCCCCGGACGGCTTCACCGCCGCGCAGATGATCGTCCACGCGCTCCAGGCCAGCACCACCGACACCTCGGCCATGGTCACGGCGCTGGACGGCTGGAGCTTCCAGGGCCCGAAGGGCGCCGAGCAGATCCGCGCCTCCGACCACGCGCTGCTGCAACCGATGTTCCAGGCCACCCTCGTGGGCACCGGAGCGGCGGCGAAGCCGGAGCTCACCGCCACGCTGTCGGCCGCCCAGGTCGCGCCGCCCGCCGTGCCCATGAAGGGCTGAACCGGCGTGAACACCCACTCACCCCGGGGCACCGGCCCAGGGACGGCCACCACCGTCCCGGAGCCGGTGCTCCGGCTGTCCCAACTGGGCTGGAGGGTCGGCGGCGCGACCATCCTGGAACAGGTGACGCTGGACGTCCGCGAAGGCGAGTTCCTGGCCTTCATCGGCCCCAACGGCGCCGGCAAGACCTCACTGTTCAACCTGATCAGCGGCCTGAACCCGGTCAGCGGCGGCAGTATCGCGCTGGACGGCCGGGACATCACCGCACTGCCCGCCCACGCCCGCGCCCGGCTCGGCCTCGGCCGCACCTTCCAGACCTCCAGCCTGTGGCCGGCCATGAGCGTCGCCGACCACGTCCGGCTCGCCGCGCAGGCCGCGCAGGGCGGCTCGTACGGGCTGTGGCGGCCCGCCCGCCGCTACCCCGGGGAGGTCGCCGACACCCTGGAACGCACCGGTCTGGCCCACCGGGCCGACAGTCCGGCCGCCGCCCTGTCGCACGGCGAGAAGCGCAAACTGGAGCTCGCGGTGCTGCTCGTCGGCGACCCCCGGGTGATGCTGCTGGACGAGCCGATGGCCGGCGTCAGCGCCGAGGAGGTCCCGGCGCTCACCGAGCTCGTCCGCTCACTGCACCGCGACGAGGGCCGCACCGTGCTGATGGTGGAGCACCACATGGACGTGCTGCTCGGCCTCGCCGACCGGCTCGCCGTGATGCACCACGGCACCCTGCTCGCGCTGGACACCCCGGAGGCCGTCATGGCCGACGCGACCGTGCAGTCCGCCTACCTGGGGGAGGCCCTGTGACCGCGGCCACCGGCCGCCCGCTGCTGGCGGTGCGCGGCCTGCGGGTCGTCATCGGCGGACGCCACATCCTGCACGGCGTCGACCTGGACGTCGCCCCGGCCGGGGTCACCGCGCTGCTCGGACGCAACGGCGCCGGCAAGACCACCACCGTGCGCGCCGTGCTGGGCCTGGTGCCGCGCACCGGCAGCGTCCTGCTGGACGGTGCCGAGACCGTGGGCCTGGCCACGCACACCCTGGTCCGCCGGGGCATCGGCTACGTCCCCGAGGACCGCGGCGTCTTCGCCGGGCTGACCGTCGCCGAGAACCTGCGGCTGGCCGAACGCGGCGGACCGGGAAACCCCGCCGACTACGCCCTGGTCCACGACCTGTTCCCGGAACTCGCGGAGCGGGCCGCCCAGCCGGCCGGGACGCTGTCGGGCGGGCAGCAGCAGATGGTCGCCATCGCGCGCACCCTGCTCAACGGCAACCGGCTGATCATCGCCGACGAACCCACCAAGGGCCTCGCGCCCAGGATCGTCAGCGAGGTCGCCGCCGCCCTGGAACGCGCCGCCGAGGCCGTACCGGTGCTGCTGGTGGAACAGAACCTGGCGCTGGTACGGCGGCTCGCCGGCCACTGCGTGGTACTGGCCGACGGGCGCACCGCGCACGCCGGACCGGCGGCCGAGCTGCTCGCCGACGCCGGGGCGACCCGGACCCTGCTCGGTGTCGGCCGCAGTGCGGGCCCCCAACCACCTTCGGAGACCGCGCCGTTGACCCCCGGTGCGGCCGTCCGTCCACTCCAGGCAGGAGGTTCCTGATGCCCACCGTCGTGCTGCTCACCCTGACCGGGCTGGGCCTGGGCGCGCTCTACTTCCTGGTGGCCTCCGGCCTGTCGCTGATCTTCGGCCTGATGGACGTGCTGAACTTCGCCCACGGCGCGCTGATCGCCATCGGCGCCTACGCCACCTGGTGGGCCGCGAGCAACGGCTCCGGCTTCCCACTGGCCGTCGGATTCGGCACCGCGGTCGGCACCGCCGCCGCCGTGCTGCTGGAACTGGGCCTGATCCGCCCGCTCTACCGCCGCCCGCGCGAACAGGTGCTGGTCACCGTCGGCGTCAGCCTGGCCGTGCCCGCGCTGCTCGCCGGGATCTGGGGCACCGACACCCGGCCCTTCCCCACCCCGGCCGCGCTCGCCGGGACCTTCCGGCTGCTCGGCGCCACGGTCCCGGTCAACCGGCTGCTGCTGATCGGCGCCGCGCTGCTGGTGCTGATCGGCCTGGAACTGTTCCTGGCACGCACCCGGTTCGGACTGGTGGTCCGCGCCGGGGTCGAGGACCGCGCCATGGTCACCGCGCTCGGCATCGACGTCCGCCGGGCGTTCACCGTCGTCTTCGCCATCGGCGGGGCCGCCGCCGCACTCGCCGGGGCCCTCGGCGGCGTCTACTACGGGGAGGTCGACCCCGGGCAGGGCGGCTCGCTGCTGATCTTCGCCTTCGTGGTCGTGGTCATGGGCGGCCTGGGCTCGGTCCGGGGCGCGGCCCTGGCCTCGGTCGTCGTCGGGCTGGTCCAGCAGTTCGCCGACTACTACACGACCGGCGGGCTCGGCGACCTGTCCGTGGTCGTCATGCTCGCCGCCCTGCTGCTGCTCCGCCCGCGCGGACTCGCCAGACTCACCGGGAGCCTCGCATGAGAACCCTGACCCTCACCCCGCCGCACACCCCGGCCCCCGCCGCCGGGGCCGCCGCGCGGTCACCGCTGCGCCGGGCCCTGCGCTGGTGGCCGCTGCCGGTGCTGGCCCTGCTGGTGATCGCCCCCTACAGCGCGCTCTCCCTGCCCGGCCTGTTCGACGGTCCCCTCGGCAGCCCGGGAACGCTGCAACTGCTGGCCCTGTGCCTGGTGTTCGGCGCCCTGGCCACCGGGTACGACCTGCTGCTGGGCCGCACCGGGCTGCTCTCCTTCGGGCACGCCCTGTACTTCGCGGCGGGAACCTACGCCACCAACACCCTGATGCTGGAGAGCGGTCTGGGCTTCTGGACCTCGGCGCTGCTCGGGCTGCTCTTCGGTACCGCCCTGGCGGTACTGCTCGGCTCGGTCTGCCTGCGGGTCGGCGGGATCGGCTTCTCCATGGTCACCCTGGCGTTCGCCCAGGCCGGGTCGATCGTGGTGCTGAACGACCCCGGTGGCGTCACCGGCGGCGAGGAGGGCCGTGCGGCGCAGGACCTGCCGTCCGCCTTCGTCGGCATCCAGCACACCGCCAACCTGTACTGGATCGCCCTGGCCTACCTGGTGGTCACCCTCGCCGCCGTCGACTGGGCCGTCCGCTCACCCACCGGCCGGGTCTGGGAGGGAATCAGGGAGAACGAGCGCCGGGTCGAGGTGCTGGGCCTGCGCCCCTACGGCTACAAGCTGGTGGCCTTCGTCCTGGCCGGGGCCCTGGCGGCGCTCGGCGGCATCGTCTACCTGCTGCTCACCGGCGGCGCCACCCCGCAGACCACCACCACTGACTTCACCCTGTCGCTGCTGGTCATGGTGGTGCTCGGCGGCTCCGGCAGCCGCTGGGGCCCGGCCGTCGGCGGGATCCTCTACACCTGGGCGCAGCAGCGGCTGACCGACCTGGCCGGCTCCGGCTCCATCGCCGGCCTGCCCGCCGTGCTGCGGGTGCCGCTGTCCCAGCCGCTGTTCCTGCTCGGCGCGTTGTTCGTGCTGGTGGTGTACGCGTTGCCGGGCGGGGTGGTACGACTGCCCGACCGGATTCGGACCGGCCGCGCCGCACGGCGCGGCACCAGGGAGGTGGCGGCATGACCGGCGACAGCACTGCGGTACCGGAGGAGTTCCGGGTCCCGGTGGACGGCGGCGAACTGGCGGTGCTCCGCTGGCCCGCGGCCCGGGCGGACGCGCCGGTGGTGCTCGCCCTGCACGGGATCACCGCCAACGCGCTGTCCTGGGCGGCGGTCGCCGAGCGGCTCGCGGGCCGGGTCACCCTGGTCGCGCCCGATCTGCGCGGCCGGGCCGGGAGCGCCGGGATCGACGGTCCGTTCGGGATCGCGGCGCACGCCGACGACGTCGCCGCGCTCGTCGCGGCCCTGGGCCTGCCCCGGGTGCTGCTGACCGGCCACTCGATGGGCGCCTTCGTCGCCGCCCTCGCCGCCGTGCGCCATCCGCGGCTGGTGCGGCGGCTGCTGGTCGACGGCGGGGTGGGGTTCCCGCTGCCCACCGGCCTCGACCCGGACGCGCTGATCACCTCGGTGATCGGCCCGGCGATGACCCGGCTGTCGATGACCTTCCCGGACCGCGAGTCCTACCGGGTGTTCTGGCAGCGGCACCCGGCCTTCGCCGGGGCCTGGTCACCCCTGGTCGACGCCTACACCCAGCGCGATCTGGTCGGCGCCGAACCGCGGTTGCGTTCCTCCTGCCGTCTGGACGCGGTCCGCGCCGACGGCGTCGGCCAGTTCGAGCCGGCGGTGCTGTCGGCAGTCCACGAGCTGTCCTGCCCGGCCGAGTTGCTCTGGGCCGAACGCGGGCTGATGGACGAGCCGCAGGGCCTCTACGACGAGCAGCGGCTGACGGCGGCGAAGCTCGACCGGGACCGGGTGGTGCCGACCCTGGTCCCGGGCACCAACCACTACACGGTGCTGGTCGGCGACGAGGGCGCGGCCACCGTCGCCCGGCACCTGCTGGCGGCCGTCATGGTCTGACCATTACTCAGTTCCTTGAGCTGAAGCGCCAGTTGTAGTTCAAGTGCGCGCTCCGGGGTGTTCCAGTCACGGCCGAGCAGAGTCTCGATCCGCTCCAGGCGCTGGACCACGGTGTTGACGTGGACGTGCAGCGCCTCCTTGGTCCGGGTGTGGTTGCCGCCGCAGGTGAAGTAGACGTCGAGGGTGTGTACGAGTTCGGTGCCGCGTTTGAGGTCGTACTCCAGCAGCGGGCCCAGGGCCTGGGTAACGAAGCCGTCCACATCATGCCCGTTGCCGAGCAGCACGCCGAGGAACCCCAGCTCCAGCGCGCTGGCGCCGCC
>Ga0302311_10005323_pt1 | contig 13616 bp, 15 predicted proteins | sample III_Palsa_N1_3_FD_200449 | JGI IMG/M metagenome (GOLD analysis project Ga0302311, IMG submission 200449) | Peat permafrost microbial communities from Stordalen Mire near Abisko, Sweden - III_Palsa_N1_3 | ecosystem: Environmental > Terrestrial > Soil > Palsa > Peat permafrost | place: Sweden... | reverse complement strand
ACCTGGCGTTGGTCAGCGGGTTGCCGCGCAGCTGCGCCGTCCAGGCTTTCACCGGCCCATGCCAGGTGTTGGGGATTAGGCCCCATCGCAGCATGCCGAGTTCCAGGGCGCCGTCGACCGGCCGAAAGATCGGCGCGCGGTCGGTTGGCCTGATTTGGTCCAGGGGCGCGTTCGGCTCCAGCCGATCCCACTTGATCGGACCCAGCTTCGAGAACTCCTCGATCAGCCGGCTGAGCGGATTGTTGTATCCATAGCGATTGCACATTGGCTTCAGCCTATCCTAGTCAGTGTCTTGCTCCGCCGCATCACTCCTCCCGCCCGCGTTTTCATGCCGGCTCGCTCTTGGCCGGCTGGCCTTGAAGGCCCTGATAGGTGTGCGCGCCGGGGACCTTGGCCTGGAACCTCATCCGGCCCTTGCAGCCATGCCGCCGGCAGCCGCTGTCGCGATCCCAGAGCAGGGTCTGTGGCCCGCGCAGCGTGCCGACGCGCGCCAGGTCGACGTCGAGGGTGAGGTGGCAGGCGTAGCAATGCGCCTGGACCTTCCAGCCAGCCTCGAACATCTGCGCGACCGTCTCGATCTTCGGACGCCACTCGACGATGGAGATTCGGTCGACGTCGCGGTTGCCCATCAGAACATAATGCGAACAACGCGCGAGCCGTCCGGTCAAGACCGATCACGTTTCCGAGCGGCGCTATCCGCCATTGTCCCCAGAAATCTGGCCTCATCCAACGCGGCCGTTGGGGCTATTGTTGGGGTCGCCTTGATTTACACTCTAGAAAATGGCGCCTTATCAATATCTTAGTTGCAATGAGTGGCGGTGAGAGAGGGATTCGAACCCTCGATAGGCTTTCACCTATACACGCGTTCCAGGCGTGCGCCTTCAACCACTCGGCCACCTCACCACTGCGCTCGCCTACGGCGCACGCCCGCCCCGGTTCCGGGCGACCCCTTGCGGGGAGCGGCGGAATATAGCGATGACGGCCTCTGTCACAAGCGAGTGTGCGCCTCCGCGACAACCCGATCGATATAGCCAGAGAAGAAGGAGAGCGAACCGTGACGCCGGAGGCCGTCGAAGCGCACTGCCTGTCGCTGCCGGCGGCGACGCTGCATGTCCAGTGGGGCGGGACGCATGTGTTCAAGGTCGGTGGCAAGATCTTCGCGATGACCGGCGGCGAGGTCTGGCGCCTGGCGTTCAAGGCCTCCGACATGGCCTTCGAGCTGCTCTGCGAGCAGGGCCTGGCGCGGCCGGCTCCCTATCTGCAGCGGGCGAAATGGGTGCAATTGCTCGAGCCCCACGGTTTGGGCGAGGCGGACATCAGGGCCTACCTCGACCAGGCGCACGCGATCGTCTCGGCGAAGCTGACGCGTAAGTTGCGCGCTGAGCTGGGGCTGGCTTGAGGGCGGCTACTTCGGGGCGTCGGCGGTGTGCAGGTGGGCGTCGGCGCGGTTGATGTTGAGCGCATAGGTCAGGCCGATAAACGCGCCCTTGATCACAGGCAGGGCGGTCAAGGTGATGACCGCGACCGCCACCAGCGAGGCCGGAACCAGGATCCACGGGTTCGCCTTCCAGATCAGCGCCGAGAAGATGATCAGGAACGGCACGATCACCAGGTGCCCGACCAGCAGCACGGTGAAATAGGCCGGGCCGTCGTCGGCGGGATAGCGGTCGAGGTCGTGGCCGCAGCTCTGGCAGACCGGCTCGACCTTCAGGTAGCGATAGAACAGTTTGCCCTCGCCGCAGTGGGGGCAAAGGCCGCGGACGCCTCGAAGCATCGAAGGGCCGGCGGAACGGCGTGACCAGGGTCCCATTGCGCGCATATGCGCCTTCGAGGTCCGAAGCGAAAGGCGCCGCGACCGCCTGTCCCAACGCATTAGAAACCGCTACCCAGCGCGAGCGCCCCATTGGCGCGCGCCACAGCGGCGAGGTTCGGCCAGGGAGCGCGAGGATGGTCTACGAACTGCACTATTGGCCGGGCATCCAGGGGCGGGGCGAGTTCGTGCGCCTGGCGCTTGAGGAAGCGGGCGCTGAGTACGTCGATGTGGCGCGCGGTCCGGTCAGCGAAGGCGGCGGGGCCAGGAATTTGGCCCAGCTGATGGACGAACTGGCGCCCGCGCCGTTCGCCCCGCCAATCCTGGTGGTCGAGACGCTGGTGATCGCCCAGACCGCCAACATCCTGCTCTTCCTCGGCCACCGCCACAAACTGGCGCCGGACGAGGAGACCGGCCGGCTCTGGGTCAACCAGCTGCAGCTCACCATCGCCGACCTGGTCGACGAAACGCACGACACGCACCATCCGCTCTCGTCCGGACTCTACTACGCGGACCAGAAGGAGGCGGCCAAGCAGCGGTCCGAGCACTTCCGCAGAGAGCGGATGCCGAAATACCTCGGCTATTTCGAGCGGATTCTGAAGGGGGGCGGCGAGAGCGGGGCAGGGCTCGCCGGCGAGGCGCTGACCTACGCGGACCTCTCGCTGTTCCAGGTGGTGCGGGGACTGGAATACGCCTTCCCGCAGGCGATGGCCTCGCTGGCGCCGAAGCTGGAGGCGACGCTGGCGCTGGCCGAGCGGGTCGAACAACGGCCGAACATCGGGGCCTATCTGAAGTCCAAGCGCCGCATCCCCTTCAACGAAGAGGGGATCTTCCGGCACTATCCCGAACTGGATGGCAAAGCTTAGCTGATTGTGTTGAAAAACCCCGAAATCCGGTTTGTCGAAAATCATGCCGAAATGCCCGTTCGGCCTGGTTACTGAGTGCGATGCCTGCGCGGTGACGCTGGCGAGGCCGGTGACGGCAAAACCGCCAAGTCACGCGGTCCCCCGCTACTCAATTCCATTCGCCCGCCCAAGGCCCTGATTTTTCGGGGTCGGAGGCGAAAACGGACTTTTTCAACACAATCAGCTCTAAGCCGCTTGCCGCGCTTCGCTCCAGAGCTGGCAGAGCTTCCTCGCGCCTGACCATACTTCGATCGAGGCGACATAGGCCGAACTCGCCAGGCGCTTGCGGCAGAACTCCGTCACCCGCGCGTCATGCGCCATCTCGGCGACAAGCTCGATCGGCGTCGCCGTTCGATCATCATGAACCAGTATTCGATAGGCCTTCATGGTCTGAAGCGTTTCGCTTTCGCCCTTACCCAACGCCGCGACCAAAGCGCGGCAATGCAGCCGATTTGAGGCAAAGCTGGCGACAAGCGGTCGCACCTGACTGCTGACGCACCTTGCCAGGGCCGCGCGCCAATGGTCTCGTCGAGACAGCAGGAGGAGAAACGCGGATGCTGAAGGAGAGGTCCCTCGACTACGCCACGGTCAGCGCCGGCGCTCTCGCCAAGGCGCTCGCCGATCGCCAGCTCAGCGCGGTCGAGCTCTGCGACGAGGCGATCCGCGCGATCGAGACAAAGGACGGGCCGATCAACGCCGTGGTCGTCCGCGATTTCGATCGCGCCCGCGACGCCGCCAAGGCCGCCGACGCGGCGCTGGCGCGCGGCGAAAGCCGGCCGCTGCTGGGCGTGCCGATGACGGTCAAGGAATCGCACCATATCCCGGGTCTGCCCACCACCTGGGGCCTGGCGCCATTCAGGGGCTGGACGCCGAAGACCGAGGCCGTCGGGGTCACCCGGCTGAAGGCCGCCGGCGCGGTGATCCTCGGCAAGACCAATGTGCCTCCCAGCCTGGGCGACTGGCAGGCCGCCAATTCGATCTATGGCCGCACCAACAATCCGCACGACCTTGGCCGCAGTCCTGGGGGCTCGTCCGGGGGCGGGGCCGCGGCGCTGGCCGCCGGGATGGTCCCGCTGGAATACGGCTCCGACATCGGCGGCTCGATCCGGGTGCCGGCCCATTTCTGCGGCGTGTTCGGCCACAAGCCGACCTACGGCCTTATTCCGCTCGCCGGCCATGCGCCGCCGCCGATCGACGGACCCGGCGCCGGGGTGGAGTTCGGCGTGGTCGGCCCGCTCGCCCGCACCGCCAGCGATCTGGCGCTGGCGCTGGGCGTGCTGGCCGGGCCCGATGGCGACGAGGCGCGCGCCTACCACCTCGACCTGCTCCCGCCCCGCGGCGCCGAGCTGGCGGACTATCGCGTCCTCATCCTCGACTCCCATCCGCTCGCCGGCGTCGACGCCGAGGTGCTGGCGCCGCTGCACGCCCTGGCAAGCCAGCTGGAAGGCAAGGGCGCCGAGGTCTCGTTCGGCAGTTCGCTGCTTCCCGACCTCGCGGCGGCGCAACAGACCTACATGGCCGTTCTGGGGACGATCCTTGCGCGGGGCCGGCCCGGCGCCAAGCCGACGCTCGACACCTTCGGCTATCTCGGCGGCCTCGACGCCATCGCGGTGGCGCAGGCGCAGTGGAGCGAACTGTTCGAGACCTTCGACGTTGTGCTCGCCCCGCCGTTCGGGACGGCCGCCTTCGAGCACCAGGACGATCCTGAGTGGGGCAACCGGCGCCTGACCATCAACGGCGAGGCCACGCCCTACGGCGCCCAGATCGCCTGGTCCGGCATCGCCACCTTCCCAGGCCTGCCGTCCACCTGCGCCCCAATCGGCAAGACCAAGACAGGTCTGCCGGTCGGCGTGCAGATCATCGGCCCGCGCTACGAGGACCGCACACCGATCGCTTTCGCCGGCCTGATCGAGCGCGAGTTCGGCGCTTCTTTGTAGGCGACGGGCTCTAGCCGGCGAACATGTCCTCGAAGTTGCGGCGATAGAAGCGGTCCTTCACGTCTTCGTCCAGGCCCTCGAAGCTGCTCTCGAACCGTTCGATCGGGTTCTTGGTGCCCTCGGGGTGCGGGTAGTCGGACGAGAACAGGAACAGCTCCGGACCTCCTTCGCGGATGATGGCGCCGGCGTTCTCAGTCGCGAACGGCGTGAAGCGCACGGCCCGGCGGATGAACTCCGAAGGCGGCATGGAGAGGCCGGCGATGACCGGGTCGGTCTTGCGCCAGCCCTTCCAGGCCTGGTCGAGCCGGCGCAGGAAGTCCGGCACCCAGCCGGCCCCCAGCTCGATCACCCCGCCGCGCAGGGCCGGGAAGCGATCGAACACCCCGTCCAGCGCCAGCGAGCAGAGGAAGTTCTGCGGCGCGAAGCAGAGCGCGAAGTAGTCCTTGGCGCGCAGGTTCTCGCCGCCGCCCAGCCAGTCCTTCGGCCGCGGATGGCCGTTCTTGTGAAAGGCCGGCGGCAGGCTGGGGGAAGCTGCGCCGACGTGCAGCATGAACGGCGTGCCCGTTTCGCTGAGCCGCCGCCAGATCAGATCGAGGTCGGGGTGGCCGGGTGAGCGCTCGCCGGCCGGCGCGGCCGGGAGCCAGATCGCGCCGACGCCAGCCGCGATCGCAGCATTCACCTCGGTCAGCGCCCGCTCCGGATCGTCCAGCGGTACGACGCCGACACCGACCAGGCGCTTGTCGGCGGCGCAGAAGTCGGCCATCGCCCGGTTCAGCGCCCGCGCGCCGCCGTACTTCACCTCCGGGTCGGGCGAAGGCAGAAACTGCGAGCCGGCGAAGGTGGTGAACACCAGCTGGCGCGAGAAGCCGAGGTCGTCCAGCGCCTTGGTCCGTTCCAAGGGATCGATCGCGCCATAGGCAGCCCAACCCTTGGGGCCGGTCACGACATTGGTGGCGATCTCGGCGGTCGCCGCCGGGTCCTTTTGCCGCGCCAGCGCCCTGGCGATCGCCTTCTCCGCGCCCGAGCCGCCGGCTTCCAGCCGCATGCTGCCGAGCTGGTCGCGGACGCCGGGATCGGCGTGGCTGGAGAGCCAGTCGAGGCTTTCCATGATGTGGCTGTCGGCGTCGTTGATCACCCGTCCCGTAGCGTAGGCCATCCGGCGTCTCCTTCTTCCCTGCCGGAAACCGTACCCCTCGTTCGAACGGGGTCAAGCCTGCTTACAGATCCTGGCGGCGGGAGAGATGCGAAACCGCCGCGATGGCGCTAGTGAGGGCCCATGCGTACACGCCGCATCGCCGTCATCGGGCTTGGCCAGCGGATTGCCTCGGTGCTCGCGGCGATGAAGGAGGTCGGCTGGGACCTGCGGCTCGACGGCTACGTCGACCCTGACCCGGTCGGCGCGCCGATCCTGCAGGCCGCCGGCATCCTGCCCGGCCGCGCGTTCGAAACGCCTGGGCAGTTGCTGCGCGCCGGCCCGTACGACCTGGTGATGATCGGCAGCCCCAATCACCTGCACCTCGAGCACCTCACCTTGGCGCTCGCCGCAGGCTATCCGGTGTTCGCCGAGAAACCGATTGTGCGCACCGAGGCCGAGAGCCTCGTCGCCGCCAAGGCGCTGGCCGGCCGGAGCGCGCCGCCGCTGTTCATCGGCCTGGTCATGCGATCGATGCCGATCGTGAAGGAGGTGATCGCCCGGGTGGACAGTGGCGAGCTTGGCCCGCTGATCTCGATGGACGCCACCGAGCACCTGCCGCCGGAGCACGGCGCCTACCTGGCCCGCAACTGGCGACGCCGCGTCGAATGGGGCGGCTCGTTCATGCTGGATAAGGTCTGCCACGACTTCGATATCTTCGGCCGCATCGCTGGCGCACGACCCGCGCGGGTGGCGAGCTTCGGCGGTCGGCGCATCTTCACGCCGGACCGGGCCGAGGCGCCGCGCAACTACGAGGACGGCTCGCCTGCCTATGTCGCGACCGGCCCGGGCTGGCGCGGCGCCAACGACGCCTTCCAGTCCGACATGGACCTCGCCGACCACCAGACCGCGATCGTCGAATACGAGAACGGCTTTCAACTCTCGTTCCACTCCAACAGCAACGTCGCGCTGGCCGAGCGGCGCTGGTATCTCGCCGGCGCCGAGGGGACGCTGATCGCCGACCTGGTGCGCAACCGGCTGATGGTCCGCCCCACCCTGCACCGGGGCAAGCCGGAGCGGATCGACTATGGCGGCCTCACCGCCGACGCCCACAACGGCGCCGACCAGGCGATGGCGCTCGACCTCGCCGCCGCGCTGGATGGCGCCGCGCCCTTCCCGGTGACGCCCTGGGACAGCCTGGAAGCCGGTCTGACCGTGATGGCCATCGACCGCGCCATGGAGACCCGCCAACTGGTCGACTGCGCGCCGATGTGGGCGGCCTACGACCATGCGCGGGGTGTCGGGGTTTAAGCCGCGGCCTTGCCCATGATCGCCGACAGCAGCGGCGCACCGCCCGTCGCGGCGGTCAGGTAGGGGACCCACTGGTCCTGCGGTTCGATCAGCGCCGGGAGGCGGTCGATCGGGGCCCAGAACAGCACCCAGTCGTCGCGGCCGGTGTTGACGCTCCATGCCGCCGGCGTCTCGGCTTCGAACGGCAACATGAAGAAGAACCGCCGCCGCACCCGCGCCAGCGCCGCGCGGGGGACCCAGCCGGTGATCCGAGCGCTGAGGTATTGCGGCGAGGGCATGCGGTCGACCTCCTCGTAGGTGACCTGCACGAACCCCGCCTGTTCGCGCTCGGAGGTCACCGAGACGCCCCGCCGCAGGATCGCCCACGAGTTGCTGCGGTCGTCTGGGCGGAAGAACACCGGCGTAGTCTCGGCCACCAGCCAGCCATCGCCGACCACTTCCTCGACCGTCACCCCCACCGGGATCGGCCCGCCAATGCTGTCGACGCCGGTCTGCTCGGTCGCGGCGCGCACCGCCGCCGCTTCCGGCGCCTCGCCGGGTTCCACCGCGCCGGCCGGGAACTGGATGCCGGCGAACGGATGGCGCAGCAACAGCACCTCGCGCGGCCCGGGCCGCGCGATGAACGAGGTCACCTTCCGAAGTTCAGGTTCGCGCATTTGACTTTGCTATGCGTGATCTGATTCGTGTCCAAATCCATACAACGCCGGGTGGCGGCATCGCGCCGCAGGCGAAGTCTGAACGCGGGGAACTTACCGAAGGTGTATTCGGCCCTGCGGCGAACTCACGCAGGCGACGTGATAGGGTGCGGCATGCGCGTCGAGCTGCGAGCCCACCCGGATACGCCAGGCGACGCGGTTTCCTCCATCTGGGTCGAGATCGCGCGCGCCGACGCGGCGATCCTGAGCCTGCGCTACAGGCTCACCGGCGCCATCGCCCGCCTCGCCATCCCGCCCATCGCCCCGCCAGCCCGCGCCGACGAACTCTGGCGCCGCACCTGCTTCGAGGCCTTTCTCCGCCCCGAGCCCGGCGAGGCCTACGTCGAGTTCAACTTCGCCCCGTGCACCCAGTGGGCGGCCTATCGCTTCACAGGTTATCGCGAGGGGATGGCGCCGGCGCAGATCGCGGCGCCGCGGATCGAGGTCGCCCAGACCGACTCCACGTTTGAACTGGCCCTCCAGCTCAACCTGGCCGCGCTTGCGCTACCGCCCAGCCCCTGCCGGTTGGCCCTGTCCGCGGTGATCGAAGCCGCCAGCGGCGCGAAATCCTACTGGGCGCTGGCGCATCCCCCCGGACGGCCAGATTTCCACCACAGAAGCAGCTTTGCCTGTGCGCTGCCCACCGAGGAGGCCTCATGAAATTCGTCCCACCATGAAGTTCGGAATCGACCGCCTGCTGGCCGACCCGGCGCTGCGGGCGCCGCTGCAGGGTCGCCGCGTCGCCTTGCTGGCGCACCCGGCCTCGGTCACGGCGAACCTCGTCCATAGCCTCGACGCCCTGGCCGAATGCCCGGAGATCAAGCTCACCGCCGCCTTCGGCCCCCAGCACGGCCTGCGCGGCGACAAGCAGGACAACATGGTCGAGAGCCCGGACTTCAACGATCCGGCGCACGGCATCCCGGTGTTCAGCCTCTACGGCCACGTTCGTAGGCCCACCGACCAGATGATGGACGCCTTCGACGTCGTGCTGATCGACCTGCAGGATCTCGGCTGCCGCATCTACACCTTCATCACCACCCTGCGTTACATGCTGGAAGCCGCCGCCAAGGCCGGCAAGTCGGTCTGGGTGCTCGACCGGCCCAACCCTGCCGGCCGCCCGCTCGAGGGGATGAAGCTGAAGCCCGGCTGGGAGAGCTTCGTCGGCGCCGGGCCGATCCCGATGCGCCACGGCCTCACCCTCGGCGAACTGGGCGGCTGGTTCGTCAAGACCCTCAAGCTCGACGTCGACTACCGCGTGATCGAGATGGAGAGCTGGAAGCCTGACGCCGGCCCGGGCTTCGGCTGGCCGCTGGGCGAACGCGCCTGGATCAACCCCAGCCCCAACGCCCCCAACCTTTGGATGGCCCGCGCCTACGCCGGCACTGTGATGCTGGAGGGCGCGACCCTCTCGGAGGGCAGGGGCACCACCCGCCCGCTCGAGCTGTTCGGCGCCCCGGACATCGATGCCCGCCGCGTCATCGCCGAGATGATGGCGCTGGGCTCGCACTGGCTGGGCGGCTGCCATCTGCGCGACTGCTGGTTCGAGCCGACCTTCCACAAGCATGTCGGCAAGCTCTGCAGCGGGGTGCAGATCGTCACCGAAGGCCCCTTCTACAACCATGCCGCCTTCCGCCCCTGGCGGCTGCAGGCGCTGGCGTTCAAGGCCATCCGCGGCCTCTATCCCGGCTACGACCTCTGGCGCGACTTCCGCTACGTATACGAGCTGGGCAAGCTCCCCATCGACGTCATCAACGGCGGCCCCGACCTGCGCGAATGGGTCGACGACGACGCCAGCGAGCCGGGCGACCTCGACGCGATGACCGCCCCCGACGAATCCGCCTGGGCCGACGAGCGGCGGGCCTATCTGCGGTACTAGCGCTCCTCCACCGCAAGCGGGGACAGGCTCGCGGAATCGTCCGCGTTAGGACAAAATCCCCCTGCGTCGCCGGGATTCGGCGCCCGGCGCGAGGGAGAGCCGGATGCGGTGGTTCCAGGCCCTGCTGCCCCACGAGGACAGCTTTTTCGACCAGTTCGAGGCCCACGCCCGGCTGTTGGTGCAGGGGGCCGAGGCGCTGCGCGACCTCTTGAACGGCGGCGAGGGCGTCGCCGCCGCCTGCGCCGCCATCTACCGGCACGAGGAGGCGGCCGACGAGATCACCCGCAGCGTGTTCCTGGCCATCCGTCGCACCTTCATCACCCCGTTCGACCGCGGCGACATCCGTGAACTGACGACGTCGCTCGACGACGCGATCGACCAGATGCAGAAGACCGCCAAGTCGATCACGCTGTTCGAGGTCACCGCGTTCCAGCCGCAGATGCGCGAGCTGGGCGACCTGGCGATCCAGGCCTCGTACCTGACCTTGGAGGCCACCGAACTGCTGCGCGACATGCGCCGCAACGCCGCCCGCCTCAACGCCATCGCCGAGGCGGTCACCCGGATCGAGAACCGCTCCGACGAGGTCTACGACGCCGGCATGAAGGCGCTGTTCCAGGCCAGCCAGGACCACCCGATGGACTTCATCGTCGGCGCCGACATCCTCGACCACCTGGAGAAGGTGATCGACCGCTTCGAGGATGTCGCCAACGGCATCAGCGGCATCCTGATCGAGCACCTCTAGGCGGATGACGACCGCCGTCCTGACCCTCTATCTGCTGGTGGCCGTCGCGCTGGCGTTCGACTTCCTGAACGGGCTGCACGACGCCGCCAACTCGATCGCCACCATCGTCTCCACCCGGGTGTTGAAGCCCCGTTACGCCGTCGCCTGGGCCGCGGCGTTCAACTTCGTCGCCTTCCTGTTCTTCGGCCTGCACGTGGCCAACACCATCGGCTCGGGTATCGTCTCGGTCCACCTGGTCGACGACCGACTGATCTTCGGCGCCCTGATGGGGGCGATCGCCTGGAACATCATCACCTGGCTGGCCGGCATCCCGTCGTCGTCGTCGCACGCCCTGGTCGGCGGCCTGATCGGGGCCGGGCTGGCCAAGGCCGGGCCGAAGGCGATCGTCTTCGACGGCGTCGCTAAGACCGCAGCCGGCATCGTCGTCTCGCCGGCGTTCGGCTTCGTGATGGCCCTGCTGCTGGTCCTGATCGTTTCTTGGCTGTTCGTCCGCCAGAGGCCGGCCTCGGTCGACCGCACCTTCCGCGTCCTGCAGTTCATTTCCGCCGCCGCCTACTCGATCGGCCACGGCGGCAACGACGCCCAGAAGACCATGGGCATCATCGCCGTGCTGCTCTACGCCCACGCCGGCCATCAGGGCGCGTTCGCCGTCCCCATCTGGGTGGTGCTTAGCTGCCAGGCGGCGATGGCGCTCGGCACCCTCTGCGGCGGGTGGCGCATCGTCCACACCATGGGCTCGAAGATCACCCGCCTTTCGCCCATGCAGGGCTTCTGCGCCGAGACCGGCGGGGCGATCACCCTGTTCACCGCCAGCTACCTGGGCGTTCCGGTGTCCACCACCCACACCATCACCGGCGCCATCGTCGGCGTCGGCGCCGCCAGGCGGACCTCGGCGGTGCGCTGGGGCGTGGCGCGGCGCATCGTGATAGCCTGGGTGGTCACCATGCCGGCGGCGGGCCTGATCGCCGCCGCGCTCTACGGCGTCAGCGGGCCGCTGTTTCCATGAAGCAGGTCAAGATCGTCGGCATCCAGTACGCGGCCCTGCCGTACCGCATCGAGGCGCGGCAGGTCTGGATCCTGCTGATCACCTCGCGCGGCACCCAGCGCTGGGTGATCCCCAAGGGCTGGCCGATGACCGGGCTGAAGCCCCAGGACGCCGCCGCCACCGAGGCCGCCGAGGAGGCCGGCGTCGTCGGCGAGGTCGAGGACAAGCCGATCGGCTCGTTTCGCTACGACAAGCGCCTCAAGGGCGAGGCCACCACCGCCGTGCAGGTGATCGTGTTTCCGTTCAAGGTGCAGGCCCAGGCCGAGGACTGGAAGGAGCAGGGCCAGCGCATGTTCGAATGGTTCCGCTACCAGCGCGCCGCCACCCTGGTCGCCGAACCGGCCCTGCGCCGCCTGATCCGCGACTTCGGCGCGGCCCGCTCTCCCGGCCTGCTGGCCCAAGGCCTGCGCGGCTACCGCGCCTGGCGGGTCAGCGCGCGGGGGTAGACGAGGCGCCGGCGCTTCTCTCCCCCGGAAGGGGGGAACGGTCGCGGCTGAGCCGCGACCCAGGGCCCTCGACCCCCAGAGAACCTATCCCGCGCCAACGCCGCCGTCGCTGCAACATCACCGCAAAACGCCGATAATAACGGCGCCCAAATTGTGGCCGCGTCTGTTCGGACCGGCGCGCTGGCCCAGATTTTCTCACAAATCCACGATGTCAAAGACCCGGCCGCGTCGCCGCAGCACGGCCCAGCCCCTCCCGCGATCGAATCCGCGTCAACCCCGCCCCCAACCCGCTCGCCCCAATTGAGCCTGCGCGCTAGCCTGCCTTGGCAAAAGCTTGGCAGGGCCGGTCGCCTGAAGGTCTACGAACCCGACAGCGCCGCCCGGCGCCGCTGGCTTGGCTTCGCCGCCGCTCTCTGCGCCGCGCTATGGCCATCGCTCGCCCCCGCCCAGCCGCCGCAGATCGCCGTTGGCCAGACGTGGTCGATCAAAGCCACCCCGCCAACCGCCGCCAAGGTCATCATCGGGCGCATCGAGCCGTGGGTGGGGGACAAGGTCGTGGTTAGCGTCAGCGTGGGCGCGTGCCCACGGCGTGCGGCTTGTCCGGAATCGATCACGCTTCCTTCGAGAAGAGCGCCCTGGTCGGCTCGCTGGATCGGCTGCTGGCCAGCGGCGCCGCGCCGTCGGCCGATTTCGAGCGCGGCTACCAAGCTTGGAAGAAAGCCAACGGCGGCATCTTCACCATCGGCGTGGCGCAGGTCATGGCGTTATTCGTGGGCCCGATCGACATGCTCGCGCCCGCCAGGCCAACCCCGGCGACGTGATCACCCCGCCGGCAGCGGGTTCGCCGCCATCGCCGCCTGCAACTCGCCCAGCACCTTAGCCACCGCCGAGTGCGCCGACACGCGTCCGTTGTAGGCGGCCAGCTTCGGATGCCGGGTCAGCAAGTCCGGGGCGCCCAGCATGCCGGCGAAGGCCGCGACGCCCATCAGCGAGGGCCCGAGCACGCAGTCGGCCTGGCTGAAATCAGCCCCCGCCGCGAAGCCGTTGGCGCTCAGGAAATGCTCCACGCGGCCCAGCCCTGCGGTCATTCGCGCCAGCGCCATCGCCTGGGCGGTGGGCAGCCCCTCCGACAGGTCGTGGAACAGCCCCACGAGCGGATCGATCACGCCGTCCACCCCCAGGCGCATCAGCAGCCGCGCCCGCGCCCTGGCCTCCGCCCCGGCAGGCAGCAATGGCCGCTCCGGGAACTTGTCGTCGAGATAGGCCAAGATCACGGTCGACTCCGGCAGCGCCGAACCATCATCCAGCTTCAGGCACGGCACCGTCCCGGTCCCGCTGAGCGCCCGGTATTCGTCCGACTTCAACCCGCCCGGCGGCGCCACGATCTCGATGGCCAGCTGCTTGGCATAGACGGCCACGCGCACCACGGCGGAATAGGGCGAGGTCGGTTCGGAATAGAGGATCATAGGCTCTGAGATAACGCGGCTGCTTCCGCCCGTCGCGCCAGGAAAGCTGCACCCTCCTCCACCCCCGCTCGTCCCGGCAGACGCCGGGACCCAGGAAAGACTCCATTGAAGGCGCCGGCTCGCAGAGGATCTGAGCCACGGAAAACACGGAAAGCACGGACGCCTCCGGGTCATCACGGCTGGCGAAGCGGCCGCAATCTCTTCCGTGCTTTCCGTGTTTTCCGTGGCTCCCCTTTAACTGGTTCCTGCCT
>Ga0302311_10005319_pt1 | contig 13618 bp, 13 predicted proteins | sample III_Palsa_N1_3_FD_200449 | JGI IMG/M metagenome (GOLD analysis project Ga0302311, IMG submission 200449) | Peat permafrost microbial communities from Stordalen Mire near Abisko, Sweden - III_Palsa_N1_3 | ecosystem: Environmental > Terrestrial > Soil > Palsa > Peat permafrost | place: Sweden... | reverse complement strand
AGCGGGTCGCCGGTGAGTTCGCGCAGCCGTTTCAGCTGGGCGCTGACCGCCGGCTGCGAACTCTGCAGGCGCAGGGCCGCGCGCGACACGCTGCGTTCGGTGATCAGGGTGTGCAGGACGCGGATGAGGTGAAGCTCGATCTTGTCGAACTCCGTGCGCAACGTCATGGTCGATGCCGTATAGCCTGTATAAGCTCGAGTATATTCAGATCGGGCGGCGGGAGCGCGGATTTCCCGATCGCGGACTCGCCCGCGCCCGCGGCCGCTCCGGACGGGGCGCCGCCGCGCACAGCCGGGGTGCGGCGCGGGCGATTGCGGTGCGTGCGCCGGGCGTGTTCAGCCCGGATGCGCGCCGGCCTCGTACCAGCGCCTGAGCACGTCGCGCTCGGCATCGGTGATCTGCGTGGCGTTGTTCAGCGGCATCGCCTTCAGCACCACCGCCTGCTGGTACATCTGCGGCGCGTGCGCGAGGATCTGGTCGGGCGCGTCGAGGCGGACGCCCTTGTTGGCGAGCTGCGCGTTGTGGCACAGGCTGCAGCGTTCCTTGACGATGCCCTGCACCTGCGCGAACGTGGCCGGTGCGGGCACCGCGGCGGCCGATCCGACAGGCGCGACCGCCACCGGCGCGGGCTTCAGCCAGACGCCGAGGCCCGCCAGCAACGCGCAGCCGGCCGCCGCGTATTCCCACGGCACGCGCCTGCCCAGCACCAGCGCGCGATGGCGCGCGACGAACGACGTGCGGATCAGCGCGCCGGCCGCCATCATCGCCACCAGCACGATCCAGTTGCCCGCCGCGCCGTGCAGGAACGCGTAGTGGTTGCTGAGCATCGCGGCCAGCACCGGCAGCGTGAAGTAGGTGTTGTGGACGCTGCGCTGCTTGGCGCGCCGGCCGTGCGCCGGATCGACCGGAACGCCGGCGCGCATCTGCGCGATCACCTTGCGCTGGCCCGGGATGATCCAGAAGAACACGTTGGCGCTCATCGTCGCGGCCATCATCCCGCCCACCAGCACGAACGCGGCGCGGCCGGCGAACAGGTCGCAGGCGAGCCACGACGCGAAGACCACCAGCGCCACGATCAGCAAGCCCGGCACGAGCGGGCTGCCGTGGTCGAACAGCCGGCAGATCGCGTCGTAGCCCAGCCAGAACAGCACGAGGAAGGCCAGCGCGCAGGGCACCGCATTCGCGGGCGTCCACGCGTGCACGCGCGGGTCGATCAGGAAGGTGCTGGCCTGGAACAGGTAGATGGCCGTGAACAGCGCGAAGCCGGTGAGGAAGGTCGCGTAGCTTTCCCAGTAGAACCAGTGCAGGTGCTCGGGGATCTGCTTCGGCGCGCCCAGGTACTTCTGCGGGTTGTAGAAGCCGCCGCCGTGCACCGCCCACAGCTCGCCGCCGACGCCCTTTTCGCGCAGCTCCGCGTCGGTGGGCTCGACCAGGCTCGAGTCCAGGAACACGAAATAGAACGACGCGCCGATCCAGGCGATCGCGGCGATCACGTGTGCCCAGCGCAGGAGGAAGTTGACCCAGTCGAGAAGGTAGGGATCCATGCGGTCGGCGATGCAAGAGCCGCGCCAGTGGAGGCGTTCAGCTGCCGCGGTAGGTCGAGTACGCCCACGGGCTGGCGAGCAGCGGCACATGGTAGTGCGAGCCCGCGTCGGCGATGCCGAAGTCCAGCGGCACGCGATCGAGGAACGGCGGCTCGGGCAGGTCGGCGCCGCGCGCGCGGAAGTACGCCGCCACGTCGAACACCAGGCGATAGCGGCCGACCTCGAACGCGTCGCCCTCGAGCAGCGGGCCACCGGCACGGCCATCGGCGTCGAGCGCCAGCTCGCGCAGCAGTTGCGGCGCATCGCCCGCGAGCCGGTACAGCGCGACGCGCATGCCGGCCGCGGGGCAGCCGTTCATCGTGTCGAGGACGTGCGTGGTGAGGAAGCCCATGGGAGCCGGCGGCGCTGACGAAGCAGCCGCCATCGTGTCAGATTTCGCCGCGCCCGTCATGCGGCATCGCGGATGGCCGGCTTGGCCGGCCGTGCATGCGCGCGCGTCAGGCCGTCCCGGCGAGCGCGGCATCGCCCGCGCGCGGGCGCCCGCGCAGCGCGGCCACCATCGGCGGCAGCCGCGACACCTGCTTGACGATGTCGACGATGCTCGCGCAGCCGGTCTTCGTCTTGATGTTGTTGACGTGCGTGCGCACCGTGGCCTCGCCGATCGCGAGGCGCACCGCGATCTCCTTGGCGCGCTGGCCGTCGCACAGCGCGGCCAGCACCTGCTGCTCGCGCATCGTCAGGCCGTGCTCGCGCGCATGGGCATCGACGGACAGGGTCTCGGCGATGCGGCTGCGCTCGAACGAGATCAGCACCGCATGGCCCGCGTGCGCCTCGGTCAGCGCCGCGGGCAGCGGCACGATCGACAGCCCGACGCGTCCCTGGCCGCCGGTCGCAATCGTGAGCATGGTGCGCCGGCCGCCGTCGCGCGCCGCCGCCAGCGCGTCATCCAGCTGGCGCTGTTCGGAGGCCGTGCGGCTCACGAGGCGCCGGCCGACGAGCCGCAGCGACGTCGTCGACGCCAGCTCCGTGCGCGCCGCGTGGTTGGCATGGACGACGGCGCCGTCCGCCGACAGCATCAGCAGTCCGTAGTCGACCTCGTCCAGCACGCAGGCGAGCAACTGGGCGAGGCTCGCGGCGGGGCCGTTGCGGCGCTCGGGGCCGCGATAGGCCAGCTGGGTGTCGAGCGCGGCGAGTTCGATGTTTCCCAGCATCAGGCGCGCGGGCGCCGCGCCGCTGTCGAATGCCGTGCCCCGTTTGCCGTCGAGCAGGCCCGTCGCCCTCGGCGGACGACTCGTTCCCGTTGTGCCCATGAACCCCTCGCTATCTTTTCGTTGCTCGACATGGTGCGAGCAAATTGTGTGCTGCCGATGTCCGGATGATCTCAACTTTTTGTGGATGTGCACACGCAGCATTTGCATTGAAATACCTCATCTGTCAACGGCTGTAATGGCCACTCAGGAAGACATTCAATGATCAAGACCCTGTCCGCCGCCGCCGCGGCACTGCTGCTGGCCGGCGTCGCCCACGCGTCCACCGTCGTCACCGTGGATGCCCTGGCCGACTCCTGGAACTCGGGCACCGGTACCGGCCTGGACACCGGCATCGCGCTGACCTCCGGCGAGGCCTTCACCGTCACCGTTCCCGTGGACGACCTGTGGAGCGCCGGCGCGCTACCGCGCTGGTCCAACGCCAACGGCCTCACCGCCACGACGTACGCCACCGGCACCGACCAGTCCGGCCAGCCCGCGGGCACGCAGATCGGCGCCGACTTCGGCCTTCTCGATGGGTTCTACTACGGCGAACTCGTCGGCCAGATCGACAACGGCGCGTACTTCGCCGTGGGCACCGATTTCGACGGCACGGCCAACGCCACGGGCACGCTGAAGCTGTTCTACTGGGACACCTACACCCCCGACAACAGCGGCTCCGTCGCGGCCACCGTCTCGGTCGTGCCGGAACCCGGCTCGCTGGCCCTGATGCTGGCCGGCGTGGGCATGGTCGGCGGCCTGGCGCGCCGCCGCGCCCGCCACATCGGCTGAACCGTCCGCTCGCAACAGGACGGGCGCTTCGGCGCCTTTTTTCATGGCCTGGCGAACGTCAGGCCGGGACGCTGCAGCGCGCGATGGCCCGGGCCAGGTGCTCCACGTCGATGGGCTTGGCGACGTAGTCGTCCATGCCGGCGGCCAGGCAGGCCTGGCGATCCTCCTCGAACGCGTTGGCGGTCATCGCGATGATGGGCAGCGATGCGCGCGCGCCGCCCAGCGCGCGGATCGCCTGCGTGGCCTCCATGCCGTCCATGCCGGGCATCTGCAGGTCCATCAGCACCAGGTCGTAGTCGCCGCGCCGCACCGCCTCGACGGCCAGCTGGCCGTTGGCGACCAGGTGCACGACATGGCCCATGCGCGCGAGCACGGCGTTGATCAGGATCTGGTTGACGTCGTTGTCCTCGGCCACGAGGATGCGCAGCGGCGGGCGCGCCGGCTCCGCCCCGCCGCTCTCGGCCGCGGCGGGCAGCACCTCGTCGCGGTCCACGAATCGGCTCGGGATCGAGACGGTGAAGCGGCTGCCCACCCCCGGCGTGCTGGTGGTGGCGATCGTGCCGCCCATCATCTGCACGATCTCGCGCGTGATCGCCAGGCCCAGCCCGCTGCCGCCGTAGCGCCGCATGGTCGTCGAGTCGGCCTGCGTGAAGCGGTCGAACAGCGTGGGCATCGCGCTCGCGGGAATGCCGATGCCGGTGTCGCTGACCGCCAGGTGCAGCGTCAGCGCGCGGCCCGCGCCGGGCTCCACCGTGACGTTCACCTGCACCGTGCCCCCGTCGGTGAACTTGATCGCATTGCCCACCAGGTTGAACAGGATCTGCTGGATGCGGATCGCGTCGCCCTGGATCAGCGCGTCCTCGTTCGGCGCGAACTCGAGGCGCAGCGCCAGGCCCTTGGCGACCGCGCGCTCGCGCATCAGCGCCACCACGCCCTCGGCGGCCATGCGCACGCTGAACGGCGCCGAGGTGAGCTGCAGGTGGCCGGCCTCGATGCGCGAGACGTCCAGGATGTCGTTGATCAGCGCCAGCAGCAGCCGCCCGGAGCTGCCGATCAGCTCGGCGTGGCGGCGCTGCTGCGAGTCGAGCGGCGAATGCAGCATCAGCTCGTTGAGGCCCAGCACCGCGTTCAGCGGCGTGCGGATCTCGTGGCTCATCGTCGCGAGGAACTGCGACTTCGCCTGGTTGGCCGCCTCGGCGTTCGCCTTGGCCTGGGCGAGCTTGCGCTCGGCGGCGGTGACGTCGTGGTACACGCTGACCACCCCGCCCTCGCGGGTGCGGCGGTCGGTCGCATGGACGACCAGGCCGTTGCCGAGATCGCGCTCCCAGTCGGCGTCGCCGCGCCGGTGCGACTCCACCCGTTCGGCCAGCCAGGCCTCGCGCTCGCCAGGCGTCATGTCCAGCATCACGTTGCCGGCGGACTCCGTCATCACCTGCTGGTAAGGCATGCCGACGCGGATGACGCCGCGCATCCACGGGAACATCTCGATGTAGCGATCGTTCCAGCGCAGGACGCGATCGTCCTTGTCGCACAGCAGGATGCCGTCCGGGATCACCGCCAGCGCCTGGTCGAGGGTCTCGGCCGAGCCCGCCGCCGCGGCGCGGGCGTCCGCGAGGCGGTTGAACTGCCATTGCGACAGCGCGCCGCCGATCAGCGTGAGCGCGATGAGCGCGAGCGAGGCCGTCGCGATGACGTTGCGGTTCTGGTGCCAGGCCAGCAGCGCGTCGGACAGCGGCAGGCTCACGGTGACGCGCAGCGAGCGGTACAGCGTCGGGCGCACCGCCACGATCGCCGGCACGCCGGTGAGCCGCGACGGCGCGAGCACCGGACCGCCGCGCAGCGCCTCGTCGGACAGCGGCGGCAGCTGGTCGTGCGCGCGCAGGCCGGCGCCGGACGGCACCGTCGCCAGCACTTGCCCGTCCTCGCGCTCCAGCGTGACGCCCAGCCCCGGGCTGCCGCCGGCCTGCGCGATGATCGCGGCCAGCGCCGTCATCGGCACCTCCACCACGGCCAGCACGCGCCGGCCGTCGGGCAGCGTCACGGTGCGCGCCATGTAGACCGACGGCTCGGTGGTGGACTGGCTGATCGCGGGATCGCTGATCGTCAGCTGCGGCACGCCCTGCGCGAACAGGCGCGCGGCGAAGCCGTCGGGCAGGCGCATGCCGTTGCGGTCGCTGGAGGGCAGGCTCGCCGCGAGCGTGTGGCCGTCGGCGTCGATGAGCGCGGCGTCGTTGAACAGCAGTTGCCGGTCCTTGAACGCGGCCATCGCGCGGTGCGCCGCGTCGGCATCGAGCGGGCCGGCCGCGCGCCACGCGGGCGCGATCACGTCGGCCAGGCTGGTGAGCTGGAGGTCCAGCGCCAGCAGCGCGCGATTGAGCTCGGCCTCCGAGCCGGCGACCGTCTGCGTGACGACCTGCTCGCCGCGCGCGATCGCGTCGCGGCGTTCGGCGGCCACCAGCCACGACGCCGTGACGACCAGCGCCAGCAACAGGACGCCCGTGGCCGTCCAGACGATCGCGCTCGAACGACGCAGCGACGCCTTCATCGAGCCTCGATTCCCGCGCTGTGGGCGATGGTGCGGTTCCAGACCGCCGCACACTGCGGCCCGCAGCGCTGCAGCCAGCGCGGCAGCACCGTGGAGGCGAAGATCTCGCGCCGCAGGCGTTCGTCGGCGGGCGAGCTCGGCACCAGGGTCATGTGGCCGGAGCGGCCCGCCTTGCACTCGGGCGCGCCGACGTCGCAGGCGACGCCGTCGGCGGTCTCGCGCTCGGATTCGTCCCAGATCTCGCGTTCGACGCGCGGCAGCTCGCGCTTGAGCAGCGCCTTCAGGTCGGCCGGCAGCGCGTTCCACGCCGCGCCGTTGGCCGCGAACAGCGACAGCCCCCAGCTGATCGCCATCGGATGGATGTGCGTGGTGATCTTGTCCAGCCCGATGGTGTTGCCCGACATCGTGCCGGTGATGGCGCAATCGAGTTCGTCGCGGTCCAGGTACGGGACGATGTCGCCGAAGCCGGTGGTGACGGGCTTGCCGCCCAGCGCCTCGATCCAGTCCGACTGCGCCGGCCCCGAGGTGCGCACGCGCATCCCCGCGAGGCCCTTGAGGCCCGCGAACGGCTTCTTGCAATAGACGACCTGGGCCGGGTACACGTACACCGCCAGCACCTCGATGCCGTAGCGCTGGCGCATCATGCCTTCGAGGTACGGCCGGAACGCCGCGACCGAGCGGCGCATGGTGGCCATGTCGGGATTCAGGCCGGCGAGGTCGGGCGCGGTCAGCTCGGGATCCTTGGTGATGCCACCCGACACCGGCGTGTCGGCGAACGGCACCGCGCCGAGCTGCACCAGCGTCAACACCTCCTGGCTGCGGATGCCGGCGCGGTCGAACGGCACGATCTCCGCGGTGTAGCGGCCGCCGCTGAGCCGGGCCAGCTCGGTCTCCCAGAACGGCTTCTCGTGGCGCGTGAACTGGTTCAGGCTGCCGAGGCCGCCGACGATGCGCAGGTGCAGCGGCGGCGGCGGCGCGTCCGCGGCGCCGGGCACCGATGCCACGGCCGCCGCCAGAGCGGCCGCCGCGCCGAGGCGCGTCCACCCTGCCCGAACACGCTGTCCGAAACCGTTCATGTCAGTCCCCGATCTTGTTGCCGACCGTCCCGGGATGCCAGGAGGCTTGCCTGGAGCCCCCGTCACGCCATGGCGTGGCGCGGCGTGCACACCCGTAGCGTACTCCCGTCCCGCCGACGGGCTCTACCGTCTTCAGGCGAGCAGCAACAAGGCCAGCGTTCCCGTGGCGGATGCCACGCCGACGACGCCGCCGGCCCACGGCGGGACGCGGCGGTCGAGCACCGCGCCGATCGCCCACAGCCCGGCCACGAGGCTCGCGGCGACGCCCGCCAGCGCCGCGCGGCCGAGCTCGTCGGCGCGCCAGAGCAGGCCGCCGGTGCAGGCGGTCGACAGCAGGAACAGCGCGACGGCCATGCCGGCCTGGCCGCGCGTGGCCGGCCGCTCGGGAGGCAGCACGACCGCCGTCGCCGGCGCCGCGCCGGCCGGCGCCCAGGACGGCGACCGGAACAGCACGCCCAGCCGGTCGCGCCAGCCGCGCGCACGGCCGACCTTTCGCCACAGGTCGACGTAGTTGGCGCTCACCGCGTGCAGCGGATCCCAGCCGGCCAGCGGCACGACCGTGCCGTAGACGCAGGGCTCGGACTCGGGCTCGAAGGTGCCGAACAGCCGATCCCACACCACCAGGATCGCGCCGTAGTTGCGATCGAGGTAGCGCGCGTTGGTCGCGTGGTGCACGCGGTGGTTGGACGGCGTCGACAGCCAGCGATCCAGCGGCCCCAGCCTGCCGACGTGCTCGGTGTGGATCCAGAACTGGTAGAACAGCACGACGATGCCGGCCAGCGCGAACTGCGCCGGCTGCACGCCCACCAGCGCCATCGGCAGGAAGAACGGCCAGCCGGACAGCGCATAGGCGCTCTCCTGCCGCAGCGCGGTCGACAGGTTGAAGCGCCGGCTCTGGTGATGCACGACGTGCGCGGCCCAGAACAGCGCGCTCTCGTGCGAGACGCGGTGCAGCCAGTAGTCGCTGAAGTCGTACAGCAGCACCGCCAGCGCCAGGCCTTCCCAGTGCTGCCACAGCGCGGCATGCGGCGTCAACGTGAGGAACGGGAACGCCAGCGTGTAGAGGCCGATCTGGATCAGCTGCGTGCACGCGGCCACCACCTGGCTCAGCAGGCCCTGGCTGAGGCTGGCCAGCGTGTCGGCCAGGCCGTAGGTGTTGCGGCCGCGCGCGAGGCCCCAGCCGAACTCGATCGCCATCAGCAGGCCGAAGACCGGCAGCGCGTAGAGGATCACGTCGTCGATCATGGACGGCTCACTTGAAGCGCCACGCGATCGCGACGAGCGCCGACGTGCGCGAGCGCGCGTCCACGCGCGGGCTCGCGCGCACCGCGGCGTCGAACGGCTCGTATTGGACGTGCGCCAGCACGACCCAGGTGTCGTCCAGCGGCAGTTCGCCGGACAGCTGCAGCACCGGCGTCGTCGACGCGGCGTGCACGTCGTACAGATGCGCGTCGTAGCGCGCGCTGCGGCGCGTCACGCCGGCCTGCGGATAGAGCGTCACCGGCCCGACGGGCACCTCGGCCGCGTACGACGCCTCCAGCAGCGTGCCGCCCGAGACGGTGTCGACGAACGCGTCGACGAACACGCCGCCCCAGGGCGTCTCCTGGAACGTGCCCAGTCCGACCGGCCGCGGATTGGTGCGATGCGCCAGGCCCGGGCCGTCGGCGTCCGTGCCTTCGGTGCTGACGCGGCCGACGACTTCCAGCGCGCCCCAGCCGGCCGGCAGCAGCTTCGCGCCGAAGGTGTCCTCGCGCACGAACAGGCTCCCCAGGTCGCCGTAGGCGTAAGGCAGCGCCCAGGTGCGCGCCGACGCACCGGGCGCGGACGCCTGCGTGCGCTCGACGCCCACGCCCAGGTCGCCGACGTAGTGCGGCACGTCGTCGGCCCGCGCCGTCGCCGTCAACAGTGCCGCCAGGGCGAGGCACCATGACCGCATCTCAGGCGCGGCTGAAGACCAGCGCGACGTTGGTGCCGCCGAACGCGAACGAGTTGCTGATCGCGTGGCGCAGGCCGGGCAGGCGCTGGCCTTCGCCGAGCACGTGGCCCAGGCCGGCGCAGCGCGCGTCGATGCTGGTGACGCCCAGCGTCGGCGGCGCCACGCCGGACTGCAGCGCCATCACCGTCAACGCGGCCTCCAGCGCGCCGCCGGCGCCCAGCAGGTGGCCGTGGGCCGCCTTGGTGGAGCTGACGCGCAAGGCGCTCGCGAGCTCGCCCCAGACTTCGCGCAAGGCCTCGCATTCGACCGGATCGCCCGCCAGCGTGGCCGTGCCATGCGCATTGCAGTAGCCGACGTCGGCCGGCGCGAGGCCGCTGGCCGCGAGGGCGGCGCGCAGCGTGGAGACCTGGCCGCGCAACTGCGGGTTGGTCAGGTGCAGCGCGTCGCAGCGGACGGCCGATCCGGCGAACCAGGCGCGCGGCGCGGCGGGCAGGTCGGCCTCGCGGCGCAGCACGAAGAACGCGGCGCCCTCGCCCAGCACCAGGCCGGCGCGGTCGGCGGAGAACGGGCGGCAGCTGCGCGCGACGTCGCCCGCATCGGGCGGCGCCAGCGTGCGCAGCGCATGCCACGCGGCGACGGTGCCGCGCGCCAGCGGCGCCTCGACGCCGCCGCAGATCGCGACGTCGATCTCGCCGCGACGCAGCGCGTGCGCGGCCTCGGCGATGGCGACGGCGCTCGACGCGCAGGCGACGGCGTAGGTCAGCACTGGGCCGCGGATGTCCGCGTGGATCGCCACCACCGCGGCCGCGCCGTTGACCATGCCTGCCGGCACCGTCAGCGGCGGGATGCGGCCGCCGCCGTACAGCGCCGCGAAGCCCGCATCCATCGTGGCCGCGCCGCCCATGCCCGTGCCCAGGTACAGGCCGACGCGCTCGGGGTCGGCCCAGCCGGCCAGGCGCGCGTCGGCCAGCGCCTTGCGCACGGCGCCCAGCGCCATCTGGCTGACGCGCTCGGTGCCCACCTGCTGCAGGCGCGTGAGCGACTGCGACACGTCGGACGCGACCTGCGCGGCGGCGATGTCCGGCAGCCCGTCGAAGGCCATCCGGCCGATGCCGCCGTGGCCGGCGATCAGACGTTCCCAGTTGTCTTCCGGCGTGTCGCCGAGCGGGCTCGTGAGCCCGATGCCCGCGACGCCGATGCGCGCTGCGGCCGGCATGCTCAGGCCTTCCCGGCGGCCGGAGGCAGGCCGTCGATCAGCGTGGCGAGCTCGCGCAACGTCGTCACCGTGTGGGCGGCTTCGTCGGGCACCGTCACGTGGAACGCGTCGTCGATCTCGAACATCAGTTCGGCGACGGTCAGCGAGTCGAGGTCGTAGCTGGCGAACGGCGCATCGGGATCGATGACGTCGAGCTCCACGCCGAACTTGTCGTGGATGAGGTGGGTGAGTCGTTCCAGCGTGGTCATCATGATGCGGTCGCAGATTCCACGACGTCGAAGGCGGAGGAGATGTCTTGGGCGAACGGCGCGCTGTCGTAGGGCACGACGTCCAGGCCCTGCAGGAACGCGCTGAGCCGGTCGGCGACCACGTGGCGGTCGTTGTCGGCGGTGATCATGTGATAGCTGTTCTCGAGCACGTGCAGGCTCAACAGGCCCGTGGGAACGCCCGCGAGCGCCCGGCGCACGCTGGCGAGCTGGCAGATCTCGTCCTCGCGGGCGTGCTGCACCTGCACCGGATGCGCGAGCTCGGGCAGCAGCGTGCGCACGTGGGCCGACAGCCGCTCGCTCTCGCGCACCACCGCCAGCGGCACCGAGTCGGGCCCGGCCAGCGAAGTCTCGCCCGCGGCGATCTGCGCGCGAATGAGCGCGCGCATGCGCTCGTTGCGCAGGCCGTACGGCTCGCGCTCGCGCATCGAGAACAGCCGCGTGATGCCGGTGGCGTAGGCGACGGGACGCAGCGCGTACCACCACGGCAGCGCCCAGCCGTCGTAGGCGAACAGCGGCGACAGCAGCGCGAAGCCGCGCAGCCCTGGCCGCGGACGCTCGCCCGCGACGGCCAGCGCCAGCATCGCGCCGGTGCACAGGCCGCCCAGCACGTAGGGCTCGGGCGACTCGGCCTCGAGCTCGTCGAGGCAGCGGCCGCCCGCGCGCACCCAGTCCCGCCACGCGGCCGCATCGTCGAGCAGGCCCGCGCTGTAGCCGGGCACCTCGGGCGCCTGCAGGCGCACGCCGTGGCGCCGGAGCGGATGCGTCAGGAAGCCGAATTCCTTCGGGCTGCTGGCCAATCCATGAAAGAGGACAAGGCGGGTCGGGCGACCGGCTCGGGGGGTATCGGGAAACTTCATCGTCGACAGTCGGGAACGGAGTTTTGCCACGCGCTCGACGAATGGACTCGACTCGACTGTGACAGTTCAATTGTCCGTTTTTACCCTGATCGGCGCGTTCAGGAATCGGCAAGCCCGATGCAAGATTGCGCGCGTGCGCACGGAATCCTGTCGATTTCCTGTCGACATGACCTTGACATGCACGGCACAGCTTGCGGCAAGCACGCGCGGTCGGCTCCGAGCTCGGCGGCAACGTTGTGATCGTGAGGCCCGAGATCTTGGCCGCCTCGCTCCCATCACCACGACAAATCGAGGAAGACATGAAACCCATCGTTCGCCGCGCCGCATTGGCATTACCCCTGCTTGTATCCACCTTCGCGATGGCCCAGATGCCGGGCCGCCATCCGCACTACATCCACGCGCTGTCCGACCTGCGCGCCGCGCAATGGCAGATCGACCACCGCCGCCCCGAGGACGGCGCGATGCGCGAGGACGAGCTCGTGGCGTCCGACGAGGTCGCCGCCGCCATCCATTCGGCCACCGCGGCCGCCTCCGCCGACGCCAAGGACTTGGGCTGGAGTCCGCCGCCCGACGCCCCGAACGCCTACGACGGCCGCCTGCATGCCGCGCTCGACCTGCTGCACGCCGCGCACAACGACCTGGCGCTTCCCGAGGACGACCCGGCAGCCGTCAACCAGCAGCGCCTGGCGGTGCTGCGCGTCGACGCCGCGATCCACGCCACCGAACGCGCGCTGAACATCGCCCGCCGCATCGACGACAGCCGCCAGTGACAAATGCCCGCCTGGCGGCAGGACTCCGGGCGGCGCGTTAAAGAGCCGACCCCGGACCGCCGATAAGAAGTGGAACGGCAGCCGCCCGATCGCGTGAAAACGCGGCCCGGCGGCCAGCTTTTCCAACGCTTGCGGAAGGCTCCGATGAGTCAGGCCAAACCACGTCAGTACCTGGGCGCGCTCCGCGCGGCCCTGGCCGCCGCCAAGGCGGAAAACGCATCCCGGGCCGCCGCGTACCACGTGCTCCCGAACGGCATCAGTTGCAAGATGGACTGGGCCGGCTGGAGCGACCCCTGGTACAACGCGACGCCGCGCCAGCAGGCCTTGCTCGACGTCCTGCAGGACCTGCTGGACGGCGGCGAGACCGACGTCCCGATGATCGCGCTGAAGACGGCGCTGCGCCTGGAGATCCCGGAGCCCGAGATCCTGCGCAGCCGCGACAACGTCGGCGTGGACGGCGAGTCCGCCTACTTCTTCGACGACGTGCTGCATGCGCTGTACCTCCTCGACGCCCAGGACACCGAACAGGTCTTCTACGGCCTGATCGACCGGCTGATGCAGCCGCAGTGCGTCCGCGCGGGGCTCGTCGCGCGCTGATCCGCACGCCGGCTCGCCCGCGTCCGGCAGCAAATCGGCGACAAGTCACGCCGCACTGTCGCGCGAGGTCGCCATAATCGGCGACATGCTGTCGCCCCGCTTGCGCCCCTGCTTGCGACTTGTCCTGGCCGCCCTGCTGGCGGCCGGCGCCGTCGTGGCCGCCGCCGCCCCGCGCGCGCCGCTGGTGACCATGCTCGACGGCGACGCCACGCTGCTGCGCGACGGCGCCCGCTACGCGCTGGCCGAGGGCGTGCGCCTGCAGGCCGGCGACCTGCTCATGACCGGCCCGCAGACCCGCCTGCTGCGCGTCGAATTCCCCGGCGGCCTGGGCGTGGCCTTCGGCCCGGCCAGCCGCGCGATGCTCACGCCCGACCTGGGCGACGACATGCGCGGCGGCGTCTATCTGCTGTCGGGTTGGGCCAAGCTGGCCGCGCCGGCCGGCGTCTCGGGCGCGATCCGTAGCCCGCTCGCCGACACCGACACCACCGGCGGCGCGCTGATCCTGTCCGTGCAGCCCGAGGCCGCGCAGGCGTTCGCCGAGACCGGCCCGTCGCGCGTGCTGTCGCGCGTGCCCGGCGCGCCGCCGCAGGCGCTGAAGTCCGGCGAGATGCTGGCGCTGCCGGCCGGCGGCGCCAAGCCGGTGCCGAGCAAGGGCGTGTCGCAGGCGTTCGTCCAGGCGATGCCGCGCGCCTTCATGGATTCGCTGCCGTCGCGGCTGTCCGCCTTCCCCGCCGACGTGCCGCCGCACCGCCTGGGCGACATGACCTAC
>Ga0302311_10005318_pt1 | contig 13619 bp, 9 predicted proteins | sample III_Palsa_N1_3_FD_200449 | JGI IMG/M metagenome (GOLD analysis project Ga0302311, IMG submission 200449) | Peat permafrost microbial communities from Stordalen Mire near Abisko, Sweden - III_Palsa_N1_3 | ecosystem: Environmental > Terrestrial > Soil > Palsa > Peat permafrost | place: Sweden... | reverse complement strand
GTGCCGCAGTTCACCTATTCCGTGAGTTTTGCCTATGCGGATGCCCACCTGACGAGTTCCTTTTCGCTGCCGGCGAACGACGGTACCCAGACCGGCACCATCGTTCCGGGACTAATCCACGGCAGCGACGGACAGCAGATGCCCGGCAGTCCGAAGACCAGTGCCAGCGTCGCCCTGGACTACGACATCATCATGCCTCGTGGGTACGACCTCGCGTTGACGGGGAACGCTGTGTATCGCAGCGCGGTACCGATGCAGCTGACGCCCACGCTAGGGGTCACGACCGTGCAGTACTCGTCGACCTATGAAATCATGAATCTCTCGGCCGCCTTGAATCACAAGCCCTGGCGCACGACGCTGTACATCACCAACGTTTTCGACAAGCAAAATATCCTGGTGCCACCGACGCAGTTCAACGAGCTCGGCAAGCTCACCAACGACTACGTGGTGAATCCCCCGCGGGAGATCGGCCTGCGCGTCGCCTACAGTTTCTAGAGTCAAAGCGCCGAGAGCCGAGGCGCGATCTTCGGCGCAGTGGCGCGCCGCGCCACCCATAGGCAGCTTCCGCGTGGCTGTTCGCAAACGCTCGGACCGTCCGACGGGAGACCTCTAAATGACGACGCCAATTCCCCCTCTGGCGCAGCGCCCGATCTTGCTTGCGGCGATCCTCGTGCTTCTGAGCGCGCGCGCCGTCGCGCTCGAACAGACGAGCACGCCTGCGACGTGCGATACGCCGCAGCATCATCAATTGGACTTCTGGGTAGGGGACTGGCAGGTCTTTGACGCCGAGAGTAATACGCTCGTTGCGGTCGACCGCGTCGAGAAGCAGTACGAGGGCTGCGTCATACTGGAGACTCTGACCTTCCTGACGGACATGTATCGACGTCCGGGTGTCAAGGTCCGGCTCGCCGGGGTCGCCGTCAATCGGTTCGACGGGGAGCGCTGGCTGCAGATGTGGGCCGACAATCAGTGGGGTGCGATTGTCTTGCGGGGCGCGCCGAATGCGGCCGGAAACATGGAGTTCGTGACGGTGATCCCGTCGCGCAATCGCGATGTGAAGCTGGTGTACGAGAAGCATCCCGACGGAACGCTGCGCATCCTGCAGTATGTCGCTCCCGCCGGCAGCGGCAAATGGGCGAAGTACGGTGACTTGAGATACCGTCCCAACCGGTAGTGATGGGGCACTCTCACATGCCGGTGCACGTTAAGGAACACATCTGGATCACTTTAAGTGACGGTTGCCGTCTGGGTGCCCGGCTGTGGCTCCCAGAGGCGACCTCGCGCGCGAAGTTTCCGGCGGTGCTCGAGTACATCCCGTACCGCAAGCGCGATGGCACGCGAGCACGCGATGAGCCCATGCACGGCTACTTTGCCGAGCACGGCTACGCGGCCATCCGCGTCGACATGCGAGGCTCGGGCGAGTCCGACGGCTACCTTGCGGATGAGTACCTGCGGCAGGAGCAGGACGATGCCCTCGAAGTGATCGCATGGATCGCGAAGCAGCCCTGGTGCACGGGCGCCGTCGGCATGCAGGGCAAATCGTGGGGCGGCTTCAACGCGCTGCAGATCGCAGCGCGCCGCCCGCCGGCGCTGCAGGCGATCATCGCCACGTTTTTCACGGACAATCGCTATACCGACGACATCCATTACATGGGTGGCTGTCTTCTTAACGACAACCTGTGGTGGGGCAGCATCATGCTCGCCTACCAGAGCCGTCCGCTCGACCCGCTCATCGTCGGCGCCGACTGGCGCCAGCGCTGGCTCGAACGAATCGAGAAGCTGCCGTTCTTTCCGGCGCTGTGGCTCTCCCACCAGCGGTACGATGATTACTGGAAGCATGGGTCAGTGTGCGAGGATTTCAGCGCGATCCAATGCCCGGTGCTGGCGATCGGCGGCTGGAGCGACAGTTACACTAACGCCGTGCCGCGGCTCCTCGAGGGCCTGAAGGTGCCCCGTCTCGGTGTCATCGGTCCGTGGGGCCACCTCTATCCGCATGACGGCGTGCCGGGCCCCGCCATCGGCTATCTGCAAGAAGCGGTGCGCTGGTGGGATCAGTGGTTGAAGGGCCGGGACACGGGAATCATGAACGAGCCGATGCTGCGGGCGTACGTAGAAGACCCCGTAGCGCCCGACGGCACCCGCACATTCACACCTGGACGCTGGGTAGGCGAGCGCTGCTGGCCATCCGCCGACATCACCGCGCGGCGGTTCCATCTGGGCGCGGACCGAACCTTGCGCGCGCGGCGCGGCGAGAGCGCAGTGCTCAGCGTGCGCTCGCCGCAGAGTCATGGCAAAGCGGCCGGTGAGTGGATGGGTGTCGGCTGTCCAGGGGAGCAGCCGACGGATCAGCGTCTCGATGACGGCGGCGCCCTGGTATTTGACACCGCGTCCCTCGAAAGTGAGTTTTCTGTGCTGGGTGCGCCGGTGCTGCACCTGCGCGTGGCCGCCGATGCGCCCGTCGCGCAGCTCGCGGTACGCCTTTGTGACGTCGCGCCTGATGATCGGGTGACACGCGTGAGCTATCAGGTGCTGAACCTCACTCATCGCGACAGTCACGAGCACCCGACCGTGCTCGAGCCGGGACGCTACTACGACGTGGCAGTGACGCTGAATGCCTGCGGTCACCGCTTCCTCGCAGGTCACCGCATGAGGCTCGCCATCGCGAGTGCTTATTGGCCGATCATCTGGCCCGCGCCTTACGCGGCGACCCTGTCGATTCATGCGGGTGAAAGCGCTCTCGAGTTGCCTGTGCGCCAGGGCCGCGAGCAGAGCATTGCATTTGCGCCGCCGGTCCATGGTCCGAGGACTCCCATCACGATCGTCGACCCCGGCGTCGTGCGACGATTCACGCTGCAGGACCACGTGAGCGGGGAGGCGACCTACATTACTGAAGGCGTCGGCGGTGTTTTTGGTGAGGGTATCCTGCGCCTCGACGCCGTCGATGTTGAAATTGCTCACGGCATGAAGCGCGAGCTTGCGATCAGAGACGACGACCCGCTCTCGGCCCGCTATGTTCTGACGCAGTCGTACGAGATGGGTCGCGAGGGGTGGCGAACACTGGTCAACACGCGGGCGCAGATGCACTCCGACCGCGCCAATTTCTATCTCTCAGGCACGCTCACGGCCCGGCTCAATGGCGAGCTCGTGGCCGAGCGCAGCTGGGACGTGGCGATCGCCCGCGATCTCATGTGAAGCCCTGAGGGCATCAAAAACAATGCACGCGACCTCGCAGGCTGACCCGGCGCATCGGGAAATCTTCGGGCAGCCGCGCGGCCTTGCGACGCTTTTTCTGACGGAAATGTGGGAGCGCTTCTCGTACTACGGAATGCGCTCCATCCTGATCCTCTACGCGGTCGCTGCCGTGAGTGACGGCGGCTTTGGGCTCGACGACCGTAGCGCAAGCTCGATCTACGGCCTCTACATCGCGGCGACTTATGTGTTCGCCCTTTTCGGCGGCTGGATGGCGGACCGCCTGCTCGGCGCCCAGCGCGCTGTGATCGTCGGCGGCGTCCTGATCCTATGCGGCAACGCGCTGCTGGTGCTCAGCCATGCGCAATCCTTTTTCCTCGGCCTCGTCATCATCGTGCTTGGCGTAGGCCTCCTGAAGCCCAACATCAGCGTCATGGTGGCGGAGCTGTACCCGGAAGGGGGCGCGCGACGCGATGCGGGCTTCTCGATCTTTTATGTCGGCATCAGCGTCGGTGCGCTGCTCGGCTCGCTCCTTGTGCCGCTGTGCGCCGCGCGCTACGGCTGGCGCTGGGGATTCGGCCTGCCTGTCGTCGGCATGCTGCTCGGCCTCGGGCAGTTCATGCTGACGCGCAAGTGGCTCGGCCACCGCGGGCGGGCCGTTGCGAGACGTCAGTCCCGGCGCGCATGGCTAGCGGTGGTCGCATTCGCGCTCGTCGTGATGACGATCGTGACGCTCGGGCTCACGGGAGTGCTCACGATCGCGCCGGTGAAGCTCGCGGCCGCCGCTTCGTGGCTGATCGCGCTCTTTGCGTTCGGCTTTTTCGCGTATTTGATTCTGTTCGCGGGCCTGAGTACCCAAGAGCGTGGTCGGGTGTACGTGATGGGCGCGCTATTTGCCGCATATGCGATCTTCTTCGCAGGCTTTGAGCAGGGCGGCGCATCCTTGAATCTCTTCGCCGAGCGCTACACGGACCTGCACGTATTCGGCTGGAAGATGCCGGCCGGCGTCCTGCAGGGCACGACCGCGTTGTACACCATCCTGTTCGCGCCGGCTTTTGCCGCCTTGTGGATCGCGCTCGGCCGTCGCGGCATGGACTTCGCGCCGTCGACCAAGTTCGCAGCCGGGCTCACACTGCTCGCAGCCGGGTATGTTGTGATGTACGTCGCCGCGGGCTACGTCGTCGCCGGTGCGAAGGTCCTGCCGACGTGGCTCCTCTTCACATACTTCCTGCAGGAGTGCGGCGATCTGTGCCTGTCGCCCGTCGGGCTGTCCTCGATGACCAAGCTTGCGCCGCCGCGATTCGTTGGCCAGGTGATGGGTCTGTGGTTTCTGGCACTCGCGCTCGGCAACAACCTCGCCGGCCAGCTCTCGGGCGAATACGACGCGCGTGATTTACAGTCCCTGCCGGCGCTCTTCCTGAAAATTGCCGGCGGGTCGCTGCTTACGGCGCTCATCATGCTGGCACTCACGCCGACGGTCAGACGTCTGATGGGCGGGGTGAAGTGAAACTGCTCGCCGGGGCTTGCTGATCGTCACGCGCCGCGTTGCTGAAGCCGCTCACTCAGTTGTGCGGCCACCCACGCGTGGAAATGATGCGTGGCCGTATCCATCGAGGGCGAGAACACGCCGCCGTCGTAGCCCGGGGACGCGCGCCCGAGCTGCATCTGCTCGACCGCACTTAAGTCCTGCTCGAAGACGATGCGCCACGCGGACAAGGTCGCAGCCCGGCAGGCGCGAAAGGCATCATCCGCGGCGCCCGCGCCAGCATAGAAGATCCGCAGCTCTTCGCGGGTGCGGTCGGGCGCCTCCGGGATCAGAAGAATTGCGAACGCGTGATCCGCTTGAAAGCCGAGCAACACGTTGGGATACATCGTCGGATACTCAGCCACATGCATGCGATCGGCCGGCCACGCGGTAAGACGCGGCAGGTGCGCACCCGCGATGTCGCTTCCGCGGTAGGAGAGGGAACCCTGGCCGGCGAAATCGGCGCCGAGGAAGCAGTAGTGATCCTCGAGCTTCGAGTAGCTATTGAGCTCGGGGTGCACCCAGGGCAGGTGATAGGCCTCGCAATAGTTTTCCACCGCGAGCTTCCAGTTGCAGTGCGCTAGGAGGCTCAGCTGGGAATCGGTGACGCCCGGCTGCAGCTGCGACCAGCCGCCCGGACCGAGGAGCTCCTCGGCGCGCCCCATCAACTCGGCAGCGTGCAGCTCGAATTCAGGGGCATTACCGCTCAAGTTGATGAACAGAATGCCCAGGAAGACGGCGCTGCGCACCGGCTTCAGCCCATGGGTCGAGTTGTCGAATCCGCTCGCGTGGTGCTGATCGACTCCGCCGATATGCGGGGTTGCCTTGAGGTCACCGTTCGTCGCATAGGCCCAGCAGTGATAGCGACAGGTAATGAGGCCGCGAACGTCAGTTGGCTCGGAAACGAGCTTCATGCCGCGGTGGCTGCACACGTTGTGAAATACGCGCAGCGCGCCGTGCCGATCGCGCACCACGAGTAGCGGCAGGCCCATGAAGTCAAGCGGCTGGGCAAAAGGACGGTTCGGGATCGTGTCCGTAAACGCGATTCCCGCCCATGTGTGTCCGATCACGGCATCGCGCTCGTGTCGGAAGTGCTGCTCGCTCGTATAGGCGACATTCGGCAGGCCGGTGGCCGCATCGATGGGTCGCAGCACCTGCGAGAGGCGCTCGAGCGTGATGGGAGCTGAATCGTGGGATACCGACATCTGGACTCCGCATCGACAGGTCGCAGCGACAGCTGCCGATTCGGCCGCTGCGCTGCAGCGTACCACCTTTCCCAACCGGGACGAGCCGGCTTTGCGGGCGGCAAGTGCTGGCAGCGGATCGCCTAAAAAACTCCTACGTGCGACTAAGAAACGTTCGGCCCCAAGCCTGTGTCCCGCCGGAAGATACGCGCACAGTCGCTTCCCGTTGTCGCGGCCGCTCTTTTGCTGGACGCTGACGACTCGTTCAAGAGCTCATTGAAAGCTATGGCCGCAAAGCCGACACGATGAAGCGCCAGGTGCAGGTGTTGGTCATTGGCGGCGGCGTCGTTGGCTGCAGTGTTCTCTATCATCTGTCGAAGCTCGGCTGGCGGGATGTTGCGCTTTGTGAACGCAAGGAATTGACCGCCGGTTCGAGCTGGCACGCGGCGGGCGCCTTCCATTCGCTGAACAGCGACCCGGCGATGTCGCGCCTACAGGCCTATTCGGTCGCGCTCTACCCCGAGCTGCAGAAGCTCTCGGGGCAGGACATTGGCCTGCATTTTCCGGGCGGGTTGAACGTAGCCGCGACGAAGGAGCGCTGGGACCTGCTGCGCGCCGATGTCGCGCGCCACAAAACGCTTGGGCTCGACACGCGGCTCGTAAGTCCGTCCGAGATCCGCGATCTGTGTCCCATCATGGACACGCGTGGCGTGCTCGGTGCGATCTACGAACCCATGGAGGGCCACCTGGACCCATCAGGTGCCACGCATGCATTCGCCAAGGCCGCGCGGCTGAACGGCGCGGAAATCTATCGCCACACCCGCGTCCTCGCGCTCACGCCCACCGGACGCGGCAGCTGGGAGGTCTTGACCGACCAGGGCAGCATCGAGGCCGAACATGTCGTCAACGCGGCGGGACTCTGGGCGCGCGAGGTCGCTCAGATGGTGGGGGTCGAGCTGCCGCTCATGCCCATGGAGCATCACTACCTCATCACCGAAGACCTGGCGCAACTTGAAAACGCAGCCCAGGAGCTGCCGGTGGTCGTGGATCTGGATGGCGAGATGTACATGCGCCAGGAGCGGCGCGGTGTGCTCCTCGGCGTGTACGAGACGCCCGCGACACCGTGGGCGGTCGCCGGGACCTCCTGGGATTACGGGGACTCCGAACTCCTGCCGCCGGACCTCGACCGACTGACGGCAGCGCTCGAGAAGGGCTTTACCCGCTTTCCGATTCTGCACTCGGTGGGTCTGCGCAAGATCGTCAACGGGCCATTCACTTTTACGCCGGACGGCAACCCGCTCGTGGGGCCGGTGCCCGGGGTTCCGAATTATTGGGCGGCCTGCGGTGTGATGGCGGGCTTCTGCCAGGGAGGGGGAGTGGGGCTCGCGCTCGCAACCTGGATGATCACCGGCGAGCCCGACGGAGATGCGTTCGCGCTTGATGTGGCCCGCTTCGGCGACTACGCGACCAAGGCATATGTTCTCGAGAAGGCGTGCGAGTTCTACTCCCGCAGGTTCCGCATTGCGTATCCAAATGAGTATTGGCCCGCCGGCCGCCCCTCGAAGACCTCGGCTGTGCATACTCGCCTCGTGGCCCGAGGCGCCGTTCACGGCGTGAGCTACGGTCTTGAATACCCGCTCTACTTTGCCCCGCGCGGCGCGGCGGCCGAGGAGGTCCCCACTCTCAGACGCTCGAGCGCGTTTGCCACGGTTGCAGAGGAGTGCCGGGCCGCGCGCACAACGGGCGGCATCCTCGATGCGAGCTCATTCAGCCGCTTCGAATTCTCCGGGCCCGCCGCGCAGACCTATCTCGATGAGCTGCTCGCAGCGAAGCTCCCCGACCTCGGCCGCATCCGGCTGACACCGATGCTGGCCCCGAGCGGCCGGCTCATGGGCGATCTCACCACGGTGCGCCTCGGCCCGGAGCGCTTCATGCTGTTCGGGTCCGGATACCTCCAGGCCTGGCACCTGCGCTGGTTTCGCGAGCACCTGCCCGCAAGCGGCGTGCGGTTGCGCAATCTGTCGGATGAGTGGGGCGGCATCGCAATCTTTGGACCGCGGTCCCGGGATTTGCTGGCGCGCGCGACGAGCGAGGACGTGAGTGGTGGCGCATTCGCCTTCATGACGGCGCGACTGATGGATATCGCACTGACGCCGGCCCTCGTCGCCCGCATGTCGGTGACCGGGGAACTGGGCTACGAAATTCACGCACCCCAGGTCTACCTGTCCTCGATCTACGAGCGACTGCTGGAATACGCAGGCGAACTTGGCATCATTGACGTCGGCATGTACGCGCTCCTGTCGCTGCGCATCGAGAAGGGCTTCGGGATCTGGTCCCGGGAGTTCTCGCGCGACTACACCCCGTCGGAAAGTGGTCTTGCGCGCTTCGTGGCGTATGACAAGCCGGGCTTCATCGGCCGGGAGGCGGCGCTGCGCGACCGCAAAGCCGCCCCGGGCCGGCGCCTGGTGCTGCTCGAGGTCGACGCGCACGACGCCGAGGCCAACTTTCTCGAGCCTGTCTGGTCGGGGGATGATCGCGTGGGTTTCGTCACGTCCGCCGCGTACGGCCATACCTGCGGCAAGAGTCTCGCGATGGGCTACGTCGCCGCTCCTGCGGCGGCGGCCGGTACTTCGCTGCACGTGACGATCCTGGGCGCGCGGCGCGCCTGCCGCGTACTCGGCGAGCCGGCAGTCGATCCTGCCGGATCGCAGATGAGAGCCTGATGCTTGCTTCGCACTTGTGGTCGACCGCATGACGAGTGACGCTGAACCAGAAACGGGAGGCAGACGCCGCAAGCGCGGGCCGCGCGTGCGCGCCGCCCATCCCGCCGCCGCGCCTTTCATCACGCGTGCAATTCCTCCGTACGAGATGCTGGGCGAGGAGGCGCTCGCAACCATCGAGGACCACGCCGACCGGCTGCTGCAGGACATCGGGTTCGAAATTCGCGGTGATGCCGAGGCCATCGAGCTGTGGCGCGAGGCGGGCGCCGATGTCGAAGACGACTGTCGCGTGCGCGTACCGAAGGGGCTTGCGCGCGCCATCGTGCGCCGCTCCGCGCAGGAGTGCTTCACGCAACACGCCCGCAATCCCGCGCGCAGCGTCATGATCGGCGGCCGCGCGACGGTGCTCGCTCCGGCGTACGGTTCACCCTTCGTCAGCGACGCGGACGGCGGGCGCCGCTATGGCACGCTTGCGGACTTTGAGAACTTCGTGCGCCTTGCGTATCTGTCACCCTGGCTGCATCACTCCGGCGGCACGGTGTGCGAGCCGACGGACCTGCCGGTCAACAAGCGCCATCTCGATATGGTGTACGCGCACATGACACTCTCCGACAAACCCTTCATGGGCTCGGTCACGACCGCGCCGCGCGCCGCGGACTCGATCGAGATGTGCCGCATCCTCTTCGGCCGCGAATTCGTCGACGCGCACTGCGTGATCCTCGGCAACGTCAACGTGAACTCGCCGCTGGTGCTGGATGGGGAGGCGAGCCGCGTAATCCGCACCTATGCGGCGGCCAACCAGGCGCCGGTGTGTGTACCCTTCATTCTCGGCGGCGCGATGGGCCCGGTGACCACCGCAGGGGGCCTCGCACAGTGTTTCGCCGAGGCGCTTTTCTGTGTCGCGCTTGGGCAGCTCGAGCGACCGGGGTCGCCCGCGATCCTCGGCAACTTCCTCTCCTCGATGTCGCTGCGCAGCGGTGCCCCCACTTTCGGCACCCCGGAACCGGCGCTCGCGTACTTCGCCATCGGCCAGCTGGCGCGCCGCCTCGGCGTGCCGTTGCGCTGCGGAGGAAACCTGTGCGCTTCGAAGCTACCCGACGCCCAGGCGGCCACTGAAAGCGCCAACTCACTCTGGCCGGCGTTCCTCGCCGGCGCAAATTTCGTGCTGCATTCCGCCGGCTGGCTCGAAGGTGGTCTCGTCATGTCCTACGAGAAATTCGTCATGGACCTTGACCAGTGCGGCCTCATGCACGTCATCGGCGCGGGACTTGCGCTCGATGAGAACGGATTTGCGCTCGATGCCTTTCGCGAGGTCGGGCCGGGCAAGCACTTCCTGGGCTCGGCGCACACGCTGCGCAACTACGAGACCGCCTTCTTCGATGCCGACCTGGCCGACAACAACTCGTTCGAACAGTGGCAGGAGGAGGGGGCTCACGATAGCTTCTGGCGGGCGACGCGCCGCTGGCAGAGCCTGCTCGCGGGCTACGAGCCGCCGCCGCTCGACGCCGCGATAAACGAGGCGTTGCGTGAGTACGTCGCGAAGCGCAAGGGCTCGATGCCCGACATGCTCTACTGAGTGCCGGGGAGCGGGGCGGGCGTTGACAGGGAAGAAGGGGCGCGGCATCGTCATCAAAAGCCCCAACGGGTGCAAGGGGATCTATGTCCAAAGCTACGGCCGCGCAGGGAGGCGCCAGTCGATTCGAGATTGCTGAGACACGTGTGGTCGTGCCACCGCAGCTCCAGTGCCTGCAAACTGCCGACGCCGCAGACTCGCAGTTCGCGTCCCGCTACCTCGCATACCGGCATCCGCTGCGGTTCTCCTCGGACGCCCCGGCCAATCGCTGCAACACCTACTATCTCTCCCCCTGGATGGTCATGGCGGTGGTGGACGTTGCCTCCGTGGACCGTTTTGAGAGCCCGCTGAAGGGCCAGGACATCATTGAGTTCCACTATCGCATCTCCGGTGCGATCGAGATCGCCGGCTCCTGGGGGGAGTGTCGGCTCCTCGAGCCCGCGTGGCTTCTGTGGTTTCAGCCAAACGGCTGCGACGATGCCAGCGAGCGGCTCGGTGCCGCACGGCTCGGGCGAGAAACCTGGGTCAGCCTTTACTGCGATCGCCTCTGGCTCGACCAGGTGAATGCGGGCGCGGCGACCCGTCTCGAGGCTGCGCTGTGTCCGGGGGAGGATGCCCGGCTCACCCCGCGCTTTCGCACCGGACCGCACATCGGTGCGACCATTCCGTTGCTGCGGGACATTGTGCGCGCCAACTGCGACGACCCGCTGCACTGGCTGTACGCGTGCGCCAAGGCGAACGAACTCCTGTACGTCACGCTCAGCAACGTCGGGATGTTTGCGCCGCTCGGCGGCGGTCGTCGCAAACTGACGGGGCGCGATCGCAAGCAACTGCACGCAATTCGTGATGCCCTGGCCGCGGACTTCGTCGCACCACCGCGCTTGCCGGCGCTCGCGCGTCGCGCCGGCATGAACTACTCGAAGCTGTGCAGCGGATTTCGTCAGCTGTTCGGGGAGACCACAGCGGAGTTCGTGCGGCGCCAGCGGCTGGAATTCGCACACGATCTGCTGCGCACCTCGGATCTTCAGGTCCAACAGATCGCGCGGCGCGCGGGCTACGCGCATCACGGCAGCTTCACCGCCGCCTTCACGCGACAGTTCGGCTACTCGCCCAAGAAAGTCGGGCGCGCCAGCTCATCCATTTTTGATGGAATCGGCCCGGGATGAGGGCCGATTTCGGTTTCCCGGCCGCAATGGCGCAAGATCGAATCGGAGTGAAGCTTGCGATGCATGAACTGCTATTCCGAGCGATTGGTGCTGTCCCCGCGCTTGCCCTGTGTGTCCTCGGTCTAACTGCTGCGGGTGAGGTAGAGGCGGCGAAGAGATCGCCCTGTGTGAGCGTTGCCAACTCCTGCACAGATTGGGTGACGCTGGGTGACGGTCCGGCTCGCGGCATGATCTACCGCACCTTTCCGCTGGATGTCCGCAACCCCGCCATCCGGCGCGCACTGATCATGGTGCACGGCGCGCTCCGTAACGCCGATCATTACTTTGCGACGGCGACGGGCGCCGCCTTCCTCGCCGGTGCGTTGGACGACAGCTTGGTCATCGCGCCTGCCTTTCGCTCCTGGGACGGCGGTGACTGTCAGGACAAGCTGCAGCCCCCTGAAGTGAGCTGGAGCTGCCACGGCGACAGCTGGCGCTCGGGCGGCGCGGCGACCAGCGCTCCGGCCATCGCATCCTTCGACTTCATGGACGAGATCCTGCGCAGGCTGGCCGACCGGAAGGTCTTCCCCAATCTCGCGACCATTGTCGTCGCCGGCCATTCCGCGGGTGGTCAGTTCGTCTCGCGCTACGAGATGGCCAACCGTGTGCAGAACGATCTGGGCGTCACGGTCAGCTACGTCGTCGCGAATCCGTCGAGCTATGCCTGGCCGGACGCGACACGCGTCCTCCCAATCGACGACGCCGCTTCTGCGAACGCCGCGGAAGGCTGGAAGGAGGAGCGGCCGCACACGAAGTTCAGCTACGGGCAGTTCGATGCGGCCACGGCGCCAAAGTATGACCAATGGCCGTACGGGCTCGGGAACCGTCTCGGCTACACGGCGAACACAAGCGACGATCAGCTGCGGAGGCAACTCGCGTCGCGGACCGCGACTTACCTCTTCAGCCAGGTCGACACCCTGCCGCTCGGAGGGTTCGATGACTCACCCGCCGCCATGGCGCAAGGCCCCACACGACGCGCCCGCGGCGAGGCATTTGTCAAATATCTTGACGAGCACTTGGGCGCGACAAGCAGCAGGGTAATGATCGTGCCGGAATGCGGCCACAACGACCGCTGCGTCTTCACGACCGACACCGTGCTGGCGGTGTTGTTCCCGGCGCAAGGGAAGTGAGAGGCGGCGACGATCCGCTCCATGAGTTGCACCTGAAGTAGCTAGGATGTTTGAACATTTTAGCTGCAGCTTGCTCGCCAAATACTTCTGGCAAGGACTTCGCGCGCCGTGCGCGCGAGCGAAGGTCTCCTTCGTCCAGACCGGATTCTCACGCTCCGCTCGTTAAGGATTATGCTGGCGATTCATACCGGGCGATTCACCTCTGTCATTGCGACGCGATGATCCGCACCGCTCCGAATTGGTTTGACGTCAGCCGCCATGCTCCTTCTCCGTCACATCAATTTGATCGGAGCGCACGCAAGTTCCCAATCTTTGATCCACACGAAGCCATGGTTAGTCGTTCCGCAGCCGGCGTTCACAATCGGGTGTCAGCGGGACACCGCCGTCGGATAGGGGTCCTGCAGAACCGTGGAGCCGGTCTCCAGCAGCGACTTTAGGTTGGCGATAATCTTCGGCCAGCCGCCGGACACCGCCGCAATGAATTTCGAGGGTTCGCGCTCGATGGTGTGGGTGATGGAGAGCTTGACCGCCGTTCCACTGGGTTCCAGTTCCATCGTGCATAGCGACGCGCCTTCGGCCTTGAGCTCGGGCTTGCTCTGATGCTGCCAGCGGATCACTAAGCGCCGTGGTGGCTCGGCCTCGACGATCTCGCCGGCGTCGGTGATTTGACCGTCGCCGGACACCATCTTCCACGAGGATCCCGCCGTCCACTGGCTCTCGCAGTGCATGCCGAACCAGTACTGCTTCATGTACTCCACGTCGGTCAGTGCTGACCACAGCTTCTGCGGCGTGGTGCGGATGTAGGTCACGTAGACAAAGGTCGATCTAGCCATTGGCTTTCTCCAGTCGTTGTTTTAGATCCGAGAGCGCCTTGAGGCGCGGCTTTTCGAACTTGGCAATCCAGCGCTCGTAGATCTCCTGCAGCGGCACCGGATTGAGGAAGTGCAGCTTTTCGCGGCCGCATCGTACGGTGGCGACCAGGTTAGCCGCCTCCAGCAGGTCTAGGTGCTGCGTCACACCCTGCCGCGTCATGTCCAGGTGTTCGCACAGCTCGTTGAGTGTGCGGCCGTCGTGTGCATGCAGCAGGTCGAGC
>Ga0302311_10005317_pt1 | contig 13619 bp, 12 predicted proteins | sample III_Palsa_N1_3_FD_200449 | JGI IMG/M metagenome (GOLD analysis project Ga0302311, IMG submission 200449) | Peat permafrost microbial communities from Stordalen Mire near Abisko, Sweden - III_Palsa_N1_3 | ecosystem: Environmental > Terrestrial > Soil > Palsa > Peat permafrost | place: Sweden... | reverse complement strand
GCAATCCTTCAGGCCGACGATGTTGGGATGTCCGGCAAGCCCAAGCAGCGTGTCGTTGGTCAGGTTGACCCCGGTGCGGTAGGGAATGTTGTAGAGCACGATCGGCCATGCGGTGTGGTCTGCCAACACGCTGAAATGTTGCGTGAGGCCGCGCTGCGACGGTCGCGAATAATACGGGCTCGAGATCAGGTAGCCGTCGATCGGCCAGGCCGCCGTCTCATCCAGCGTGTCGCGCATCCCAGCTGTATCGCTGCCGGATAATCCCAGAACGATCGGCAAATAGCGCATGCGCCCGGCACTCTCGGCCCGTGCCAGGGTCACGATCCGCTCGAGTTCGGTGAGACTCAGCGTCAGGCCTTCACCCGAGGTCGCAGCGAGGATCAGCCCGTCGACGGGCCCGGCCGCGTAGTGCCGCACCAGCCGCCGCAGCGACGCGCCGTCGCGAAACGGCGTCACCAGCGGCAGCCAGAGGCCGTGCAGCAACGACCTGAGGCCACTGGATCTGATGTTGGTCATGGTTCCATCTCCTTGGGGTAAGCCGGAGACGGAGCAACAAAAAACCCCGTCCAGACGGCGGGGTTTGGCAGGTCGGATTGGACGAGAAATCTATCGCGCGCGCCGATCTGAAGCCCCCGGATGGGGGGCTTTTTTCGACAGCGCTGCGGTGCACGAATTCGTGATCATGGCTCGACGATGATGATCGGCGATGCGGATTCTGTCAACGGACGGCAATGGTTTCGCAGCGCAATTGCACTGCAGCACACTGCAATATCAAAGGCCTACAGCGCGAAAAAAAGCCGGACTCGTGAGAGCCCGGCTTAAGGTATTGGCCACGTGAGGCCGACACAATCACCTTCCAAGAGGGATTACTGAACACCCGCGCCACTGGAGGAGGGGGACAAATGCGCAACGTGAATGCTCAGCGTACAGACAGTATGATCCGTGTTGGTGCCGTGCGGCAACCGTTCGCTCCGCATGTCAGACATGCGGGGATCGCGGGCTTATCGAGCGATAATTAAGACGGCCAGCGCTGCGCCTTGCTGACCACGAAGTCGCGGAACACCTGCACCCGCGCCACCGTCTTCAACTCTTCGGGATAGACGAAATAGGTATCGAGCTGGATCGAATCGGATTCGCCGAACAGCTGCACCAGGCGGTTGTTTTCCTCGACCAGATAGTCCGGCAGTGCCGCGATCCCCAGTCCCTGCTGGCACGCGCGCACCAGGCCGAGGATGTTGTTGACCTTGAAATAGGCCTCGCGCGGACCGGAGCCGTTGCGGCCGGCCTCGATCAGCCAGTTGCGGTTCTGCAGATGCGGCGCGACCTGTCCATCACTCAGCGTGATGATGCGATGGGCGTCGAGTTCGTCGAGGGTGCGCGGGGTGCCGAAGCGCTTGATGTATTCCGGCGAGCAATAGGCATGGAAGCCCATCGCGAACAGCTTGCGCTGGATCAGGTCGGGCTGGGTCGGCTTGCGGGTGCGGATCGCGACGTCGGCCTCGCGCATCGACAGGTCAAGCTCCTCGTCGGTGACGATCAGCGAAATCCTGATCTCCGGATAAAGTGCTGTGAACTCGCCCAGTCGCGGGATCAGCCAGTTGATGCCGACGCCGGGCGTGGTCGTGATCTTGAGGTCGCCGCTCGGCCGCTCGCGGCTGTCGGTGAGTTTGGCGCGCGCGGCCTGCAACTGCATGAACACGTCATGCGCGGTGCGAAACAACAGGTCGCCCTGCTCGGTGAGAATGAGACCGCGGGCATGGCGGTGAAACAGCGACACCGAGAGCTCCTGCTCGAGCGCGCTGACCTGGCGGGAAACCGCCGATTGCGACAGGCCGAGCTGCTCGCCGGCATGCGTGAAGCTGCCCGCTTCGGCCGCTGCGTGAAACACCTTCAGCTTGTCCCAGTCCATATCGGTAAATCCGTCGCGGGTTCGAGGCATGATTATTCCGCCGCCGCGCGGTCGCTGGCGCGAAGTGCGAGAAAGCGTTCGGCTTCGAGCGCGGCCATGCAGCCAAGGCCCGCGGCGGTGACGGCCTGCCGGTAGGTTTCGTCGGCGACATCGCCGGCGGCGAACACGCCGGGCACCGAGGTCGCGGTCGAGTTCGGCGCCACCTCGACATAGCCCGACGGCTTCAGCTTGATCTGGCCCAGCACCAGCTCGGTCGCCGGCGCGTGACCGATCGCGATGAAGACGCCGTCCGCCGGCAGTTCGGTCAGGGTGCCGGTTTTGACGTTCTTCAACCGGACATGGGTGACCTTGCCGGGATTTTCGGTGCCGCAGATTTCGTCGATCGCGCTGTCCCACACCACCTTGATCTTGGGATGCTTGAACAGGCGTTCCTGCAGGATGCGCTCGGCGCGGAAATGATCGCGGCGGTGCACGATGGTCACCTGCGAGGCGAAGTTGGTGAGAAACAGCGCCTCCTCGACCGCGGTGTTGCCGCCGCCGACCACCATCACTTCCTTGCCGCGATAGAAAAATCCGTCGCAGGTGGCGCAGGCCGAGACGCCAAAGCCCTTGAATTTTTCTTCCGACGCCGTGCCGAGCCAGCGCGCCTGCGCGCCGGTGGCGAGAATGACGGTTTCGGCGAGATAGACGTCGCCGCTGTCGCAGCTCAGCCGGAACGGCCGCTGCGTCAGATCGAGTTTGGTGACGAGATCGACGACGATTTTGGTGCCGACATGGGCGGCCTGCTTCTCCATCTGCTCCATCAGCCACGGGCCCTGGATCACGTCGGCGAAGCCCGGATAGTTCTCGACGTCGGTGGTGATGGTGAGCTGGCCGCCGGGCTGGATGCCCTGAATCAGGACCGGCTCCAGCATCGCGCGCGCGGCGTAGATCGCGGCGGTATAACCTGCCGGCCCGGAACCAATGATAACGACCTTCGCGTGAATGGGGGCAGGCATGGGGTAGATCCCTTTCTGAAGGGAATTTGATCAGCGCTTGAGCGGGAGGCGCCCGGAAAGGCAGCGCGGCGGCGCCGAAAGTGTCAATTGCAAGTCTAAGGCATCTGGCGAGCTATGCAAGAATTGCAATCCAAATCAGCAAAATTTCCCGTGAGCGGGATATGAGCGGGATAAATGGCGCAGCGCACGCGCAATAAAATTGCGCAACTCGCCTCAGCTGGGCTAAGAGTGTTGCCGGTATTGCCCGCCAGCCTTCTCAGCCCAGGAAATTGATAGGATCTGGACCCGCGTGTCGAAGAATCTTGACGAGATCGACCTTAGAATTCTCAGCGAAATCCAGGCCGATGGCCGAATCACCAATGTGGAGCTGGCCAAACGCGTCGGTATTTCCCCGCCGCCCTGCCTGCGCCGGGTTCGGACGCTGGAAGAGGCCGGCTATATCCAGGGGTATCGAGGTCTACTGGATCCGCGGCGGCTCGGGTTTGACGTCACGGTGTTCGCCTCGGTGCATCTGTCCAGCCAGGCCGACGCCGATTTGCGCGCTTTCGAGGATTTCGTGCGCGGCGAGCCCTTGGTGCGCGAATGCTGGATGCTGTCGGGCGAGGTCGACTTCATTCTGAAATGCGTGGCGCCCGACATGGCGACGTTTCAGGATTTCGTCACCCATCTGACCGCGGCGCCGCATGTCCGCAATGTCAGGACGTCGCTGGTGCTGCACAATTCCAAATACGAGGCCGCGGTGCCGCTGGAATTGAAAGTGCCGGGCTAGCGCTTTTCGTCATTCCGGGTTCGATGCTTCGCATCGCCCCGGAATGACGAATTGAACTTCAGTCCTTCTTCCCCATCATCGCATCAACGCTGTACGGTCCGCCGCCCGAGGTCGCCAGGTAGAGGCAGGCGAAGCAGAACAGGATCGCCGCGGTGCCGTTGTTGAGCAGCGGAAAAAAGCCGCGCGGAAAATGTCCGATGAAATAGGCGAACGCCATTTCGCCCGCCAGAATGAAGGCCACGATCCGCGAAAACAGTCCGATCATCAGCAATCCGCCGAGCACCAGTTCGATCGTTCCCGCCGCGCCGATCAGCGAGAACAGCTCGACTTTTTCGAACTGCGGCACGACCGGGAATTTCAATATCTTGGCGACGCCGTACTGAAACAGCAGCAACCCGGTGATGAAACGAAACAGGCTCAAGGCTATCGGCTGAAATCTGGCTAAGGTCTGGTCCACGTCGTCCCCCTGTTTGATAGATCAATCCCTGCATCTTCGCAGCGCCGGCGACGTTGTCGAGCAACCAAACACGACGCCGTGAAAAATATTCCGCGGTGGAAAACCGTCGCATGCGTTCGCGGCGCAGCAAAAAGCCGCGCCATCGGCGCGGCTTTTTGAATGTCATGAGTTTAATGTCATGGGTTTCAGTTCGCAGGCACTTTTCGCCGCGATCAGCGAAACTCGACCTTGGTGATCTCATAGGCCTTGGCGCCGCCGGGAGCGACGACCTCGACGGAGGTGCCCTTTTTCTTGCCGATCAGCGCGCGCGCCAGCGGCGAGGTGATGGAGATGCGGCCCTTCTTGGCATCGGCCTCCGGCTCGCCGACGATCTGCCACACCGCTTTCTTGTCGGTATCCTCGTCGACCAGCGTCACGGTGGCGCCGAACATCACGGTGTCGCCGGACAGCTTGCTGATGTCGATAATGTCGGCGCGCGCCAGCTTGTCTTCCAGCTCGGCGATGCGGCCTTCATTGTGCGACTGTTCTTCCTTGGCGGCGTGATACTCCGCGTTCTCCGAAAGGTCGCCATGCGAGCGCGCCTCGGCAATATGCTCAATGATGCGCGGACGGTCCTCGGACTGGCGCTTCTTCAACTCGACCTCCAGGGCGGCATAGCCGCCAGCGGTCATCGGAACCTTTTCCATCATCGCTTTTCGTCCTTCAACTTCGTGCGGACCAATCCGCGGCACGCACAAACGCCGAAACAGAATGCCCTCATGACTGGCAAGTTCCGGTCACGAGGGCTTCATTGCCGATCGATTGCCGGGCATGGCGCCCGGCCCAGGGATCAGGTTTCGGAAAAATAACTCTGCAGGGTGCGGACCTCAAGGTCCCCGCCCAGATAGGCGCGGATGCCCTGCGCGGCCGCCACGGCCCCTGAAAGAGTGGTGTAATATGGCACTTTATGCAAGAGGGCAGCGCGGCGCAATGAGCGGCTGTCGGCCATCGCCTGCGGGCCTTCGGTGGTGTTGAAGACCAGCTGAATGTCGCCGTTCATGATGGCGTCGACAATATGCGGCCGTCCTTCCAGCACCTTGTTCACTTTTTCGGTGGGCACCCCGTGATCGGTGAGGAAGCGCTGCGTGCCCGACGTCGCCATCACCTTGAAGCCAAGCGAGAATAGCAGCCGTACCGCATCGACGATGCGGGTCTTGTCGGTGTCGCGGACCGAGACGAATACCGTGCCCTTGCGCGGCACGCGGGTGCCGCCGCCGAGCTGGCTCTTGGCAAAGGCGACTTCGAAGGAGCGGTCGATCCCCATCACCTCGCCGGTCGATCGCATCTCCGGGCCGAGCACGGTGTCGACGCCGGGGAAGCGGGCGAACGGAAATACCGATTCCTTGACGCCGACATGGTCGAGCTTGCGCTTCTTCAGCTTGAAATCCGCCAGCTTCTCGCCGGCCATCAGCCGGGCGGCGATCTTCGCCACCGGAATGCCCATCACCTTGGCGACGAACGGCACCGTGCGCGACGCCCGCGGATTGACTTCGAGCACGTAGATGTCGCCGTCCTTGATGGCGTATTGCACGTTCATCAATCCGACCACGTCGAGGCCGAGCGCGAGTTCGCGGGTTTGCCGCTCGAGCTCGGCGATCATCGCGGCGTCGAGCGAATGCGGCGGCAGCGAGCAGGCCGAGTCGCCGGAGTGGATGCCGGCTTCCTCGATATGTTCCATGATGCCGACGATAAAGGTGTCCTTGCCGTCGCACAGGCAGTCGACGTCGATCTCGATGGCGTCGGACAGATAGCGGTCGAACAACAAGGGATTGGTGCCGAGCACGGTGTTGATCTGCCCGGTCTTGTCGTTGGGATAGCGCGCCTTGACGTCGCCCGGCACCAGCTCGGGCAAGGTGCCGAGCAAATAATCGCCGAGCTGGTTGTCCTCGCGGATGATCTGCATCGCGCGGCCGCCGAGCACATAGGACGGGCGCACCACCAGCGGCAGTCCGAGGTCGGCGGCCACCAGCCGCGCCTGCTCGACCGAATAGGCGATGCCGTTCTTGGGCTGCTTCAGCCGCAGCTTGTCGAGCACGCGCTTGAAGCGGTCGCGGTCTTCGGCCAGATCGATCGCATCGGGCGAGGTGCCGAGGATCGGCACGTCGGCGGCTTCGAGCGCATGGGCGAGCTTGAGCGGGGTCTGGCCGCCGAACTGCACGATCACGCCGTGCAGCGTGCCGTTCTTGCGTTCGGTGGCGATGATTTCGAGCACGTCCTCGGCCGTCAGCGGCTCGAAGTACAACCGGTCGGCGGTGTCGTAATCGGTCGACACCGTTTCGGGATTGCAGTTGATCATGATGGTCTCATAGCCGGCATCGTGCAGCGCGAAGCAGGCATGGCAGCAGCAATAGTCGAACTCGATACCCTGGCCGATCCGGTTGGGACCGCCGCCGAGAATGATGACCTTGTTCTTGTCCGACGGCGCGCTTTCGTCCGCGACGACACCCGCGAATGGTGCTTCGTAGGTCGAATACATGTAGGCGGTGGGCGAGGCGAATTCGGCCGCGCAGGTGTCGATGCGCTTGAACGCCGGGCGAACCCCGAGCGCATGGCGCTGTGCGGTCACCTCGGCCTCGGTGGTCTGCGCCAGTACCGCGAGGCGCGCGTCGGAAAAGCCCATCGCCTTCAGCGTCCGCATTCCGAACGCGTTGGCCGGCAGGCCGTTATGCTTGATCTTGTGCTCCATCTCGACGATGCCGCGCATTTCCGCCAGGAACCACGGATCGATCTTGCAGGAGGTGAAGATCTCGTCATTGCTCCAGCCGAGCCGCATCGCCTGCGCCACCTGCAGCAGGCGGTCCGGCGTCGGTGTGCCCAGGGCGGCGCGGATCGCGTTCTTGTCGTCGCTGCGGCCGAGGCCCTCGATCTCGATTTCGTCGAGCCCGGTCAGCCCGGTTTCGAGGCCGCGCAATGCCTTCTGCAGGCTCTCCTGAAAGGTGCGGCCGATCGCCATCACTTCGCCGACCGACTTCATCGACGTGGTCAGGGTGGAGGAGGCGCCGGGAAACTTCTCGAACGCGAAGCGCGGAATCTTGGTGACGACATAATCGATGGTCGGCTCGAACGAGGCCGGGGTCGCGCCGCCGGTAATGTCGTTGGCGATTTCATCCAGCGTGTAGCCGACCGCGAGCTTGGCGGCGACCTTGGCGATCGGAAAGCCGGTGGCCTTGGACGCCAGTGCCGAGGAGCGCGACACCCGCGGATTCATCTCGATCACGACCATGCGCCCGTCGGCCGGATTGACGCCGAACTGCACGTTGGAGCCGCCGGTCTCGACGCCGATCTCGCGCAGCACCGCCAGCGAGGCGTCGCGCATGATCTGGTATTCCTTGTCGGTCAGCGTCAGCGCCGGCGCCACCGTGATCGAATCGCCGGTGTGCACGCCCATCGGATCGAGGTTCTCGATCGAGCAGATGATGATGCAATTGTCGTGTCTGTCGCGCACCACCTCCATCTCGAATTCTTTCCACCCCAGCACCGATTCCTCGATCAGCACTTCGTCGGTGGGAGAGGCGTCGATGCCGCGCTCGACGATCTCGATGAATTCCGCCTTGGTATAGGCGATGCCGCCGCCGGTGCCGCCCATGGTGAAGGAGGGGCGGATGATCGCGGGCAGGCCGATGTCGTCGAGCGCGCGCAGCGCGTCCGGCAGGTTCTTGGTCTGGATCGAGCGCGGCGTTTCCAGCCCGATCCGGGTCATGGCCTGGCGGAAGCGGCCGCGGTCCTCGGCCTTGTCGATGGCGTCGGCGGTGGCGCCGATCATCTCGACGTCGAATTTGGCGAGCGTGCCCTGCTTGCGCAGCGACAGCGCGCAGTTCAAGGCCGTCTGTCCGCCCATGGTGGGCAAGAGGGCAAAACCGCCCGGGAGAATGTAGCGTTCCTTCTCGATGATCTTGGCGACGATCTCCGGCGTGATCGGCTCGATATAGGTCGCATCCGCCAGTTCCGGATCGGTCATGATGGTGGCCGGATTGGAATTGACGAGGACGATGCGATAGCCCTCGTCCTTCAGCGTCTTGACCGCCTGGGTGCCGGAATAGTCGAATTCGCAGGCCTGGCCGATCACGATCGGGCCGGCGCCAATGATCAGGATGGTGGAGATGTCGGTTCTTTTGGGCATCAAGTCTCACGGAGAGGAAATTGGGCACAAAAAAAGGGCGCGCCTACCGCGCGTCCCCTGAGCCATAGCGCCAGGTTGCCCTTGCGCGCGGGTGGTCTTTAGACCAGATTCCGCAACCGCGAAAGGGGCTTAAAGGCCCCATCAACCGGCATTTTGTCAAGGAATCGGCCGCCCCGTCCCAGTTCAGCTACGGTGCGGTTCAGTCCGTCTACGCTTTCGCTTTGCTCAAGCTACGCCGGACACGCTTTGCCTCGCCGGTCCGGCGTGGCTGCGCCACGCGTAGCCCGTCAGGGCGAAGCGTGGAGGCCCGGCCTGGATTTGAACCAGGATAAAGAGCAATGCATTGCTCCCGCGTCGACGCTTTCCGCCACCGGGCCGATCCGATCATCGCCGATCCCGCGCCGGGGGGCCATGGTTGACCTGCGTTAACGCTAATGGGCCCAATGGGTCAGACTAGAACGCGTGCCGCGCGACGAAGGTCATCCGCCATGGATTGTGCCCGATATTGAAATGGGCGCGCGAGGCGGTAAATCCGGCTCCTGCGAGTTTGGCGATCATTTCGGCTTCGCCGTAGCGCTGCAGGCCGACGCGCGCGCGCAATTGCCGGTAATCCGACAGCGCGGTGGAGACCAGCCCGATCAGCGCGTCGCGCAGAAAACCGTGGGTCAGCGCGAAGCGTAACAGCGCCGCGACGTCCCTGATCATGCCGACTTCCGGACGCAGGATATCGCCCACGATCAGCCGGCCGCCGGGCTTCAACAGCCGCCGGATCACCACGAAGGCGGAATCCAGTTCGGCCGGCGTCATATATTGGGCCACCGAATTCATCACCGCGAGATCGACCGATTTCTCGGCCATTTTCCGCAGATCTTCCAGCGAGCGCACCCTGATCCTGGTGTTCGGGGCAAAGCGCGCGATCAGCCGGCCGCGCACGCCCGGCGCGGGCTCCGCCAGATACAGTGTGCCGCAGGCCTCCGCCACCTTGGTCGCGGACAGCGCTTCGCCGCAGGCATAATCGAGCACCACCGCGTCGGGTGCGGAAATGTAGCCGATGATATCCCTGGCGATCAGCTGGAAATGCAGGTCGCGATGCAGCCGGCTCGCGTAAATGGTGTGGGTGGAATCGTAATAGTCGATCCAGTCGTCCATGATCTCAGGCGTCCGGTAAAACGGGGTTCCGGGGGGTGGAACCGGTGCGCGCATGATGCGTTAGATGGTCCGGCGAGCCGTGTCCATTGCCGTCAACGTCTGGTTTCCTAACAGGAAGGTGCATCGTGAGCAAAGCCAAGTCCGACAAAGTCTCCCCCGACCTCGATACCCCGACCGACATGCCGCCGGCGGCGGTGGAAAAGATTTCAACGTCGCTCAACACGCTGTTGGCCGACGCCTTCGCGCTTTATGTGAAGACCAAGAATTTTCACTGGCATGTCAGCGGCCGGCACTTCCGCGACTATCATCTGATGCTCGACCAGCAGTCCGAGGCGATTTTCGCGACCACCGATCAACTGGCCGAACGCGTGCGCAAGCTCGGCGGCAACACGCTGCGCTCGATCGGGCAGATCGGGAAACTGCAGACCATTCAGGACAATAACGAGAGCTACGTCCCGCCGCGCGAAATGCTGCGCGAGTTGATGGAAGACAACAAGCACATGGCGGCCGCGATGCGAAAAGCCCACAAGCTCGCCGACGACCACGAGGATTCCGGCACCGCCGGCCTGCTCGAAACCTTCATCGACGAAACCGAGCGCCGCACCTGGTTCCTGTTCGAGGCCAGCCGTCAGGAAGGCGGCAACGAGGCCTAGCGGTACATTGTAGGGTGGGCAAAGCGTAAGCGTGCCCACCATTTTACTTCACTGGAAAGACGGTGGGCACGGCGCGAAGAGCGCCTTTGCCCACCCGTTTCCTTCACGCTTGCTTCGGAAGTTCGAATACCAGGCAGGTCGTGGTGGCGTGCGCCAGCAGGCGGCCTTTGGCGTCGGTGATGCGCCCTTCGGCGGTGGCGGCGCGGCGGCCGACATTGAGGGTGCGGCCTTCGGATCGCACCGGACCGGTATCCTCGGTCATGCCGCGGATGAAACTGATCTTGAATTCGAGCGTGGTGTAGCCGGTTCCGGCCGGCAGCATCGAATGCACCGCGAGCCCCATCGCGGAATCCAGCAATGCCGCGGCATAGCTGCCGTGCACCGAGCCGATCGGATTGTAATGCCGGAAGCCGGGAATGCTGTGGAACGTGATCACGCCGGGCTCGGCTGTGGAATCAAATGGCTCGACGGTCTGCAGGATCGGCGGCGTCGGCAATTGGCCCGCGAAGATGGCGCGGACGAAATCGATCCCCGGCATCGATGCCATGATGTGCGTGGGCGTCACGCCATATTCGACCTTGGGGGCGGAGGTGTCGTCCATGGAGTGATGTCCTGCAGCATAGGTTTATAATGATATGCATCATACTAAGCGGTTTGTTCAAGCCCCCTCAGCGTCATGGCATGTCCCGGCCATCCACGTCTTGTTCCAGCCGCGATGCTGTAAAGACGTGGATGCCCGGCACAAGGCCGGGCATGACGGCAAGTGTGGGCGGCGCAATCCGACGCACGAAGCGGCGGGCTCTACGCGCGCTTGTTCGCCCGCATCAGATCGGCGAACCGCTTGAACAGATAATGCGAGTCGCGCGGGCCGGGCGAGGCTTCCGGGTGATACTGCACCGAGAACACCGGCTTGCCCTCGAGCTGGATGCCGCAATTGGAGCCGTCGAACAGCGAGACATGGGTCTGGGTCGCGCCTTTGGGCAGGGTCGCCTGATCCACCGCGAAACCGTGGTTCATCGAGGTGATTTCCACCTTGCCGGTGGTCTCGTCCCGGACCGGATGATTGGCGCCGTGATGGCCCTGATGCATCTTCCTGGTCTTGGCGCCGACCGCGAGGCCCAGCATCTGATGGCCGAGACAAATGCCGAAGGTCGGCGTGCCCGAATTGATCACTTTCCGGATCACGGGGACTGCGTATTTGCCGGTCTCGGCGGGATCGCCGGGGCCGTTCGACAGGAATACGCCGTCGGGCTTCAGCGCCAGGATCTCTTCAGCCGAGGTGGTCGCCGGCACCACCGTGATTTTGCAGCCCTCACCGGCGAGCAGGCGCAGGATGTTGCGCTTGATGCCGTAGTCGATGGCGACGACGTTGAACTCGGGCGCGGTCTGGCGGCCGAATCCTTTTTCCCACGCCCATGGGGTCTCGTCCCAGGTGAAGCGCTGGCCTGACGTGACCATCGGCACCAGGTCCATGCCTTCGAGGCCGGGCCATTCGCGGGCTTCTTCCTTCAGCCCGTGCAGATCGAACTCGCCGTCTTGCGCATGCGCGATCACGGCGTTGGGCATGCCCTTGCTGCGGATCAGCGCGGTCAGCGCGCGGGTGTCGATCCCGGACAGGCCGATGATGCCGCGCGCCTTCAGCCAGGAATCGAGATGCCGCGAGGCGCGGTAGTTCGAGGGGTCGGTGATCCCGGCGCGCAGGATCACGCCGCGCGCGCCCGGCGTCGCCGCCATGTTCACCGTCTCGATATCCTCGTCATTGGTGCCGACATTGCCAATATGCGGAAAGGTGAAGGTGATGAGCTGTCCGGCATAGGAGGGATCGGTGAGGATCTCCTCATAGCCGGTCATCGCGGTGTTGAAGCAGACTTCGCCGACCGCATGGCCTTGCGCGCCGAGGCCGAAGCCCTCCAGCACGGTGCCGTCGGCAAGCACGAGGAGCGCGGTCGGTTTGTGATCCGGCCAGGCTGAGGCGTTTTCCGGGGTTGTCATGAACGCATTACATAGTCGCCGCACCGTCACGCGTCAAAGCCGGAAGTGGCGGATTCACATGCGGTTTGCAGCTATTTGACAGGGAACGGCAGGCTTTTAATCTGGGGGCCGTCACCAAGCGCCGATTTTCATCAAATTTGCCCGATCCGGAGGCCGGCCGAGCATGGACAATCCAATGCCGATTCTGCTGGTTCCGGGGCTGGTGTCCTCGCCCAGAATCTACGCGCCGGTGGTCCCGGCGCTGTGGCGGTTCGGCCCGGTGACGGTGGCCAACCATATTCGCGACGACACGATGGGCGCGATCGCGCGGCGGATCCTGGCCGAGGCGCCGCCGCGCTTTGCGCTGGCCGGTCATTCGATGGGCGGCTACATCGCCTTCGAGATCATGCGGCAGGCCCCCGAGCGTGTGGCAAAACTGGCGCTGATCAACACCCAGGCGCGGCCGGATACGCCGGAGGCGACCGCGCGCCGCCGTGGCCAGATCGCCCGGGCGCAGGCGGGCGAATACCACGCCATCCTCGATGAATTATTCCCGGGCTTCGTGCATCCGTCGCGGCAGGGGGAAGCCGGCTTGCACCAACTGGTGCACGACATGGGCGACGATGTCGGCGTCGCGGCCTTTGTACGCCAGCAGACCGCGATCATGGGCCGGGCGGATTCGCGCCCCACCATGGCGTGGATCAAGTGCCCGACGCTGGTACTGACCGGTGACGAGGACAATACGATCCCGAATTCGCTGTCGGTGGAGATGGCGCAGGGGATTCCCGGCGCCAAACTCACGATCCTTGCCGCTTGCGGTCACCTGCCGCAGGTCGAACAGCCCCAGGCCAGCGCGGACGCGCTGGTCGAATGGCTGCGGAGCTAGTTGTTTCATGGCCGCGAACGGCCTAGATCAGGAGCTGGTTTTTTGTTTGACGCGTTTTCTTCACGCGAACCGGTATCCACGAAGCCTGTCATCGGGCGCGCATTCGCGCGACCCGTTGGCTTGAAAACGCTATGTGAGGACAACACGATGCTGCGCGACGACATCAACAACGCGGTCAAGGACGCGATGCGGGCCAAGGACGAGCGCAAGCTCTCCACGCTGCGGATGGTCAATTCGACCATCAAGAATGCCGACATCGACGCGCGCGGGCAGGGCAAGCCGCCGCTCAGCGATGCCGACCTGCTCGGCGTGTTCCAGAAAATGATCAAGCAGCGCCAGGAATCGGTCGAGCTCTACGACAAGGGCGGCCGCGCCGAACTGGCCGCCCAGGAGCGCGAGGAGATCGCGATCATCTCGGCCTATCTGCCCAAACAGATGTCGGAAGCCGACGTCAAGACCGCGATCTCGGCCGTGATCGCCGAGACCGGCGCCGCCGGGATCAAGGACATGGGCAAGGTGATCGGGGCCCTGAAAGCGAAATACGCCGGGCAGATGGATTTCGGCAAAGCCAGCGGCATGGTGAAAGCGGCGCTGGCGGGGTGAAACGAACTCAACTTGTCGTCCCCGCGAAGGCGGGGACCCACGCCGTGAACGTGCAGTTTGGCTCA
>Ga0302311_10005314_pt1 | contig 13624 bp, 9 predicted proteins | sample III_Palsa_N1_3_FD_200449 | JGI IMG/M metagenome (GOLD analysis project Ga0302311, IMG submission 200449) | Peat permafrost microbial communities from Stordalen Mire near Abisko, Sweden - III_Palsa_N1_3 | ecosystem: Environmental > Terrestrial > Soil > Palsa > Peat permafrost | place: Sweden... | reverse complement strand
CGGCCGATCTTCGCCCGTGGGTCGTGCTGGATACCGGCGTCCTCCTTCGTAGCGACCCTTGGCGAAGCGCAATATCGGCCGCTGATCGAGAGCCTGGCCGACGGCGCCCAAAACATGGTCCGCATCTGGGGCGGCGGCGTCTATGAGCACGACGCCTTCTACGACCTCTGCGACGAGGTCGGCCTGCTGGTCTGGCAGGATTTCATGTTCGCCTGCGCGCCCTACCCGCAGGATGATCCGGCCTTCGTGGACAGCGTCGCCACCGAGGTTCGCTACCAGATCAGCCGTTTGCGCAACCACCCCTCCATGGGCCTGTGGTGCGGCAATAACGAAAACCAGATGATGCAGGATTTCCAGCGGCGGCCGGACGTGCCGGAGAAACCCTTCCTCGGCGCCCTCTACTACGACGAGATCATTCCCGAAGCGGTCGCCGCGCTCGATCCCACCACCCCCTACTGGCCCGGCAGTCCAGCGGGCGGCCCGCACGCCAACTCCATGCTGGCCGGGGACGTGCATGACTGGACCGTCTGGCACGGCCTGCCGCCGGTGCCGGTGGATCGGCCGGTCGGTCGCCCGAACGCCACCCCCGAGGGCAAGGCCTACACCCGCTATGCCGAGGACATGTCCCGGTTCGTCAGCGAGTATGGGCTACACGCCTCGCCAGCGATGGAGACGCTGAAACGCGCCATCCCGGAAGCCGACCTCTACTACGGCTCCCCGGCGCTCGAGCACCGGATCAAGGACAATCCGAAGGACAAGGTGAACACCCTGCTGGTCACCTCCACCGGCCTGCCGACCGACCTTCAGGAGTATGTCGACTTCACCCAGCTGATGCAGGCGGAGGGGCTGAAGTTCGCCATAGAGCATTTCCGCCGGCGCATGCCGCACTGCTCCGGGTCGCTGATCTGGCAGTACAACGACTGCTGGCCCTGCGTCAGCTGGAGCCTGATGGACTACAACGGCTTCGCCAAGGCGAGCTGGTTCTACACCCGCCGGGCCTATGCGCCCGCCGTCGCCTCGTTCAAGGATCTGGGCGAGGGCAATGTCGAGCTGTGGATCAGCAATGAGCGTCTGGAGGCGATCAGGGAGACGGTCACCGTCAGCCTGGTGGACCTGATCTCAGGCGAGGCTGTGACGGCGTCGGTGGATGTCGAGGTGGGTAGCAATGCAAGCCACGAGGTCTGGACCCTGCCGTCCACATGGCCGGCGCCGACGCCCGGCCACGCGCTGCGTGTGCGATCCGCCAGCGGCGCCTTTCCGGACAACCGGCTGTTTTTCGCAGCAATCAAGGACTTGCGCCGGCCCCGGGATGTGAAACTGGAGGTTTCGGTGACGCAGCGTGATCCGCATACCCTGGAGGTTACGCTGCAGGCGCCGGCTTACACCCTGTTCGCCCACCTGATCGTGCCGCACGGCTGGACGCGGTTCAGCGACAACCATTTCGACCTGCTGGCTGGCGAGCGGCGAACCATCACGGTATCGAATCCGGATGTGGTGCTGCGGCCGGAGGATGTGACGGTGAGGAGCGTTTGAGGGAGGCTTCGGCCGTCTGCGTAGCCGCCAGGCCCCCTCAGTCCCTGCGGGACAGCTCCACCACCGGGGGAGCGATTCCGGTAGAGTCGCCGCTGGCTTTCTGAATCGCTCCCACGAAGGGGGAGCTGTCGCCCCGCAGGGGTGACTGAGGGGGCCTGGCCGCCACGGCGGCGGCGCAGGCACATCGACGAACCAGGCGGCCGCTAACCCTTCGTCGCCGGCGCGGCCACCGCGGCGCTCGGCGCGGGTTTCGCAGCCGCGGCCTTGTCCGCGGCCGCCTTGGCTTCTTCGGCCCGGGCGCCCGAAAGCATGTCCTCGAGGGCGTAGTTGCCCTCGTGGCAGGCGTATTCGTAGACGATGCCTTTCAGGGGCGCGAACTCATACTCCCCGCCCCAGGGCTGGTCCCACATGCTCGGGTCGGTGATGGTGAACTGGTAGAGCAGCCGGTCCTTGGCCACCCTGGTGAACCGCTCCGTCACCGTCAGGTTCTTCCAGGAGCCGTGATAGGCCTCGGCCTGGGGAATGTTGGTAGTTTCCACCACCAGGGTATTGCCTTCCCAATGGCCGATGGAGTCTCCCATCCAGGGGCGGATGCCGTCGGTGCGATGGGTCGCGTTCAGGCGGACGATACGCACGTCGTGGACCATCTCCACCAGGATGGCGATGTTGTCCTTGCTCTGAACGAACTGGTAGTCGTTGTTGTAGAAGCCGTTGGCCAGCATCGGCGGGCCGGCGTTGCGGCCGAAGCCCAGGATGCAGCGCTCGCCCAGCGAGCGGTTTTCCGGATTGTCGAACGAGCCGAGACCGCCGCCATAGCCGCGCCCGTAGCCGGTCTGGGTCACGCCGGCCTTGAGCGGCGGCGGACGGCCGTTGGCCGTGGTGAGGATCGAGGTGCGCGGCTCCCCATGCACCCGCATGACCTGCGAGCCCGGATCCAGCCAGCCATAGTTATAGCCGCCGACATTGCCGCCCGCCGCGGCGAATTCCGGCCGCGTCCCCGGCGGCGGCTTGTCGCCACCCTTGGTGGGGGGCGGGGCGTTGGGATCGGTGGGCTTGTTGCCTTCCACGGCCTCCTTGGCCACCGCCTTTTCCATCTGGGCGACCTGGTCGGGGGTGTAGACCGCCTGATTGCCATAGTTGGACGGACGGGTTTCCGGCGTGAGGCTGGCGTTGGACCAGTATTCTCCGAGATCCGGCTGGCCCAGGGCGTTGCGCGGCGCCTGATAGGCCGGCCCCTGCGCCTGGGCGGCGATCGGTCCGGAGAAGGCCAGAGGGCCTGCGCAAATCGCGGTCCCCAGAGCCAAGATGGCTAAGCGTTTCATGGTCACCTCCCCAAGCGGTGCGCGCCGTGCCCGGCGCAATTTCTCCTGGGAGGATACCACAAACACCGGATGGGCAACCGGGATTCAGGTTTCAGGTATGCAACGCCGTGGCGCGGCCGCTACCTGCGCTCCAACGTCATCTTCAGACCGTGGCTCAGACGCAGGGTGAAAAGGGATTTCAGCCCGAGGGGCTGGTCCTCCACCAGGCGCGGCCGGTAACGCTGAGCGATCGTCGCCAGAATGAGCTGGGCCTCGGTCATCGCCAGGGCCGCGCCGACGCAAACACGCGGGCCGCCGCCGAAAGGCAGATAGCTGAGCCGATCTCGCCCGGCGCTGTTTTCCGCCGAGAACCGGTCGGGATCGAACCGCTCGGGACTATCCCACAGCATCGTGTGGCGATGAATGACCCAGGGCATGACCGCGACCTGCGCACCCTTGGGGATGCGCTGGCCACAGATTTCGTCCTCGGCCACCGCCTGGCGCCCGGTCAGTCCCGGGGCCGAAGGATAGAGGCGCAGAGTCTCCTGGATCACCTGCCTGGCGTAGGGCAGCTTTTCCAGATCGTCATAGGTCGGCGCCCGTCCGCCGAGCGCCTCGTCGAGTTCGCGGTGAAGCTTTTCCTCCACCTCGGGATGTTTGGACAGCAGGTACCAGACGAAGGTCATGGCGCCCGCGGTGGTCTCGTGACCGGCAATGAAGATGATCACCACCTCGTCGCGGATTTCCCGCACCGACATGCCCGCGCCGCCCTCGACGTCGCGGGCCGCGACCAGACGGGCGAGCAGATCCTTGGGCGCATCGTCTTCAGGGCGGCCGGCGCGCTGTTCGATCAGCTTGTGGATGGAGGCGTCCAGCGCGCTGAACGTGGCCCTGATATCCTCCAGCCTGCGATCGATCCGCCACGGACCAATGCCGGGCAGCATGTCGAGCAGGCCGAACTTCAGCTGGTTCATCCCCTTGGTCAGCGTCTGGCCGACCAGGCGGGCCATCTCGTCGGCGTCGGAGGAAAACATCGTCCGGGAGATCAGCCGAAGCGTCAGCGCGGTCATTTCGGCGGCCATGTCAACCTCGGCGTCACCGGTCAGATTGTCCCACTTGACCACGTAGCCCTGGGTGGTTTCGACCATGGCCGGGGCGTAGGCGACGATGCTGCGGTGATCGAAGGACGGCGCCATGATCCGCCGATGCCGGCGCCATTTGTCGCCGTCGCTGGTCAGCAGGCCATCGCCGAACGCCGCGGCCAGGAACTGCGAGCCCTTCTCGCCCTTCGGATAGTTGGCGACGTTGTCCAGCAGCACCCGCTTTGCACCAGCCGGGTCGCTGACGATGTAGAGACTGCCGAAGGCGCTCTTCAGCTCATAGACCGGCTGGTCGTAGGCCGCCCGCGGGATGGCGGCCATGCCGTTGTCCCGCGATACCTCGATCATCTTCAGCAGCGACAGCGGCTTCGCCGGCGGGACCGTGGTGACGAGGTCCGGCGCGAGGCGATCTTCGACCTGGCTCATGATGTCCCCTCCCCGTGCGCTGTTATCGCACAAACCTTAGACGTCGCGGGGGTGCGAATTGGATGCAGGGGTGGCGTCTACCCCCTGATCGGCGCCGTCGTGCAGCCGAGCCGCGAATCCGCCAGGCCCACATAGAGCCGCCATTCGCCCTTGAAGGCCACCAGGCCTTCGACGAAGCAGACGTTGCCCACCTGGCCTTGCGCTTCCGCTGGATCGATCCGCAGGAAGGGCGATTGCAGCCTGGCGATCACGGCGGTGGGGTCGAGGGGGTCGAACAGCAGCTGGCCCGGCTGGTAGGCGAAGGCCGGCGTGCCGGCCTCGCCATGGCCCGGATGGTTGGCGCCATTGTACAGCAGTACGATCCCATCCTTGGTCAGCACCGCCGGCGGCCCGGGCTCGACCAGCATGGAATCGAACCGGCCCCGCCTTGGCGCCGCGAGCGACCGCAGACCCATGACGCCGGGCACCCGGTCGATCTGCCAGCCGCCCGCCGGCGCATCCGAACGGGGATTCCAGGTGAGGTAGGTCTCGGGCGCCATATTGGCTTCCACCGGCTTCCAGCGGATCAGGTCCTCCGAGGTGGCGCCGTAGATCAGGCCCTCGCCCCACCACATCCAGAACAGGCCTTCGTGGCGCGCGGCCACCAGCCGGCCGTCCTTCAACTCGGTCAGGATTGCGCCCGCTTTGGACGGACGGCGCACATAGGCGCTGCCGGCGAACGCCGGGCCGTGCTTGGTCCAGGTGCGCAGGTCCGGCGAGGTGGCGACGAACAGGGCGCCGACCTTGCCGTCAAAGGCGGTGTAGGTGCAGACGTAACCGCCGTCCGGCGACTCCACCACGCGGGGGTCTTCGCAGCCGCCGGGCCATTCCCAGGCCTGCCATTTGTCGTCGGCCGGAAACAGCACCGGCTCGGGTTCAAGCTCAAAGGTGAGGCCGTCGTCGCTGGTCGCCAGGCCCAGGCGCGACACGCCGGCATAGCGACCCACGCGATCCTCGGCCCGCACCAGCAGACAGACCCTGCCGTCCCGCACGACCGCGCCCGGGTTGAACAGGTCCTTGGCCGCCCAGGCGGTCTGATCGCCGGTCACCGGACAGGTAAAGCTGACGCTCGGATGATCGGCGAGGACGCGGGTCGGCGTCGGAAATGGCCCGAGGGCCCAGTCCGGCAATGGCGCTGACATGTCTGGCTGGGTCATGAACTTTGTACAGCCCGCGAGGGCGAAGGGTGGCGGTGACGCAGGGATTCGAACCCTGGATACCTTTAAAGGGTATGACGATTTAGCAAACCGTTGCCTTCAGCCACTCGGCCACGTCACCACGCCGCGCTCGCATAGCCGGTTTGCTCCGACCCTGCAACGCGGCAAGCGCCCGCGTTAACGCGAGGCTCATTTCGAGGTGACAGAATAACACTCGCTCCGCCGCCTTACCCCAAAAGGGCTCATGCCTACCGCCGCCATAAATCCCCGACGTGAAGCGTTCGCGCAGGGCGAAGACGTGGACGCCGCGCCCGTCTTCGGACGCGCCGCGCCGGCGACCGAGAGTCCGCAGTATGCCGAAGCGGCCCGTCCAGCCTCCACGCCCGCGCCCGACCTGGCGCCCGCCGACCGCCGCGGGCCCATGCGGCCCAACGCCCTGGTCTCCACCCGCTCTCGCCTGCGCGGTGAACAGGTCGCCCACCTGTTCCGCGCCGGCGACGTCAGCGCCCTGGGCGCCCTGACCTGGGGCCTGTGCGACTACGCCAATCCCATGGGCGTGTGGATGAGCCCGGTGGGCGCCGTTGTCCCCTTCTTCGCCGGGGCGTTGTTGCTGATCTTTGGCCTGGGCTCGACCCACGCCTATGGGTTCCGGCCTCGGGAAGGCTTGATCCGGCACCTCCTGGCGGTCACCGGCGCCTTCGTGATGACCGGTGCGGCCCTGGCGGCCATGCTCTGGTTCGCCCATGCGCCGGACTTCCTGACCCAGGACCTGACCATCTGGTTCTGCCTCGGCCTTGTGCTGACCTATGGTCTGCACATCGGCTGGTGGATGACGGTTCGCCGGCTGCGCCAGTCCGGGCGGCTGACCCCCAACATCGTCATCGTCGGCGCGACCAAGAACGCCGAGCGAATCATCAAGAGCGCCATGGACCGCCGAGACGTCGCGGTGCTGGGGGTTTTCGACGATCGTCACGCGCGCGCGCCGGAGCAGATCGCCGGGGTTCCGGTGCTGGGCGACACCAAGGATCTTGTCGGTCACCGCATGATGCCCTTCGTCGACCGGGTGGTGATTACCGTCACCTCCACGGCCCAGGCGCGTATCCGCACCATAGCCGCCCAGCTGCGCACCCTGCCCAACGAGGTGACACTGCTGATGGACGTGGGCGAAGGCGGCGGTTCGGAGGCCGCGGTCTCGCGCATGGCCGACATGCCGCTGGCCCGCCTGGCCGGCCATCGCCAGGACCCCGACCGCGCCGCGGCCAAGCGCGCGCAGGACCTGATGTTCGCCCTGCTGGGCCTGGTCGTCGCCGCCCCGGTAATGGCCCTGGTCGCCCTTGCCATCCGCCTGGACAGCCCCGGGCCGATCTTCTTCCGTCAGCGCCGGCAGGGTTTCAACAACGAGGAAATCATCGTTTGGAAATTCCGCTCGATGATCCACGCCAGGGCCGACGAGCGCGCCACACGCCAGGTGTCCTATGACGACGACCGCATCACCCGGGTGGGCCGCTTCATCCGCCGCACCAGCCTGGATGAGCTGCCGCAGATCTGGAATGTGCTGAAGGGCGAGATGTCCCTGGTCGGCCCCCGGCCGCATTCGCCGACCATGAAGACCGGGACGGTGGAGTCCTCGCGCCTGGTGGCCGAATACGCCCATCGCCACCGCATGAAGCCCGGCCTGACCGGCTGGGCCGCCATCAAGGGCTCGCGCGGGCCGGTGGACACACCAGAGAGCGTGCGCCTGCGGGTGGCGCTGGATATCGAATACATTGAGCGCCAGTCCTTCTGGCTCGACCTCTACATCATGCTGATGACCCTGCCCTGCCTGGTCGGCGACCGGCAGGTCGCGCGCTGAGGCGGACCATGTTCTGGCGCGGCGTCATCGGCTACCTGCCGGTTAATATCGTCCAAGGGGTGGTCGGCCTGCTGACCATCGTGGTCTTCACGCGGGTGCTGTCGCCGGCGGATTACGGGGTCTATGCCCTGGCCGTATCGGCCACCAGCCTGGTCCACACGGGAACCTTCAACTGGCTTGAATGCGCCATGGCGCGCTTCTATGCGGCCGAGGCCGAGGGCGGTCGCCTGCCCGGCCACTTCAGCACCATCTATCGCACCTTCGCGGTGATGGCGGTGGGCTTTCCCCTGGTGGCGGGGGCCATCGTCTGGCTGATCCCGATGCCGCCGCCGCTGAAGTTCGCGGTGGGCGTCGGCCTGGCCGCCATCATCTTCCGCAGCCTGCTCAAGCTGGCCCAGGAGCGGCGGCGGGCGGCCGGGGACGTCAGGGGCGCGGCGATCATCGATATCGTCCAGACCCTGGGCGGCTTTGGGGTTGGCGCCGGACTGGCGATCGCCGGGTTCGGCGGCGCGGGGCCGATGATGGGCATGGGCGCGGCGGCCATGATCTGCCTGGTCTGGGCCCTCCCAACGGAATTCCGCCAAACCAAGGGCGGCGCCTTCGAGACGGCGCGGGCCCGGCTCTACCTTGCCTATGGCCTGCCGGTCTCGATGTCGCTGATCCTGTCCCTGGTGCTGGCGACCACGGACCGGTTCCTGCTCGCCGCCTACCTCAACGAGACCAGCGTCGGCGTCTATCATGCGGGCTACAGCCTGGCGAACCGGACCCTGGATGTGATGTTCATCTGGCTGGGCATGGCGGGCGGGCCCGCGGCCATCGCCGCCTTCGAGCGCGGCGGTCATGCGGCGCTGAAGATCGCGGCGCGGGAACAGGCCTCCTTTATGCTGGCCCTGACCCTGCCGGCCGCGGCCGGTCTGGCCCTGGTGGCGCGGCCGCTGGCGGACTTCATGGTCGGCCCTGGCCTGCGCGAAGGGGCGGCGCATGTGACGCCCTGGATCGCCGCCAGCGCCCTGCTGTCCGGCCTGACCACCTACTATTTCCACACCGCCTTCACCTTGGCCCGGCGCACCAGGCTGCTGCTGCTGGCCATGGCGGCGCCGGCGCTGAGCAATCTTGCCCTGAACTGGATCCTGATCCCGCGCTTTGGCCTGGATGGCGCCCTGTGGGCGACCCTGGCCAGCTACGCCCTGGGCCTGATCGCCTCCTTCAGCCTGGGGCGGCGCGCCCTGCCCCTGCCGATTCCCTGGCAGACCCTCGGCCGGTCGGGCCTGGCCACCGCCGCCATGACCGTCGCGGTGTTCAACATCCCCGCCTGGGGCGGCCTTGGCGAATTGGCCGCAAAGGCCTGCACTGGGGCGGTGGTCTATGGGGTGCTGGCCTTCAGCCTCGATGTCTGCGGCGTCCGCAGCCGCGGCCTCAGCCGGCTCCGCCGCTTCCAGACCAAGGAGGCCTGATGTCCGACGCCGAAACCCATGTCGACAATTCGGCCTTCGCCGCCGCCCGGCCCAGGCTGTCGGTGCTGGCGCCCTTTTACCGGGACGATCCCAGCCTGCTGCTGCTGGCCCTCGATCGGGAAGCCGGGGCCCTGGCCGGCGCCGTCGAGGTGATCACCCTTGACGACGGGACCCGAGACGAAGACCTGGCGGCGAAGGTGGCCCAGACCATAGGCCGCATAGCCCTGCCGGCCCGCTTCATCCGCCTTGCCGAAAACGTCGGGCGGGCCAAGGGACGCAATCGGATGGCCCGCGAGGCGCGCGGCGACTGGCTGTTGTTCCTGGACAGCGACATGGCCCCGGACGCCCCCCGCTTTCTCGGCGCCTATCTGGACCTGATCGAGGCTGGCGCGCCGCCGGTGGTCTGCGGCGGCTTTTCCCTGCACCAGGCGCCAGACGTGCGCGACCACGCCCTGCACCGGCATATGGCGCTGAAGTCCGACTGCCTGCCGGCCGCCCAGCGCAACCTGGCGCCGGAGAAACATGTCTTCACGTCCAACCTTTTGGTGCGGCGTGACGTGTTCGAGGCCGAACCCTTCGACGAGGGTTTTCGCGGCTGGGGCTGGGAGGACGTGGAGTGGGCCATGCGGGTGGGTCGTAACCACCCCATCCTGCATATCGACAACACCGCGACCCACCTGGGTCTCGATTCCGCACCGGTGATCGCCGCCAAGTACGAACAGTCCGCCGCCAACTTCGCGCGGGTTGTCGCCGAACACCTGCATATCGTCGAGGCCTACCCCAGCTATCGGCTGGCCAAGGCGCTGAAGAAGGTCCCCCTGCGCCAGACCTGGCGACCCGCGCTCAAGGCCGTCGCCCTGGCGGACGCCACGCCGATGCCGGCGCGGGACTTCGCCATGCGGCTCTATCGCGCCGCCCTCTATGCTGAGGCTGTCTGATGCTGGCCGCCGAAGACTACAGCCCCGACCGTTCGCTGAAGGGCAAGCTGCGCCGCCGGATCGTGCGGCTGCAGTCGCGGCGGCCGGCGCACGTGGCGCTGGAGCGGCCGATGGTGTCCTTTTCCTTTGACGACGTGCCCATCAGCGCCATCGACACCGCCGGCGCCATGCTGGAGGCCCGGGGTGCGCGGGGGACCTATTTCATCTGTGCCGGACTGAATGGCCAGGACAGTCGCATGGGCGCCTATGCGACCCGCGCCCAGCTGCACGCCGCCCAGGCCCGGGGCCACGAGATCGCCTGCCACACCTTCAGCCACCTGGATTGCGGCGCGGCGGACGGTGTGGCCATCGCCAGCGACGTGGCCCGAAACGATGAGGCGCTGGCCGACTGGGGCCTGCCTCGGACGACGACTTTCGCCTATCCCTATGGCGACGTCAGCCACGCCGCCAAGCAGGTCACGGGCGACCGGTTCGCCCTCTCCCGCGCCCTGCATCACGGCCTGGTGGAAACCGGGTCGGACCTGAACCAGGCCCCGGCGGTGGGTATCGAAGGACCTGACGGCGAACAGGTGGCTCTACGGTGGCTTGAGCGCGCGGCTCAGCGCAAGGCCTGGCTGATCCTCTACACCCACGACGTCCGCGAGGCCCCGTCGCCGGTGGGCTGCACGCCGGCGGCTTTTCGGCATCTGGTCGATGCGGCCGTGAAGGCCGGGTTCGACATCGTCACCGTGGCGGAGGGCGCGCGACGGATTGGGGCGTGAGCCTTTAACTTGGACGACCCAAACCCTCTCAAAATCCACTCATCCCCGCGAAGGCGGGGGGGTATATGGATAACTGGATTTGGGACGTGCGTTGCCCCCCCATTGCGCCTTAGTCCCATCCGTCCCGCCCAAACTTCATCTGTAGAAGACAGGCCAACCCATCATCCACCGTCTCCAGCCTCATCCAAGCACAGCCTTTGCGTGGCCCGCCAATGACCTTTAGCGCCGCTGCCATGCCGGGATTTTCTTGGAGCCAGTCGTGCGCTTCGGAACCCCGATCTTATTCATTCCCGTCCTTTCCGCTTCCGGTGTAGGGGCTGGGGGTCTACGTGGGAAACAATCCACTCAACCGGACCGATCCAACGGGAAAATATCAATGCAGCGGGGGGCCATGTCCCGACGCTATTGTCCAAGCTGTCTCCGATATCGGCACCTCAGCCGATAATACAGCCGACGCCGGCACGCGTGGCGAGCTCGTCAACTGGTCACCTTCTACGGAACTAACGGCCAAGCCAACGGCGTAACCTTTGCCACGGGCGGCAATATGGATGCTGGTCGGGGCGCCCAAGGTTCTACTGATCCAAATGGAAACGTCATCATCACCCTAAAACCTTCCATGGTGGCCGCTGCCGGTAGCGATCCCGCTTTCCGGCCGGCCTTGGCTGGCGAAGTTGCCCATGAAGGAACACACGGTGAGGATGGGCGTGCGCGTGGCGGCGATCCGACAACGGTCGATCAAGAGCGCGCGACGGAGGTGCATGCCTATACAAATGAAGCTTCCACTGTCCAAGGACTCGCGAATGCTGGGGTTACCGGGATTACGCCTCAAGGCGCTCCCGCGCCTGGTTCAAGCCCACCGGCCGTAGCGGCTGCGGTTAATGGGCAAGCTGAGCAGTCCGTGAAGCTTTGGTGCCAAAAGGCAGGCCCTGGTGCCGGTTGTTAGGCGACAATACTGCCTTAGGGGCGAATACCTTGAACGGCAGTGATGTTGATCCGCACTCCGTCATCAAGGCGGAACTGAGCCGTATTTGGTGTGCTCTGCACCAGTTGGCCGGTAAACACCGCATCGATCTTTCGAGCAGGGTAGAAGCCTGGAAGAACATGACTATCCATTTGTGTCACCAAGGCTGGGGCTATTGTCCCGACGCCGAAGCCGCTATCGCAGCCCGCCGGCATCACAATGGCCCGTTCGATGCCGTCCGAGTCATACTCCCCGCGAAATGAGATGGTTTCCCCGACATGGTGGCTCTCGTCGTGTTTAATTCGACAGGCGGAGCTTGCGTCCACGGCATTCGCCGGACCAGTGGTACAGGCGGTCAATGAAATCGTTAGGCCCAGCACACCTAACTTTAGGCTGTTGCCCCGCATCCCCGTCTCCTCCCTTGTCAATTCATCCCACCGTAACGCCAATCTGGAGCTCGTGCGAGGTCAGTTTAATTCATAAAATCGGTTGAGATAACATGCCAAGCCTTCAGGGCATTCTCGTCACTGCGGTAACGATAGTCGGTGTCCTTCTTTTCTCTCCACATCCGTCATTCGCCAATTCTCCGGCCACACCGGCCGATATTGTTCGCGCAGTCCTCGCCGCACCTGACAATCGGCTCGATTACGCCCAAGCCAAGCTGGAGTTTGATCGGATTATAGACCCGTCGATCAAGCCCGATGATGTCACGGCTAAGTTGAACAAGCTGGCGGGCATAGCAAACGATATGGCGGGCGCGGGGGCCGGTGAGAGGGTGAAACTCACTGCACTACAAAAGTTGATCTACCAAGCGGGTCCTTGGAACGATGGCCGACCGTTTAGCTATGACCTTGCGGACCCATCCGGCCTCGACATCCGGCACAAGCTCTTGTCCACATATCTGACCACGCGGCAGGGCAATTGTGTATCAATGCCCATTCTCTTCTTAATCCTTGCGGATCGTATGGGCCTATCCGGGGCCGCGCTGGCCGACGCACCTTCACATGTTCATTCGCTACACTGACGCGACGGGCCGCCAGTTCAATCTTGAAACCACAAGCGGCGGACATGTAGCTCGGGATGTCTGGATGCGCGAGCAAGCGCCGATGACCGACCGCGCTATCGCGAGCGGCCTCTATATGCGTCCGTTGACCCGCCGAGAAGCCGTCGCGGACATGGCGAGCACTGTTGTCGAGTATCTCATCAAGGTCGGCCGTAATGAGGATGCGATCTCGGTCGCCGATGTGATCCTCAAGAATTACCCTCGCAACGGCTATATCATGGTAAAGCGGGGCACGGCCTACGGACATCTGATTCATTCTGAATTCGACGCCAAATATCCGGAGCCGTCGCTGATACCGGCGGAGCTACAGGCGCGATATCAATTGCTGATGGAAAGAAACGCGGCGGATTTCGCCGCCGCCGAAGCGTTGGGTTGGCAACCTGACAATTGAAGGCGAGGGTGTCTCTCAGGTTGGGCGGAGGATGCCGGACGGGTCGTTGCTTCTGCGCGAGGGGTCAATTCCTAGCCCAAATCCGATTATCCCAATACCCCCCGCGAAGGCGGGGATGAGCGCAAAATTGGGTCAATCACAGCGCGCACGCTCTAGCTCGACAGTCGCTCGCCGCGCGGCCAATATCGCGCTCCCGCAGCCGTGGCGAAGGCGTATGATCCGAGTTCCGACCGCACTGCTGGCCGCAATCATAGCCGGCCTCTTCGCCGGCGCCGCCCTGGCCGACACCCCTGTCACCGTGGGTACGGCAAGCGGCCTGGTCACCGGCCGCGAAGCCGGCGGCATCGTTGTGTTCAAGGGCATTCCATTCGCCGCGTCCACCGAGGGCGCGATGCGCTGGAGACCGCCGCAGCCGGTCGCCGCCTGGACCAAGCCGCGCGATGTTTCGACCTATGGCCCGGCCTGTCCCCAGGTCACCTACCCCTCAACGCCCAACGCCGGCGGCTATATGGGACCGACCAGCGAAGACTGCCTGAACCTCAATGTGTTCGCGCCCGAGGGCGTGCGCCGCGCGCCGGTAATGGTGTGGATATACGGCGGGGGCAATGTCGCGGGCGCCAACTCCATCCCGCCCAATGACGGCTCTGC
>Ga0302311_10005313_pt1 | contig 13630 bp, 19 predicted proteins | sample III_Palsa_N1_3_FD_200449 | JGI IMG/M metagenome (GOLD analysis project Ga0302311, IMG submission 200449) | Peat permafrost microbial communities from Stordalen Mire near Abisko, Sweden - III_Palsa_N1_3 | ecosystem: Environmental > Terrestrial > Soil > Palsa > Peat permafrost | place: Sweden... | reverse complement strand
CGGCGCCCTGGAGCGGCTGCTGGACCACGTGCTCGGGCACGAGGCGGTGTGGTTCTGCAGCCGTGCAGCGATTGCGCGCCATTGGGCGGCGAAGTTTCCCTGCCCACCGCCGGAATAGCCGCCGCTGGCGCCTGCCCCGAGATTCTCGCTGCGATGCAGCAATCCGCCCCGCAAATCGGTTATGTCGCAATTGACAATCATTCTCATTCGTAAGTACTCTAGCCGCACACTCCATGGGTTGCCGGTACCGCCGGCAGGGCATAGGGCTCGCGATGTATATTTGTCTGTGTCACGGAATCACCGATCGCCAGATTCGCCGCGCCGTCGAGCAGGGGTGCTCGAGCCTGGGCGATGTGCAGCAGCAGCTGCCCGTGGGCGGATGTTGTGGACGGTGCGAGCCGGCGGCGCGCGAGCTGATTCGGGAACACGCCACGCAGGCGGTTGCGCGCACCGAAGCCGCGTTCGCTTAAGATCGCTGGCGGCAAGCTTAAGCAACGGGCGCGTCCGCACGCGCCTTCCGGCATCGGAGTCGTCGCATCATGAAGGGTGATCTCAAAGTCATCCAGCACCTCAACGTGGTGCTGAAGAATGAACTGACCGCCATCAACCAGTACTTCCTGCACTCGCGCATGTACGGCAACTGGGGCCTGAAGCGGCTGCAGGAACATGAGCACCACGAATCCATCGACGAAATGAAGCATGCGGATCGGCTCATCGAGCGGCTGCTGTTTCTCGAGGGGCTGCCCAACCTGCAGGACCTCGGCAAGCTGCTGATCGGCGAGACCGTGCCCGAAATCATCGAGTGCGACCTGAAGCTCGAACGCGCGGCGCATGTGGATCTGCGCTCGGCCATGGCCGACTGCGAGCGGCTCGGGGACTATGTCTCGCGCGAGCTCTTCAAGAGCATCCTCGAATCCGAGGAAGACCACATCGATTGGCTGGAGACCCAGCTCGATCTGATTGCACGCGTGGGGCTGGAGAATTACACGCAGTCGCAGATGGGAACTTCGGGCAGCAGCTGACGAGAGCCGAACCATGTCCAGCCCAGGCGAAGCGGGCGCCAATGCCAATCCGGCGGTTTTTTCGCGCCCCGCAGTGGTCCTGCACTGGCTGATTGCGCTGTTCATTGCCTGCGGGTTCACACTCGGCGCCTACATGGTCGATCTGCACGCCAGCCCCACCAAGGTGCGCCTGTTTGCCTATCACAAGTGGATCGGCATCACGGTGCTGGGGCTGGTGCTGGTACGCAGCGTCTGGCGCCTCACCCACAGGCCGCCCGCCGAGCTGCCCATGCCCCGCTGGCAGCGGCTGACGGCGCGGACGACGCATTACCTGCTCTACCTGCTGATGATCGTGACGCCGCTGTGCGGCTGGCTCTATTCATCCGCCACCGGCTATCCGGTGGTTTACCTGAAGCTCTGGCAATTACCCGATCTGGTGCACAAGAATAAGCAACTGGCGGACGTACTGGCCGAGGTCCATGCCGATCTGGCCTGGGCGCTGCTGTGGCTGGTGGTGCTGCACAGCGCCGCGGCCCTGAAGCATCATTTCATCGATCACGACTCGACCCTGCGGCGCATGCTCGCCTGGCGTCGGGCGTGACTTAACGAGGAGCAGCGCAATGGCACGGTCGTTGGCGATGACATTAAGCGGTTCGATGCTGCTGGCGGCCTTCGTCGCAGGCGCCGCCGGTACCGCCGGCATCGATGCGGGCAAGAGCACCATCATCGCCACCTTCCGGCAGGAGAATGTGCCGGTGGATGCGGACTTCAAACGCTTCAGCGGCCACATCGATTACGATCCGGCGCTGCCCAACGCGTCCAAGGCGGCCATCGAAGTGACCACCGGCAGCCTTGATCTGGGCTCGGAGGACTATAATTCCGAGGTTCGCAAGAAGTCCTGGCTCGACAGCGGTACCTATCCCACCGCCACCTTCATTTCGACCTCGCTCAAACCGGGGGCGGCAGGGCATTTCGATGCCACCGGCGTGCTGACCCTCAAGGGCAAGACGCAGACGCTGACGGTGCCGGTCAGCGTGGGCAAGGTGGGAGCGGCTACGAGCTTCGATGGGGAACTGACGATCTCGCGCGCCTACTTTCTCATCGGTGACAAGGATTGGAACGACGTGCTCGACGACAAGGTCCGCGTGAAGTTCCACATCATCGAATAAGATAGCGACGGGGGAACGACCATGAAACTCATCACCGCCATCATCAAGCCGTTCAAGCTCGACGAAGTGCGCGCGGCGCTATCGGATCTGGGCGTGTCCGGCATGACGGTCACCGAGGTCAAGGGATTCGGCCGGCAGCGGGGTCACACCGAGCTCTACCGGGGGGCCGAGTACGTGGTCGACTTCGTTCCCAAGGCGCGCGTCGAAATCGCCGTCAAGTCCGAGGTCGTCGATCAGGTGGTCGATGCCATCGTCAAGGCCGCCAAGACCGGCAAGGTCGGCGACGGCAAGATCTTCATCACCGACGTCCAGCGCGTCATCCGCATCCGCACCGGCGAGACCGATAAGTCCGCTCTCTAGTTACGACGATAGATGCTGTGCAGGATGATCTTGCCGACGGTGGGATCATCGAACTCCTGCGTCAGGGTCAGGGCACCGGTGCCCGGATTCACCTCGTAGGTATCGGTGCGCCTGCCGCGGGGACTGCTGTAGCTGGATTTCATGATGAACGCATCGTGGCTCCATTTGGCGGAGATGCGGGCGGTCCCATACTCATCGATGCGCGAGAGGACTTCGCCGGTGCGGTAATCCCGCGGCGGCAGCTGATCTTCCGTGATGGTCACGAGATCCGAGTCGGCCGCGAGCACGAGCCGCTCCGGCGGATCCAGCGCTTCCTCCAGGCGCGCCTGCAGGCCGCGAAAATCCGGGCCGATAAACCCAGGTCCGCCATAGCGATCACCCGGCGTATCGAAGCTGTAATCCGGTCCATCAGCGCCCGTGTCATGGTCGGGCGAAGTGTCCGTGCGGTCGGGCCCGTAACCAGCCCGCGCCAGCCGATGATGCAGCTTCGACTCGGCGGTATGCATGGCCTTCGCGATCGTGGCATCGGGATCGTCGCTGGCGGATGGATCGAGGCGCCAGCTGCCAACCACACGCGCATCGGGAGGTGCCATGGTCACGGTTTCGCAGCCACCGAGCGCGCCGGCGATCAGCGCCGCAGCCAGCAGAATGCGCCCCGAGCGGCGATTGAAGACAGGGGTTCCGGACATCAGTGGCATCAGACCCGCGCAGGCGCCGATCGTTCTGGCCGGCACAGTAGGGGGCCGGCGCGGACCTGTCAAACCACACTGCGGCCGCTACACTGACTCAATGTATCGCGCCTCTCTCTACCTGATTGCGGGCTGGTCGGGGTTCTTCGTGATGGGGATCGAACTGCTCGGCGGTCGACTGCTGGCGCCTTACTTCGGCAGCAGCATCTACGTCTGGGGCGCGATCATCACAGTGTTCATGCTGGCGCTGTCGCTGGGCTATCTGGCCGGCGGTCGCGCGTCACTGGCAGCGCCCAGCCTCAGACGCCTGGCGCTGATTTTGCTCACCGCCGCGGCCGCAACGGTGCCGGTGCTGCTGTTCGGCGATACCCTGCTCGAGTGGCTCTCGGCACGCACACCGGATCCGCGATTCGGATCGCTGCTGGCCGCGGCGCTGCTATTCCTGCTGCCGACGGGCGTTTCGGGCATGGTGTCGCCCTACGCAGTAAGGCTGCTCGTGGCCGATCGTGCCAGTGCCGGACATCATGCCGGCAAACTCTATTTCGTCTCCACCTTCGGCAGTGCCGCCGGCACGCTGGCGACTTCGTTCTACCTGGTGCTTTATCTCGAAGTGAATCAGATCCTGCTGCTCATGCTGGCCGTCTCCGTGGCCGTGGCCGTCGCGGCATGGCTGATTCCATCCGTTCCCGAATCATGAGAGCGCTGGCGATATGGCTGGCCGCGCTCGTGCCGGCCGCGGTGCTCGCCGACCCGCCGCTGATTCATTCGGAACGCTCCCTCTACCGCCAGGTGTTCGTCTACGGGGACTACTCCACGCGCTGCCTGTGCTTCACGCGCGAATGCAAGATTGGCCGCCAATCCTGCATCGACCTTCAGCAGCCCAACCGTCTCATGTTCGAGTACACCCAGATGATGCTCGGATCCCTGCTGCTGGATCCGGATCCGCGCAGCATCCTGATCATCGGTCTCGGCGGCGGCACGCTGCCGCGCACTTTGGGCAAGTTGCTGCCGGACGCCGATATCGATGTGGTTGAGATCGATCCGGCCGTGGTCAGCGTGGCGGCGCAGTATTTCAACTACCAGCCCGGCGCCCACCAGCACGTTTACGAAGAGGACGGGCGTGCCTACGTGCGGCGCCTGCTGCGCACGGACAAGCGCTATCAGCTCATCATGCTCGATGCCTACGACAATCAGTACATTCCCGAGCACCTGCTGACGCAGGAATTCCTGACGCAGGTGCGTTCGCTGCTGGCCCCCAACGGCATCGTGGCCGCGAACACCTTTTCATCCAGCCGGCTGTATCAGAACGAGTCGGTGACCTACCGCGCGGTGTTTGGCGTGTTCTACAACCTCAAGAGCGCCAACCGCGTGATCCTGGCGAGTAATGCGCCGCTGCCGAGCCTGGCGCAGGCCACGCGCAATGCCGAGCACTTCGACGCGGCCTTCACGGCGCTTGGATTCAAGCCAATGTCCATCCTCTCGCTGTTCAGCACGGCGGTGGACTGGGACCCGAAGGCGCGTGTGCTGACCGACCAGTATTCGCCCGCAAACCTGCTCAACAGCCGCGACTAGTCGGCCTTGTGCGAGGCGACGGCGGCGCGCAGTTCGCCCAGCTTGGCCTTTACGGCGGCTTCATTGTCGGGCCCCAGGCGAACCATGAGCTTCTGGCCCGCCGAGAGCGATTCGATCTTGGGGTCGGAGTACTGATACATGACGTTGGGCCGCGTCAGCGCCACCGGGCCGCGCACGTCGGGCGCTGCCAGTGCATCATCGATGGCCGCAACCAGCCGGTCGTTAAAATAACCATTGGGATAGCCCAAGCCTTCGTAGGCCTGCTGGAACAGCGGGTAGTAGTGGAAGTAGACCGTCGTGAACTGCTCGGTGTTCAGCGATTGCAGCAGATGCACATACGGCGCGTAGCGCTGGTAGTTCGCCGGATCGATGGTGGCCGACTGTTCATCGCCGCTGACCGCAAAGGTGCCGGGCACATTCTTGGTGGGCCGCATCTCGATGGCGGCGTGCTTGCGGGGCAGATTGTCCACGGTGACGACGATGTGTCGCACGATCATCTCCGGCCGCAGCAGTTCTGCGACCGATTTGGCGCTGAACAGTTCCGCCAGCGAATCGTGCAGCGGCTTGTCGCTGTCTTCCAGCGGCGGCAGCGGAGCGGCGGTCAGGCCCGATGGCACCGGCACCGGGTTGGCAATGCCGGTGGCAGGCGGCATTGGCGCGTTCGGAGTGCTGTCCGTAACCGGCGCCGCCGCGCGATGGTTGGCGCGCCAGGACACATACAATGCCACCGCGCTGAGCAGGACCAGGGCTCCCGCCGCTGCGTACCAGATCGTGTTTTTCTGCATGAACGAAACCTAAGCTCCCGCGTCAACGATTGCAACCCGACCCTATCGGGAGCATTCAATTATCATCGAGCCTATGACCGACGGCCGTTTCTCTGCAGTCCGGGCACAGTGCGCACCGGCGGTGCTCATGGTGCGGCCGGCGCACTTCGGCTTCAACGTGCAGACCGCGCACAGCAATCGCTTCCAGCGCCCGCCGCAGGACGGTGCGAGCGCGGAGGCTGCCCGCGAGGAATGGGCGGCCCTGGCGCAGGCGCTTCGCGAGGCCGGCGTGCGCGTATGCACCGTCGAGGACACGGAAGCGCCCATCAAGCCCGATGCCGTGTTTCCCAACAACTGGGTCAGCTTCCATGACGATGGCACCATCGTGCTTTACCCGATGCAGGCGGCCAACCGCCGCCTCGAGCGCCGACTGGAGGTGCTCGCGGCGGTCGAACATGAACTGCGCTTCCGCTGCCGGCATTTGCTGGACCTCAGCCGCGAGGAGGAGGCCGGCCGCTACCTGGAAGGCACCGGCAGCCTGGTGCTCGATCATATCGAACGCGTGGCCTATGCCTGCCGTTCGGCCCGAACCGACGAGTCGCTGGTGCGGGAATGGGCGCGGGCCCTGCACTACGAGGCTGAAGTCTTCGACGCCGCCGGTCCGGATGGCGCTCCGATCTATCACACCAATGTGATGCTGGCGATCGGCGCGCGCAGCGCCGTGATCTGCAGCGATTCGGTGCTGCCGGGCGATCGCGGGCGCGTGCTGGCACGCCTGCGCGCTTCGGGCCGGGAGCTCATCGAGATCGACTACGCCGCGATGCATGACTTTGCGGGCAATCTGCTCGAGTTGCGGGTACCGGCCCCGGAGGGCGGCACGCAATCACTGCTGGTGATGTCGACACGCGCGCGCGCGGCGCTCGGGCACGAACGCCTCTCAAGGATCGCAGCGGCGGTTGACCGCATCCTGGACGTTCCGCTGCCGACCATCGAGACCGTGGGCGGCGGCGGCGCGCGTTGCATGCTGGCCGAGGTGCCGGAGCTGCGCGCGTGAACGGCTTGACCTCGGCCGCCGCGCCGCTGGCCCAGCGCGTATACCGGCTGCTGGCCGATCAGAAGTTTCATTCCGGCACGCGGCTCGCGGCCGAATGCGATGTGAGCCGCAGTGCCGTGTGGAAAGCGATCGCGGCCTTGCGCGCATTGGGCGTTACGGTGCACGCCGTGTCCCGTCGCGGCTATCGACTGCCGCACGCCACCACGCCGCTGGAGGTGTCACGCATCCGCAAGGCCCTGCCCGCGGCCGTCACGGGTCGCCTGCGTCACGCGGCCACCGTGTGGTCGACCGGGTCGACCAACGCGGATCTGCTGGTTCAGACCGATCTGCCGACCGGTCGCTTCGATTTCCTGGCGGCGGAGTTTCAGAGTGCCGGTCGCGGCCGCCGCACCCGCAGCTGGATCGCGCCGCCCGGCGGCGCAATCTGCCTTTCCTTAAGCTGGAGCTTCGCAAGCCTGCCGGCCGCGATCGGCGCACTGAGCCTGGCGGTCGGCGTCTGTGTACTGCGCGCACTGGCGCGATTTGAGATCGCAGGGGTCGAACTGAAGTGGCCGAATGACCTCGTGGCCAGTGCGGCCAAACTCGGCGGCATCCTGGCCGAACTGCGCGCGGAGGCAGCCGGACCGGCCTTCGTGGTCATTGGCATCGGCCTCAACGTCGCGCTCGGATCGAACATTCTCGAGCGCATCAAGGCCACTGGCACCCAGGCCACCGATCTGGCAGCGCTGAGCGCCATCGTGCCGGATCGCAATGCGCTCATCGCCGCACTGCTGGCTGAATTGGTCGGTGGGCTGCTGCAGTTCGAACGCACTGGGTTCGATGCCTTTGCCAGCGAGTGGCGCGCTGCCGATGCGCTGGTGGGAAAGCCCGTGCGCGTGAGCCTCGACGGCAGCAGCGTGAGCGGTCACGCCCGCGGCATCGATCTGGATGGCGCGCTCTGTGTTCAGACGCGCGAGGGACTGCAGCGCTTTCTGACCGGCGATGCCTCGGTGAGGACAGTCGCGTGACAGCGCCGCCCGCGGTACTGCTGCTCGATATCGGCAACTCTCGCATCAAGTGGGCGCGACTGCCGGCATCCTCTCACCGCGGCTATCGCCGCGGCCAGCGCTTTGCCGCGCGTGGCGCCATCGATCTTGAGCGCTTCGACGCGCGTGGCGCCGCGCTGGAGCGGCTGCTGGTATCGATGGGTCCGCTCTCGCGCATCGTGGTCTGCAATGTCGCCGGGGCCGCAGTCGAGCGGCGCGTGCGGGCGCTCGCGCGCCGGGCCGGTGTGCGCGCACCACAATTCATCCGCAGCTCGGCAGCTGCAGCCGGCGTCCGCAATGCCTATGCCGAACCCTGGCGCCTGGGCGCGGATCGATGGGCGGCGCTCATCGGCGCACATTTTGAATATCCCGGCCGGGCGCTGTGCCTGGCCGCGGTCGGCACCGCGTTGACGATTGATCTGCTCGATGAACGCGGCAGACATCGGGGTGGCAGCATCATCCCCGGCCCCGAACTCATGATCAAATCGCTGCTGGAGCGCACCGCCGGCATTCGGCGGCGCGCGGGCCCAAACGCCACTCAGGCCATGGCGCGCGCCGCGGCCTCGCCGGGTCTGTTCGCCCGCGACACGCGCGGCGCCGTAACGGCCGGAGCGCTGAATGCGGCCGCCGCTCTGATCGGTGAATCCATGCGTGCGGCACGGCGGCTGCTGGGCCGCAGCCCGCGGCTGATTCTCTCGGGTGGCGGCGCCGGCAAGGTCGGCTCGCGGCTGCGCGTGCCGTTTCGACGAGGCGATGAATTGGTGCTTCGCGGCCTTGCCGTGCTGCGCTCCGGGCAGGCGCAATTGGACTAGAATCCGTGGGTGCGCGGCGCATTCCTGGCATTGGTGGCAATCAACATCGTGTTCTTTGCGTGGGCACAATGGATCGATGTGCCTGCCAGGCCGCCGGCATCCATCGACCGCGATGCCGGTATTCCGCCCTTGCAGCTGGAGATGAAGGGGAATGCTGCCGCGTCCCTGCCATCGGGTGCGTCGGCGGCGGCCGCATCGCCCGTCGCCGCAGCGACGGCGCCAATGGGCTCGACTCCCGATATGACCGCCGAGTCGGCGCCATCGACGCGTTGCCGTAGCCTCGGTCCGTTCGATGACGTCAATGCCGCCAATGCCGCGGCCGACCGCCTGCGCACACGCGGTATGAACCCGCACGATCGCAGCGCCGAGACCGTCAATCCGAATGTCTACTGGGTGTATATCGGTGAGCTCACCGTCGAGCTGCAGCGCCGCGCCATACAGACGCTGAACAGTGCCGGCATCCATGATGCCGTCGCCATGACCCAGCCTGAGCAGAGCGACCGGGTCTCGGTCGGCGTATTCGCCGACCAGGCCCATGCGGTGCGCCGCGCCGAACAGGTTCGCGCGCTCGGACTGAAGCCGACGCTGGGCATGCGCCAGCATACCGTCGCAGCGCATTGGATCGACTTCGAGCTCAAGCCTGCCGAGATGGAGCCGTCGCTGACCGACCTCACCGGCCCGGTGGTTCGCAGCGGCATCGGTCTTGGGCCCGTCAAATTCTCCGATTGCCCGGCTGGCGGCGGTAACGGCTGACAACTCTGCGCGGGATGGACGCTTGACCGTCATTGATATCCCAGCCCCCGGCGCCACGATCGCTGTGGATGACACCGGCGAAGGTGTCCCGGTGCTGCTCCTGCATGGCTTCCCGGCGACTCGCCATCTCTGGTCGCGCGTCGCGCCGTTGATGCGGGACGCCGGGTTTCGTCTTCTGATCCCCGACCTGGTCGGATACGGCGGTTCCGATGCTCCCGCCGGCGTGCGTATCGACATGGCGAGCCAGGCGAGCTGGATGCTGGCGCTGCTCGATGCGCTCGGCATTGCGCGCGTGGCGGTAGTGGCTCACGACGTGGGTTCGGCTGCCGCACAACTCATGGTCGCCACCGCGGCGCACCGCGTTCGTGCCCTGGTGGTACTCGATGGCGTGTACGCGAATGAGTGGGCGATGGAGGCTATCGCCAGCATTCAGGCCTGGAACCCCGCCGATGCCCGCCGCCTTTTTCCAGTGCTGGCACGGCGGCTCGGGAAAAGCGCAGATTTGCGTGAGATGCTTTCGGCGTACGAGGGTGAGGAGGGAGGTCTGCGGCTGATTCGCGCCGCGCGGGACCTCGACCCACGCCAGACCGAGCACATCGGCGAGGCACTGCGCTCGAGCGGGATTCCAGCGCTCGTGATCTGGGGCGAGCATGACGACTTCCTGCCGCTCAGCACCGTGGCGCAACCACTCGCCAAGTTGCTACGCGCGGACCTGCTGATATTGCCCGGCGGGCACTTCACGCCCATGGAGTGTCCCGAAGAGGTGGCGGCAGCGCTTACCGAGTTCCTGGCGCGTGTTGCTTGAAAATGATGATCGAGACTCGCGCGGGGCGTCGTAACACCCGCAGGCGCAGCCGGTCGAGCGCTGGCGCTGCAGCGTCGTCCCCGATCATCATTGACTCACTCGGATCGCTCGATGATCCGAACAGTGCGGATCTGGATGCCCCGGAGGCGTTGTCGGCACGCGTCGTCCAGGACGCGCTGGCATCGGGCCTGACGGCGTTGAACCTTACGCTCGGGTACATCCACGGACCCGCCGACCCGTTTGAGTTCACGATCCGCGACATCGTGAAGTGGGATCGGCGCATCGCGGAGAACCCGGGGACGCTGCGGAAGATCACTGCGGCAAGCGACATCCGCAATGCGCACGCGGCCGGTCAGCTGGGGCTCATTTACGGCTTCCAGAATGAAGAAGCACTCGGCGAGCGCGCCGATCGAGTGGATCTTTTCGCCGACATGGGCGTACGCGTCTTCCAGCTGACCTATAACGAGCGCAACCGGCTGGGCGGCGGCTCATCGGCTCCGGAAGACACGCCGCTGACGGCATTCGGCCGCGAGGTCATCGATCGCGCCAATGCACGACTCGTCATGGTGGATCTCTCGCATAGCGGTCGTCAGACCTGCCTCGATGCCGCCAGACACTCCAGCTCGCCCGCCTGCATCTCGCACACCGGTTGCCGCGCACTGGTGGATCTGCCGCGTAACAAGACGGACCAGGAACTGCGGCTGATCGCCGACCGCGGCGGGTACGTGGGAATTTACTTCATGCCTTATCTCGCTATCGGGCGATCGATCACCAGTGACGACGTAGTGCGTCATATAGAGCACGCTGTGGAGGTATGCGGCGAGGACTGCGTCGGAATCGGTACCGATGGCAGCGCGACCGGGATCGACGATCTGCCCTCCTGGGAGGCCGCCTTCCGCAAGCAAATCGAGGCGCGGCGTGCGGCGGGGATTTCCTCGCCGGGAGAAACCCCGTACGGGTTCACGTTTGCCACGGACATGTGTGGACGCGAGCAGTTTCGCATCCTGGCGGAGAAGCTCTCGAAACGGCAGATTCCGCAGCATCGCATCGAGAAGATCATGGGTGGAAACTTCCTGCGCTATGCACAGGCAATCTGGGGCAAATGAATGGCGCAGCGAGCCCTGCGCCTCCAGCCGCATCTGGCCGCGCCAGCCGATGCCCAGCGGCTCCTGAAGAGCCTGGAAAAGCACTCCGCGCAGTTCTGCGCCCGGATCGAGCCCAAAGACTCCGTGGGCATCATCGAGATCGGAGCCGTGCGGTAGAATAGTCGCGTCGACGGTGGTCGGATCGCCAGTATCCGACTGCAACGCTGACAAAGGCGCTGACGAGTGCAGCCCTGTCCGCTCAAGTCCTTGAAATGCCGGCTTAGCTCAGTGGTAGAGCAGCGGTTTTGTAATCAGATTCCGCCACATCACGCCGGTTCACTGCACTTCCACAAGTCGTTGGAAACGCTGCAAAACAAGGCACGCGCGCTTCACCCCAATTCTGTATAGTTCCTGGCAGTCTGCTGACACAGGCGCTGACACTCGAAATCGAGGTCCAGAAATAGCGAAGCCGACAAGTGCTGGAAACACCGGTCGGCCTCTCGCCAATGCCAACGCATAGGAGTGCGTCGAAAATGGCTACCAAGAATCTTACCGCGGCCGCCGTACAGGCGCTGACCTACGATCCGCACGGCCCGAGCCGGCAAGTCCTCTGGGACGGGAAGGTCGCTGGCCTGGGCGTTCGCGTGCTGCCTGGCGGCGGCAAACATTTCGTCATTACCTACCGCCTGCACGGCCGCAGCCGCCTGATGCACCTGGGGCGCGCTGGTGACTTCAAAAACGTCACAGACGCGCGGGAGACGGCCGCAGAGCACCTGCGGCGGCTCAGGCGCGAGAAGGTTGACCCCCCTGGCCGAACGCCGCCGTGACCGCGCCGCCGGCACGCTATCGCAACTGTTCGACCTATGGCTGGCAGCCGTGGCCACGAAGCGGGCGCCGCGGACCCATGCGGACTACAAACGCTTCGTCGATGAATACCTGACCGCCGAAATCGGCTGGCATCGGCCGGCTGACCTGACGCGCGCCGAGGTTCGGCGGCTGCACCTGAAGTTCACCGGCAAGCATGGACCGGTGACTGCCAATCGCATCATCCAGGCCCTGCGTGCCTGCTACGGATGGGCGCTGAAGCAGGACTCGGACACATTGCCGGCGAATTTCGCCAACCCGGTTATCGGCGTGGAGTTCAACCGCGAGCGATCGCGCAGCGAATTCATCCAGCCGGCTGAGCTGCCGGCGCTGACGCGCGAGATCCAGGCCGAAGCAGATCCGTGGGCGCGTGGCTTTCTGTGGCTGCTGCTGTTGACCGGCGCGCGCGGCGGCGAGCTGCTCAAGCTGAAGTGGTCTGACGTTGCGCTCGACGCCGGCGAGATCGTCCTGCGCGCCACGAAGAATCACACCGACTTTGCGCTGAAACTGAGTGGCGCCGCGATCGACGTGCTGCGGAATATTCCCCGCGCCGGCAGCGACTATGTGTTTCCACCTCGGCGTAGCGATGGCGACGAGCTGCATATGGTTCGGCCGCGCAAGGCCTGGGAAAATGTGTTGAAGCGCGCCGGCATCACACGCAACGTCACGCTCCACGATTTGCGCCGATCAGCTGGCGTGCTGCTGAGCTCGCGCGGCTTCACGGCCGAACAGATCGCGCGGCAGCTGAATCACAAATCAAACATCACGGCGAAAGTCTACGTTCGCATCGCCGACGACCTGCAGCAACGCATGGCCGATGTCCTGGGTAGTGCCGCGACCGGGATCCCGCAGGCCGCAACAGCGGCCACGCCGCTGCCACCGCCCAACCAGCGCGCAAGACGCAACGCCAGCCAGGCGAAAGCGTGAACGCCGTCAGCGTTGACCGTACGTCGGAAAACGCGCTCCCTAACGCAGAAGGCGGTAGCAGTGCGGGCTATACCGCCGAGCAGCGTAAGGCATGGCGCGAGTTGCGTGAGTGTGCACGCCGCCACCTAACTACTATCAGAGAGCACGCGGCGGAATTACTGCCAAAACTCACGCCTGAGCAGATCGACAAGTTCCATGCGGAGCAACCGCGGAGTGAGCAGCGCAGGATGGCCTGTCGGTTTGCGCGCGACGGAGCTCCCACATACATCAATGGGAAGGAGATACCGTCGCCGCGGGAGTTGCCGACGTCAGAGCAGCTCAACCAGGCGGCGCGCAAGTTCTGGGAGCCTGTCAGCAAATTGGCTGACCGGTTGATCGCGGCCGAACCGCACACGCTACGAAAGCCTGATGGGCTACGCGATCTGCTTATGTCTGCCGGCCGCGCCCACAAACTGATTCAGCAGGACCAGGCGAAACGAGCCCAAAAGAAGCGTCGGAAAGACCCGCTGCGCACAGCGGCTGTCGAAGCCATGCGCCGCGCCCGGGCTGAGGACCAGGCATTCGATGATTTCCTTACGGCAGCGATAACGGGAAGTGTCGATGGTCTGACGTTCGAGCGCCGGGGCGAGGAATTCGTAATCGACGCCGATGTTGCGCCTGACGAGAAGCGCGTGACACTCAAGACGCTGCGAGACTGGTGGGCAGAGGCTGGGAAGAAAATCATTCCGGGCTAACCGGCTAGGGCGTGTT
>Ga0302311_10005309_pt1 | contig 13636 bp, 9 predicted proteins | sample III_Palsa_N1_3_FD_200449 | JGI IMG/M metagenome (GOLD analysis project Ga0302311, IMG submission 200449) | Peat permafrost microbial communities from Stordalen Mire near Abisko, Sweden - III_Palsa_N1_3 | ecosystem: Environmental > Terrestrial > Soil > Palsa > Peat permafrost | place: Sweden... | reverse complement strand
GGCCTGTGGCTGTCGTCCTACGGCGCGGGCCGTGAGAGCGCCGGGGCCTGCGACGTGCTGGCCGGGCCGCAGCGCGACCTCGCCGGCCGGCAGGTGCTGATTCTCGACGAGGTCGCCGACACCGGCGTCTCCCTCAACGCGGCGACACGGATCGCCCGCGCCGCCGGGGCGAGCGAGGTGATCACCGTCGTCTTCGCACGTAAGCCGCCGCCTGGGCCGAGATCGACGCAGCCCGACGACTTCGCCTGGGATGCGCCGGGACGGTTCCTGGTCGGCTACGGCATGGATGTCGACGGCCGCTGGCGCGACCTGCCCCACATCGCGGCGGTGGATTGACGCGGCCGAACTCGGACCGCGGGCGTCTCGCCCACCCGCACTGCCGCTGAAGTGCGGCCGGGACGGCCGCGCTGCGGGAACTAGCCCTCCAGGCTGGCCAGCAGGTGACCGACCGACTGATCGAAGTGGGCCTCCATGGCGCGGCGCGCAGCCGCAGGGTCGTGCGCGGCGATGGCGCGGGCGACCTCGCGGTGACGCTCGAAGACATCGGTCCGCTGCGCCGCCGTCTCCCGCGTCCGCCAGGCGGCGGGAATGGCCACCTGCATGAGCGGGCCGAACGAGGCGACGATCTGGCGGAAGAGTTCGTTGCGGGTGGCCTGGGCGATGCCGAGGTGAAAGGCGACATCGTGTGTCGCCACGCGGGCCAGGTCGCCAGCCGACTGGCCCATCGCGTTGGCCAGGGCGATGAGATGCGCGGCCTCTTCGTCGGTGCGATTTTCGGCCGCCAACTCGGCGGTCCGCACCTCCAGGGTCCGGCGGACGTCCCAGACCTGGCGGACGCTGACCTGGTCGGTGCTGACCGCGTGGGCGAGCGAGGCGGCGAGCGGTGAGGCGTCCAGGGCGGCGACGCGCGGCCGGCGACCGTTGGCGACCTCGATCAGGTTGAGCGCGGCCAGGGCCCCGAACGCCTCGCGCATCACCGCCCGGCTGACGCCGAGCTGGGCGGCGAAATGACCTTCGCCCGGCAGGGTGTCGCCGACGTGCAAGGCTTCGGCCCGGATATGGCCGGTGACGGCCTGCATGGCCTGGCGGACGAGGGAGCCGCCGGCGCGGCCGGAGGCGGTCGAAGGATTCACGCCGCCAGGTCTCCGAGACGGAAGTCGCTGGGGGTGCGGCCGAAACGGCGACCGAAGGCCCGCGAAAAGCTGGCGTTGTTCTGGTAGCCGGTGACGTAGCCGATCGACGAGACCGGCAGGTCGGTGGACAGCAGCATGCGCCGGGCGGTCTCGAGGCGGCGCTCGGCGATCGCCTCGGCCACGGTGCAGTCGAACAGTTCCTTGAAGCCGCGCGTCAGCTTGGAGCGGTTGAGGCCGCAGCTGCGGGCGATGTAGTCGAGGGTCAGCTTCTCGCCGGCGCGATCCTCGATGATCTGGCGGGCCGCCACGACCCGGCGCGTGTCGGCGGGCGAGAGCTGGCCTTCCGGCGCCAGCGGCACCAGCTCGCCGCTGCGGAGCTGGCGGATGGTCTCGCAGACGAATTCGATGCACTTGGCGAGCCGGTAGGTGGACCGGGCCTCGGCCGCCGCGGTCGGTTCGAGCAGGGCCAGCGAGATGGCGCGCAGCTCGGCGGTCAGATGAAAGCAGCCGGCCGAAAACAGAGGCTCACCGCCGATTTGCTCGATAGCGTCGCGCTGCAGCAGCAGGACGATGCGGTCGGCGGGCGCGCCGGCGATGGCCCTGGGTTCGATCTTGACGGTCCAGCGATTCGGCCCCGGCTCGACGATCAGCCGCACCGGCTGCCGCGGGATCGGCGCGTCGGCGGCGCCTGGACCGAAGAAGGCGGTCATCTCAGTCGAGACGACGAGGAAGTCGCGTTCCCCCACGAAATCCCCAGCCATGTTCCCTCGCCTTGCGACGTTTTGATTATGGCCGCCAATAGAACCTATCTGACAGGTTTATGCAAGACCTATCCGATAGGTGTCGTCGGGGGCGCCGGCGCGAGCGGGCGGGACGCCCGCGGTCCGAGGGGCGCCGGATGGCCGGAGATGATTCCCGGAGCGCGGCCGTCCCGGCCGCACTTCAACGCCCGCGGTTCTTTCTTAGCGGAGGGCGCGGGCCAGGGCGTCGCGGCTATCGCGGCGGGCGCGGAAGGCGACGTCGGCGGTCGGCACGAAATCGAAGGCGTGGAAGGCGCCGGGATAGACGTGCAACTCGGTGGGGACGCCGGCGCGGACCAGGCGGCGGGCGTAGTCGACGTCTTCGTCCGCGAAGAGATCGAGGGCGCCGGTGGAGATGAAGGTCGGCGGCAAGCCGGCCAGATTCTCGGCGCGGGCCGGCGCGGCGTAGGGCGAGACCCCTTCCGATCCGGGCTCCACGCCCAGCAGAGCGCGCCAGCCGAAGAGATTGTTGTGATGCGGCCAGATGAACTCGCCGGCATGCGGATCGGGATCGGGGCGGACCGAGGTGCGGTCGTCAAGCATGGGATAGATGAGATGCTGGAAGGCCAGGGGATACTCGGCGCGGTCGCGGGCGAAGAGCGCCAGGGCCGCGGCGAGGCCGCCGCCGGCGCTTTCGCCCATGACGCCAAGCCGGGCCGGATCGACGCCGGTGACGCCAGGGTTGTCGTTCAGCCAGGCGAGGGCCGCGTAGCAGTCCTCGACGGCGCCGGGCGCGGCGGTCTCGGGCGCGAGGCGGTATTCGACGCTGACCATGGCGCAGCCGAGCGCCTGGACGAGCGGCTTGCGCAGCGGGGCCATGGTCTCGGCGCTGCCCATGACGTAGCCGCCGCCATGGATGTGAAGGATGCAGCCGAGGCGGGCGGAGACCGCGTTCGGCCGCAGGCTATAGACGGCGATCTCGCCGCCGGGGCCGGGTATGGTGTGCCGCTCCATCGACACGGCCGCGTCGGCCTCGGGATCGATGGGAAATTCCAGTTTGCGGGCCCGCGCCTCGGCGAGGCTGGCGTCGGAAAGCAGGGTGGTGGGAAACAGCTCGAGCAGGGGCGCGAGCTCGGGGTCGACGAGATGGCGGCTGGCTGACATGGGTCTCTCCGTTCCGGCCCCCTCACAATGTGAAGATCTTGCCCGGATTGAACAGGTCTTTCGGATCGAGCGCCCGCTTGATGGCGCGCATGAGGTCGACGGCCTCGCCGAGTTCGGTCTGCAGCCAATCCTGCTTGCCGAGGCCGACGCCATGCTCGCCGGTGCAGGTTCCGTCCATGGATAGCGCCCGTTCGATCAGCCGACGGTTGAGCGCTTCGGCTTCGGCCAGCTCTTCCGGCCGCTCGGGATCGATCACGAAGACGACGTGGAAGTTGCCGTCGCCGACGTGACCCAGGATCGGCGCCGGGATCGAAGCGCCGGCCAGATCCTGCTTGGTCTGGCCGATGCATTCGGCGAGGCGGCCGATAGGCACGCAGACGTCGGTGGGCCAGCCGACGCAGCCCGGCCGCAGGCCGAGGGCGGCGTAGTAGGCCTCGTGCCGCGCCTTCCACAGGCGGGAGCGCTCCTCCGGCAGGTTGGACCAGGCGAAGGCGCCGCCGCCGTTGTCGGCGGCCAGGGCCGAGACGGTCGCCACCTGTTCGGCCACCGACGCCTCGGAGCCGTGGAACTCGAAGAACAGGGTGGTGAGCTCGGGATAGTCGAGCTTGGACCAGCGGTTCACCGCCCGCATCTGGACGTCGTCGAGGATCTCGACCCGGGCCAGAGGCACGCCCAGCTGGATGGCCTGGACGACCGTCTCCACCGCCCCGGCCAGGGTGGCGAAGCCGCAGACCGCCGAAGAGATCGATTCCGGGATGCCGTGCAGTCGGAGGGTGACCTCGGTGATGATCCCGAGCGTCCCTTCGGCACCAATCATGAGACGGGTGAGATCATAGCCGGCGGCGCTCTTGCGGGCGCGGCGAGCAGTGCGGATGTCGCGGCCGTCGGGCGTCACCACCCGCAGGGCCAGCACCGCTTCACGCATGGTGCCGTAGCGCACCGCGTTGGTGCCGGAGGCCCGGGTCGAGGCCATGCCGCCCAGCGTGGCGTTGGCGCCGGGGTCGATCGGGAAGAACAGGCCCTGGTCGCGCAGGTGGGCGTTAAGCTGCTCGCGGCGCACGCCAGCCTCGACCGTGCAGTCGAGATCGTTGGGATTGACCTCGACGATGCGGTCCATCTGCGAAAGGTCGAGGGTCAGGCCGCCGCGCACGGGCGTGGTGTTGCCCTCGATCGAGGTGCCGGCCCCGAACGGGATGATCGGGACGTCGGCCGCGATGCAGGCCTGAACCAGCGCCACGACCTCCGCCGTCGAGTGGGGAAAGGCGACCGCGTCCGGCGGGGTCAGTGGGAAGTGCGACTCGCTGCGCCCATGCGCCTCCCGCGTCGGCTGGCTGAGGTCCAGCCGACCACCGACCGCCGCGCTGAGCCGCTCGGCGAGTTCGCTGGACAGAGCGGCCACGGCGAGCTCCCCTAGAAGGCGACCGTGACCTGACCGCCGAAGGTGCGCGGAGGAATGACCGAGTCGGTGTTGTAGTCGGTGATCACCGACCCTGACGCGAGAGTCGGCACGTAGACGATGCCGTGCGAATTGCCGAGATTGCGGATGAAAGCCTGGACGGTGACCGGGCCGTGGGTGACGCTGGCGTTGATATTGAAGGTTGTGAAGCTCGGCAGGGTCTCGCCGTAGGCGTCGGTGAATCCCGACTGACGATTGCCGATATAGTTCACCGAGCCGCCGACATCGGCCGTCCAATCGTTCATCACTGGCCAATTGTAGTCGGCGGTGATCGCGCCCGTCCATTTGGGCACGAACGGCAGTTCGTCGCCGTCCAGCCCGCCGGCGGCGGGGGCGTCCGTAGTGAGGTTGGCTTCGGTGTAGGCGCCGTTGAGGCCGAAGGTCAGACCACGGACCGGTTGCCAGGTGCTGGAAAGTTCGACCCCCCGGGTCCTCGCCGATCCGCCGTTGATGAAGCCCTGGAAACCAGCCCCGGCTGTGGTCTGGATCTGGATGTCGTTCCACTCATTCCAGAACAGAGCCAGATCCACGGTCAGGGTGCGGCTGAACCACTGGCTCTTATAGCCGGCTTCGTAGCTGGTCACCGTGTCCGGCCGAAACGTTGATGGCAGGCCCAGGTCGGTTGGAAAGGCGTTGGCGCCGCCCGGGCGATAGCCGTCGGCAAACCGAAGGTAGACCATGTTGTTGTCGTCGATCTTGTACCGCGGCGAGGCCAGGTAATTGAAATCGTGGCCGGTCGAAGAACTCCCGTAGGCCAGAGTGTTTCCCGGCTGTCCTACGAGCAGATTCACCAACGCGATGTAGGTGCCGGTATAATATTCAACGAAATTCTGGCTATTGGAGCTCTCACGAACGCCGCCGAGGATGTCGAACTTGTCGGTGATGTGGAAGTCGAGGTTGGCATAGCCTGAGTACTCGGTGTAGCGCGAGGCGATCTCGGCGTTGAGGAGCGGCATGGTGCTCCACGGGAACAGTTGCGGCAGCGAGGCGCCCGTCGTCTTGTCGAACAGATAGTAGCCCGGAATGGTCAGGAGGTCGTTTTCGTGGGTGAAGAATACACCGGCCTGGGCGTCGAGGCGGCCGTCGAAGAAGCTGTCGGAGACGCGGAACTCCTGCGAAAATCGCCTGACCTTGCTCGCCAGCGAGGCTTGAAAGGCGGTGTTGGCCGGATCGGCGATCACGCCGAAGGCCCCCAGCAGCGCCAGGTCCTCAATTCCCCCCGAGGTCTGGGTGTCGTCGGCGTAAGCAATGGCGCGGATTTCTTGGTAGGTGGTCGAAGAGAGAAGGTTCAGGTTCCCCCACTGACCTTTTACGGTGGCGTTGTAGACTTCAAATTGGACGTTGTAGGTCTGCGGCGTGTAGGCCTTCAAGGTCAAAGGGGCGTACAGCGGTTGGAAAGTCTTGACGTCCGAGTCCACGGCCGGCGTGCCATAATTGTTGATGTTGTGAATAAGGGCCCAGGCGTCGACCGAAATGTGGGGCGTGGGCTTCCATAAAACGTCGACGCGGCCGCCCTCGACCTTGGAATCGTTCTGATACTTGTCTGTCACGAGATTTTTGACGTAGCCCGGATCCTCGCGCATGAACCCGCTGACGCGGATGCCGAGCACGTCTTTGATGACCGGCGTATTGACCAGTCCCCGGAAGGTGTAGCCGGCCGTCCCCACGTCGGTCACCTCGCCGCCGGCGGTGACCTCGCCGCTGTAGCGATCGAGGTTCACCGGCCTGGTGTCGAACTTGACGACGCCGCCCACCGCCGAGGCGCCATACAGGGTGCCTTGCGGGCCCTTGAGCACTTCGATCTGGGAAAGCTCGGCCGGATCGAGGTCGGGCGTCAGGTCGCTGCCGGCGGCGTAGGCGTTCACCGAGCCGAACGGCGCGTCGTCGATATAGATCGAGGTGGTGGGCGAGGCTTCGTTCTCGCCGCTGGTGATGCCGCGAATGGCGATCTGCATCGACCCTGGCGCCACCATGGTGAGCGAAAGGCCCGGCACCTGGGCGACATAGTCTTCCAGCTTGACGAAGCCGGCCTTGGCCAGGGTCTGGGCGTTCAAGGCGGTGATCGCCGCCGGCACATTCTGGATGTTCTCGGACCGCTTGGTGGCGGTGACGATCACCTCACCCACCTGTGTGCCACCGGCGGGCGCGGTCTGGGCCTGAGCGACGCCGGCAATGGCCGCACCCGCAAGGAGGCTGCTGACGAAGGAGGCGCGCCCGATGCGGGCGAGAGTGGTGGTGCGCATGGTCGTTTCCCCGCAACGCCGGTCATGGCCGCTGGGCGGCGCCGGCTGTGAAGTCGTACCTATATGATAGGTTGGGCGCGGACCGCCCAAGCGGCTCTCGTGTGCCCGGCGGCAAATTGGCTATGCCGAAATGTGCGTGGAAAGAGCGCTTTCCCTTTCACCAACAGGTGTAGCCGCCGTCGGCGAGAACCACCGCGCCGGTGATCAAGCTGGCGGCGTCGGAGGCGAGGAAGAGGACCACCGAGGCGACCTCCTCCGGCTCGCCCATCCGCGCCATCGGGGTGCTGTCGATCCATCGCTTGACCATGGCGCTCTCTGGATCGGCGAAGGCGTTGAGCGGCGTGCGGATGTAGGTCGGCGCCACAGCGTTGACGCGCACGCCCCGCCCCGCCCATTCGGCGGCCAGCGAGCGGGTCAGATGATGCACGGCGGCTTTCGAGGCGTTGTAGTGGCTCTGGCCCTGCGGCCGGTTGACGATGAAGCCGCTCATCGATCCGACGTTGACGATCGCGCCCGAACCCTTGTCCAGCATGTGACGGCCGGCGGCGCGGGCGCACCAGAAGGTTCCGTTCAGGTTGACGTCAAGGACGTTGAGCCAGCGTTCGTCTTCCATGTCCTCGGCGGCGATTTCACTGCGGGCGATGCCAGCGTTGTTGACCAGGATGTCGAGCCGTCCGGCGCGCGCGGCGAAATCGTCGATGGCGCGCGCGGCCGACTCCGGACTGGTGACGTCGAGCACGGCCGTGTCGACCTCGAGGCTCCGCGCGGCGAGCTCACTTCTGGCGGTCTCCAAGGCCTCCGGCTCGCGGTCGGCGATGGCGACCCTGGCTCCCGCCTCCAGGAGAGCCTCGACGCAGGCCAGGCCGATGCCGCGCGCCCCGCCGGTGACGAACGCCGTGCGGCCAGTCAGGCGGAAGCGATCGAGGTACATCTCTTACCCTCTAGGGCAGATAGGCGGCGGCCGGCGACTCCGGCTCTGGCGCGCAGGCGCCGGTCTCGAGGTCCAGCACTTGCGGGTCGTCGCGGCTATATTCGGGCCAGGGCGCGGTTCCGTCACGCGCGAAGTCGACCCACAGCTTCTGGATGCGGTCGGCCAGTTCCTGGGGCGGATTGGGACCGACGAGGCCGTCCGGACCGGTGGCCGCGGCCAGGGTGTTGAACACGAACGGCAGCTCCAGGCCGTGGCAGGCGCCCAGCTGGCCGCCGCACGCCGGCGAATGCCAGGCGAAGTCGTAGACGTGGGTGCGGCCCTGGTGTTCGGCGGCGTAGCGCCGGGCCGGCCAGCGGAAGACGAGATCCGTCATCGCCTCGGCCAGGGCGTCGCCGGCGCGCCGGCCTTTCCGGCCGAGCCCATAGTCGCGCAGGATCCGGCCGGCCTGCGGCTGGACGCGCCCGAGCATCAGTCTCGCCAGCCAGCCACCGATCTTCTTCCTGACGCCGGTGGGCACGAGATAGAGGTTCATCTCGTCGCGATTGGCGCCGATCAGGAGGTCGACCTTGGCGCCGGCGCCGTGCTTCAGCGCCTCCATCGGCGGCTCCGGCAGGACCTCGTCGCCGAAGATCGGCAGGTATCTCGACAGACCGAAGGTCGGATCGCGGCCGCTCGGGTCGCGCAGATTGATCCGGGTGGTCGGGCGCGCCGACCACTCGACCGCCTTCAGGCCTTCGGCGATATCGCGCGAGGCGAAGCCGGCGACGTCAGGCGAGACCTTCAGGCGCCGCGCCAGGACCCGCGTGAGCTTCATGGCGATCTCGGGCCGGCGCACCATGAACCCGTGGCCGCTCTGCACGATGGCGCGCTGGAACAGGCCCTCCGCCATCGGCGAGGCGATCAAATCGGAGATGATCATCGCCCCCGCGGATTCGCCGAACACGGTCACGTTGCCGGGATCGCCGCCGAAGGCGCGAGCATTGTCATGCACCCAGGCCAAGGCTGCGATGGGATCGCGCAGGCCGAGGTTGGTGTCGGCGCCGGGGATGTGGACGAAACCCTCCAGGCCCATCCGGTAGTTGATCGAGACGAGCACGACGCCCGCCCTGGCCAAAGCCGCGCCATCGTAGATCGGCGCATCCTTGCCGCCGACGAGGAAGGCGCCGCCGTGGATGAAGACCATCACCGGCAGGCCGGCGGCGCTGCGGTCGGGCGTCCAGACATTGGCGGTCAGGAACTCCCGCTCCGGCTCCCACGGCGAGGCGAACAATGGCGAGAGATCGAGGCCGCCCAGGTCGCGCGCCGCCGGCAAGCCCTGCGGCGCGCTTGAGCCGGGCGTAAGTGCGTCGCGCACGCCCTCCCAAAACGGATGCGGCTGTGGGGCCGCGAACCGGAGTTCACCGACCGGATGGGCGGCATACGGAATGCTGAGGAAGCGGCAGAGGCCGTCGATCGTCTCGCCCCGGACGAGACCGGAGGTGGTCGATACGATGGGTCCGTCGGATAGATCGCTCATCCCGAGAGCCTAACGACGCGTGATCGGTCGCGCGAGACTGCGGCTTTGCCGATCCGCCTTTCCTGTGTGCCGCCGCCGTGGCGATCCGGCGGCTTACGCCCCGCGGAAGCGGAGGACCTTGGCCTCGCCGGCGGTGTCTGGCGCTCGCCAGGCCCAGCTCGAGTTGGGGTCGGTGGTGAGGCGCAGGAGCATGAGGCCGCGGCCGCCGGCCCAGAGCTGGGCGGGAAGCTCGAGCGCGCCATCTGTCCAGCGCCAGGATGCGCCGGCGGCGGTCTCCTCGGGGTGGAAGCCCGGCAGGGTGTCGAGCGGGATCTCGCGGTTCAGCTCGAAGCCGTCGGCGAGGCGCAGGCCGCTGACCATCACTCCCAGGCGGCGGCGATCGCCGCTGGCCCCCGTCCAGGCCGGTGAGAAGGTCTGGGAGAGGAGCTTTATGTTCGCGGCGTCGGCCCGGAAGGCGAAGCAGGCGGCGTCGCCGTCGATCACCGGATCGACCCGCGTTCCATCAACCAGCAGATGCAGGTCGACGTCGGCGGTCTGGGTCCAGCCGAGACCGCCAGCCAGGGTCGAGAGGCGGCGGCGGATGGCCTCGATGCTGGCCGGATCGTTGACGAACGGGCGGGCGTAGGCCTCGAGGCTGGCCTCGATGCGCTCCGGATCGGCAACGCCGTCGCCGCCCCAGAACCAGCCGCGGTTGCCGGCGTCCATGTAGCTCTCGCAGCCCATGCCCTCGGCGAGGAGCACGTCGTGGCTCTGGAGCTCGACGTGCCAGTAGGTCACTTCATCGACCTCCACCGCGGCGATGGTGGCGTTGTTGACCAGTTCGCCGACCGGCACGAACACCTCTTCGATGATGTTCAGGCACACCGCGTGGCCCGGGGAGAGGAAGAGGTCCCTGGCCGGCCGGTTGTCGCCGAAGGCGCCCGCCATCACCCGCACCGGCCATTGCTCAGGCGACGGCCGGACAATCGTCCGCGACCCGATCCAGACGATCGGCCGCGCTTCGCCCGAAGACGTCACCGCCAGATCGCCGGCGGCCAGATCTTCAACCGCGACCTCGCCCCGCGTCGTCTTGATCCGCGTGCCCGAGCAGAAGCAGACGGCTGTGACAACGAACTCGCTCGAGCCCGTGACCACCGTCAGGTTCGAAACCGGGTCAGTCGAGCTATTGAAATCAAGGGTGTAGGAATCGCCGGAACTGAAGTCGAACGTAATGCTGTTGCTCGCGGTATCGACCGCAAAGGTCGTGGGGGTTCCGCCATTGCCGCCGCCGCCGACGGCGTCGTTGACGAAGACCTCACCGTTCGAACCGAAGTTGCTGATCACGCCGTTGAACTGGTCGCCTTTGTCGAGGAAAATTCCACCCCCCGACATGTTCACGGCGGTCGTGTCGTTCGCCCCGCCGAGCGAGCCGTTGAACACGAACTCCCCACCGTTGAGCGCGACCGTTCCGGCGTTGCTCCATCCCTGCATGACGAAATCGCCACCGGTGGCGACACTGACGGTTCCCGTCATGCCGGCGCCGTTCAGAATGTAATCGCCATGGTCGCCGACATCGACGTCGCCGGTCACGCTGGTCGCGAAAACACCCACGACGTATTCGCCGGAAACGCTGATCGTCGAGCCGGCGCCGCCGACGGCGTTCTCGGAGGAGTCGGTGACGTAGAGGCCGGTTCCCGTGGGGACGCTGAGCGTGGCGCCGCTCGCCAAGGTGAGGCCCGCGACGACTTCAATTGAGCCGGCGTTCGTCGTCGAATCGAGCGCGGCCGCGCCATTGATTGCGATCGCATCTCCAGGCGTCGGCAAACCGCCCGACCAGGCGGTCGACGTGCCGAACGCGACCGTGCTGCCGCCCGTGCCCCCAGTGAGGGTGTCGGTCGGGGCCGCTACGGAAATGCCGAACCCGCCGCCGGCGAAATCCTGACCGATGTTCAGGGTGGAAACCGGGGTCGAGGAAGCGAATGTGAGGGTTTCGGAGACGGGCCCTGACGAGGTGCTGAAGTTGAAGGTGACCGAATTGGCGCCCGTGTTGAGGGTATAGCTCGTCGGCGTCCCGTTCAGAGAGTGGCCGAGATAAAGGGCGATGGCGCCCGATGAACTGAGGTTCTCGATCGTGCCGGCATACTGGCTGGCCATGAAGACCGTCCCGCCTGACGCGAGATTGAGGACGCCGCCTTCGCTCGGTCCCGAGATCACCAGCGTGCTGGCGGCCGACGTCGTGATGGACTCATCATTGTTCGAGCCGGTGAGATCGAACTCCCCAAGCGGATTGATCGTCACGGACTGGGTGCTGCCGGACCCGTCGTAAGTGTAGTGGCCCTCGGCATCGACGGTGACCGTTCCGTTCGCGCTGGTGACGGCGGATCCGACGGTCAGATCGCCGCCGACTTCGATGGTCGTGCCGGCCCCGCCGAAGACGTTGTCGGTGCTTCCCGAGACGTTGAGCGAGTGTCCCGACCCGATGGCGAGATCGGCGCCGGTGTCCAGCTGAAGGCCGCCGATCGCGTAGGACCCGCTGTCGATCGTCGCCGCGCCGGTCTGTTCGACCGTGTCAGTGGCGGTAGGCGGGTTGTCGGCATCCCAGTTCGCGGAACTCCAGTCGTTGGGCGTGCTGCTGCTTGCGCCACCGGTGAATACGTCGTTCGGCATGTCGTCAGCTCCCTAGGACAGAGGCGTCCGCCTTGCGCCGCCGGCCCCCGGAGCGCCGATGAGGTGAGATCATTCAACGGATCAGCCGCCGCCCTACTCAAGCAGCCTGGCGAGCTGGACGTAGCAACCAAAGCTCACTGCGGCCGCGACTATTGCATCGGGCCGGCTATGCAGGAAGGCCTTTGTTACAATTCACGCGCCGAGCCGTGGCGGCCCGCGGCGACCGGTTCGATACGCTAGCCGCTGACCTTGAGGCGCAGTTCGGTCTGCGTCGAGCGGAGCGCTTCGGCGCGCGCGTCGAGGCGCTGGCGGATAGCGGCAACCACCGGCCCCTTGTCCACGAACGGCCGGGCGTAGCGGGCGAGGCTCTCTGCGGCGCGCGCGGGGTCGATCTCCGCCAGACGTCCGTACTCGCGGCCGAAGAAGGCGCGGTTGCCGGCGTCCATGTAGCTCTCGCAGGGCATGCCCTCGGCCAGCAGCACGTCGTGACTTTCGAGCTCCACATGCCAATAGGTGACATCGGCGACCTCGACCTGAGCGATGGTCGCGCCGTTGATCAGCTGGCTCACCGGGACAAACACCGCGTCCATGACGTCGACGCACACCGCGTGGCCCGGCGAGAGGAAGAGATCGCGAGCCGGCAAGCCCTCGCCGAACGCCCCAGCCATCACCCGCACCGGCCATGCGGCGCGCAGCGGCTGCTCCACCTTGCGATGACCGATCCATTTGATCGGCCGCGCCACGCCCGAGGCGGTCACCGCCAGATCGCCGACCGCCAGGTCCTCGACCGCCACCTCGCCGCGCGTTGTGCGAATCTGGGTTCCCGAGCAGAAGCAGACGGTGACGACGAATTCGCTGGAGTTGGTCGGCGAAGTCGTGATCGACAGATCGCTCATGTTCGTGAAGCTGAAGTTGACGGTGATCGACTCCAACCCGCCGCCGAAGTTGAATTGGACCTGATTGCCAGAGATGGTGAAGCCAGCGGTGGATGAGCCGCCCGAATCGATGACATCGAACGTCGCGCCGGGCAGCATCGTTTCGACGACCCCGCCGAACGTGCCGTTTCCGAAGCCGCCGGTGTCCGTCTCGACGTTTGTCTGGAAGACGAATGTTCCGTCATCGGACAGGTTCGCGGTATCGTCAGAATTGAGGTTGGTGTCGGTGAAGATCCCGCCCTGAACATAGACGAGGTCCGTGTTGCCGGCATTGTTGTCGGTAAGCGAGCCCTCCGAGCCGATCACGATCGACCCGGTCGAAGTAACCGTGTCCGAGCCCTGGACATTCAGGCTGCCGCTGAGGCTAAGGGAAACACCGGTCTGAAGCGTGAGCGCCTCGATGGTGTAGCTCTCAGGGAAGTCTATCGACGAGTAACCCGTCGGGGGGCTCGATCCTGGCGCGTCGACGATGCTCACAGTGTCGGTCGCACCCGGCAGCGCCCCCAACGACCAGGCGCTCAGGTCGGTCCAGTCGGTGAACGAAACGTCAGAGCCAGTGAAGATGTCGGTGGCCATGCCTGTTGCCCTCCTGAACTACGGCGCGGGCGCCCACCAGCGGGCTCACGGCGCAATATAGATCGCCATACTTTGCGGGTTTTACATCGGCTCGACAATAAGGAAAGGCCAATATTTTGCGGCGGCCGGGTTCGACCCGCGGTCTCGACAGCGAAGCAAGTTGCGTCGGCTGTCGCCGGCGAACATGGCCGCGACCGCGTCCCACGCCTTCTGGTCGGCCGGGTCGAAGAATCGATAGACGTAAGTGTCGCCCTGGAGGTCGCCGATCCCGGCGAGGTGGTCGTCCTTCGAATCCC
>Ga0302311_10005304_pt1 | contig 13643 bp, 11 predicted proteins | sample III_Palsa_N1_3_FD_200449 | JGI IMG/M metagenome (GOLD analysis project Ga0302311, IMG submission 200449) | Peat permafrost microbial communities from Stordalen Mire near Abisko, Sweden - III_Palsa_N1_3 | ecosystem: Environmental > Terrestrial > Soil > Palsa > Peat permafrost | place: Sweden... | reverse complement strand
TGAAACGGCGGGGCGTGGTGATCGACGTCGTCCCCAATGACACCTCCGGGGCCGTCGACCCGGACGCTCTTGCGGCGATGATCGACGACCGGGTCCGGCTGATCTCGATCACCTGGCTGCCCACCAACGGCGGCCTGATCAATCCGGCGGCGGCGATCGGTCAGATCGCCCGGGACGCCGGCGTCCCCTACCTGCTCGACGCCTGCCAGGCGGTCGGTCAGATGCCCGTCGACGTCCAGGCCCTGGGCTGCGACATGCTCACCGGCACAGGCCGCAAGTTCCTGCGCGGGCCCAGGGGCACGGGCTTCCTGTACGTGCGGCGCGAACTGCTGCTCGGACTCGAGCCGCCGATGATCGACCACTTCGGCGCGCCGTGGACCTCGACCGACGGCTATACGCTCAGGCCCGACGCCCGCCGGTTCGAGACCTGGGAGAACAACTACGCCGCCCGGCTGGGGCTGGGTGTGGCGGCGGACTATGCGTGCGCGGTCGGTTTCGAGGCGATCGAGACCCGCTGCCGGATGCTGGCCGGCCGTCTGCGGGCCGGGCTGGGCGATCTCGCCAACGTCACCCAGCACGACCTCGGCCGCGACCTGTCGGCGATCGTCAGCTTCACGGTCAGGAACCAGCCGGTGCGAAGCGTCCTGGACCAGGCGGCGGCGGCGGGCATCGTCATCGGCGCTTCGCCGCCGACGAGCACCCGGCTCGACTCCGATGCGCGGGGGTTGCCCTTCGTCCTCAGGGCCTCGCCCCACTATTTCAATCTCGAGTCCGACGTCGACCGGCTCATCGCGTTTTGCGCCAAGCTGGCCTGAAGTCGCTGGAGATGGCAGGTGGGCTTGACTCCATGTTAAATAGAGATAACACCATGTCATAGATGTCGACCACCGGAGGAGGGGGTATGTCTCCGCTTGAAAACCGCGCCTGGCTGTCGCTCTGGGGCATGTGCCCGGCCTACGCGGTCTATTTCGCGCTCCAGGTCGGCGCCCCGACCTGGCTCACCACCATGGCCGAACGGATCATCTGCCTTGCCGCGGTCGCCGGTGTGCACGCCGCGGTCTGCGTCGTCGGCCTGCTCGTGCTGAAGGGGCGGGAACGCGACCAAGGCCTGATGGCGGACGAGCGCGACCGCGCCATCGAGGCCCACGCCACCCGTATCGCCTACTACGTCCTGATGGTCGGCGCGGTCCTGGTGGGCATGGTCATGCCCTTCAGCCAGGGCGGCTGGAAGATCGTCAACGCCGCCCTGCTCGCCATCGTCCTCGCCGAGGCGGTGCGCAATGTGCTGATCGTGCAGGGCTACCGGGGCATGCCGCGTCTTGCCCACTGAGACCCTGACCAACCAGATCCGCCTGTTGCGCTTCCTGGCGCAGGACATGACGCAGGCCGAGCTCGGCCTGCGCGTGGGCCTGACGCGGCAGACCATCGCCGCCATCGAGCAGGGCCGCTATTCGCCCTCGCTCGACGTCGCCTTCCGCATCGCCCACGTGTTCGGCAAGGGAATCGACGACGTGTTCAAATGGACGCCGGCCGACGGCCCCGCTGAAACCGGCGCCTGATCTCTTCGCAACCCGGGCGTCTATCCCTTGCGGAGCTTGCCGGATTGGACCATCGATTCCCTTGGCGGACGGGCTGGGGAGACCATGGCGAAGCGGGCTGGCCTCGGGATCGATTGGGGCGTCACCTACGAGGTGATCTGGCGGGCGGTGATCTTTGTCGTCGCGCTCGGCATCCTGATCATCGTCACCACGCGCTGGAACCAGTGGCAGGGCCGGCCGGGCTGGCAGACCACCGACGACGCCTATCTGCAGGCCGATATCACCCCCGTGGCCGCCAAGGTCCCGGGCTATGTCCGCGACGTGCCGGTCGGCGACTTCGAGCGGGTGAAGGCGGGCCAGCTGATCGCCCAGGTGATGGACAGCGACTACCGCGCCACGGTCGCCCAGGCCGAGGCGGCTGTCGCCGCGGCCAAGGCGCAGGCGGAGGGCGTGCAGGCCCAGACGGTGCTGCAGGCCGCCAATGTGCAGGCGGCCAAGGCGGTGGTGGCCGGAACGACGGCCAACCTCGAACAGAACACCCGTGACCTCGCGCGCCAGGGCAAGCTCCTGGCCAGCGGATCCTCGTCGCAGGAGAGCGGCGAGAAGCTGCAGACCAGCCGGGCCCAGCTGACGGCGCAGCTGGCCCAGAACCGCGCCCAGGCCGAGGCGGCGACGCGCCAGCTGGCCGTGCTGGCGGCGCAGAAGGCTCAGGCCGAGGCGACCATGGCCGCGCAGGCGGCGGCGCTGCAGCTGGCCAGGATCAATCTCGGCTATACGCGCATCACGGCCCCCGTCGACGGCGTGCTCGGCCAGCGCCAGGTGCGGCCCGGCCAGTTCGTCGGCGTGGGGACCCAGATCATCACCCTGACGCCGCTGCCCCACGTGTGGGTCATCGCCAACTATCGCGAGACCCAGCTGACGCACATGGCCGTGGGCGAGCGGGCGGAGGTGCGCGTCGACGCCTATCCGGGCGTGGTGCTGCATGGCCATGTGATCGCCTTCGCACCGGGCTCCGGGTCGCAGTTCGCCCTCCTGCCGCCCGACAACGCCACCGGCAACTTCACCAAGGTGGTGCAGCGCCTGGCGGTGAAGATCGCCATCGACGATGCCGACGGCCTGGCCGACCGGCTGCGGCCCGGCCTGTCGGTGGTGGCCCGGGTGGACGCCGAGGACCGGTCGGTGCGATGACCGACCAGGTCCTGCCCGCCGCGCCCAGCGCGCCCACCCTCCCGGCGGCGCCGACCTCGATCCCCTGGCTCGGGCTGACGGCGGTGCTGCTCGGCACCTTCATCTCGACCCTCAACGGCCGGCTCTCGACCTTCGGCCTGGCCGACATCCGCGGGGCCCTGCATGTAGGCTTCGACGAAGGCGCCTGGATCACCAGCGCCCAGACCGTGGCGCAGATGCTGGTCGCGCCGGTGGCGATCTGGATCGGCGGCGTGTTCGGGCCCCGCCGGGCGCTCCTGGAGGCGGCGACGGCCTTCGCGGTGATCTCGATCCTGACCCCGTATTCGGTCAATTTGCCGATGTTCCTGGCGCTGCAGTTCGCCGGCGGCCTGGCCTCGGGCTTCTTCGTGCCGCTGACCCTGAGCTTCATCCTCAGGAACACGCCGCCGAAATACTGGGCCTATGGCGTGGCGATCTACGCCCTGAACCTTGAGCTCTCGCTCAACATCTCCGCCTCGCTCGAGGGCTGGTACGTGGACCATCTCTCGTGGCGCTGGATTTTTTGGCAGAACGTACCGCTGGCCTTGGCCATGGCGCTCTGCCTGCGCTTCGGCGTGGCCCGCGATCCCAAGAACCCCAACCGCCCGCCGGCCGACCTGTTCGGCCTCGCCGCCGGCGGCCTCGGCCTTGCCTTGATCTACGCCGGCCTGGACCAGGGCAACCGGCTCGACTGGCTGCATTCCGGGACGGTGACGGCCCTGATCGCGGCCGGGGGGGTGCTGGTGGCCGGCTTCCTGATCCATGAGGCGCGGACCGATCATCCGGGGGTGAACCTCAGGGTGGTGTTCGGCGATCCCCTGCCGCGGCTGCTGCTGCTGATCGCCTTCCTGCGCCTGACCATATTGTCGACGGCTTATCTGATCCCGCAGTACCTGCAGGCGGTTCGGGGCTTCCGCGCGCTCGAGGTCGGGCAGACCCTGGTGTGGATCGCCGCGCCGCAACTGATCTTCTGTCCCCTGGCGGCGTTGCTGCTGCGCCGGACCGATCCACGCCTGGTGTCGTGCATCGGCTTCATCTTCGTCAGTATCGCCTGCCTCCTGGTGGCGCACGGCCTGACCGCCCTGTGGGGCTCGGACCAGTTCCTGCCCTCGCAGCTGCTGCAGGCGATCGGCCAGAGTTTCGCCCTGTCCGGCATCTTGTTCTTCGCCGTGCTGCACCTTCGGCCCGAGGATGCGCTGACCTTCGGCGGAGCCGTGCAGGCGGCGCGGCTGATGGGCGGAGAGATCGGCACGGCCTTCGTCACCACCTTCACCCGTATGCGCACTCAGACCGCCTCGAACCTGATCGGACAGCACGTGCGGGTCGGCGACGCGATGGTGACGCAGAGGCTGTCCGCCTACGCCGCGGTCACCGGCCGGGCCGGCGTGGATCCCGGCGCCGCCGTGGCGCGCGGCGCCGGCATATTGTCGAGCGTGGTGCGCAGCGCGGCGGCGACGCAGGGGGTGATCGACAGCTTCATCGCCGTCGGCGCGCTGACCGCCGTCGCCCTGCTGCTGCTGGTGGCGCACAGCCCGGCGCCGCTGGGCCCGGCGTCGCACATGCCCCTCTTCGCACGCCGGCCCGAGGACCGCCCGGCATGATCCGCGACCCCCGTTCCTGGGCGTCCCTCGTCGCCGTCGTCCTGCTCGCCGGCTGCACGGTCGGGCCGAGCTATCGCCCGCCGGCGCCGCCCGAGGGCGCGACTGCGCCGCTGGTCTCGCTCGATCCGGCCGCGGAGACCAATGCGCCGCCGCCCGAAGACTGGTGGCGGCTCTACAACGATCCGCGCCTCGACGCCCTCTTGCAGGAGGCCTTCGCCGCCAACACCGACCTGAAAGCCGCCGAGGCCAATCTGTCGTCGGCCCGGGCGCTGCTGGAGGCGTCGCGGGCCGGCCGGTATCCCTCGACGACGCTGGAGGCGGCCGGCGTCTACGGCCGCGATCCCGTCACCACTGAGATCATCGAGATCGACGGCCACAAGCCCGAGACTCTGTGGCTGTACGACGACGTGTTCGACATGGCCTACGAACTCGACCTGTTCGGCCACGTCCGCCGGTCGATCGAAGCGTCGAAGGCGGACGCCGGGGCCGCCGCCGCCGCGCGCGACGGACTGAAGACCACCGTCGCGGCCGAGACCGCCCGCGCCTACGCCCAGGTCTGCACCCTCGGCGAGGCCCTGACCGTCGCCCGCCGTTCGCTCGAGGTGGCCGAACGCGAGGCCGAGATCACGGGCCAGCGGCACGACGCCGGCGCCAACACCCTGTTCGAAGTGGTGCGCGCGCAGGGCCTGGCCGCCCAGGTGCGCTCCGCCATCCCGCCGCTGGAGGGGCAGAGGCGGGCGGCCCTGTTCCAGCTGGCGGCTCTGCTCGGCCGCACGCCGGCCAATGCGCCGACCGAGGCCCTCGCCTGCGTGGACCCGCCCCGCATCGCCGCCCTGATCCCGGTCGGCGACGGCGCGGCCCTGATCCGCCGCCGTCCGGACGTCCGGCAGGCCGAGCGTCGCCTGGCCGGCGCGACGGCCCGCGTCGGCGTGGCCACCGCCGACCTCTATCCGCGGATCACGCTCAAGGCTTTCTACGGCGGGGCCGCGACCACCATTCCCGAGCTGACCACCAACACCGGACTGGTCTGGGGCGTCGGGCCGTCGGTGAGCTGGAGCTTCCCCAACCAGGCCGGCCCGCGCGCGCGAATACGCCAGGCCAAGGCGGGCGCCGAGGCCGCGCTGGCCGGCTTCGATTCCGCGGTGCTGCAGGCGCTGAAGGAGACCGAACAGGCGCTGGCGACCTACCGGGCCGAGATCGAGCACCGCGCCGCCCTCGGCGAGGCGGACGCCAAGGCGCGCCAGGCCTTCGGCCTCGCCCGCGACCAGCTCTCGGCTGGCTCCATCAGTCCCCTCGACGTCCTGGTCGCCGAACAGACCCTGATCGCCGCCGACGCGGCCGTGGCGGCCTCGGACGGCGCGCTGGTGCAGGATCAGATCGCCCTGTTCAAAGCGCTCGGCGGCGGATGGCGGGCGCAGCGGTAGTCCCCTCCGCGCCGGCGCCTGCTCCAAAGTCGCGAAGAATTTCCGCCAGCCGACTTCGGCGCCGTCATGGACCTGCGGCCCTTTTGCACGCGCCGCCATGTGCAAGCGCCGATGCTATGCAATCATAGGAACAGGGCCTAGGACTCGGGCGTGACCTATTTCGCTCAGGAAAAGCGGTACGGCTGGGGCGAGTTCGCGATCGCGGCGGGCGTGCTGGCGCTCATTGCGAGCGTGCTTGGCTACTACGAACTGATCGATCATCGCGCCATCGCCGATGGCGGCTTCTTCGGCGGTCTCGCGCACGCCACCCTGTTCGCCAGCCTGACGGTCTATGTGCTCGGCGTGACGCCGCCCAGGGCGCCGCCGGCGCTGATCTGCATCGGGCTGGCGCTCATCGCCGGCGGTCTCGAGATCTTCGAGATCGTGCCTACGGCGCCGGGAACGGCGCTGAACTGGATATTCTCCTTGGCCGGCATCGGGGCGACCTGGTTCGCGACGCATCTGACGGGCCGCCCGCGGCGGGGAACGGCTATCGCCCTCGCCGCGATCCTGTGGGGCTGCGGGATGATCTGCTCCCTGCAGACGCCGGCGGACGACGCCCGGAGCGTGGGGATCGCCCACACTGCGCCTACCGCGGGCTGAGCTCACCGCGGGTCATTGGCTGAGGGTGGTCAGGCCAGGCAGGCGTCCACAAGCTGGTCGAGCAGGGGCCCGCCGCGGATGGGGTCGGCCGCCGGCAGGCCCAGCGACCGTGATGTGGCTTCGAGCACGCGCCGGCTCTCCGCCTCGTCCAGGTGGGCCGTGTTCAGGCTGACGCCCGCACAGCGGATCGCCGGGTTGGTCCGCCGTCCCAGCTGCAGATTGAGCGCGATGGCTTCCTCCAGGCTCGGCAGCGCGAAGGCCTCCAGGCCCAGGATGTTGTCGCGATCCGGCTGGTGGCACAGCACGATCACATCGGGCTGGCTGCCGTGCAGGAGGCCGAGCGCGACCGCGCTGTAGGAGGGGTGGAATAAGGAGCCCTGGCCCTCGATCACGTCCCAATGGTCCGGCGCGGCGTCGGGGCTGAGCAGTTCGGCGGCGCCCGATTCGAAGTCCGAGATCACGGCGTCCATGGGGATGCCGCCGCCGGCGATCATGATCCCGGTCTGACCGCTGGCGCGGAAGTCGGCGGCCACGCCGCGGCCGGTGAAGGCGCGGGCCAGGGTCAGGGCGGTGTACTTCTTGCCCAGGGCGCAGTCGGTGCCGACCGTCAGCAGCCGGCGTCCCGAGCGCTTGCGCCCGGTGGCGACTGGTATGCCCTTGGGCGGGACCCGGATATCGATCAGGCGCCGGCCGTGGGCGTCCGCGGCGACCTTCAGCGGGCCCACGGTCGCCAGGGGCGCATGCATGCCGCTGATGATGTCGAGCCCAGCCTTCAGGGCCTCGGTCAGCGCCGCGACCCAGTTGGGCTGGATCACCCCGCCCGTGTTGGCCACGCCGATCACCAGCGCGCGTGCGCCCTTGGCGTAGGCCTCGGCCGGGGTGAGGCGGGGAAGTCCGGCAGTCACCGTCGCCTCCGGCAGGGCGAACTCGCCGACGCAGGCCTCGGGCGCCCAGTCGCGCAGGCCGAACGCCGTCTTGGCGTAGGCGGGCTCGACGGTGTCGCCCAGGAACAGCAGGTAGGGCCGCGGCAGGTCCAGCTGAGACAGCGTGATCGATGAGACGTGGACAGTCATGGCGCTACCGAGTGATGGAGAGTTCCGTCGATCCTACCGGCTGTCATGACAATCCCCGAGTGTCTGTCTGGCCGGGAGGCGGCGAGCAGGGAGGCCCGCCGGTTCGGCTGTTTCCAGTATGGCAAAGTTAGGCCGATCAGAAAAGCCGTCAATGAGCGCAATGTCCTGATCGGAGGTATATCTATTTTGTCAGTTACCGAAATAACGGAGTCCGAGGCCGAGGTCAAGAGGGAGTGGGAGCAGGTGATCGTTGAGGCGGACGCGGTCCAGGTCCAAAAATGAACCCGGATGCGGCGCCTGACGCGTCACGATCGTATTTTCCAAATCAGCAATTCATGATCCGGCCCGGACGATTCCCGGGGCCTGGCTCCCCGGATTCCTCAGTAGTGCAGCCCGAGCCCGATCAGGTGGAAGACGATCCCGGTCCACAGGACGACCAGGGTCGACAGCACGAGCACGACGCTCCAGCCCCAGGCGAACAGGCTCCGCCAACCCTTGCGTTGGGTGAAGGCGATGCCGGCGTTGGCCACCGCCGCCAGGGCGGCGAGCGGGAAGACGACGATGCTGAGCAGGTGCAGCGTCGTGATCCAGGGATCCATGCCGGCGCCGAAGGCGTAGTTCTGGATCATGGTCACCAGGGTGAGGAGCCAGGCCGTCATCACCAGGCCCGAGGCCAGGGCGGCGATCCGCACCGAGCGGTAGCTGACCGCGAGCATGCCCTTGAGGGCGAAGCGCGCGCCATAGCGCCAGCGCACCAGGGCGACCAGCGGCCAGGACAGGGCGGTCAGCAGCAGAGCGGCGATCGAGGCGAACAGCGCGGGCTTGAGCCAGGTGGCGTTCCGGAAGCCGGGCGTCGGCTGGAAGACCAGGAAGGGCGACTCCCCATCCTCGGACCACATGGTCACATGGCCGTCCGCCGCCTTGGCCGCCAGCCGGTCCTTGCCGCCGACTTCGCGCCAGACCAGGGGGGCGATCTCCTCGAAGCGCTTGGGCTGGCCGTCCAGGCCGGTCACCGGCGAGGCGATGACATGGTTGTCCTTGTCGGTGGTCACCGAGGCCTGCGACAGCAGGTTCAGCAGCGACATGAAGCTGTCCTGCGGGCGGCGCGAGCCGTCATAGTCGCCGGCCAGCCGGGCCGCATCGGCCTTGGCGACGGCGGGGTCCACCTGTCCCTCCGGCGCCGGGCCCGGGAAGTAGCGGTCGGTGAATTCGTCGAACAGGGCTTCGCGCACGGGATAAACGGCAGCGTCGCGGCCCACGCTGTTGAACGAGAAGAACAGGCCGACGTGATCGTCGGGGAACAGCTCCAGGTCGCTGTGGAACCAGCGCAGGTCGCCGCCGTGGGCGATGATCCGGTGGCCGTTGCGGTCGGTCTCGTAGAAGCCCAGCAGCATCCGGTGCAGGGACGGGCTGATGATGGTCAGCGGCGTGCCGTGCATCTTCTGCGCGGTGGCCGCCTGCAAGATACGCTGGCCCTGGTACTCGCCGTCCTGCAGGTGGGCGATCATGAACCGGGCCATGTCGCCGCCCGAGATGGCGGAACCGCCAGGCGGCGAGGCGCCGACCAGTTCGTAGGGCTTGGCCGGACCCGAGGCGACCGAATAGCCCTGGGCCATGAGCGGCTTCAGCCGGTCCGGCAGCGGCTGGCGAAAGGTGGCGTGGGTCATGCCGAGCGGCGCGAAGATGTGCTGTTCGATGTAGTCGTCGAACGGCTGGCCCGAGACGCGCTGGATAATGTAGCCGGCGAGCGCGGCGCCGTAGTTGGAATAGGCGGGAACCTCGCCGGGCGCGAAGATGCGGTCCGGAATGTGCGTGCCGAGGTAGGGCCCCAGCTCCGGCAGCGCCTTGGGATCGGTGATCAGGAGGTTCTTGATCACTTCCTCGAACCCGGTCGTGTGGGTCATCAGGTTGCGGACGGTGATCGGCTTGCCCTGGTAGGGCGGGATCTTGAAGTCCAGGTAGGTGTTGACGTCGGCGTCGAGGTCGACCTTGCCGGCCTCGACCAGCTGCATCAGCGCCGTCCAGGTATAGAGCTTGGACACCGAGCCGGGGCGGAACAGGGTGGTCTCGGGATCGACGGGCTTCTTCGCCGCGACGTCGGCGTAGCCATAGCCCTTCTGCAGCAGCACCTGGCCGTCCTTGACCACGACCACCACCGCGCCGGCGATGTCGCCGCGCCGCAGGGCGAAGGGCATGTAGCCATCGAGCCAGGATTCGAGGTCTTCGCGGGTCAGCGCCTGCGTGGTCTGCGGCGCCGGGGTCGCCGGCGCGATCACCGCCTTGGCCGTCGGGTGCGGGGGGAGAAGGGCGGCTGGACGCTGCTGGGCGCCGACCGGCAGGGCGACGCAGGCCAGCGCCATCAGCGCGGCGACCGCAGCCTTGATCCTCATGAGAGCTCCTTCGATAGCCAGGGGCGGCGCCCCGGCGCGCCCGTAGGTCGACAGAGTGCCCAATTAGAAAACTTTCGCAACACTTCACGCCGCCCTCCGGCGTTACATCGTCGTAACCCGACCTAAGTTGGGAAAAATATGCAAGAAAAACAACCTGATATGGCCGGTAGCGCGGAAGGCGCGATCAGCCGATGGATTTGCCGGATCGGCAAATTCACCCAGGCCGGCCCCTATGCGTTCAGCTCCATGCGGCGCGCGCGGCCGGCCAGGAGCCGGAGCAGCAGGGTGGCGAGGAAGATCACGGCGGCCACCAGGACGAAGAACCCGGCGTGGCTGAGCACGCTCCAATAGCCGGCCAGCCAGCCGGCCAGAAGGTTGCCGAAGAAGCCGGCCAGGAACCAGAGCGCGATGGTGGTGGCCGACAGGCCCTGGGGCGCCAGGCGCCCGAACAGGCCGAGACCGACCGGCAGGATCAGGAGCTCGCCGGCCGTGAACAGGACGAGCAGGGCCGCCAGCCAGAGGCCGCTGGTGCGCTGGCCGTGGGCCGAAGCCCAGGCCGCCGCGGCGGCCATCAGGAGATAGGCCAGGCCGACCACCGCCGCGCCCGTGCACATCTTGATCACCGAGGACGCTTCGCGTCCCTTCGCCGCCTGCCGGTTCCAGCGCGAGACGTAGAACGGAGTCAGCAGGAAGACCATCAAGGGGTTCAGCGACTGGAACCAGCTGGCCGGTATCGCCCACTGACCAAGCACGGCCCGGTCGACCCCGCTGTCGGACCAGAGGGCGACGGTGTTGCCGATCTGCTCATAGCCGCCGCGGAACACCACCACACAGCCGGCGACGGCGGCCAGGAGGCCGAAGCGCTCGATCAGCTGGCTGCGCGAAAGGCCGGTGTCCGGGGCGCCGGGACCGCCCGCTCCGCCCGCCCGCGGCCGATCGGCCGGCAGGTAGCGTCCGCCCGCCAAATAGATGGCGAGGCCGATCAGCATGCCGATCCCGGCGGCGCCGAAGCCCCAATGCCAGCCCAGGGTCTCGCCCAGGGTCCCGGCGACCAGCGGGGCCAGGAAGGCGCCGATGTTGATGCCGACGTAGAACACATTGTAGGCCGAGCGGCGGCGCGGGTCGTCGTGGGCGTACAGGCTGTCGATCTGGCTCGGCAGGCTGGGCAGGAACAGGCCGTTGCCGACGGCGATGGTGGCCAGCGCCGGATAGAACAGGGGCGGGAAGGCCATCATGAAGTGGCCGGCCGCCATGATCCCGCCGCCGATGGCCACCGACGCCCGCCGGCCGAGCCAGCGGTCCGAGATCACCCCGCCGATGATCGGCGTGAAATACACCGAGGCCGCATAGAGGCCGTAGATCATCGAGGCATGCTGCTGGGCCATGCCGAGCCGCTTGGTCATGTAGAAGACCAGGATCGCCCGCATGCCGTAGAACGAGAATTGCTCCCACATGTCGGTGAGGAACAGGACGCTCAGCCCGCGGGGCTGACCGAACCATTGCGCTGTGGAGAGGGGGCGCTCCCGTTCGTGCGGCGCGGACGCGCTCAACCGGTGACGCCGCCCCAGAGCGCCTTGGGGATGCCGATCTTGCCGTCGGTGTAGACCACGCCGGGATCGCGATCCTGGGACAGGAACATCGGCCCGTCGAGGTCGACCACGTCGCACAACTGGCCGAGCACGAAGGCCGGGGCCATGGCCAGCGAGGTGCCGGTCATGTTGCCGACCATCACCTTCAGCCCGAGTTCCTTGGCCCGGCGGGCCATGCGCAGGCCCTCGGTCAGGCCGCCGGACTTGTCGAGCTTGATGTTGACCACGTCGAAGCGGCCCTTCAGCCCGTCCACGTCGGCCAGCGACTGCACGCTTTCGTCGGCGGCGATGGGGATGGGCCGGTCGCGCCCATCGAGCAGGGCCTCCTGGCCGATGCGGAAGGGCTGTTCGACCAGCTCGACCTTGCAGGCGAGCAGGGTCGGCCAGAGCGCGTCCAGGCTGTCCGGCGTGAAGCCCTGGTTGGCGTCGACGGCCAGGAACACCTCCGGGCAGACGGCGCGGACCGCCGAGACGCGGTCGCCGTCGCGGCCATCGCCGATCAGCTTGAGCTTGATGGCCCGCGCCCCCTCATAGCCCAGCGCCTTCTCGGCCATCGCCTCCGGTTCGTCGGCGCTGACGGTGCAGGTGGTCAGCAGGGGCCGGGGCGGCTCCAGCCCGGCCAGCGCCCATACCGGGCGACCGGTCCTCTGCGCTTCGAGGTCCCACAGGGCGCAGTCGAGCGCGTTCCGCGCGCCGCCCGGCGGCAGGAGCTCGGCCAGCGCCTCGCGCGTCAGCCCGGCCTCCACCTGTGGCCGCAGCGACTCCAGCGTCGCGGCGAGCTTGGCCGGCGTGTCGCCGTGATAGTAGACCCCCGCCGCCTCGCCCCGGCCCGAATGCGCCCCGTCGGAGATCGTCGCGACGATGATCTCCGAACTCGTGAACACGTGGCCGGTGATGTGGAACGGCCAGCGCAGGGGCCAGTCCTCGATGGACACCTCGAGCTTCAGGCGCGTGCGGACATCGGTCGTCATTTCGTTCTCGCTCAACAGGATCGGTCGTTTTGGTTCAGTAGTTCAGGGTCGGGGTGATCAGGTGCAGGCTGAGCGCGATCCAGGCGAAGTCGATCGTGGCCAGCAGCAGCAGGATGCACGATACCCGCGCCCACCAGCTCCGTCCCGGGCGGCTCCAGACCGCGACCGCGTTCCAGGCGGCGACCAGCACGCCTACTACGCCGATCAGGCAGAAGAATTGCGCCAGCCGGATCCAGGGATCCATCCCGACATCGGCGGCGGTGATCCCCTTCTCCATGGCGTTGAAGATCATGAAGTAGGCGATGACGCCGAGCAGGTCGAACAGCGCGACCAGGCGGACGCCGCGATAGAGCCAGGCGTCGCGGCCGGCCAGGGTGAAGCTCTGGCCATAGCGGCGGCGCACCAGGATCTGCACCGGCCAGAGCACGACGGCGGCGGCGAGGATCAGCAGCGACACCAGGATGGCCGGCGTGTTCCAGCTCGACCTGGCCCAGCCTGGCACGGGTTGGAACACCAGCACCGGCGGCAGGTCGCTGGAGGCGAAACCGGTCACCTTGCCGCCATCGACCACGGCGGAGAGGGTGCTGCCGCTGGCGTCGTCATGCCAGAGGAAGGGGCCGACCTCACGCCAATGCTTGGGAGCGTGCGCGGTGTTGGTCAGGGCCGAGACGGTGATGATCCCGTCCTTGTCGGCGGTCACCTTGGCCTGGCCCAGCAGGTTGGTGATGTCGAAGAAGCTCGAGCTGACGCGGCGGCTCGACCAGTAGAGCCCGACCATCGCCTTGGCGTCGTCCTTGGCGGTGGACGCCGTCGGCAGGGTGGGCGCGGGGACCGGATAGTAGCGGTCCATGAAGCCCTGGAAGAAGGCCGCGCGGATCGGGTGCGCCGCGCCATCCTTGCCTGCGCTGTTCATGGAGATGAACAGGCCGACGTCGTCGTTGGCCAGCAGGTGCATGTCGGAGTGGAAGTACTCGGTATCGCCGGCGTGGCCGACCACCACGTGGCCGTTCATGTCCTCATGATAGAACCCCAGCGCCATGCCGTTCAGCCCCGGGATCAGCTTGGGCTGCGGCGCCTGCATCAGCGCCTCGGTCTCGGGTGAGAGGATCTGCGCCGAGCCGTAGCGGCCGTGCTCCAGGTGGGCGATCATGAAACGGGCCATGTCGCCGCCGCTGGCCGAAAGGCTGCCGGCCGGCCCGACGTTGATCA
>Ga0302311_10005301_pt1 | contig 13646 bp, 17 predicted proteins | sample III_Palsa_N1_3_FD_200449 | JGI IMG/M metagenome (GOLD analysis project Ga0302311, IMG submission 200449) | Peat permafrost microbial communities from Stordalen Mire near Abisko, Sweden - III_Palsa_N1_3 | ecosystem: Environmental > Terrestrial > Soil > Palsa > Peat permafrost | place: Sweden... | reverse complement strand
GGCGGCGAGGTCGGCTGGCCCCTTCGGCAGGAGGAGCGCGGCATCGGCGTCAGACAACCCCGCCGCCCGCGCCGCGGCCTTGGCAAGCACGCTGTTCCAGTGAAGCGTAGGCGCAAGATGGATCGCCTGGTCCAGCACGCGGGTCTCGGCGGCGTCCGCCCAATCACCGGCATTATCTCCAGCGCGCCCCAAGGCGGGTGTGTCAGGCTCTTGAGCTTGGATCATGACAAAGGATAACGCCCGTCGTGCGGAATGGCCACGGCGGGCGTGGACAATCGGGTTATCGTCTGCTATCTCGCCCGGCTCGGCGCGGAAGGCGTTCTTTTCGCGGCAATATCCGTTTACTCGAGGCTTGGACGGTTCGTCCGGCAAAAGGGTCCAGAGGAGGGCCTCGTCATCGTTCAGATTTTCGTCCGCGACAACAACGTCGACCAGGCCCTGAAGGCCCTGAAGAAGAAGATGCAGCGCGAAGGCACCTTCCGCGAAATGAAGCGCCACGTGGCTTACGAAAAGCCTTCGGAAAAGCGCGCCCGCCAGCAGGCCGAAGCGGTTCGCCGCGCCCGTAAGCTGGCCCGCAAGCGCATGCAGCGCGAAGGTCTGTTGCCGCCGCCGAAGCCCAAGGTGAAGCCGGTCGGCGCGGGTCGTCCGTCCTAATCCATCTGCCTTTCGAATCGATACGAAGCGCCTGGTGTAACGCCGGGCGCTTTGCTTTGTACGGACGGCATCGAGCCTGATCGGTTCACCTTGAGCCGTGAGGCAGGCTCTCACTTTGCGCTTACCGGGGTTGCAGGACCGCCGACTTCCAGACGAAGCGGATCGCCTTCGCCACCGCCTCCGCATGCCGCGGGCCGAGGATCGAGGCGTGGTTCGCGCCCTTCACATTGATGGCGTAGCCCGAGCGGGACCGATGCGCGGGCTCGACCTGCAGCATCTTCCAGCGCGCGCCGCCGCCGGGCGCGGTGACGACGGCCACGGGGATCTCCCGATCAAGCTCCCCCATCGCCCGCACCTGCTCCCCGTCCTTCAGCCACTCATGCACCTCCCGCGCCGCCCAGTAGTTGTGGATCGGTGACGAAAAGGCGCGGCGCTTCTCCGACTTGGCAGGCTCGGGCACGTCGATGCGGTCGCCGAGGAGCGGGCTGGCCGCGGCGTTCAGGAACAGCTGCGCGCCGAGCGGAGCCAGGCTGCTGGCGCGCTCGTAGGCCTTCACCACGCGAATCACATGCGGATCGAGCAGCGCCCCTGGCGGCGTGGCGTCCACCAGCACCATCCCCGCCGTCTGCTCGGGATATCTGAGCGCGAAGGCGTAGAGATGCACGCCCGCCATGGAATGGCCCACCAGCACGAACGGCCCCGCCTCTCCGGCTGCGCTAAGCAACTTGTGCAGGTCGCCAGAGATGGCGCGGCTGTCGCGGGGCTTGGGGCCTGGATCGGAAAGGCCGAGCCCGGCGCGATCATAGGCGAAACTGCGTATTTCCTCGCCACCACCCTTCTCATGCAGCACGTCCTGCACCGCCGCCCAGTCGGCCGCCGTGCCGAAAGACCCGGCTTCCAGCACAACCGTGGGGCGGCGCGTGTGCAAATTACTGATTCTCGCGCCCGGACGCACGATCCGGAACCGCCGCCCGCCGATGTCGATCAACTCTCCGCGCATCATCTGGCTATGAAGAAAGAAAACGCGGGCGTCGAGTGAGGATTATTCAGGAAACTTTTACTTGGCCGACAATCGCCCCGGCCCGCGTTCGTTGCGCAGTTGTTACAATCTAACCCCGCTGCAAAAACGAGGCTGTTAACCACGAATGACACAGCCCATGATTGAAGCGGCATTAACGTTGAAACTGACGGCTCATTCGCTTCATAGGCGAATAAAAAATTCACTTCTATACTCTGTTCACCCAAAATACGGATAATTTTTACTGTAAATATGTGATCCATATATAGAAATTGTCTTGTATATGCGTCAGATTTTCGCACTGCGGCAAATCCCTGCTCCGTATAATGCGGTGACAATAAGTCTATAATCCGCACACACATTGTGCGCTAAAGCATAATCACGTACCTATTATGGTGCTATATTGGTTCGCGTAGGTGGGCGCGGGCCGTCATCGTCGGGATTATACGGGGTGCAGCATGAACAGACAGGCGCTTTCTAACCATTCGGCTTCGGCCGCGGAGATCAGCCGCAACTTCGGCAAGTGGCAGAGCATGGCGATGATGTCGCCGGTGGTGATTACTCATCACGGGCGCGATCGACTGATACTGACGTCCGTCGAGGAATTCGAAGCGACCCGCCAGGCGCCGGACATCGGCCCGGAGCAACCCAGCGTTCACGGCTCGGGCGCGCTCCTAAGGGCCGTCCTCGGCCAGCTGCGCGAAAGCTTCATGGTGTTCGACGCCTCCATGAAGATCGTCGACGCCAACGCGCTGGCCGAACTCTTCGTCGGCCTGCCCCGTGACCAGATGATCGGCAAGGACCTGCGGGACCTGGTCCCCGGCACCGCAGAGTCCATCGCCTGGAGCCATTACAAGCGTGTCCTGAACACAGGTGAGCCGATCGAGTTCTTTATGCGCTCGTCGATCCACAAGGGTCCGAAAATCTTCGTCCGCGCCTTTCCCTACGACGGCGACTGCGTGGGCGTGCTCTTCACCAACATGCTGGCGGTGGAGGAGGCCAAGCACTTCCAGAAGCGGGCCGAATCCTACAAGGCCGCCGTGGAGGCCGACCCCTCGCTGGCGATGATCCGCCTGAACGCCCGCGGCGGCATCGAGGAGGTGGATCCTGCCTTCTGCAGGATGACCGCCTTCTCCTCCACCCAGCTCGACACCCTGATGCTGGTGGACATCATCCATCCGTCGGACCGCTCCATCCTGACCCGCACCCTCAACAACCTGATCCGCGACGGCGCAGCGCAGACCACGACGGTGACCGTGGTGGCCCGTGACGGCTCCGAGAAGCGACTCCGGCTCAACATGAGCGCGGCGACGGACGAGATGGTGCCCGAGGAAGTGATCGTCTGCGTCGTCGATATCGACGCGCTCTGCGGGGACAAGGGCCGGGCCGCTTAAGCCGAAGCCTCCTTCACCCCTTAAGAAGGGGCGACCGTCTGGCGCAGGAACAGCACACGGGCGGCGCCCCAGACGCGGGCGTCGATGAGTTCATACCCTTCGACTTCGGGATCGGGCTCGTCGGCGCCGCGCTCGAACACGATCAGGGCGCCGGGCCTCAGCCATCCGCCGTTGAGCAGCTCCGCCAGAGCCCGCTCGCCCAGACCCTTGCGATAGGGCGGATCGAGGAAGGCGAGGTCGAACGGCCCGCCCGCGCTGGAATGACAGACGCCGAGGTCGGCGGCGTCGCGGCGATGCACGCGGGTTTCGCCGAAGAGGCCCAGCGCATCCATGTTCTCGCGGATCGCGCCCCGCGCCTGCTCGTCCGTCTCCACGAACAGGCAGTAGACGGCCCCGCGCGACAGGGCCTCGAACCCCAGGCCGCCCGACCCTGCGAACAGGTCGATCACCTTGGCGCCGTCGAGGTCGGGCGCCCAGGCGGCGTGGGCGATCACGTCGAACAGGGCCTGGCGCGCGCGGTCGGAGGTGGGGCGCGTCGCCTGCCCCGGCGGAGCGATGAGCGTGCGGCCCTTGAAGCGACCCGATACCAGTCTCACGTCGTCACCCCTGATACAGGATCGTCAAAGCCCGACCCGCTTGGACAGGGCGCGCCGACCAATGGAGACCGCCGCCACCGCCGCGACGAGGGCGTAGGCGGTCAGATTGCCGGTATGGCCAAGGCTCAGTCCGAGCCATGCGCCGAGCATGGGGGTTATAATCATGTTCGCCAGCATCAGCAGCCGCGCCGCCGGCCTGATCGACGGATCGATCAGGCGCCCGCCGAACCACGCGTAGAGCCACAGGATCACCTGCGTAAGGCCGATCAGGAGGATCTGGGCGAAGTAGATTCGCCCCGCGCCGCCGTTGACCCGGTACTCCGTCAGAAGCTTGATCGCCGCCGGCTGCAGCGCCACGAGGGCGAGGATCGCGAGGTTGAGGATGGTCGCCGGGCCATCCACCCGCCGCAGCATGGCGATGATCCGCCGGTGCGCCATCCAGTAGCTGCTGATGACCACGAAGGCGATGGCGTAGGCCCAGAGCGCCGGCCCGATCATGGCCATGAGGGTCGCAGGGTCCTGGTTCCAGTTGGCCGGAGGACGGACGTCCAGGGCCGCCAGCGTGATGGCGATGGCGAACACCCCGTCCGACAGCATGATCAGCCGGTCGTAGGCGTGGCGCTCCATGCGCTGCGCCAGCGGCTCGTCCTGATCCAGAGACTCGAATTCGCCCACGCTCGCTCCCCACCCGCTCGTCGACCATTCTTTCGGCTGCGGGCAGCCAAGTCCAGCGGATCAGCGTTTGGCACCGCCGCTGCCGCCGGGCTTCCTCGGCGGGCGCGGCCCCTTGACCGTGGCGCGGTAGGGCGTGGGCTTGCTTGCGGGGCGCTCCGTACGCTCGGGGCGCTTGCCGGGCGCCGTAGGCGCGGTGCGGATGGACGAGGGTCGGGCCTCGCCGCCGCCAGCCGTCGCTGACTTGAAGCCCGGCTTGCCACCGCGCGGCTGGTGCGGCTTGTCCGGCTGGGTGCGGGCGCCGCGGACCTTGGCGGGCGCGGCGACGGCGAAGGGATCGGCGGAAGTCGCCTTCATGCCGGGAGCTCGGGTGGCGCGCTTGGCATGGACATCGGCCTTCTTCTTCGGCTTGGCCCAGCCGGCCTTGTAGACCGGCTTGGCGGCCTCGATCGCCGCCGCAGCAGCAGCCGCAGAGGCTTTTGGACGGCCCTCGCGGTTGAGCTTGGGATCGCGCCGGGCGGCGGCGCGCTTGCCACCATCTCGGCTAGTGGCCGGCAGAGGCGCCATCGCCGTCCGCTCGCCCTTGGGCAGGTTCTCGGGCGCGATGTGGTCGACCAGGAGCTCACGGATCACCCGCGGCCCCACCTCCTCCGCAGACCCGACCTCCAGCGTGCCGAGCGCGAACGGGCCATAGGACAGGCGGATCAGGCGGTTCACCTTCAGGCCGATGGATTCCAGCACCCGCCGCACCTCGCGGTTCTTGCCCTCGGTGAGGGTGACGGTGATCCAGAGGTTGGCCGGCCCCTTCTTCTCGGGGTCGAGGGCGCGGTGCTGGGCCTTGTCCAGATGCGCCTCGATGGGGCCGTAGACTACCCCCTCCACCGTCACGCCGCTCATCAGGCGGTCGAGCTTCTCCTGGCTGGTGTGGCCGTAGGCGCGGGCGCGGTAGCGGCGCATGAGCCCCGTGGACGGCAGTTCCAGCGCGCGGGCCAGCTCCCCGTCGTTGGTGAGGAGCAGCAGGCCCTCGGACGACAGGTCGAGCCGCCCCACGGAGATCACCCGCGGCAGGCCCTCCGGCAGGTGCTCGAACACCGTGGCGCGGCCCTTGGGGTCCACGTGGGTGGTCACAAGGCCCACGGGCTTGTGGTAGCGCCACAGGCGGGTGGGTTCTGCGTCGGACACCACCTCGCCGTTCACCGTCAGGATGTCCTTGGGCCCGACCTTCACCGCAGGGGTGGTGAGCACCTCGCCGTTCAGGGCCACGCGGCCCTCGGCGATCAGCCGCTCCACCTCGCGGCGGGAGGCGACGCCGGCGCGGGCCAGCGCCTTGGCGATGCGCTCGCCGCCCTGTTGAGCCGCCTTGTCGGGCGCCGTCTCGTCGACCCCGTTGATTTTGGAGGATTGACCGGCGGCGGCGGGAGGTTTTGGGTGGGAAGTGTGATCGACCATGACCAGTCCACCATGCGCATCGCCCTCGACGCCGCGCAAGCCGCAGCAGACACGGGCGAGACCCCCGTGGGCGCCGTGGTGTTCGATCCGGCCTCGGGCGAGGTCGTCGCAGTGGCCGGAAACGCCCCCATCGGCCTGCACGATCCCACCGCCCACGCGGAGATCCGCGCCATCCGCGCCGCGGCGCAAAAGCGCGGCAACTACCGGCTGACCGGCCTGTCCCTTTACGTGACGCTGGAGCCCTGCCCCATGTGCGCCGGCGCCATCAGCCATGCCCGCATCGGCCGGGTGGTCTATGGCGCCTCAGACCCCAAGGGCGGCGGCGTCGAGCACGGCGCGAGGGTGTTCGACCATCCCACCTGCCACTGGCGGCCCGAGGTGCTGGGCGGCGTCCTGGCCGAGGAGAGCGCCGCGATGCTGAAAGGCTTCTTCAAAGCGCGGCGGAAGAAGACGGCGCCGCAGTCGGACTGACGATCAGAAGACGTCCTCTAGGAACGCCGCCGCCTGATCCAAGAGGCCGACGCTCGCTGGCGAAGATGAAGATGGTGTCGCCCGCCTTGATCAGCTTGCCGCCATACATGGTTTTCTGCGCCGTGAAGAAGAACGTCTCCGCTTGCGGATCGCGCACCTCGGCCTTGACGACGAACGCCATGGCGCCTCCCGCAGACCCGTCCCGCGAACCCTAATGCGCCGCCGTCAGCGGAGAAAGCCCCAGCCGCCCGACATGCGAATAATATGAAGACAGACTTTACAGTTCGCCTTCATATATCTAGATCACCGGCATGCCCGAACCGCTCGCCGCCGCCCCATCGTCACCCGCTGTCGCGCTGGCGCTGGAACTGCGCGGTTTCTCCAGCAAGCTGAAGCGGCGGCTGCGCGAGCAGGCGGACGTCGGCGATCTGACGTCGGCGCAGACCGCCGTGATCATTCGGCTGGACAGCGACGGCCCGACCACCACCTCGGGGCTGGCTCGGGCGGAAGGGATGAAACCGCAGTCGATGGGCGCCGTCATCGCGGCGCTTGAGGCGGCGGGACTGGTGATCGGCGCGCCCGATCCCGCAGATGGGCGTCAGACCCTCCTGTCGCTGACCGACCATTGCCGGCGCTGGCTGGCGGAGGGCCGCGCCGCGCGGCAGGACTGGCTCTCGCGCACGATCGACGCCCGGCTTTCACAGCGCGAGCAGGACCAGCTCGCAGCGGCCCTTCCCCTGCTCCAGCGACTGGTCCGCGAATGACGCCGCGCCTTCACCTTCACCCCTTCACCAAGGCTCACCGATGCCGTTGACCACCCTCGACCCGAAGACAGCCCTCATCGTCGTCGATCTGCAGAAGGGTGTCGCGGCCATGGCGCCTGCGGGGACCTTCGACCCTGTGGTGGCCCGCAGCCGCGCCCTGGCGGACGCTTTCCGCGCGCGCGGCCTCCCGGTCGTGCTGGTCAACGTCGACGGGGTCGCGCCGGGCCGGACGGAGGAGCCTCGCCGCTTTACGGGCGCCTTTCCGCCCGGCTTCACCGACCTTGCGCCCGAACTCGGCCCGCAGCCCGGCGACATCCGCGTGACCAAGCAGAGCTGGGGCGCGTTCGCGACCACGGATCTGGAGCAGCGGCTCAAGGCGCTCGGCGTCACGCAGGTGGTCGTCACCGGCGTCTCCACCGGAACCGGCGTCGAGGCCACGGCGCGCCAAGCCTACGAGGCGGGCTTCAACGTGACGCTCGCCGTCGACGCCATGGCCGACCCGCGCCCCGGCGCCCACGATCGCAGCCTCGCCCATGTGTTTCCGCGGCTCGGCGAGACCGGAACCACCGACGACATCATCGCCCTCCTCGATAAAGGCGCCTGACATGTTCCCTTCCCACCTTCCGGCCTGCCTCTTCGGCGGCGCCGTCCTGATGAACGCGGTACCGCACCTCGTCAGCGGCGCCATGGGCCGCCGTTTCCCCAGCCCCTTCGCCAAGCCGCGCGGCAAGGGTCAGTCGTCCGCGCTGGTGAACGTGCTCTGGGGCTCAGCCAATCTCCTCGTCGCCTACCTCATCCTGTGCCGGCTCGGGCGATTTGACATCCGCGACGGGGCGCAGGCGGCGGCGTTCGGGCTCGGCGTGCTGGTGATGGGCCTCTTCTGCGCCCGGCATTTCGGCGGCCTTAACGAAGGGCGCGGGCCGGACCTGACGTGAGCGCTGCGCCTGCGGGCGCTTTCCGATCGCTGAGGCGCTACAACTACCGCCTCTGGGCTGGCGGCGCCCTTGTTTCCAACGTCGGCACGGGGGTGCAGCGAACGGCGCAGGACTGGCTGGTCCTCACCGTTCTGACCCATCACAGCGCCTCGGCGCTCGGCGTGGTCATGGCGCTTCAGTTCGCGCCGCAACTGCTCCTCCTCCCCTGGACAGGGTCCGCCGCCGACCGCTTCGACCGGCGCAGGCTCCTGATCCTCACCCAGGCGACGATGGGCGCGCTGGCGCTGATCCTGGGACTTCTGACCGTGAGCGGCCTCATGCGCCTCTGGCACATCTACATCTTCGCCGCCCTGTTCGGCGCCGCGGCCGCCTTCGATGCGCCGGTGCGGCAGGTGTTCGTGGCGGAACTCGTGGGCGACGAGGATCTGCACAATGCGGTCACGCTCAACTCCATGTCGTTCAACATGGCCAACCTCGTCGGCCCCGCCGTGGCGGGCATGGTCATCGCCGCCGTCGGGACCGGCTGGGCGTTCCTCATCAACGGCGTCTCGTTCCTGGCGGTGCTGACGTCGATCTTCCTGCTGCGCGCAAGCGAGCTTCGTCCGCCGCCGCGGGGAGGTCGGGCGCGGGGCGCCTTCACGGAGGGCCTTCGCTACGTCGCAGGCCGCAGGGATCTGGTCGTCATCCTGGTCATGCTGTTCCTGATCGGAACCTTCGGGCTCAACTTCCCGATCTTCATCTCGACCATGGCGGTGCGCGTGTTCCATGCGGACGCGAGAGGTTTCGGCATGCTGCTGTCGGTCATGGCGGTGGGGACGGTGGCCGGCGCCTATCTCAGCGCCCGAAGCGCGAGGCCAAGCCTGAAGACGCTGCTCTGGAGCGCCGCCCTGCTTGGGCCGGGCTTCGCCCTGGCGGCGTTCGCTCCCGGATACTGGAGCTTCGCCGCCGTCCTGATCTTCATCGGCGGCGCCTGCATGGTCTTCCTCGTCTCGACCAACACCCTGATGCAGCTGTCGACCGAGCCCGCCATGCGCGGACGGGTCATGGCGCTGCGGATCGGGGTGGCGCTGGGCTGCACGCCGATCGGCGCCCCCACGGTGGGCTGGATCGCCGATCACCTGGGCCCGCGTTGGGCGCTCGGCGTCGGTGCAGCGTCGGGCGTCGCCGCAGCGGCGGTCGCCGCCTATGCGCTCAGGCGCGGCTGGGCCAGATCACCAGCGGACGGCGATCAGGCGGGAACCGGCGTTGCGGACGGAACGGCGAAGCCGAGCCTCATTCGCTGATCCTGCATCGCCCTGTGGCAGCCGCAAGCCAAGCCCTCAAGGGTCTTCGGATCGAGGACGGTGAGTTGGCCCCGGCTGTAGCGGATCACGCCAAGCGCCTGCAGCCGCTGCGCCAGCGCGGTCACGGTCGTTCTCTGCACGCCCAGCATGGCGCTCAGGAACTCCTGGGTCATGGGCAGGGGGTTCACAGACCCGGACCGCTCCACGCTCTCCAAGAGCCAGCGCGCCAGTCGCTGTTCGATCGGGTGCAGGGCGTGGCAAAGCCCCGACTGGCGGGATTCGACAAGTTGAAGTTCAGCCGATCGCCAGGCGGTCTTCGCAAAACTCGGGCTCGTCAGAACCAGGGCGCGGCAGGCGGACGCGGGCGCGCGCCAGGCCGGGCCGCCCACCTGGACCAGGCAGTCGACGGCGCTGGTCCCGCTGCCGCACGCTTCCGTCAGGCCGGCGGCGCCTTCAATGCCGACCATCGATGTCTCCACGCCTTGCCCGGGATGCCCAAGAACGATGATCGAGAGGAGCGCCTTCAACGGGAAATAAACCCAGTCGGTCGCGAGTTCAGGGCTCTGGACGTGTGCGCCCAGCGCCAGTTCGACCCGGGTCGTATGGTCCGCGATCAAGGCGAACGCGCCCGCCGACAGACTTTGCAGGAAGGCGTTTTGGGGACGTGGCATCAATCGACGGCTCCGCTTCGGGCGGGAGCGCGAACGCGGCGTCTCTCAGTCATCGGCGCCAGGGGCTATGCCGGTGATAACCAACGTTTAGCACAGATCGGCGCAGAGTCGGGATCACGGCTCAGCCTTCCGCATGGCCGACGCCCCTTTCGCTTAGGGAGTTGATGGCCGGCAAAACTTGGCCATTATGACGGCGACCGCCGACGCCGTATCCTTTGACGCCGGCCCCGAAATTCGCCCCTGGGAGACGCCCTCTTGACCCTGCGCATCGTGGCGTCCCTCGCCGTTCTCGCCGCCCTCCTGTCCGCCTGCGAGACCACCGACGGGGGCAAGCGGATCCCGGCGAGCTTCACCTGCGAGGATGGGACCAAGCTCAACCTCGTGTTCGACCACGAGAAGGACGCTGCGGTGCTGCGCCTGCCCAAGGGCGTGCGGGCCGAGCTGCCGTCGATGCATCCGGGCGCCGGCATGTGGTATTCGGGCGGCGGCTATGAGCTTCGCGGCGCGGGCGACACCCTCAACTATTCGGCGCCTGACCATCCCAAAACCGTCTGTGTTCAGAAGCGTTAAGCGACGGAGCGCCCGTAAGAGTCTTCTGGATTCGCGCCGCCCGATGCGGCACTCTGTCGCTCCCGATCATTCCAGGGAGGGCTCGGATGCTCGAAGGACTGGCGCGGCGGTTCGTGAAGGTGGGCCGCCTGAGGATCGCGTACCCCGGCGGCCGGGTGGGCGAGTACGGCGACGGCACGGGGCCGCAGATCGCCATCCGCATCACCGGCCGCTGGACCATGCTGAAGATCGCGCTCGAACCGGAGTTGATGCTGGGCGAATGCTACATGGACGGCTCCCTCGCCATGGAGGCGGGCGAGGTCTACGACCTGCTCGAACTCCTGGGCCGCAACTTCGACTTCGATCCTAACCGCCAGCGCCGCCAGCCCGGCTACCGGCGCGCCTGGTTCTGGATGATCCGCCGCATCCGCCAGATCAACGACCGGGTGGCGGCGTTGAAGAACGTCCACCACCACTACGACATCTCAAACGCGCTCTATCGCCGGTTCCTGGATGCCGATCTGCAATATAGCTGCGGGTATTTCGCCGAGCCGGGCATGAGCCTGGAGGCGGCGCAGGCGGCGAAGAAGGCGCACATCGCCTCAAAGCTCCTCCTCGAGCCGGGGCAGAGGGTGCTGGACATAGGCTGCGGCTGGGGCGGCATGGGGCTGACCCTCGCCGAGCGCATTCCCGGCGGGGAGGTGATGGGCGTCACCCTCTCCACCGAACAGCTGGCCGTGGCGCAGGAGCGGGCCGCGGCCAAGGGCGCCAATGCGCGCTTCGAGCTCTGCGACTACCGCGACGTGCAGGGCGCCTTCGACCGCATCGTCTCGGTGGGCATGTTCGAGCACGTGGGCCAGCCCAACTACCAGGCGTTCTTCGACACCGTGGCGCGGCTGCTGAAGGATGACGGGGTGGCGGTGATCCACGCGATCGGGCGGCGGGACGAGCCGGGCGTCACCAACCCCTGGATCGCCAAATACATCTTCCCCGGCGGCTACATCCCCGCCCTGTCCGAGGTGCTGCCCGCCGTCGAGCGCGCGGGCCTGTGGGTGACGGACTTGGAGATCCTGCGCCTGCACTACGCCGAGACCCTGCGGCTCTGGCGCGAGCGCTTCGTCGCCCAGTGGGACGAGATCGCGCGGGAATACGACCTGCGCTTCTGCCGCATGTTCGAGTTCTACTTCGCCGTCTCCGAGATCGCCTTCCGCTACGGCGGCCACATGGTGTTCCAGGTGCAGCTGGCCAAGCGCGTCGACGCCGTGCCCATGACCCGCGACTACATCGACGACAAGGGCGCCGCCCGCCCGGCGAAGGTCTCCACCCTCAGCGCCGTGGGGGGCTGACGTCTTCTCCCACCCCATGAAATGGGGAGGGGGGACCGCGAAGCGGTGGGAGGGGCGCGCCTCAGCGCGACCTCAGCCGCACGCCCCCTCCACCACTTCGTGGTCCCCCTCCCCCGTCTTCGACAGGGGAGGAGAAAGCCTACCGATACGGATCGAAGCGCGGGCGCGCGGGCCGGTGCGGCGCAGGCCCGAACAGCGCCTCGACCTCCGGCCGGATGTCGTCGAGCCCCTCCGCGCGAATCACGTCGCAGAGGCGCGCCACGTCCGGGTCGCACACGGCGCCGATCGCCTGCGCCATGTCGGTCCAGTCCTCCAGATCCTCGATTTCCGGTTCCAGCAGATCGTCGCACAGCCCGTCCAGCCGCGCCTCCAGCGTCTTGCGGACCTGCTCCATCGCGCAGGTCCGGGCGGTGCAGTTCAGGGGGCGGTCCTCCGCAGGAAGGTCGTCCGCCGCCGCGTCCTGACCGGCGAATGGGTGGTTCCGGCCCTCCTCCTCCTTCTCCTCCTCCTCAGGCGCGGCACGCGCCCTCACCGGCCCGGCCCCCTCCAGCCGCCGCATGGTCTCGGCCAGCTTGCCGAGCCGCTCGGCCTCGGCGTAGCGGCCCTCGGCGATGGCGCGCCCCGCGGCGGCGACCGCCTGTTCGGCCACCTCGGCGGGCGAGCGCGCCTCTGCGGCGGGCGGCCCGGACGGCGGCCGCTCCACCGTCGGCATGCGCTCGGGGGGCATCGGCCCCTGCCCCGGCGGCGGGGCCTTCCAGCTCTCCCAGCGTTCGCCTTCCGCGCGTTCACCCTCCCCCGGCTCCCCGGTCCGGGGCGGGGGCGCGGCCTCGTAGGCCTCCGGCCAGCGCTCCTGCGGCCTGATGATCTCGAAGTCCCGCGGCGCGGCCATGCCGCCGAAGGTGGGGCGGATGCCGATGGCCGCCCGCTTGCTCCATCCCTCCCGCGAGATCCGCTTCTGGATGGCGGCGAGAGAGACGTCGTAGGCCAGCGCCAGCGCCTTCTGGGTCTCGCCGGAGAGGTAGCGCTGGCGGATCAGGGCCCAGACGCTTTCGTCGCGGGCGCGATAGAGGCGGGGGCGGAGGGGGTCTGGGGGTTTTGTCATGGCGAGAGTATGCGGCCAATTCCGGCGCCGTTGACCAACCGTACAGCTGCACCCGTAAAGCCCCTTAATTACAGGGCGAAAAACCGGACATGCCGTGGACAGACCGTATTTCGTCCCCCCATTCGGGTATTCCTGCACGCGCTTCACAGCGCCCCGCCCACCCCAGCACTCGTCATCCCCAAACGCCCGTCATCCTAGGCACAAGGCCTGGGATGACGGCTCAAAGGGATGGTTGAATTTCGGAGAACACAATTTAAAATAGCATCATGGTCTCAACCGAGGGGCTGATAGCGGTCTACATGATGGCGAGCCGTCGGCACGGCACGCTCTACATCGGCGTCACCAGCGGTCTGCATCACCGCGCGTGGCAGCACCGAACGGGCGCGCTCCCCGGCTTCACCAAACGGTACGGCTGCAAGCGCCTGGTCTGGTACGAGCCGCACGAGAGCATCATCGTCGCCATCCAGCGCGAGAAATCCCTGAAACGCTGGCCGCGCGACTGGAAGACGAACCTGATCGAGCGGGACAACCCACTGTGGGATGACCTCTACCCCGCCCTGGTGAACCCGCTGCTGCCCGAGCTCCCAGGTAGCGTCCACTGGAGTGGTGGAAATTCGCTGAGCGAGGCGGGCTGCGCAGCCCTCCAAGTCGCGCAGCAGGCCGCCTTGCGGCGGTAGGGGTTGGCCACCGAGTTTCGTCGGATCAAAGTCGTGTTGCGACACAGCAACCTCGATGAGAGCGA
>Ga0302311_10005298_pt1 | contig 13651 bp, 15 predicted proteins | sample III_Palsa_N1_3_FD_200449 | JGI IMG/M metagenome (GOLD analysis project Ga0302311, IMG submission 200449) | Peat permafrost microbial communities from Stordalen Mire near Abisko, Sweden - III_Palsa_N1_3 | ecosystem: Environmental > Terrestrial > Soil > Palsa > Peat permafrost | place: Sweden... | reverse complement strand
GGGCATGCCGCTCCAGTCCATGGTGAGGCGCCCCACCGTGCCCGCCCGCTGGAAGTCGTCGCGAAGCCGCTCCCCTGCCGCCGCCTCCGCCGCCGAGAGCCAGGGCTGGCCGCTGGCGTCCCGGCGCCGGGCGAGCCAGGCGATGGGGGATTCCCCGAGGTTGGCGACGCGCGTGGCGCGAACGCCGTCCGGCTCGACCACGACGCGCTCGCCCAGCACCACGCCGGGCCGACCGGGCGGCGGCGCAGCCCGCGCGATGGACGCCGCCGCGATCCAGCCGCCCTGCGGTCGCGGCTTCAGCCCCGGCTCGGCCACCAGCAAGAGGAACTGCGCCTCTGTGAGAGTCATCAGCGGTCGGCGACGGCGATCCGGCCCCGTGCGCAGGCGGTAGCCCTCGCCCTCGGCTTCGAGATAGGCGCCCGGCCTTGATAGCGCGGCGGCGGCGCGGCTGGCGATACGGTCGTCATGGGGAGCGAGGTCCTGCGTCATCGGCGTCAGTCCCATCCGGGCTCGCCGGTTATGCTGAGGGCGCCGATGCTCGACGCCTCGACAGGGGCGGACTGGATGCAACCCTCGAGGCTGATCAGCCCCTTCTCGAACAGGGCGTCCTCCCGGAGGTCCTCAACCCGGCGACAGGCATGGCTGGCGGTGGACCGGTCCCGCCGGAACGCCGCCGCGACCCGCGCCAGGGGCCAGGCCAGGGCGGTATGGGTGAGGTACATGGCAATCTGGCGCGCCCGCGCCGCCTTGGCCCCGTACCGGGTGGATGACGCGATCTCCTCGGCCCGCACGCCGGTGGACAGCGCCACAAGCTGGACGATGAAGGCCACGAGCCAGACGTCGCGGTCCTTGTGCCGGTCATGCAGGTCGAGCGCGAGGCTGCTCCAGCCGACTTCGAGTTCCAGGGGTTTCAGGGATGTCATGACGGGCGATCCTCGTGGCGGCAGGGAATAATTTCCCAACCAGCCCGCAGATCATAAGTCATAAATTAACTACGAGGATAACTTTCCTATTATCCCCGCATTAGTAGGATGAAAAGCCGCGATCGATCAGGCGGCGCGGATGCCGCTGCGGCCCAGATCCGAGGCGGCGCCCACCACCACGTCGTAGCCCAAGATCATGTCCACGTCGTCTCCGTCCCCCGCTAGAGGCAGGCGCAACCAGAGAATGGACAGATGCGGCGAACCACGCCATGCAAGGGAGTGGCAACCCACGACGGGCGCGCGGCTCTCGACCACCTTGTCGAGTTCGGTGCGCCAGTAGTGGGCGGCATCCGGCGCATAGACGTCCATCAGGCGCTTGCCGGTGATCTCTCCGCCGTAGACGCTGTATAGGCCCGTGCCGGCCAGACGCAGGCGATATTCCCGCGCCTTGTCGAGCTGGTTGGTGCGGACGTCGGTGAGGCTGATGGTGGGCAGGTGGCGCTTGAAGTCGCAAGGGTCGATCGCCCCCCGACCAGGCAAGCGCCCGTGCTGACGCCGCGAGCGCCAATAGCCAAGAATCTCCTCGTGAGCCCTGACGGCGGACGCGGAACCGGCGAATTGAAAGTTCATCTTCGGATTCCCCCACAACCCTCTGGAATCTCGATGCTTACTATCTCTTAACTCAGACTCCGCCGCAACTTCTTTTTAACCCTGATTCGGCGAGTCAGATCGTCGCGGCGCGCGCCCTGCCCCAAGGGCGGTCCACAGACGAAAAACGCCCGCCGATATCCCGGCGGGCGCGCTCGATCTCGTGATGCCGTCTTGACGCTCAAAGCCCCTTAGTGGGCTTTGCGGCCGCCCTGCCCCAGTCCCATCTGCTTGGCGAGATTGGACCGGGCCGCCGCGTAGTTGGGCGCGACCATGGGGTAGTCCTTGGGGAGGGCCCACTTGGCGCGGTATTCCTCGGGGCTCATGTTGTACTTGGTGCGAAGGTGGCGCTTCAGCGACTTGAACTTGCGCCCGTCCTCCAGACAGATCAGGAAATCCGGGGTGATCGACTTCTTCACCGACACCGCCGGTTCCTTGGGGGCCGTCTCGATTTCAACCACGCCGGTGGTCACGCCGGTCAGCGCGTGATGCACGCTTTGGATCAGGCCGGGCAAGTCAGACGCCGATACCGTATTGTTACCAACGTAAGCGGATACGATATCCGTCGTCATCTCGATGACTTCAGCCTTATCTTCCATGTGGTCTTGACCCGACAGCGCAGATAGCGCGTGAACATTACCGGCGATGAACGCCACTGTCGATTGCTCTATAGATATTTGTTTATCAGGACAATCAAGATTTTTCTGTTTTTGGGCGCCGATGCTTGCAGGATTAGAACAAGTCAAAGCTAATGTTCGCGTCACATTGCAACGTCGCATCCATTAGTGATTGTACGAACTGACTTTTTCGAATTTGTTTCTGAATTGCATCATTTGATCTGGAGACAACAGAACAACGATCAATTTTCAGCCACTATAGTCAGAGGCGAGCGCGAGCATCGCAGCCCTCTGCGGCGTGGAGTATTCGTCCACCGCTCCCTCGTCCCCCTCGCGAATCGCGCGGATCAGGGCGGGCGTCAGGGCCGAGGACAGGGACCAGTTCCAGTATCGCAGGACCGTCTGGGCCCGGTCCACGGCCATCATGTCGAATGCGAAAAGGGTGCGCTCCAGCGCCGGCGTCCGGTTGCCTTCGGAGTCCGCCTCTGGCCGCCGCAGCCCCCGCCAAAGCGACAGGAGCGCAGACTTGGGCAGGCCCGTCGCCTTGCAGAGGATCGCCAGGGGCTCGCCGAACGGATCGGTGAAGATCTTGGCTCCCGTCATCGGCTTGATGCCCGCCAGATAGGAGATTTCCGTGGCGAGGTCGCGGGTCATGCCCTGCTCGCCCGCCAGGATGGCTTCGTCGAGGCTGGCGTAGGGGCTCTTCTCGATGGCGGCGCGATTGCGCTGGCGCCGTTCGATGAACTGCAGCGCCTTGCGCACCAGCGGGTCCTGCCAGCCTTCGGCGGTGGCGAGGGGAAAGATGTCTCCGGCGGCGTCCTGCAGCACCTCGCGGCTGACGGCGAAGCGTTGCAGGATCAGCTTGCGGGCGTCCGGCTCGGCCCACCAGAACATCACATAGGCGTGGCTGGGTCGAAGCTCCGGCCGCCGCAGCAAACCATCCACCATCGAGGTGTAGGTGCGCGACGCCGCCACGATCCGCTCCAGCGCCGAGGCGGAGAGCCGGGCCTCCATGTTGGCCAGGAGCACGATGATGACGCCGGGCTCTCCGATCTCGGTCAGGGCGTCCGCCACCACTTCGGAGACCCCGCGCCGCCCCGCGATCATGCGCCGGTGCTCGATGCGGGCTTCGCGGATGCAGCCGATCAGGTCGGGATCGGTGGTGGAGCTGCCGTCCTGCAACAGGGGCGCCGCGATCTCGATGTCGTCGCGCAGCAGCAGGCGGATCAGGGCGTTGGGAACCTCGCCAAGGGGCGCGACCCGCTGCGCCACCCTTCGGCGGTCGTCGGGTTCGGCCTCCCGCAGCATCTCCACCAGAAGGTCACCCGTGACGGCGCGCTCGAAGGCGTTCACCCGGCTGGAGGGCAGGCACACCACGTCCGCCATGCGCCGCATCAGGGCCCGGCGCGCGCGGCCCGTGGGCGGCGGCGCGTCCAGGTCCAGCATCGAAAGGGTCAGGGGTTCGGCCACGTCGGCTTCCAGATTCCGCGCGATTAGACCTGAAGGCGGTTAACCGGGGGTGTGCGAACAGGCTCAAGACGCGGATGCGGACGCACGCGCGGTTGCGGGCTTGGCCGGGGTGGGCAGACGGCGCGGTCGCCGCTACACCCCCCGCCATGAGAAGTTGGCTCTCCACCTCGACCCGCGCCGTGCCCATCGGCCTGATGATCGTCGCCATGCTGTCGGTGCAGACCGGCGCGTCGGTGGCCAAGAGCCTGTTCCCGCTGGTAGGGGCGCAGGGGGCGACCACCTTCCGCCTCGCCCTGTCCGCCCTCATGATGGCGGTGATCTGGCGGCCCTGGAAGGCGAGGATCACCCGCGCCAACGTCGGCCCCTTGATCGGCTACGGCCTGTGCCTGGGCGGCATGAACATGCTGTTCTACTTGGCCCTTCGCACCATTCCGCTGGGCGTCGCGGTGGCCATCGAGTTCATCGGGCCCCTGACCGTGGCGCTGGTGCAATCGCGCAAGGCTGCGGACTTCATCTGGGTCGCGCTGGCCGTGATCGGCCTCGTGCTGCTGCTGCCCCTCGGCCATGTCTCCAAGGGGCTGGATTTGCTGGGCGCAGGCTGCGCCCTTCTCGCCGGCGGATTCTGGGGGCTCTACATCGTGTTCGGCCAGAAGGCCGGCGCGGCGCACGGGGGGCGCACCGTCGCCCTCGGCACCATGATCGGCGCCCTGATCGCCATCCCGTTCGGCGTCGCCCACGCGGGCGCGGCGCTCCTGTCGCCGGCCCTCCTGCCGCTGGGCCTCGCGGTGGCGGTGCTGTCCAGCGCCGTGCCCTATTCGCTGGAGATGGTGGGCCTGCAGCGCCTGCCGACCCGCACCTTCGGCATCCTGATGAGCCTGGAGCCCGCGGTGGGCGCCCTCTCCGGCTTCCTGATCCTTGGCGAGCGCCTGACCCCGCTGCAGCTCCTCGCCATCGCCGCCGTCATGGCCGCCTCCGCCGGCTCCGTCGCCACCAGCCGAGACCCCAAGGTCGAACCCGAACTGATGACGTAATTTTTCCTCCCCTGCGAAGCGGGGCAGGGGGACCATCCGAAGGATGGTGGAGGGGGCGTACGGCTGAGGTCGCGCTTGGCCACGCCCCTCCTACCCGCTACGCGTGGTCCCCCCTCCCCATTTCATGGGGCGGGAGAAGAAGCCTCGCCCAGCATCGCGTCCTCGGCGACGTACTGGGCGTCGAGGTGTGTGGGGCGCTCACGGGAGAGTTCGTCGGCGATGGTTCGCGCCAGGGCGTCGGCGGCCGAGGTCGGCTCGCGGTAGCCCAGCCTTTCGCGGATGCGCCGGGTGTCGGTCTGCAGCGGGAACGTGAGGTCCAGTCCCTTCAGCGCCCTCGACATCGGCGCCTGACCGGCCGGCCCCAGACGCACCTCGCCCGTCCATCCCAGCGCCTCGGCGAAGGCCTGCGCCCAAGCGAGGTGATCCGGCGCATCCGATGGCCCGACGTTGAAGACGCCGCCCGCGCTTGCAGGATGCAGGGCGGCCAGCGCCACCCCCTCCGCCACATCGTCCACAAAGCCGTAGCTGGTCCGCCACCTCGCCCAAGCCTCATCGATCAGGATGACGGGACGTTGCTCCGCCATTGGCCGGATCAGCCACCCGAACCGCCGGTTCCTGTCGCCCGGTCCGAACACCATGGGCGCGCGAACAATCACGGACGGCAGGCGCCGCAGGGCGGCGACTTCCAGCGGGATCTTGTCATAATCGTTCATCCATCGCTCGGGGTCGTCCGGGCCACGGGGCGAGGCCTTGCGATACGGATAGGGCCGGGTTCTGATCGGCGCGTCCTCATCAAGAGGCTCCAGCACCGGCGTCGCCGCTTCCAGTCGCTGCAGGCCGCCGTAGTTGCGATAGACGTCGCCGGAGCTGACCATCACGTAGCGGTCGATCGCTCCGGAGAGGGCTTCGAGCACGGGCCGCGTATCCGCCTCGGTGAAGGCAAGCAGGTCGATCACGATCCGAACGCCTCGGTCCGCCACGAGACGCTCGAGCGCCGCCCCATCGCGTCGGTCGCCCACAACAGCCTCGACACCGGGCGGCGCCGGGGAGCCTCCGCGGTGGAGGATCGTCACCGCCTCGCCGCGCACCTGCAGCCCGCGCACCAGCGGCGCGCCGATGAAGCCATTGCCGCCGAGGACGAGGACGGCCATTGGGGTCCTCTACCTGAACTGCGGCTCGACCCACTCAGGAAACACGTCCGGCAGGTCGCCGGATACGGTGTTGGGATACTTCGCCGGGCGCTTTTCCAGGAAGGCGGAGACGCCCTCCTTGGTGTCCGCGGAGGCGCCGCGGGACTGGATCGCGCGACTGTCGACCTTGTGCGCCTCCATCGGATGGTCCTTGCCCGCCATGCGCCAGATCATCTGGCGGCTGAGGGCGACGGAGACCGGGGCGGTGTTGTCGGCGATCTCGCGGGCCAGGGCTCTAGCGGCGGGCAGCAGGTCTTCGGGCGCATGCACCGAGCGGATCAGGCCGCGCTCTAGCGCTTCGGACGCCGGGAACACCCGCCCCGTGAAGCACCACTCCAGCGCCGTCGATATGCCCACCACCTTGGACAGGAACCACGAAGACGCCGCCTCGGGCGTGATGCCGCGCTTGGCGAACACGAAGCCGAACCGCGCGTCGGTGGAGGCCATGCGGATGTCCATCGGAAGCTGCATGGTGACGCCGACGCCGACCGCCGCGCCGTTCACCGCCGCGATCACGGGCTTCAAGCTGTTGAAGATCCGAAGGGTCACGCGCCCGCCGCCGTCGCGATAGACGTCGCCGACCTTGCCCTCCTCCCGTTCCAGCGCCTGGGGATTGGTGCGGTCGAAGGTCGAACCGCCGCCCGAAAGGTCAGCTCCGGCGCAGAAGGCCCGGCCCGCGCCCGTCACGATCACCACCCGGACCGCATCGTCGGCGTCGGTCAGGTCGAACACGGCGATCAACTCCACCATCATCTTGGCGGTGAAGGCGTTCAGCTTGTCCGGCCGGTTCAGGGTGATCGTCGCGATCCCGTCCTCGACGGCGTAGATCAGGGTCTCGAACGTGGGGGTGGTCATGGGCGCGGTTCCTCTGTTTCGCCCATTTGAGGCGTGGAACGCTGGGGAAGGCAAGCGCCGCATGGAGGTCAAAGCGACCGTGGGCGATCTTCCTGCCGCTAAACCGGCGCTTCGGGAACGCCTATCGCCTGGGCGGCTGCCACCAGCCGCCGGTCGCGCGTCCAAAGGCCCGATCCCGGTGTCAACAGGACAGAGGCGAGAAGGTGAGCATCGACGTAGCTGATGCCTCGCCCCCACAATTTTTCCTGCTCCACAAGCGCCAGCACCTCTTCGTGACTGGCGACGCGCGCCCGAGGCAGCTTGCGCAGCGTGTCCAGAATCGCGGTGCGTTGCCTGATGCCGCCCATCGCCAATTCGCCGACGACAAGTATGTGCCCCAGCACCACGCCGGCGTTGAGGCGGGCGGACATTCTTGGATCTTCCCGATTGAGATGATCGATCCAAACCGAAGTGTCGGCCAGGATCAACCCTGCCAATCCCAACGGCGTCGGGGCGGTAAGACCAGATCCGGCTCCGTACCGCCCAACAGCGCCAGACGCTTGGCCGCTTCCCGCTGGACCAGGTATTCGAGTCCCATCCGGACGAGGGTGGACTTCTCCTTGACGCCCGTCATCTCCTGCGCCGTGGCGAGAAGGTCGTCATCGATCGACAGCGTGGTCCGCATGGCTCGCGCCTCCTTGGGCATCAAATGTGATGCAGTTTGATGTCGATTTCAATGCCTCACGCTACGGCGCCCCTTCCCTGTCGCGCCGACCTGCGCTCTACTCCCTGCAAAGACGATAAGCGCCCCAGGCGCACAGGTTTCAGGGAGATGGACGATGGCGGGATCCGAGATCCAGGCTGACTATGTGATCGTGGGTGCGGGCTCGGCGGGCTGCGTCCTGGCCAACCGGCTGAGCGCGGACGGCGTGACCAAGGTCTTGCTGCTGGAGGCCGGCGGCGACGACCGGCCGACGAAGAACCCCTCCCAATTCATGTCCAACATGATGATCCACATCCCGGTGGGCTATGCGAAGACGCTGAAGGACCCCAAGGTCAACTGGCTCTACCAGACCGAGCCGGACGCGGCGGGGCGAAGCCATACCTGGCCGCGGGGCAAGGTGCTCGGCGGCTCCTCCTCCATCAACGGCCTGCTCTACATTCGCGGCCAGCATGCGGACTACGACGGCTGGCGCCAGCTCGGTTGCGAGGGCTGGGGGTGGGACGATGTCTGGCCCTATTTCCAGCGCTCGGAGCATCAGGAGCGGGGCGCCAGCGAATGGCACGCCACGGGCGGGCCGCTGAACGTCTCCGATGTCACCGAAACCCACATAGTGTCCGACGCCGTGGTGGAGGCCTGCGTCGAGGCCGGCCTGCCGGCGCGCGACGTGAACGGCGCCGATCAGGAGGGCGTCTCCTACTACCAGCTCACCGTGAAGAACGGCCAGCGCTGCTCCGCCGCCGTGGCCTATCTGCACCCGGCGATGGGGCGCAAGAACCTCACCGTGGAGACCAATGCGCTGGCCTCGCGCGTCCTCTTCGAAGGCAAGCGGGCCGTCGGCGTGGAGTTCACCCAGAACGGCCAGACCCGCGTCGCTCACGCAGCCAAAGAGGTGATCCTGTCCGGCGGCGCCATCAACTCCCCGCAACTGCTGCAGCTTTCCGGCGTCGGTCCGGGCGAGCTCCTGCAACAGCACGGCATCCCGGTGGTGAGCGACCTGCCGGGCGTCGGCGCCAACCTGCAGGACCACTATGTGATCGGCATGCTCCATCGCCTGAAGGCGGGGATCGTCTCGGTGAACGAGCTCTCCAAGGGCGCGCGCATGGTCGGCGAGACCATCAAGTACCTGTTCCAGAGAAAAGGCCTGCTCACCCTCTCGGCCGCCCACATCGCCGCCTTCTGCAAGTCGCGGCCCGATCTGGCCAGCCCCGACATCCAGTTCCACATCCTGCCCGCCACCATGGACATGCAGAAGCTGACCGAGGATCAGGAGATGGTGCTGGAGAACAAGCCGGGCCTCACCATCGCCCCCTGTCAGGTGCGCCCCGAGAGCCGGGGCACGATCCAGATCAAGTCCACCGATCACCGGCAGCACCCGGCCATCGAGCCCAACTACCTGGCCGATCCGCTGGATCAGGAAGTGGCCATCGCCTCCCTGAAGTGGGGCCGCCGGATCGCGACGCAGCCCGCCCTCGCCCCCTATATCGATCACGAGATGACGCCGGGCCCGGACTTCGAGTCCGACCCCATGCTGCTGGCCTACGCCAAGGCGGCGGGCGGCACCATCTATCACCCCGTGGGCACCTGCCAGATGGGGCACGGGTCGCAGGCGGTGGTGGACCCGGAGCTTCGGGTGCGCGGCGTGGAGGGCCTTCGCGTGGTGGACGCCTCGGTGATGCCGCGTCTGGTCTCCGGCAACACCAACGCCCCTACCATCATGATCGCGGAGAAGGCCGCCGACATGATCCTCGGAAAAGCGCCCGCAGGCGCCAGAAGCGAGACGATGGCGGCCTGACCCGTGTCAGACCAGCGCCGCCTCGATATCAGTCCTTGCGAAGTCGTCGCCGACGTAGAGCAGCGGCGCCTTCCGCATCCTGGCGAGCGCGTAGGAAAAGCAGTCGCCGAGGTTCAGCCGCGCCGCATGGCGGCCCTTGCCAAACTTGAGGCGCGCCTCGACGGCGATCTGCGCCTGTTCCGCGTCGAATGGGGCAACAGCGATGTCCAGCCGGCGGATGAGCGTCTGAAGCAGGCCGATCGCCTCGCTGGCGGCGGCCGGTTGTTGACCGATCAGAACGCTCGCCGCCTCGACGACGCCACAACTGCTGATCTCGCGCGCGTCTGCGGCTCGAATGCGTTGTTCAAGCTCTCGGGCAAGGGGTTCCGCATTCAGGATCGCGATCACGGCGGATGTGTCGAGGACTATTCTTCCCACAGCGCGTCGAAGTCCTCCTTGGTGGGTGTTCGCGTTCCTTTGAAGAAGGTCTGGGCGCGTTTGAGGAAGTCGTCGAAGGACTCCGTCTCGTCGTCATTGACCGGCGGCAGGCGTTCGAGGCGCTCGCGAAGCGCCCGCGTGACAGCCTGCGTCATGCTCTCGCCCGTGCGCCGCGCCAGCTCCCGCGCCAGCCGATCCGCCTCTTCCGTCTTGATGCTCAACGCCATGACGCACCTTTTCTAGACCCCAATTCTAGAACTGCGGCGTCCGATTTTCAAGGTTTGCCCATGCACCCCGTCCACCACGCCCGCGCCAATCCCGACAAGCCCGCCTACATCATGGCGGCGTCCGGCGAGACGGTGACCTACGGCCAGCTTGACGCGCGCTCCAACCAGGGCGCGCACCTGTTCCGATCCCTCGGCCTGCAGGCAGGAGACGGGGTCGCCTTCTTCATCGACAACGGGCCGCGCTACTATGAGCTCCTGTGGGCGGCGCAGCGGTCGGGCCTCCGGTTCACCTGCATCTCCTCCAAGCTCACGGCGGGCGAGGTCGAGTATATCGTCAGGGACTCCGATTCGAAGGTGCTGGTGGTCTCAAAAGGCCTCGCCGAGATCGCGCTGAAGGCGGCGCCGCGGCTGGACGGTGTGAAACTCTACATGGTCGACGGGACCGAGGGGCCGTTCGAGAGCCTGGAGGCGGCCCGCGCGCCCATGCCCGTGACCCCCGTCGCCGACGAGAGCGCCGGCTCGGCCATGCTCTATTCCTCCGGCACCACGGGCCGGCCCAAGGGGGTGAAGCGCGCCGCCGCCGTCGATCCGCGCATCGATGCGCCCAACGCCCTGGCCACGATCGGCGCGGCGCTCTACGGCATGGGGGAGGACTCGATCTATCTCTCTCCCGCCCCGCTCTACCACGCGGCGCCGCTGGGCTGGTCCATGGCGGTGCAGACGCTTGGCGGCACGGTGATCATGATGGAGCGCTTCGACCCCGAAAAAGCGCTCGGCTACATCGGCCAGTACAAGGTCAACATCGCCCAGTGGGTGCCGACCCACTTCGTCCGCATGCTGAAGCTGCCGCAGGAGACCCGCGCCAAATACGATGTCTCATCCCTGAAGGCGGTGTTCCACGCCGCCGCCCCCTGCCCTGTGCCGGTCAAGCAGCAGATGATCGAATGGTGGGGGCCGATCATCCACGAATACTACGCCGGCACCGAAGGGAACGGCTTCACCGCCATCAATTCGCACGAGTGGCTCGGCCACAAGGGATCGGTCGGCAAGGGGCTGACCGCGGCGGTGATGATCTGCGACGACGAGGGCGAGGTGCTGCCCGCCCGCGCCGAGGGCATGGTCTACTTCGCCGGCGGCGGCCAGTTCGAGTACCACAACGATCCCAAGAAGACCGCCGAGAGCCTGAACAAACATGGCTGGTCCACCCTTGGCGACGTCGGGTATCTGGACGAGGAAGGCTATCTCTACCTCACCGACCGCAAGAGCTTCATGATCATCTCCGGCGGCGTGAACATCTATCCGGCGGAGATCGAGAACCTGCTCGTCACCCACCCCAAGGTGGCGGACGTGGCGGTGGTGGGCGGCCCCCACGAGGAGATGGGCGAGGAGGTGATCGCCGTGATCCAGCCGATGGAGGGTTTCGAGGCCGGGCCGGAACTGGCGGAGGAGATCTCCGCCTTCGCCCGCGAAAACCTCAGCCATGTGAAGATCCCGCGCCGGATCGACTTCATGGCCGAACTGCCACGGCACGCCACCGGCAAGCTCTACAAGCGCCTGATCCGAGACGCCTACTGGGGCAAGACCGACAGCCGGATCGTTTAGGCTCGGATTGTTTGATCGGGCTGCCCGTTGTCGGATCGAGCGACGACGAGCCCCTGTGGGTCGCGCGCAACCTGGATGGAGACGCGCGTGGCCGGTTCGAGAGATTTGCCCAAGGGGATCGTGGCGGGCGTTGCGGCCGGGCTCGCCGCCGCCTTCGTCATGAACAGGTTCCAGTCGCTCTGGACCGCGCTCGCCAAGCCAAAGAGCGACGGCGAGGGTGGCGATCCCAGCACGCTGAAGGCGGCGGATCATGTCTCCAGAACCCTGTCCGGCCAGCCTGTACCGGAGCTGGCGCGCAAGCTGGCGTCCTCGGCGACCCACTACATCGTCGGCGCGGTGCTGGGCGGCGTGTACGGCGCGGCGGCGGAGTTCTTCCCAGGCGTGACGGGCGGATTGGGCGTCCGCTACGGCGGAGCCGCCTGGCTGGCGGCGGACGAGATGATCGTGCCGCTGCTCGGCCTCGCGCCGCCGCCGACTGAGACGAAGCTCGCCACCCACGCCTACGGCTTCGTCTCGCACGCGGTGTTCGGCATCGCGCTGGAGGCCTCCCGCCGGGCTATGGCGACGGTGCTCAGCCCGCGCATCCGTTCAAGAGACTGAACGACCGCCGCACGCTGCCGCCAAACGAAAATCGCCCCCGCCGGATGATCCGGCGAGGGCGACTTGAGATCGAACTTCAGGTGTCGGTGTTAGTGGTGACCGCCGCCCTCATGGCCGCCGCCGCCGTGACCACCGCCGCCGCCAGCGTGACCGCCGCCACCCCCGGCATGACCGCCGCCGCCAGCATGGCCGCCACCACCGCCATGGAAGCCGCCGCCGCCGCCGCCGCCGACGTGGCCACCACCGCCGTGACCGCCGCCACCGCCATGGAACCCGCCACCGCCGCCTCGGCCACCGCGATAGAACTCACCGCCGCGACCCCAGCTGTTCCAGCCGGACGGACCGCCCCAGCCGAAGCCCCGGCGGTTGGCGTAGCCGCACCAGTAGTAGCCGGGGCCATGCCAGCCGCCGTCGTACCAGCAGTAGTTGCGGCCGCTGAACAGGAACTGGGCCTGCTCAATCACCGCGCCGCCGCCGATCGACTCGTTGCCGAACAGCAGCTGAGCCGTGGGAGAGCCCACGCCACTGGTGATCAGGCGCGGTTCCTGGGCGGATGCGCTGGACGCCGCAGCGCCGAGGGCGAGGGACGCTATGGCCGCGCCCAGTGCGATTGTCGTGTTCTTCATGGAGACCCCAATCAGGTTGAGGCCGCCGCTGATCGCCGGCCCGTCCATCGGAAAGCCTATCCGACCGTGAAGGTTCCTAAATGTCGGGCGCGCAACATTACGCGTATGGGAAGTATTTGCAGGTGCAGACGGGCGAGCTGTCAGGCGTCCGGCGTCAGCTCAAGGACATGCGGAAGGTGAACCGCGTCTCTTCCGACGTGGAGGCGACCTCCAGCACGCCGCCGTGCGCGCTGGCGATCTCCGACGCGATGTAGAGCCCGAGGCCGAGCCCCTGCTGGCTCTGCTCCCCGGCGCCGCGGGCGAAGGGGTGGAACAGGCGCTCCAGGGCGTGCGCCGGGATCGGCTCGCCGCCGTTGGCGACCGAGAGCTCGAACACGCCGTCGCGCGTGGTCGCCTCCACCCGCACGGGCGCGTCCGGCGATCCGTGGGTCAGGGCGTTGCCGAGAAGGTTGGAGAAGAGCTGCGAGATCCGCGGGCGGTCGCAGTTCACCGGCGCGGTGACAGCGAACACCGTCTCGATCACCCGGTCGGGGCTGCCGGCCCGCAGTTCGGCGATCACGTGGAAGAGCGCGGGCTCCAGCCACACGGGCTCACGCACCAGCGTCACGCCGCCGCCGAGCCGCCCGCGGGCGAAGTCCAGCACGTTGTCGATCAGCCCCGCCATCCGCCCGACGCTGGTCTGCACCATGCCGAGGATGGAGGCGGCCCGATCGTTCAGGGGCGTCTTCATCAGGAGCTTGGCCCCCGCGTCGATGGAGGCGAGCGGATTGCGGAGGTCGTGGCCAAGCACGGCGATGAACTGCTCGCGGAGCTCTGACGTCCTGCGTTCGTCGATCAGCACGGCCTCGCTGGCGGCGATGCGCGCATGGGCGTCGAGGTGGAAGGCGATCAGCTCGGCGAACAGCTTGAACATGCCGACGATCTCCGGCGTATCGAGCTTTGCGGGGTTA
>Ga0302311_10005296_pt1 | contig 13654 bp, 10 predicted proteins | sample III_Palsa_N1_3_FD_200449 | JGI IMG/M metagenome (GOLD analysis project Ga0302311, IMG submission 200449) | Peat permafrost microbial communities from Stordalen Mire near Abisko, Sweden - III_Palsa_N1_3 | ecosystem: Environmental > Terrestrial > Soil > Palsa > Peat permafrost | place: Sweden... | reverse complement strand
GCCACGATGCGCGGCGTGTTGCCGAACACGGCCTGCAGGTGCACCTGATAATCGGTATTGAAGGAATTGGCTGCCGGCGTCAATGCCAGCACCACGATCGACATCACGGCGGCAAAGATCAGCGCGGCGAAGCCGGCCCAGATCACGCGCCGGTCTCTTCCATAGCCATACACTTCGGTCAGGATGTCGCCGAAGATGTAGGACACGGGGAAGAACAGGATGCCTGCGCCGAAGGTGACGGTCGTGCCAATGGGCAGCGTCACCTGCGCCGCCTTGGCCGCACCGATCAGGTTGGAACACAGCAGAACGGCGACGAAGGCCGCCATGACGAAGTCATAGTATTTGTATTGCCCGATGGGGCGGACTTGCTGGGTCATGACGGCTTGCTCCGGTTACAGGAACAGCTTGTAGGCCGGGTTCTCGCTCTCGTCCCAATAGCGGTAGCCCAGGGTGGCGAGAAATTCGCGGAAGGCTTTCATTTCCTTCTTCGGCACCTGCAGGCCGACCAGGATGCGGCCCACGTCGCCGCCCTGGTTGCGGTAGTGGAACAGGCTGATGTTCCAGTTCGGCGCCATGCTGTCGAGGAAGCGCATCAGGGCGCCGGGCCGCTCGGGGAATTCGAAGCGGTACAGCAACTCGTCCTTGGCCAGGTCGCTCTTGCCGCCGACCAGGTGGCGGATGTGCAGCTTGGCCAGTTCGTCGTGCGTCAGGTCGAGCGTCTTGAAACCGTGCTTGTCGAAGTTGCGGCTGATCTTGCCCGATTCGTCGCGGCTGCCGATCTGCACGCCGACGAAGATGTGGGCCGCGTCGGCGCCGCTGATGCGGTAATTGAATTCGGTCACGTTGCGCGGGCCGACCAGTTCGCAAAAGCGCTTGAAGCTGCCGCGCGCTTCGGGAATCGTCACGGCGAACACGGCTTCGCGCGCCTCGCCGACCTCGGCGCGCTCGGCGACGAAGCGCAGGCGGTCGAAGTTCATGTTGGCGCCGCTGGTGATGGTGACGAGCGTTTCGCCCTTGACCGGCTTCTTTGCCGCCTTGCACTGTTCGATGTAAGCCTTGGCGCCGGCCACGGCCAGCGCACCGGAAGGCTCGAGGATGCTGCGCGTTTCCGTGAACACGTCCTTGATCGCGGCAGAGACGGCGTCGGTATCGACCAAGATGAAGTCGTCGACATAGAGCCTGGTCAGACGGAAGGTTTCCTCACCCGCCAGCTTGACGGCGGTGCCGTCGCAGAACAGGCCGACGTCGCTCAAGGTGACGCGCCGTCCGGCTTTCACGCTTTTGACCATGGCGTCGGAGTCGGTGGTCTGGACGCCGATCACCTTGATGTCGGGACGCACGGCCTTGACGTAAGCGGCCACGCCGGAAATCAAGCCGCCGCCGCCGATGGGCACGAAGATCGCGTGGATGGCTCCCTGGTGCTGGCGCAGGATTTCCATGCCCACCGTGCCTTGGCCGGCGATGACGTAAGGGTCGTCGAACGGGTGGACGAAGGTGAGTTTGAGCTTCTTTTCCAGAGCGAGCGCGTGGCTGTAGGCGTCGGAATACGAATCGCCGAACAAGACCGCTTCGCCGCCATGGGACTTGACCGCTTCGACCTTGACCGAGGGCGTGGTGGTCGGCATGACGATGACCGCGCGGCAGCCCAGGCGCTTGGCCGACAGCGCCACGCCCTGCGCATGGTTGCCGGCCGAGGCGCAGATCACGCCGCGCTTCAACTGGGCCGGGGTGAGGTGCGCCATCTTGTTGTAGGCGCCCCGCAGCTTGAAACTGAACACGCTTTGCATGTCTTCGCGCTTGAGATAAATTCGGTTATCCATGCGCGCGGACAGCGCAGGGGCGAAATCGAGCGGCGATTCGATGGCGACGTCGTAGACGCGGGCGGTCAGTATTTTCTGCAGGTAGTCTGTGGTCATAAGGGTAAAGTGCTGCCGGGTTCTCTCTGTTACAAAGGGACGGCCGGTCATTATAAAGGAGCAAAAGGGGGCGCCGGTGCGGGCAGGCCAATTTAGGTCATTTGATCGCGATACCATACCTTATGCGTGAAAAAACAAGAAAATCACGCAAAATTTGCCGTTTCCCAAAAAAATGGCTGGACAAATTGCAGGGAAAGTCGCATCGAGCCGGCCGACAATTTGCCTATTTTTGCCGTGCAGATTGTAAGGCGCATGGGGCAATAGGGGCGCGTGGTGCATTGCAATAGGCTAGAATGATCCTTTAAGCACCGACCAACCAAGCACCCGATGAACGCTCCGGCACAACTTCACACCCTCTTGTCGGACGCAGCGCCCAACGCTGCGGCCACCCGTCTGCGAGAAATTCCGTACAACTATACGTCCTTCTCCGACCGTGAAATCGTGATTCGTTTGCTGGGCGAGGAATCCTGGCGCTTGCTTGACCAATTGCGTAGCGCGCGCCAGACCGGCCGTTCGGCGCGCATGCTCTATGAAGTGCTCGGCGATATCTGGGTCGTGCTGCGTAATCCTTATCTGCAGGACGACATGCTGGACAACCCGAAGCGGCGCCAGGCATTGATCGATGCGCTGAATCATCGCCTGACCGAGGTGGACAAACGCAGAGCAAACGATGCGCGCGAGGAAAGCGGGGCAGAGTCCGCCACGCGCAGCGCCAGCGTCGAAGCGCTGTTGCGCGAAGCGCGCCGCGCCGTGGCCGATTTCGGCGAGGAATTCCGCCGCACCTGGGACTTGCGCAAGCGCGCCAATCGTGTGCTGGGACGCTACACGGCCAAGGACAACATCAAGTTCGACGGTCTTTCGCGCGTGTCGCACGTGACCGATGCGACCGACTGGCGCGTCGAATATCCTTTCGTGGTGCTGACGCCCGATGGCGAAGACGAAATGGCCGGCTTGGTCAAAGGCTGTATCGAACTCGGCCTGACCATCATCCCGCGCGGCGGCGGCACCGGCTACACGGGCGGCGCGATTCCCCTGACGCCGATGTCGGCCGTCATCAATACCGAAAAGCTCGAACAGCTCGGTGCGGTCGAGATGACCGTGCTGCCCGGACTGGCGCGCGAATACGCCACGATTTATTCCGGCGCCGGCGTCGTCACCAAGCGTGTTTCCGATGCGGCCGAGAAGGCCGGCTTCGTGTTTGCGGTCGATCCGACTTCGGCCGAGGCTTCGTGTATCGGCGGCAATATCGCCATGAATGCCGGCGGCAAGAAAGCTGTACTGTGGGGCACCGCGCTCGACAATCTCGCCAGCTGGCGCATGGTCGATCCGAACGGCGATTGGCTCGAAGTGACGCGGCTCGATCACAACCTCGGCAAGATTCATGACGCCGCCTTGGCGCGCTTCAAGCTCGAATGGTCGCATCCTGCCGAAAAGGGTAAAGCCGGTGAAGTGTTCAAGACCGAGACGCTGGAAATCCCCGGCAGCCTGTTCCGCAAGAAGGGCCTGGGCAAGGACGTCACCGACAAATTCCTGGCCGGCCTGCCCGGCATCCAGAAGGAAGGTTGCGACGGTTTGATCACTTCGTCGCGCTGGATGCTGCATAAGATGCCCAAGCACACGCGCACGGTCTGCCTCGAATTTTTCGGCCAGGCGCGCGATGCGATTCCATCGATCGTCGAGATCAAGAATTATCTCGATAGCGAAACGAAAAAGGGCGGCGCCATCCTGGCCGGCCTGGAGCACCTGGACGAGCGCTACCTGCGCGCGGTCGGCTATACCACCAAGTCCAAGCGCGGCGTGCTGCCCAAGATGGCCCTGTTCGGCGATATCGTCGGCGACGACGAGACGGCTGTGGCGCAGGCGGCGTCGGAAGTCGTGCGTATGGCCAACAAGCACGTGGGCGAAGGCTTCATTGCCGTCTCGCCCGAGACGCGCAAGAAATTCTGGCTCGACCGGGCCCGCACGGCGGCGATTTCCAAGCACACCAATGCCTTCAAGATCAATGAAGACGTGGTGATTCCGCTGGACCGCATGGGCGAATATACCGACGGCATCGAGCGCATCAATATCGAATTGTCGATCCAGAACAAGCTCAAATTGCTCGATGAGCTGGCTGTCTTCTTCGCGCGCGGCAACCTGCCGCTGGGCAAGAGCGAAGACGCCGATGGCGACGATATCCCGGCCGCCGAATTGCTGGAAGACCGTGTCAACCAGGCCGAGCAGCTCGTGGCGGAAACGCGCGCGCGCTGGGCTTATCTGCTGGCGCATCTCGATACGCGCATAGCCGATGCGCGGGACGATCTGACCAAGCTGGGCCTGGCCAGGCTTGACGCTGCGTTCGACGAACGCTTGAAGCTGCAGCCTGACGCCACGCTGTTTCACGTCGCGCAAGACCGCACGATACGCGTGTCGTGGAAAGCTGAAATCCGCGCCCAATTGCGCCAGGTTTTCGGCGGTTCGGCCTTCAAGCCCATTCTTGACGAAACGCTGGCGATCCACAAGCGCGTCTTGCGCAGCCGCGTGTTCGTGGCCCTGCACATGCATGCCGGCGACGGCAACGTGCATACCAACATTCCGGTCAATTCCGACGACTACCAGATGCTGCAGGTGGCGCATACCGCCGTGGCGCGCATCATGGTGCTGGCGCGTTCGCTCGACGGCGTGATCTCTGGCGAGCACGGCATCGGGATCACCAAGCTCGAATTCCTGACCGAAGAAGAGATCGGCTCGTTTCGCGCCTACAAGGAACGCATCGATCCCGAAGGGCGTTTCAACAAGGGCAAGCTGTTGAATCTGCCCGGCATGCATGCCGATTTGCGCAATGCCTATACGCCATCGTTCGGCTTGATGGGACACGAATCGCTGATCATGCAGCGAAGCGACATCGGCGCGATCACCAACAGCGTCAAGGATTGTCTGCGTTGCGGCAAGTGCAAGCCGGTGTGCGCCACCCACGTGCCGCGCGCCAATCTGCTGTATTCGCCGCGCAACAAGATCCTGGCGACTTCGCTCTTGGTCGAGGCCTTCCTTTATGAAGAGCAGACGCGGCGCGGCATCTCGGTCCGCCATTGGGAAGAGTTCGAGGGCGTGGCCGACCACTGCACGGTGTGCCACAAGTGCCTGACGCCTTGCCCGGTCGATATCGACTTCGGCGACGTGTCGATGAACATGCGCAACCTGTTGCGCAAGATGGGCAAGAAGTCGTTCAATCCTGGCACCGCGGCGTCCATGTTCTTCCTGAATGCCAAAGATCCGGCGACCGTCAACGCTGCGCGCAAGGTGATTTTCGGCGTCGGCGTCAAGGCGCAGCGCTTTGCGCACGATCTGTTCAAGGTGGCAGCGAAGAAGCAGACCAAGGCGCCGCCGGCGACGGTGAACAAGCCGCCGCTCAAGGAGCAGGTGATCCACTTCATCAACAAGAAGATGCCGGGCAACCTGCCGAAGAAGACGGCGCGCGGCCTGCTTGAGATCGAAGACGACAAGATCATTCCCATCATCCGCGACCCGAAAAAGACCACGGCCGATACCGAAGCGGTGTTCTATTTCCCCGGCTGCGGCTCGGAACGGCTGTTCTCGCAAGTCGGTCTTGCTACGCAGGCGATGCTGTGGGAAGCGGGCGTGCAGACGGTGCTGCCGCCCGGGTATCTCTGCTGCGGCTATCCGCAGCGCGGTTCGGGTGATTTCGACAAGGCCGAACAGATCATCACCGACAACCGCGTGCTGTTCCACCGCATGGCCAATACGCTCAACTACCTCGACATCAAGACCGTGGTGGTATCGTGCGGCACCTGTTACGACCAGTTGCAGGGTTACGAGTTCGAGAAGATATTCCCCGGCTGCCGCATCGTCGATATTCACGAATTCCTGATGGAAAAGAACCTCAAGCTCGAAGGCGTCTCGGGCGTGCGCTACATGTATCACGATCCCTGCCACAGCCCGATGAAGCTGCAAGACCCATTAAAGACGGTCAATAGCCTGATCACGACGGTCGACAAGCAAAAGATCGAGAAAAGCGACCGCTGCTGCGGTGAAGCCGGCACGCTGGCCGTGGCGCGGCCCGATATTTCGACCCAGGTCCGCTTCCGCAAGGAAGAAGAGCTGGAAAGGGGCGCCGCCAAGCTGCGCAGCGACGGCTTCGACGGCGAGGTCAAGATACTCACGTCGTGCCCGGCCTGCCTGCAAGGCTTGAGCCGCTTCTCCGACGACGTCGGCACCGATGCCGATTACATCGTCGTCGAGATGGCCAAGCACATGCTGGGCGAGAACTGGATGGCCGATTATGTGGCGCGCGCCAATAGCGGCGGTATTGAAAGGGTACTACTCTGATGGGTTGCGAGCTTTGCGAACAAATCTATCGCTGCGAGGCCTACCGCATCGTGCTGGTGGATGATGCCGGCTTTCCCGGTTTTTGCCGCGTGATCTGGAATGCCCACCTAGCCGAGGCGACCGATCTCGATTGGCCCGAGCGCAACGTGCTGATGAACGCCGTATGGCAGGTCGAACAAGCCGTGCGCGACGTGATGGCGCCGGACAAGATCAACCTGGCCAGTCTCGGCAACGTCGTGCCGCATCTGCACTGGCACGTGATCCCGCGTTACCGCAGCGACAGCCACTTTCCCAACCCGGTCTGGGCCGCGCCCAACCGTCCGCCCGATGCCGGGCAACTCCAGGCACGGCGCGCCAAGCTGCCGGCGCTGATCGAGGCGATCAAGCGCCTGGCCGGGGAGGGTTGAGCCATGAGTACCGGACCTATCCCTACCGAAATCAAGCTGCGCAAGCAGTCGCGCCTGCTCGAAGTCGGCTTCGACGACGGCAGGCAGTTTTCGTTTTCGTTCGAATTCCTGCGCGTTTATTCGCCTTCGGCCGAGGTCAAGGGCCACGGCCCCGGGCAGGAAACGTTGCAGACAGGTAAGCGAGAAGTGCAGATCACGGCATTGGAGCCGGTCGGCCATTACGCGATCCAGCCATATTTTTCCGATGGGCACAATAGCGGCATCTATTCCTGGGATTACCTGTACCGCCTGGGATTGGAACATGACAAGCTATGGCAGGAATACGGCGCCAAGCTCGAAGCCGCCGGTTTTACGCGCGAATCGGGGCGCGACGCCCCCATGCAGGCCGCCAAGAGCGGTTGTAGTTGATAAATTTTCGCTATTGGCCGCTGATCGCTATAATGTGCCCAACTTAAGGCATATATCGTAGCAAAGCCATGACCAATACCACCCATTTCGGTTACCAGACCGTCGCGGAAGACGAAAAGGCGCACAAGGTCGCCGAAGTCTTCCATTCCGTCGCCGCCAAGTACGACGTCATGAACGACGTGATGTCGGCGGGGCTGCATCGGCTGTGGAAGACCTTTACCATCGCCCAGGCGGGCGTTAAGCCCGGATTCAAGGTGCTCGATATCGCCGGCGGCACGGGCGACCTGTCCAAGGCGTTTGCGCGCCAGGCCGGCCCTACCGGCGAAGTCTGGCTGACCGACATCAATGAATCGATGCTGCGCGTGGGGCGCGACCGCCTGCTGAACATGGGTTTGCAAACCCCGGTCATGCTGTGCGACGCGGAAAAGCTGCCGTTTCCGAACAATTATTTCGATCGTGTCTCAGTCGCCTTCGGCTTGCGCAACATGACGCACAAGGACGCGGCCTTGGCCGAGATGGCGCGCGTGCTCAAACCGGGCGGCAAGCTGCTGGTGCTGGAATTTTCCAAGGTCTGGGAACCGCTTGCCAAGCCTTATGACGTGTATTCGTTCAAGATATTGCCCTGGATGGGACAGCGCATCGCAGGCGACGCCGATAGTTATCGCTACCTGGCCGAGTCGATCCGCATGCATCCGGACCAGGAAACGCTGAAGACCATGATGGAGACGGCGGGGCTGTCCCAGGTCAACTATTTCAATCTCACCGCAGGGGTGGCTGCCCTGCATACCGGCGTCAAGTTCTGACTGACAGGGAATGGCATGAAAAGACTGTTTCTTGCATTGTTGCTGACGATGACGACCTTGTTCCTGGTCAACGGCATTGCCGTTGCCAAGCCCAAGGCCAAGCCGCACGCGGCCGAGGTGCAGCCGGCCCAGCAGGAAGAACAACCGGCCGAGGAGGCGCCGCCTCCGCCGGACACCTCGTGGAAGGGCGTGGTCGGCGGCTGGGTAGTGGCTGTCGGCGCCGACGGACTCGCGGCCAAGATGGGCATGCAGCCGGCCACCTTCGGTGTGATCGCCGGCCTGCTGCTGTTGGCGATCGTGATCGGCCTGATCCTCATGCTGATGTCGGCTTCGCGGCGCAAGCGGAACAAGCGGCGCGCGGTCTATGCCGGCGACTATTCGAACAGCGCGTCTTCAGACCGACCGGCGCGCGCCGAGCCGAAGAGGACTACCGGCAGGAGCAGCCACGAAGAGTCCAAGAAGAGCGCCGCCAGCGCTTCGGCAAAGGCCAAGTCGCGCGTGGACGTGCCTGATGATTTCGACCTGACCAAATTCCTGCGCGGCGCCAACGCTTTGTTCCTGCGCCTGCAAACTGCCTGGGACAATGCCGATCTCGGCGCGATCCGCGAGTTTGCCAACGACGAAATCCACGACGAGCTGAGGCTGCAATTGCGCGAACGCGGCGAAGCGCTGAACAAGACCACGGTGGTCGCCTTCGACAGCAAGCTGATGAAGCTCGATGCAGGCGGCAAGAATTTCACTGCCGCGGTCAAGTTCAGCGGCACCATACGCGAAGAGAATCATCCACCCAAGCCCTTCATGGAACTCTGGAGCATGACCAAGCCCAAGGCTGGTTCCGCCGGCTGGACCGTGACTGCCATCCAGCAGTTTGTTTAGTTTGTGATGGCGCCGTCTTCGACGACGGCGCCGCGTTGATGATGACTCTCCCTCATTTTTTCAGTATCGTACCCGCCGCAGTGAACCACTTGCTGGCCCAGGAAGACTGGGCGCGCGCCAAGCTGGCGCCGCATGCCGGCAAGACTGCGCGTTTCGATGCCGGTTTCAAGCAGCTCGACCTGACGGTCGAAGCAAGCGGCTTCGTGGCCTTGGCGCCAGGCGAGGCGGTGCCTGCCGTGACGATCAAGGTCAAGGCAGCCGATCTGCCGTTGATCGTGCAAGACATGAAGAAGGCGTTTTCCTACGTCAGGATAGAAGGCGACGCCGATTTCGCCAACAGCATTTCCCAGGTCAGCCAGGGCTTGCGCTGGGATGCCGAGGACGACTTGGCCAAATTGTTCGGCGACGTGGCTGCGGTGCGCATGGCAGGCAGCGCGCGCGCCGGTTTTACCGCCGCCAGGGACGGCCATCGGCGGTTGGCGGAAAACGTGGCCGAAGAACAGCCCGTGCTGGTGCGCCCACCCGTTGTGAGCGACTTCGCCGCCGACGTGGCACGCCTGCGCGACGATGTCGAACGCATGCAAAAGCGCATCGAAAAGTTGGAAGAAATGCGGCTTGAAGGATCGCGTTCATGATCCTGCGCTTCCTGCGGCTGTTCAAAATTTTCCGCGTGGCGGCGCGCTATGGCCTGGACGATATCGCCATGTCCGGCCTGGCTTTCCCGCGCATCATCTGGCTGATCGACCGGCTCACCTTCTGGCGCGATATTTCCGCGCCGCGCGGCCAGCGCCTGCGCATGGCCTTGGAAGATCTGGGGCCGATCTTCGTCAAGTTCGGCCAAGTGCTCTCGACGCGGCGCGACTTGATGCCGCCCGACATCGCCGACGAATTGGCGCGCCTGCAAGATCGCGTGCCGCCGTTCGACACCGACGTCGCCATCGCGCAGATCGTCAAATCGCTGGGCGCCCATCCTGACCAATTGTTCGCCAGTTTCGAGCGCGAGCCGGTAGCTTCGGCTTCGATCGCCCAGGTGCATTTCGCGACCTTGAAAAATGGCCGGGAAGTCGCGGTCAAGGTGCTGCGCCCGGGCATGAAAAAGTCGATCGAGGAAGACCTTGCCCTGATGCGCATCGCCGCCGACTGGGTCGAGCGCCTGTGGGCCGACGGCAAACGCCTGAAGCCGCGCGAGGTGGTCGCCGAGTTCGACAAATACCTGCACGACGAGCTCGACCTGATGCGCGAAGCGGCCAACGGCAGCCAGTTGCGGCGCAATTTCGCCGATTCCGATCTGCTGCTCGTGCCCGAGATGTTCTGGGACTACTGCTCCTCCTCGGTGATCGTGATGGAGCGCATGCAGGGCATCCCGATTTCGCAGACAGAGAGGCTCGTGGCCGCAGGTGTGGACATGAAAAAGCTTTCGCGCGACGGCGTGGTGATCTTTTTCACGCAAGTGTTCCGCGACGGTTTTTTCCATGCCGATATGCACCCGGGGAACATCCTTGTTTCGACCGATCCTGCCACGCTGGGGCGCTACATTGCGCTCGACTTCGGCATCGTCGGCACGTTGACCGATTACGACAAGGATTACCTGTCGCAAAATTTCCTTGCCTTCTTCCGCCGCGACTACAAGCGCGTGGCCGAAGCCCACATCGAGTCGGGCTGGGCGCCGAAGGATACGCGGGTCGACGAGCTGGAGTCCGCCGTGCGCGCCTGCTGCGAACCGATCTTCGACCGGCCCTTGAAAGATATCTCGTTCGGCCAGGTGCTGTTGCGGCTGTTCCAGACCTCGCGCCGCTTCAACGTCGAAGTGCAGCCGCAACTGGTGTTGCTGCAAAAGACGCTGTTGAACATCGAGGGGCTGGGACGCCAGCTCGACCCCGACCTCGATCTGTGGAAAACCGCCAAGCCCTACCTGGAGCGCTGGATGAGCGAGCAGATCGGCTGGCGCGGCTTCATCGAAAACCTGAAGACCGAGGCGCCGCATTACAACAAATTCCTGCCGCAGTTGCCGCGCCTGATGCATCAGGCCTTGACGCGTACCAGCGACAAGCTGGTCGACGAACAGGCCGAATTGATGAAGCGGCTGCTCGACGAACAAAAACATACCAATTTCCTGATCAGTGTCGCGCTCTACCTCGGTGTGGGTTTGCTGGCCGGCGTAGTGCTGGTGCGGTTGATCAATTACCTGCACGGGGGCTGAGCGTGCCGGAATTCGAAACGCGCGATCCCACCGCCCCTGCCTTTTGGAACGAGCGCTTCGACAAGGCATTCATGCCTTGGGACCGGGCCGGCGTGCCGGACGACTTGCGCCGCTTCGTTGCTGAACAGCCTGCTCCAGCCTCGGTATTGATTCCCGGCTGCGGTGCGGGCTATGAAGTGGCGTTCTTTGCTGACGCAGGCTGGGATGTGACGGCCATTGATTTTTCCCCGGCTGCCGTTGCCGCCGCCAGGCAGAACCTGAGCGTTCGGGCCGATCGCGTAGTTGAAGCCGATTTCTTCACGTTCGAACCCCCGCGTCGGCCGCAAGTGATCTATGAACGCGCCTTTCTGTGTGCGCTGCCTCCAGCCATGAGCGAGGCGATCGTCGCACGCTGGATGGCGTTGTTGCCGCCGGGTGGTCTGCTTGCCGGCTTTTTCTTTTTCGGCGAGGCCGGGAAGGGGCCGCCGTTTCCGATTGCGCCTCTGAGGCTGGAAGCTTTGCTGAGTCCTGGATTCTTACGCATTGAGGACCGCGCAGCAGTCGATTCCATCCCCGTTTTCGCTGGACGAGAGCGCTGGCAGGTTTGGCGCAGGCTCGATTGACGCCTCAGATGCTCGCCGTGACAACCGGCTGAACTCCCCTCGCCCGCAGGCGGGAGAGGGGTGGGGGGCGAGGGGCGTTATGATCTGGCCCCGCTTGATTAGAACTCATTCCATAAATGCCTTCGCAGCAAAATCATAGCGCAAGCAAGATGAACGAATCCGGTGAAATGGTGATGATTGTGATCCCAACGGGTCAAGACGCGGCGGTATTTGTTGAGCCATGCGAAGGTGCGTTCGATCTTCCAACGCCGGCTGTAGCATCGCAGCTTCCGGCCATCCTGGGTGGCCGGCCGCTTGCGGCCGCGCCGGTGCGGCGAAATCATGTCAATACCGTCTTGTGCCAGCCTTTGATCGAGCGGATCACTGTCGTAGGCACGATCCCCGATAAGTCGTCGGGGTCGTCCCAGCGTGAGGGTTTCATCGAGCGTAGCTTCGACAAGGGTGACTTCATGTGGGCTAGCAGAAGCCGTGTGCACGGCGACAGGAAGACCATTAGCGTCTGCAATAACCATGAGCTTCGTACCTTTGCCCCGCTTGGTCTTTCCCACTTTGGAGCCCCCTTTTTCGCCACTACGAAGGTGCCGTCTATAAAGCATTCCGCCAGATCGATGCCGCCGCGCTCTTCCAGATCCTGCGCCAGCGCTTCCAGGATCTTTCGCATCACGCCATCGCCTACCCAGACTGAAAAGCGTCTGAAGCAGGTAGTCGAAGACGGATATCGATCCGGTAGATCGTTCCAGGCTGCCCCAGTTCGCAGCACCCATAAGATGCCGTTCATCACGGATCGGTTGTCGTGGACGGGTGGCCGGCCTTTGCCGTCGGCTCGCCGCTCCGGTTCCGGGATCAAAGGCTCCAGGATCGCCCATTGTTCGTCGGTAAGTTCGTCTTTTCTAGCCATGTGCAAAAGTTAACACATGGCGGAAAAAGTTAACAGACCCTATTTATGGAATGAGTTCTAGTAAAATAAAGCAAGATAGCTCGGCTGGGTTCGCTCTCGTTATCGCTGTCAAATCGCAATCCCCCTCACCCCCAGCCCCTCTCCCGCCTGCGGGCGAGGGGAGTTTAGCCGGCTATGCGAGTTCGAACCTGACGCTTTGATAACATCTCTGAGCGGCCCGCTTTTATTGTAAAAACGACCCGATTTTCAGCCTTCCGGCAAGTCGCTTTTGCTATAATTTCCCGCTTTGCAAACCCCGGTCTGGAACAGATGGCGCTCCTCGAAATCCGCAACGTCAGCCGCCGTTTTGGCGACTTTACCGCTGTCGACAACGTCAGCCTCTCGGTCGAGGCCGGGGAGTTTTTCACCTTGCTCGGGCCCTCGGGCTGCGGCAAGACCACGTTGTTGCGTATGATCGCCGGTTTCGATCTGCCGGACTCGGGCCAGATCCTGCTCGACGGCGTCGACCTGGTCGGCACCTCGCCCGAGAAGCGCCCGGTGCATACCGTGTTCCAGAGTTATGCGCTGTTTCCCCACATGACCGTGGCCGGCAACATCGCCTTTCCGCTCAAGATGGCTGGTACGCCTGCCGAAGAAATCAAGGCCAAGGTGGTTGAGGCACTCAATGACGTGCGCCTCGGCGAATTTGGCACACGCTATCCGCACGAGCTCTCGGGCGGCCAGCGCCAGCGTGTGGCGATCGCGCGCGCACTCGTCACGCATCCCAAGGTGCTGCTGCTTGATGAGCCGCTGTCGGCATTGGACGCCAAGCTGCGCGCGCAGATGCAGATCGAGTTGATCAACATGCAGAAGGAAGTCGGTATCACCTTCATCTACGTGACGCATGACCAGGGCGAGGCGCTCGCGCTGTCGCACCGCATCGCCGTCATGAGCCGCGGCAAGGTGGAGCAGCTGGATGTTCCGCATCGCATCTACAGCTTTCCGAAGAACCGTTTCGTAGCCGACTTCATCGGCACCTGCAATCTGTACGACGGTAAGATTGCCGGCGTCGAAGGCAATGTAATGCGCTTCGACGTACAGGGCCTGGGCGGCGTGACCATGGCGCATCCCGAAGGCGTACAGGAAGGGAGTGCCGGCACGCTGGCGCTGCGCCCGGAAAAGATACGCATCGCGGCCGATGGTACAGATTGTGCCGATATCGGCGAAGGCAACCGTTAC
>Ga0302311_10005294_pt1 | contig 13656 bp, 12 predicted proteins | sample III_Palsa_N1_3_FD_200449 | JGI IMG/M metagenome (GOLD analysis project Ga0302311, IMG submission 200449) | Peat permafrost microbial communities from Stordalen Mire near Abisko, Sweden - III_Palsa_N1_3 | ecosystem: Environmental > Terrestrial > Soil > Palsa > Peat permafrost | place: Sweden... | reverse complement strand
ACGGCGCTTCACCGCGCGCTCATGTTCGCCGCTGGCCAGTCAGCCAGCGGCGAAACAGAAACCGCTGCGCTCGTCGATGAAGCGCGCTCCCAGCTTGAGCAGGCCGGGGTTGCCACCGAGTACTTCGAAATCGTCGATGCCGACACGCTCGCACCGCTTGAGCGGCTCGGCGAGCGCCCTGCGCTGGCCCTGGTGGCCGCGCGTGTTGGCGACACCCGCTTGATTGATAACCAGCCCCTGACCACGGAGGACTAATGCACCGCACGATGCTCAAGTCGAAGATCCACCGCGCAACCGTGACCGATTGCGACCTGCATTACGTCGGCTCGGTCACCGTCGATGCTGACCTGCTGGACGCTGCCGACATCAGGGAGTTCGAGCAGGTCGCGATCGTCGATGTCGACAACGGGGCCCGTTTTGAGACGTACACGATCGCCGGTGAGCGCGGCTCCGGCGAGATGAAGGTCAACGGCGCCGCCGCCCGGCTCGTGCACCGCGGCGACACGATCATCGTCATCTCCTACGCCGCCTATGACCCGGACGACCTCGAGCACTACCTGCCGCGTGTCGTCCACGTCGACGCCGAGAACCAAATCATCGCCACTGACAACGCCGTAGCGACCCTCCTGGAGGTCTGAAATGTCGTCAGCTCCCGCCCACATGAACGTTCCCACCGACGCCGGCCGGCTGCCTGTCGGGATCAACACGCTGATCGAGAAGAAGCGACTCGGCGACCCACTGGTGATGGTCACCGCCTACGACTTCCCTTCGGCACGCGCGGCCGAGGCCGCCGGCGTTGATCTGGTGCTGGTCGGTGACTCGGGCGCGATGACCGTGCTTGGCTACCCCTCGACCGTTGCCGTCACGACCGACGAGCTGCTGATGCTCGCCCGTGCCGTACGCCGCGGGCTGCGTGCTCCGTTTTTGATCGGTGACCTGCCGTTTGGGTCCTACGAGGAGTCCGACCAGCAGGCGATCGCGACCGCGATGCGGTTCGTCAAGGAGGCCGGCTGTGACGCGGTCAAGCTCGAGCGCGGCAATGAGACTTCAGTTGCGCGGGCCCGGGCGATCGTTCAGGCCGGAATCCCGGTGATGGGGCACGTCGGGCTGACGCCGCAGACATCGACGCAGCTCGGCGGCTACAAGGCGCAGGGCCGTGACGCCGACGCTGCAGTGCGGATTGCGCGTGAGGCAATGGCGCTGCAGGAGGCGGGCTGTTTCTCGATCGTGTTCGAAGCGATCCCGGCAGCGGTATCGGAGGCTCTGATGACGAAGATCGAGATCCCTGTGATCGGGATCGGTGCCGGGCCGGCGACCGACGGCCAGGTGCTCGTGTTCCATGACCTTTTGGGTATTCGTGAGGGTCGCGGCGCCAAGTTCGTGCAGCGCTACGCGGACCTGCAGGACGAGATGAACGCCGGCGTGTCCGCATATGCCGCCGATGTGCGCGAGCGCCGCTACCCGGGTCCCGAGCACACCTATGCGATCGATGAGATGTCGCTCGCGCAGTTCCGCTCGGAGCTGGCCGCCCTCTGAGCACACAACCAAATACGATGGCCCGATGCCGCGCCTAGCACGGGTCTTCGCTTCCAAGGATCGGGTCTACTTCGAGCTGTTTGAAGAAGCAGGCCGCAACGTCCTGAAGGCCGCCACGTTGCTTGAGGAGCTACTGAACGGCTGGCCCGACAGTCGCGCACTGGCCGAGGAGATCCTCGATTGCGAGCAGGACGGCGACCGGATCACGCACGACATCATCGACCGGCTGAACCATGCGTTCGTCACGCCGATCGACCGCGAGGACATTCTCGCGCTCGCTTCCGCGCTGGACGACATCGTCGACTTCACCGAGGAGGTCGCCGACTACATCGGGCTGTACAAGATCGAGGCACCGATGGATCAAGCAATCAAGCTCTCCCACGTGCTGAAGCAGGCCTCGAAGCAGGTCTGTGAGGCGATCCCGCGGCTGCGCGGCTTCCGTGACCTCAGCCACTACACGGTCGAGGTCAACCGGCTTGAGAACGAGGGGGACCGGATCACCCGCGAGGCGGTCGCTTCGCTGTTTGACGGCGGCATCGACCCGATGGTCGTGATCCGCTGGAAGGACCTGTTTGAGCGGCTCGAGTCAGCTGTAGACGCGACAGAGCATGTCGCCTACATCCTCGAGAGCATCGTGATCAAGAACGGCTAGCCGCCGGGGCTACGCGCTGGGGCTCAGCACAACGAGCGGAATCGGCCGCTCGGTCTTCTTCTGGTAGGCGTCGTAGCGGTTCTTGTTCTTGTCGTTGGCCAGCTTCCACAGCCGGTCGAAGTCCCCCTCGCCGCGGTTGACGATCCGTGCGGTTGCCGGGAAGGTGTTGGTGCCGTCTTTGACGGTGACTTGCGGGGTTTTACGCACATTGTGCAACCACGCCGGCGACTCTGGGGCGCCACCCTTCGACGCCACCAGCACGTAGTCGCTGCCATCCTTGGCATAGGTCAGCGAGGTCGTGCGCTCGGCGCCGCTCTTGGCTCCGGTTGAGGTCATCAGCAGACACGGCACGCCGAGCCAACCCTGGCCGACGCGGCCGCCGGAGGATTTGTACAGCTGATCGTGAAGCTTGAGAAGGTTGCCGAGAACACTCATGCGCGGCAGCCTACTGGTAGCTGATGTGACGTAGCGCCTTGGCCGGCGCGCCGGCGGCGACCGTGAACGGCTCGACGTCCTCGGTAACCACCGAGTTGGCACCGATCACGCAGCGCTCGCCGATGCTGACGCCACTGGTGATCACGACGTTGGCGCCGCACCAGACGTTGTCGCCGATCCGCGTCGGGCCCTTGCTGATGAACCCCTGGTAGGGCACGGGCGTGTTCGGGTCGTCGAAGCGGTGGTTAGCGTCGGTGATCAGGGTGCCGTTGCCGAACATGCAGTGCTCGCCAATCGTGACCTCGTTTGACGCGGCCACCATTACACCGATGTTGAGGAAGCTGCCGGCACCGATGCTCAGGCGAGCTGGTCCGGCGCAGGTCAGCCAGACATGCGGCTCGAACAGGACGTGCTCGCCGATCTGCAGGCGATCGTCGTACAGCGCCTCAAGGATGTTCCCGTGCAGCGGCCAGCGCGCAAACGCTTTACGCCGCGCGAGCTCGTAGTGGATCCGCGCGCGGTTCCACGGCAGCGAGTTCTGCTCGTACCAACGCCACTTCTGCGCCCACAGCTTCAGGTCGGCCGGTTCCATCGCCCCACCCTATCGCCGGGCACGCGATCGAACCGGCGTGCTTGGTGTAGATCAACACGCCGGCGCCGGCGGTGACGATCTCCTCGATCGCCCGGTCCAGCAGCTCACGGCAGTCGCACAGCAGCGAGCCAAACGTGTCGCCGAGCAGGCAGTGGGTGTGGTGACGGACGATCGGTCCAGCCCACGTTTGCGGATCGCCGTGGATCAGGGTCAGCGTGACCGAGCCGTCGGCGCCCTCCCCCTCTCCGGTGGCGGTAAATAGGCCGGCGCCCGTCGGCAGCTGGCAGCCGGCCGCGGCGAGCTCTGGCGCCCGGTCAAGCGGCGCGGGTGCCGGACTGGTTTGTGCGAATTCGGCTAGCGCGGCGTAGTCGCCGCGCCAGAACACCAGTGGCTGCACCGCCGTTTGGCGCGTTGTCTGCGCATTCAGGACGTCGCCGATCACGATCTCGTGATCGCCGCCGTCGAGGATCCGGTCGACCGTGCACTCAAGTGAGGCGAGTGAGCCGTGCAACACCGGGCTGCCGGTCTTACCGTGGCGGTGGAGCACACCGGACCAGCTGGCCTCACCCCCGCGGCGTGCGAAGTTGCCCGACAGTTCAAGCTGATGCTCGGCAAGTACGTTGATCGCGAATGAGCCTTTGCTGCGAAGCGCATGCAGCGTCGCGCTGTCACGAACCAGGCAGACGAGTACCTGCGGCGGCGCAAGCGAAAGTGAAGCGACGGCGTTGGCGGTGGTGCCAACCGGCTCACCGCTCTCACCACGTGAAGTGATCACGGTGACGCCTGTGGGGAAATGGCCGATCGCCCGGCGCAGCTCAAGTGGGTCGGTCACAACTGGCCGTGGTTCGGTGGCGCGACGCCGTTCAGCAGGTAGTTGCCGACGTGGTGGTACTTCCAGTCCACCGGGTCGTGGCTGGCGTGGGTGCGGGCGTTGCGCCAGTGACGGCTGAGGTCATAGCGCTCGTCGGCGGCACTCGCTCCCGTCAGCGAGAACAGATCACTGGCGACTGCGACGGCGGTCTCGCTGGCGAACGCCTTCAGCTGGGCGACTGCGATCGACCCCTGCGCCGCGGCTTCTGCATCGGCCGGTTCAAGTCCGATCTGGTCAAGCTTCGACGCCGCCCGCGCAAGCAATGCCTCGGCCGCGGCGACCCTCGTCGCCAGCTCGCCGTAACGGTGGATCGTGTGTGGGTCCTCGGCAGCTGACTGCGCCCAACCGTTGCGGACGGCCTCGAAGAACGGTCGCGCCTTTTCGGTCAAGAACCAGCTCGCGTCCTGCAGGGCGCCACCTGCGATCCCGACCTGAATCGCCGCGTGGTAGAGCTGTGCCCGCGCGCCAAGCTGCTGCGGAACCTCAAAGCGCACACCCCACGGCAGCACCAGCTCCGGGTCGACCGCAACCCCACCAAACTCAGCTCCGCCCGAGACCGTGGCCCGCTGGCCCATCGGGTTCCAGTCGTAATCGAGCGTGACCCCGGGCTGATCACGGCGGACAAACGCGAGCACCGCTTCGCCGCGTCGATCAAGCGCGCTGACCCCGAGCCACTTGGAAGTCAGCGACCCCGTTGTGTAGTACTTGCGCCCGTCAAGCCGCAGGCCGCCATCGCCGTTGCCAGATAGCTTCGTCTTCAGGTCTTGGGCATGAGTACCGCCACGTTCGGCCAGCGCCGCGCTGATCCGCGCGCCACGCAGCACGTCGCCGAATATCAGCTCGCGTTGCCTTTGCGTGCCGGCCAGCGCCAGCGCGTCGACCATCAGGAAATGCCCCTGCGGGCCCTGGGCAACGGCCGGATCGGCGCCGGCGATCGTCCGTACTACATCGGCGACGACGGAGATCGGCAGCCCCGGACCTCCATCGGCTTCCGGCACGGTCAGACCCGGCAAGCCACTCAGGTCAAACGCCTGGAGCTCGGCGACCGGCAGTGCGCCGGTGCGGTCACGCTCAATCGCGCCCGGCGCAATCAGTTCGGCGAAATCAAGCGCCGCTCGGTGGGCGTCCTGCGCCGTACGGATCACGATCGGCGCGGTGGCTTGTTTTAGCGCGGTGACGCTCATGCGGCGACCGGCTGCGGCAGGGTAGGCTGCTGGGGCGCTGCAAGCAGGCCGCGGCGCGCGAGCTCCGGCAACACCCCTTCACCGACGACATAAGCCTCTTCAAGGTGCGGGTAGCCGGACAGGATGAACTCGTCGATCCCAAGCTCGTGGTATTCCGCGATCCGATCGGCGACCTGTTGATGGCTGCCGACCAGCGCCGTGCCGGCACCGCCACGGACAAGGCCGACCCCCGCCCACAGGTTCGGGTAGACCTCAAGCGAGTCGGTACGGCCACCGTGCAACGCGACCATCCGCGCTTGCCCCTCAGACTGCGAGGCGCGCTGGATCGCCTGGGCTTTCTCGATCTGCTGAGGATCAAGACCGTCAAGCAGACGCTGGGCCTGCGCCCACGCCTCCTCCTCACTTGCACGGGCGATCACATGTAGCCGAATCCCGAAGCGAAGCTCACGGTCGTATTGATCGGCCCGCGCGCGAACCGCAGCGATCTTCTCAGCGACCGCCTCCGGCGGCTCGCCCCAGGTCAGGTAGACGTCGGCGTACTGCGCCGCGACCTCGAGCGCTTCGGCTGAAGATCCACCCAGGTAGACATCGGGCCAGACCTCCGCCGGAATGATCTGGGCACCCTGAACGTCGACGTGTTCGCCGGTGAAATCGACTGGCTCGCCGCTCCAAAGTTCACGGAACAGATGCAGATATTCGCCGGCGCGCGCATAGCGTTCACGCTTGCTCAGGTGGTCGCCGAACCGTCGCTGCTCGACGTCATCGCCACCGGTGACGACATTCAGCAATAGGCGACCGCCGGTCACCCGCTGATATGTCGCGGCCTGTTGCGCGAGCAGGGTCGGTGAGACGAACCCGGGTCGGAACGCGACGAGGTACTTGAACGTCTCGGTGACCTGTGAAAGCGCCGCCGTCATCACCCATGCGTCCTCGCACCATGAGCTCGTCGGGGTCAGCGCGCCGACGAAGCCGAGACTCTCTGCGGCGCGAGCGATCTGGCCGATATAGCCGAGTGTCGGGACGCGGCCATCGCTGTCGCTGACGACGTGGCTTCCTTCGCCGCCGACGGCGTTGCCGAGGCTCAGGTCGGTTCGGGAGTCGCCGTTGGTGGGCAGGAACCAATGTGGGGTGATCGACATCTCGTGAGGTCTCCTAGAAGTAGCCGTTGGCCGGGAATGACGACCCGTTGACGAGGTGGTCGCCGACCGCCGACGCCTTCAGAAAGGTCGGGTTGTGGGTCGAGATCGTGCGGACGTTGCGCCAATGGCGGTCGAGGTTGTGGGCGGCTTGCGTTGCCGAGGCGCCACCAGCGTCGAATAGCTTCGCCGCCGTGGCATAGGAGAACCCGTCGACAGCGACCTTCGCTTGCGCCGTCGCCAGCTGTGCCGCGGCGGCAAGCTCGGCTGTCGGTGCGCCGTCGTTGACCGAATCAAACGCCTCCTGAATCCGCTCAGCGGCGGCAAGCACGATCGCCTCGGCGGCAAATGCGCTGGCTGCGATCTCACCGACGACCTGAAGCACTTGGCGGTCCTCGGACGGCAGTTGCGGCGCCGAGGCGTGACTGAAGCTGCGCCGGCGCCGCCTGACCAAAGCAACAGCGTCGTTACCCACGGCCCGCAGGATGCCGGCCGTGACGGCCTGTAGATAGAGCTGAAGGAACGGCGGTAGGTAGCTCGGTGGCTGATCCTCGTCCGGATTGCCGAGGTCGTAGTACTCCGCGTCGCTGATCGGCACATCATCGAGTCGTGTCGTGCCGGTGCCGGTCAGTCGCTGACCGAAGCCGTCCCAATCGTCCTCAACGGTCACCCCCTCACGGTCAAGCGGAATGATCGCTGCGGCGATGTGACCCTCCGGTGCTGCTGCCCAGATCTGGGTGTAGTCGGAGTACAGCGTGCCGGTGGAGTAGTACTTGGCGCCGTTCAGCCGCCACCCCCCAAGCGGGTCTGGCGTAAACGCGGTGTCGAAATTCAGGCCGGCCGGCCGTGCGCTCTGCTCGCTGAAACCGCAGCCGAGGATCGCGCCGTCGCTGATCAGCGCCAGGATCCGGGTGGTGAACTCCGCCTCAGGATCGGTCAGGTACTGCTCAATCGCCCAGTAGTGCGTCCGCAGGATGTGAGCGACGTTGGAGTCAGCCTCCGCTAGCGCTATCAGCGTTTCAAAGAACTCGCGAACCGTGGCGCCACCGCCGCCCTGCTCAAGCGGGATCCGCAGCCGGCTGAGGCCGCTGTCCCGAATCCAGCCGATCTGTTGATGTGGGGCGATCCGCGCACTCTCACGCTCGGATGCGCCCTCGGCGATCCGCGCCAACAGTTCTTGAAGCTCTGAAGAGCCAGGACGGACTGCAGAAGTTTGTGTGCTTGTCGCCATCGCCTTTCCCCACTAGTTCAATTGGGTTTCTCCATTTTGCAATGCAGCGGCCCTTATATGCCCCCGCTCCCCCATCGGGGACCAACTGTCGCGTTAGCTGGTGATAGGTCAGCTCGATCAAACGGGTATCCGTTTCTTGCTTTTCCGACTAATCCGATAGGCTTTAGAGGTAATGCGTAGCGAACAGCTGATATATGTGGCAGCGATCGCCCGTCTCGGCTCTTACCGTCGCGCAGCGGACGAGCTTCACATTTCGCAACCGGCGCTGACCGCGACCGTCCGCAACCTTGAGCGGGAGCTCGGCGTTCGCTTGCTGGAACGCGGTCGCTCCGGTGCCCAGGTGTCCGATCAGGGGCGCGAGCTACTGCCGCACATCGGAACGGCGATCGAGGCGATCGATCGCCTGCGACGTGCCGCCGATCAGCAGCACCGCACCACGCGCGTGATCCGGGTGGGGACGGTTAACGCCGCGACGGCACCGCTGCTGACACAAGTGATCGCACGGTTCAACGGGCTACATCGCGAGACCGAAGTCCAGATCGTCGGCGCCCAGGAAGCTGTAATCCAGACGGCGCTGCGGGATGGAAACTTCGACGTTGGCCTGATCACCCAGATGGAAGGCGACGATGCCGTCCCTGACCTCGAGACAACGCTCCTGTTGCGCGGGCACGCGGTCGTGGTGATGCCACCAGATCACCCGCTGACAAGACAACAGGCAATCTCGCCTGGGCTGCTGGCGAAGGAGCCGCTGATCATGATGCGCGCGGGCTACCTGATGCACCGCTACCTGCATCGGCTGCTGGACGGAGTAACACCAGACGTAACGTATTCGACTGACGGTGCCGAAATGGGCAAGCTGATGGTCGCTGAAAGACTGGGCATCTGCGTGCTGCCGAGTTTCAGCGTTACCGGCGACCCGCTGATCCGCGAGGGAATCTTGACCTGGCGGCCACTAACCGACGATGCCGAGGTCCAGCTCGCCCTGCAACGGCGACGCTCCGCGATTCACCCTGAAACGGCGCAGGATCTCTATCGCCTGTTCACCGAAGCTGCCTCCGAGCAGGACACTGCCAAGGACCTCCAGGCCGCCTGATCAGGCCGGTTTGGTCAGGCTGCTGAGCGCGCTGCCCGAGCGGGGCGATGCTGGAGCCGTGGCACGGCGCTAACGAGCTTCTGGGTGTAGGGATCGCTCGGGCGCAGCAGCACATCCTCTGCATCGCCGGATTCGACGATCCTGCCCTGGTTCATCACCAGCACGCGATCGGAGATGTGGTGAACGACGCCGAGGTCGTGCGAGATGAACAGGTAGGACACTTTCAGCTGGTCACGCAGGTCCGCCAACAGATCCAAGACCTGTGCCTGGATCGAGACGTCGAGCGCTGACACCGGCTCATCGCAGACGATCACCGATGGGCTCGGCGCGATCGCCCGTGCGATCGCAACCCGCTGGCGCTGACCGCCTGAGAGCTCTAGCGGGCGGCGGGCGTGAAATGCACGCGCCAGCCCAACCAGGTCAAGTAGCTCGGCGACCCGTCGGCGCTGCTCCTGCTCACCGTCGACGAAGGTGGCAACGGAATCCTGGACGATCCGCTGGATCGACCAACGCGGATCGAACGAGCTGAGCGGGTCCTGGTAGATGATCGAGATCCGGTGACGCTGATCACGGCGCTCGCGCTCCGCGAGCGTGCTCCACGGCTTGCCGAGCAGCCTAATCTCGCCGGCGTCGGGCGCCTCAAGCGCCATCACCAGCCGTGCAGTCGTCGATTTGCCTGACCCCGACTCACCGACGATGCCGAGCGTCTCGCCGACTCCGAGCGAGAACGAGACGTCCTCTACGGCAGTGCGCAGAATCCGGTCGGGGCCGCGGTAGCCCTTGGCGACACCGCTGACCTCAATCAGCGGGCCATCATGACGCGAGGTGATCGGTGTGACCTTGCCAAGGCGCGGTGCGTCGGCGTGCGAGAGGCGTGCACCACGCGAGTGCCCGGACGGCACCGCATCAAGCAGCCGCTGCGTGTACTCGTGTTGTGGGTTTGAGAGCACGTCGGCCGCGCTGCCGCGCTCAACCACCTCACCGTCACGCATCACCAGAACCTCGTCGGCGATCTGTGAGACGACGGCCAGATCGTGGCTGATGATGATCAGTGCTTTGCCGCGATCGCGCGTGCGGGCCAACAGCTCAAGTACCTGTGCCTGGACCGTCGCGTCAAGCGCGGTGGTCGGCTCATCGGCGATCAGCAGCTTCGGATCGAGCGCCAGCGCAGAGGCGATCAACGCCCGCTGGCGCTGCCCGCCGGACAGCTCGTGGGGCAGCTGCCGGGCCTTGATCGCTGGATCGGGGACGTCGACCTCGGTCAGCAACTCGATCACTCGCGCCTCAAGTGCCGAGCGGCCGCGCACCTCACGATGCAGCTTCAGACCCTCACCGACCTCCCGGCCGACCTTTCGCAACTGGTCAAGTGAGACCAACGCGTCCTGGGAGACAAAGCCAATCTCCTTACCACGGATCCGCTGCCAAGTACGGTCGTTGTAGCGGGCCACGTCCTTGCCTTCGAACTGAAACACCGCCGTCGCCACCTTCGCGTTAGCGCCGGTGAGCCCGATCAGCGTGCGCGCGGTAACACTCTTGCCGGATCCCGACTCACCAACGATCGCCAGGCAGCGGCCGGCGTACAGGTCGAGCGAAACATTCCGAACGACCGGATGATCCAGCGGATCGCGGCCGAACGCAACGTTCAGCGACTCGACTTTGAGCAGCGGCTGTTGCTGCTGATTGACGGCTTCACCAAAGTTGCGTGCATGCATATTGCTCGTTACCACCGTTCCGGGTTTGCACATCTACAGCAGGGTTGTCCGGACCGTGCCCTCGAGGCGGGCCTGGATGTGGCGTCCGATCACCGTCACCGATACCGCCAACAGCACAATCGCGAGGCCTGGCATTACTTCAAGCCACCACGCCGCCGTTGTGTAGTCGCGACCGGCGGCCAGCTGGGCACCCCACTCCGGTGACGGTGGCGCGACCCCGAGACCGAGGAACGAGATGCCGGATGCCCAGATCACCGCGTTGCCGACACCGAGCGTGAACAGCGCGATCAGCGGGCGCAGGGCATTGGGCAGGATGTGCTGCCAGACGATCTTCGTCTTGCGATGACCGATCGCGCGGGCGGCCTCGACGTACCCGGCATCGCGCACCGCTACCAGCTGCCCACGGATCATCCGCGCATAGCCGGCTGAGGTGCCGATCCCGACCGCGAACATCGTCGTGGTGACGCTGGCGCCGTACACCGTCACCACCATCAGAGCCAGGAACAGCACGGGGAAGGCGAACAACACGTCAATCAGCCGACTGACGATCGCATCGCCCACCTTGCCACCGAGTCCGGCTAGCAGCCCGAGCGCCAGTGCAAGGGCGAGCGCGATACCAGTCGCGCCGAAGCCAATCGACAACGACTCTCCGGTACCCGCCACGATCCTCGAGAAGACATCGCGGCCGAGCTGGTCGGTACCGAGCAGGTGTGCGGCCGATGGTGCGGAGAACCTGGCAGCGAGGTTGATGTTGTACGGATTCGTGGTCTCAAGCAGTTGCGGAAAGATCGCCGCGATCAGGAACAGCGCCACAACCAGCGACGCGATCCAAATACCGAACGGAACACTCCGCGCGAATGCCGCCGCTCTCCTGCTCAGCGCAGGGCGCTCCTCGACGAACTCGCCGAAGCTGGGATTCAGGGCACTCATCGGGACTTCAGTCTCGGGTCGACGACGACGTAAGCGGCATCAACGGCGATGTTGGCCAGAACATAGATCGCGGCCGAGACGACGACGATCCCGCTGACGACGGGGACGTCGCCCTCGTTGACGGCATTGACCAGTATCGAGCCGATTCCAGGCCGCGCGAACACGCTCTCGACCAGCACCGCGCCGGAGAACAGATATCCGACCGCCCATCCGGAGAGCGTCAGCGCCGGCAAGATCGCGTGGCGCAGCGCGTGGCGGGTTCGGACGCCGAGGTCTCCCATCCCGCGTGAACGTGCGGAAGTGATGAACGGCTGACGGAGCACGGAGACAAACTCGTCCTCGATTACCTGCCCCATGAAACCGGCCACCGGCAGCGCCAGCGTGATCGCCGGCAGCACCAGCCCGCTGATCCCACTGGCTCCTTCGACTTGGAACCAGCCAAGGTCCAGCGCGAAGACGACCAGCAAGATCGTCCCTACCCAGTAGGTCGGAAGCGAGGCGGCGACCAACTGAAAGCCGGTGGCGAACCGGGAGAACACGTTGTCTCTCCCGGCCGCCAGGACGGTCAGCGTCACCGCGATGATCCAGGCGAGCGCCAGCGCGACGAACAGCAGCACCAGGGTCGGGCCGATCTGCTGGCTGATAACGCTTGTTACCGCGTCATGCTGGAAGTACGACACGCCCAGGTTTCCATGCGCCAGCCCGCCGATATAGGAGATGTATTGGTGGAAGACCGACTCGGTCAGGCCAAACTTCCTATTGACCGCGTCAAGCGTGCCCTTTGACGGCGTCAGTGCCGATCCCGACTGCTGCTGGATGATCGACTTGGCGCGATTCGTCTCGGTCAGCGCTTGCAAAAGGAAGACGATGGTCGCCGTCGCCCAGACGACGGCGATACCACCGATCAACCGCTTCGCGAGCCACCCGGCTTGCTGAAGCGCGCGTCTCACTTGCTGAAGTAAGCGTCCGAGAACACGGGCTCACCGACGTCATCCCGCAACCACACATCGTGGAGTTTGGGGGTGACCGCCAGGTTCACTTCAAGCGGCGAGATGCCGAGCGCCAGGGCGTTCTTGACCACCAGGTTCTGGATCTCATACGAGTACTTCTGGCGCAACGTCGCGCTGCTCGTCGAGTCCAAGTCGGTTATCAGGCTCGCCAGCTGCGGGGTCTGGTAGCCGGTGACGTTGTTGACGTTCGGCTGACCCTGGATCGTCGGCGCCCAGACCACATGCATCGCATCGGGCGTGCGGCCAACCCAGTACCAAGGCAGGACGTTGAACTTGTCCTTGATGCCCGGCCAGCCCGCGCCGCTTGAGAAGAACGTGGCCGGCGGAACGGACTGCAGGACCAGGTTGAAGCCGACCCTCTTCTCCTCCTGCTGAATGATCTGGAAGAAGCTGAGGTCATCCTGAGTGACGTTCATGTCGAGCCCGTAAGGCAGCACGATCGTCAGTTCCTTGCCGTCCTTGGTGCGATAGCCCTGCGCGTTGCGGCCGGTCCAGCCCGCCTCGTTCAGCAGCTTGTTCGCTTCAGCCGGGTTGTACGCATAGTTGTTTGCTAGCGCCGCGTCGTAGGTGGGCGTCGAGGCGCCGAGCGCACCGTTGCCGTTGTACTCACGCGAACCGAGGTACGCCGCCGCGACTGCCTGCGGGCGGTTCATCCCGTAGGCGAACGCTTGGCGAACCTGCAAGCTCGTGAACGGGCCCCACTGAGTGGCCAGCTGCAGCCGGTACGGGTTGCCACCGGTGTTGTACTGCAGTACCTGGTAGCTCTGGTGAGCAGAGGCCCAGTCAACTGCCGGCACGTTGTACACGACGTCGTTCTCGCCACTCTCAAGCGATGCGTAACGAGTGGTGTCGTCGGCGATAAACTTCCAGACGATCCCGTTGACGTATGCCGGTCCCTTGTGCACCGCGTCGGCCGGCCACGAGTTGTAGTTCGGGTTGCGCTTCAGGATCACATCGACACCGTGGTTCCACTTGACGACAGTGAAAGGTCCGGTACCGACTGGGTCCTGGCACTCCGCCGTCGCGCCGCGGGACATCGCCTTCGGCGACTGGATCCCCATCGCGTACTGCGAGAGCACGCTCAGCAGGTAGTAGTACGGCTGATTCAAGTTGACCTGCACGGTCAGCGGCCCGGTCGCGACAGCATTCTTGTAAACGTCGCCGATCTCCGATTCCGCATACCCGTTGTAGGTCGCCGGGTTCGAGGTGAACCACGAGTTGAAGTTGTCAACCACCGCCTGCGCGGTGAGCGGCGTTCCGTCGGTGAACTTCAC
>Ga0302311_10005292_pt1 | contig 13658 bp, 9 predicted proteins | sample III_Palsa_N1_3_FD_200449 | JGI IMG/M metagenome (GOLD analysis project Ga0302311, IMG submission 200449) | Peat permafrost microbial communities from Stordalen Mire near Abisko, Sweden - III_Palsa_N1_3 | ecosystem: Environmental > Terrestrial > Soil > Palsa > Peat permafrost | place: Sweden... | reverse complement strand
ATGAAGTGGTGCGGGCAGTGGTAGTCTACGGACTGCAGGAGCGCGATGAGCAGCCCAAAAATGGCCAATTTTCGTATGACGCCAGAATCAGAGCTCATCACGGAAGCATGGCGCTGCATCTCGACTGGGGTCTGCGCGTGCTGGGCCAGGAACCACGGGAAGTGCGGAGCGGCAGCGGAACATCGGGCCGGCATGGCGCTGATGACGTGGCGCCCCTGGTGCTGGTCGCCCTGAAAATCATTCCGGTTTGGTTTTTCGCGCGAAAAAGTGGCGGAAAAATTCGCCACCACCAGAATTCTCGCCTCACGAAGTTGGTCGAAGAAGAAGTTGGCGTCATCACGACGGTGCACCATCACCTTGAAATGATCTTGGACTTGCAGAGCCGGCACCAGCCTCTTGCCGGCGACTCGCTGCCTGAGGAAGGCCTCCACCACCCTCGCCACCCTCGGCTGCAGAGCAAAGTGAGGAATGGAATTGTTGGGCAGAACGAGGGCCTGGGATGAGCGCACCTGCACGATCACAAGAGACGGCGGTAGCCTCGAGGTAGCCAGCGCATCAAGGCGTCTCAGGCTGTCATGCAATGTGGACAGGGTGGGGGACGGCAGCCAGGCCAGAGGCAGACCATGGTCACCAAGCAGCAGGAAAAGAGAAGACGGCGGCAGGTGCCGGCTGACCTGGGCCCGGAGCCAGGCGGGCAGGTCGTCACGAAGCTCGTAGACCACAACGTCCTGCGTGGTGTGACGCAACACCAGGTCCGCCTTGGACAGGGACCACACCTGCTCGGGCGTCGCGGTCCCAATTAGCCCGCGGGTGACAGCCACCTGAAAACGGTGATGCGCGCGGAGCGGAACACACCACCGCGCGGAGGACACCAGACGGTCTATGGACGACTCAGAGCCACCCGGCACACAGCACTTGATTGTAAAAGATGGCGATGCCCCCGAAATCCATGATCCGAAGGCCGGAGATGATGAGTTCTTAATCCCCGAGCCGGATGTTCGCCGCCTCACGGAGCCGATGTCACTCGCCGCTATCTCCGCGTGTGACGAGGTTCTCAGGAGATGAAGAAGACCGTGCCCAAAACAAGGTGGAACAGTCGACGGCGGTGGTGGGTGCGATATCTGATATCGGATGCCACCTGCAGTTTGCTGAGAAACTTTTCGCGGCGGAAAATCAGAGAGAGTGGCCTCCAGGTCAGCCAACGCCGAGGCACCACTTGAGAAATGATCGGTGGCGCAAATGAGCGCCACTTCGCCCTCGACTTCTTTGAACACCTCAAATCGCGGCGTGGCTCTGGCGGCATTGGGTGGGACGGGGGCGAGCGCAGACAATTGCAGCCAGCGACCCAAGACTCCGGCAGTGAATAAGTCAGCCTCCGAAGCGTGTGGCAACCGCCACCGAGGCTCTGTTTCTTCTCCGAGGGCAACACCATGCACAGATGGCTGGAATCCGTCGGGCTCGATTTCACCTTGAATGACAGCGTGATGAGGGACAATACACTGCGCCATGTCTCCGATCACCTTCCCCTCCTCTCAGACCCAAGGACCATGAGGGCAGCGAGACGCACGTTATGTACCTCGAAGTGGTGAGTATCTCGAATCAGACCTCATCGTCTCCCTAAGTGTTTCTTGATCATCTTGTTTGTGCGCCCTCTTCAGTTCGTTTGATTCGATCACGATACAGATTTCACGCGTCTCAATTTCAGACCAAGAGCATCCCTCCGTAGACAATCGCGGTGAGGGTGGACGCGTTGACGGTCGCAACGCTTAACGCAACTTGGTCGCCGGCAGCGAGTGCGACAGCCAGCCCAGTTACGTTTCCACTGAAGACGGTGCCCGCGGGATTAGACGCGATGGGGATGTTGAAGGTGGCGGTGGCCAAATTGCTGAACGCTCCCGATCCCTGGACAGCCCTCTGAATAACGACATCCACTGTGTTCGTACCAACGACAGCCACAGACGCGATGAGTGATATGTAGACTGCTGAGAGGGTGGCGGGTCTCGGGGCAACGAAGGCGTCGAACGGCGTCACAAGGGCTGCAACGACGATCGGTGCGGCAGCGCTTCCAAAGCCGAGGTAGAATCCTGCACTCCCGCCAGATGTTGCCAGCGGTATTGCGCCGCCAGAGGCATATTGCAGCATGATTGTTGGTGTTCCGCCCGTGGCACCTGTGGCCCCAGTGGCCCCAGTCAGACCTGTCAGCCCTGTCAGCCCTGTGGCGCCGCTGACCCCCGTGGTGCCTGTGGGGCCTGTGAGACCTGTCAAGCCTGTGATTCCTGTGGCCCCCGTGAACCCGGTGGACCCAGTGGACCCAGTGGAGCCTGTTACGCCCGTCAGGCCGGAGGCGCCTGTCGAGCCCGTCAGGCCGGTTCCCCCCGTGGCTCCAGTCTCCCCCGTCGATCCCGTGAGCCCGGTCACTCCGCTGGCGCCTGTCATGCCGCTGAGTCCTGTGGAGCCGGTGACGCCCGTGGCGCCCGTCAGGCCGGTGCCTCCCGTCTGCCCGCTGGCGCCGGTATTTCCTGTGGGGCCCGTTTCCCCGGTGACCCCAGTGGCTCCTGAGACCCCGGTGGCTCCCGTGGCCCCGGTGACGCTCAGGCCAGTCTCCCCCGTCGCGCCGGTATTGCCGGTCACCCCTGTTTCACCCGTGCTTCCCGTCCCCCCGGTGCTCCCGGTCATCCCTGACGCCCCCGTGGCTCCGGTGGCGCCGGTCTCACCGGTACTCCCAGTCTCCCCTGTTTCCCCGATGGCCCCGGTTTCTCCGGTCTCCCCCGTCCCACCCGTCGGCCCTGTGGCCCCAGTGGCGCCTGGATCCCCTGTTGCGCCGGTCTCCCCGGTTTCGCCGGTGGGGCCAGTTTCGCCCGTCCCGCCGGTTACGCCGGTCTGGCCGCTCGCGCCTGTCTCCCCAGTGGCGCCTGAGGTGCCTGTTGCTCCGGTGACACCGGTCTCGCCCGTCGCGCCGACCGCACCATCATCGCCGGTCATGCCAGTGGCGCCCGTGTTCCCCGTCACTCCTGTCTCACCGGTGGCCCCCGATTGCCCAGTCTGGCCGCTGGGACCCGTTAAACCAGTGGGACCAGTGACGCCGGTGGGGCCCGTCGCGCCACTGGCTCCTGTCTCTCCGGTCTGACCGCTCATGCCTGTAACCCCCGTCTCACCCGTCGGGCCTGTCTCCCCAGTGGCGCCGGTAATGCCCGTTTGTCCTGTCGCGCCGGTGTTGCCAGTCTCCCCGGTGCCTCCAGTATTCCCAGTACTCCCGGTGCTCCCGGTCTCGCCCGTGCTCCCGGTAACCCCGCTCGTTCCTGTCGCTCCCGTGATCCCCGTGGCCCCGATTTCACCCATCGCGCCTGACATGCCGGTGACCCCGGTGGTGCCTGTCTCTCCACTTATTCCTGTTGGACCAGGGCCCCCGGTCTCACCTGTCGCGCCAGTGGTGCCTGTAGCGCCAGACTGTCCTGTGGCACCAGTGAGTCCGGTCGGCCCGGTCAGGCCTGTCTGGCCTGTAGGTCCTGTCACACCGGTTAGTCCAGTGATCCCGGTGAGCCCGGTAAATCCAGTTGGCCCGGTCACCCCCGTGGCCCCAGTGAGCCCGGTCACACCGAGGCCGGTGGCTCCCGGGACCCCGGTGTTCCCTGCAGGCCCACTCGGGCCAGTCGGGCCTGTATTACCGGTTTCTCCGGTCGCGCCTGTGATCCCCGTCTGCCCCGTCTGCCCAGATGAGCCTGTCATACCGGTGGCGCCACTGCCGCCGGTGAAGCCAGTGGGACCTGTGCCTCCGGTGACACCTGTCTCGCCGGACATTCCGACACCGGTGGCCCCGGTGACCCCTGTCAGCCCTGAGGCACCTGTCTGCCCTGTTTGCCCGGTCGCCCCTGGGGTCCCAGAAGTCCCAGTGGTGCCACTTGCCCCGGTGAACCCGGTAGGGCCGGTGGTCCCTGTTGTGCCCCCTGCTCCCACTCCTGTGTTTCCGGTGGGGCCAGTCTGGCCTGTCTGGCCTGTGGGCCCCGTTGGACCCGTGACACCTGATTGGCCTGTGGCTCCCGTTGGGCCGGGGGCCCCTGTGGACCCGGTGGTTCCCCCTATCCCCGTTGAGCCAGGGAGGCCTGTGAAACCCATCTCACCTGTCGCCCCCGTCGCCCCATTGTCTCCGGTCACACCTGTGTTGCCAGTCACGCCCGTGGTCCCTGCGCCAGTCGGTCCTGTCGACCCCGCTGGCCCTGTTGCACCTGTCTGCCCGGTGGCCCCAGTCATGCTGGCCTCCCCGGCAGCACCCGTGGCACCCGTCGCCCCGGGCACGCCAGGCACCCCCGGCACCCCAGGTGTTCCGTCCTCGCCTGCCGGACCTGGTGGCCCCGGAATCAATATCACTGTCCCGTCCCGGCGCAAACCCCGCCGATGATTATCATCGAAGATATGAGTCGAATGAGACATTTGTTGGCCGTGTCAAAATGATGAAAACGACCGGTTGTGGTGAGCACAAGAAATTCTTTACAAAGTGGCGCGACATTTGCGCCCGCGCGCAACTCAGTGATCGCCGCCATTTTCCCGAGGCCCTACAACACAGTTCACAATGACGACAAGCGTAGGACAACATTGGGCGGTGGGCAGTGGGCACTGGGCAGTGGGCGCTGGCCGATGATGGGCATTGGGACAGGAGGATATTCCCTGACGACTTCATTCCAGGAGCATGCCTGCGAAGAGGACCCCTGTGAGGGTCGTGGCGTTGGCGGTGATGGTCAGGAGCGCGACTTGATCGCCTGGATTGATGGCGACAGCCAGCCCGGTGATATTTGCAGAGAACACTGTGCCTGCGGGTGCCGACGCTGGGATGGCCATCGACTTGATGAAGAGGGGTCCGACAAAGATCGGCGAGCCTACGGCGGCCTTCTCAGCCTCAATGAAGAGCGTGTTCGCCCCGGCGACCGCCGCAGTGGCGATAATGGAGACGTAGACGGCCACCAGCGTCATGCTCCTCGGCGCGACAAAGGCGCTGAGGGGGATCACATTGGTGGCGATGGTGACCGGCTGCTGCGCCGCCCCAAAGCCGTACATCCACAGGGTATTGGTCAGCGTGGGCGAGGCAATGTTGATGGCGGCTCCCGAGGCGTACGGGACGATCAGGGCCGGGCTGGCGGACGTGGCGCCCGTCACTCCCGCCGCCCCGGACACTCCGGTGCTCCCCGTGACCCCGGTCGCGCCAGTGACGCCAGTGACCCCACTGGCCCCGATCGCGCCGATTATGCCCGCCTCGCCACTTGTCCCACTAGTTCCGGTTAGGCCAGTTGCCCCGGTACCGCCGGTGAGTCCCACCGCCCCGGAGAGTCCCGTACTCCCGGAGGTCCCTGTCACCCCCGTGACGCCGGTCAAGCCGGTCTCTCCTGTAGGGCCCACCAGACCGCTGGTGCCCGTGGTTCCCGTTAGACCCGTGACGCCAGTCGCGCCCGTCTCCCCGGTCTGGCCAGTGGCACCAGTCACTCCGGTGGCACCGCTGGCTCCGATCACCACGATGCCCGTCATACCTCCGCCTCCCGTCGCCCCTGTGGTGCCCGTGGTGCCCGTGGCGCCCAGATCACCTGTCACCCCGGTGGTGCCTATGGAGCCAGTGATCCCTGTCGCACCAGTTGGTCCTGACGGCCCCGCGGCCCCGATGTCGCCAGTGCCGCCCGTGCTCCCGCTACTCCCGGCAGACCCTGGGGTGCCCGTGATCCCCGTTTCTCCCGTCACACCGGATATTCCTGGTAGTCCGGCGGGGCCACTTTCTCCTGTAGCCCCCGGGTCTCCCCCAGCGCCTTCAGGGCCCGCATCGCCTATACCGCCTGCCGCGCCGGACATCCCCGTGATCCCCGTCATCCCGATGACACCTTCGGGTCCGGGACTTCCTGTGACCCCAGTGTTCCCGGTCGCACCGGAGGCCCCCGTGAAGCCTGAGAGGCCAGTGGCCCCTGTGCCTCCCTGGTAACCGGTAACACCAGTGCCCCCGGTGCTTCCCTGGTTACCGGTAACACCAATGACCCCTGTGCCGCCTGTGGCGCCATCCTCGCCTGTGGTGCCCTCACTGCCAGCCATGCCTGATATTCCAGTCGCCCCTGTGATCCCCTTATTCCCTGCCGCTCCGCCAGGACCCGTCTGGCCCGTCACACCAGCGCTGCCCGTCTCGCCTCCTGCCCCTGTCATTCCTGTCTCTCCACCTTCACCGGTGCCACCGGTAACACCAGTCATTCCGCTTTGCCCTGTCATTCCCGTGAAACCAGTGACACCGCTGGTACCGCCGCTCCCTGTGACACCGGTTTCCCCAGGTGTCCCAGTCACTCCCGTCTCGCCTGACTGACCAGTGGGGCCACTTTCGCCGGTAGGTCCCCTTGCCCCAGTCTGACCAGTAAACCCCGACGGTCCTGTCGCCCCAGTGGCGCCACTTCCGCCTGTTGTACCGGCGGCACCAATCATGCCGCCAGTCCCGGTGAAGCCGGTGCTTCCAGTGCCGCCGGTGTTGCCTGCTGAACCGCCGAATCCAAGGCTCCCCGTCATACCCGTGACCCCGGTGCTCCCAACGATCCCGGTCTCTCCAATCGCTGCTCCTGTTCCGGTGGGGCCTGAAATCCCAGTCTGCCCCGTCTCCCCAGTCTGGCCTGTCGGGCCTGCATTCCCGGTGACACCAGAGGCTCCTGTGGCGCCCACCGAACCGGTCTGCCCAGCCTCACCGCCTGCTCCGCTGGCGCCAGTTTCTCCTGCGCCACCCGCAACCCCAGGGCTGCCAATAACGCCCGAGGCGCCGGTCGTGCCAGTGACACCGGGCCCTGTCATGCCCGCAAAGCCAGTCAATCCAGCGGCACCTGTCGGACCAATCGAACCACTTTCCCCAGTCGCACCGGTGACCCCGGTGACGCCATCAGCCCCTGTCACCCCGATCTTCCCGGCGGGCCCCGTCGTCCCTGCCTGGCCTGCGCCTGTTTCTCCGCCAACGCCGACCAGGCCGCTCAGCCCACTTCCGCCTGCTTGCCCGGAGGCACCCGTGGGTCCAGTGGGGCCTGTGAGACCTCCTGCGCCCGTGCCCCCGCTGCTTCCTGCTGCTCCAGTGCCTCCTCGCTGCCCTGTCGGCCCCGTGGGCCCAATGGTCCCCAAAATTCCTGCCGCACCCGCAGACCCCGCATTCCCGGCGGCCCCTACGCCCGTCGGGCCAGCGTTACCCGCTGAACCTGTGCCTCCGGTGGCGCCCGTGGCCCCTGCCCTCTGGGTCCCGCCCCCGGGTCCCGTGACACCTGTGGCGCCCAGAGACCCAGGGACGCCAGGGACTCCGGGCGCCCCATCGCGACCAGCGGGCCCTGGTGGCCCAGGGACCAGCACCGCCACCCCATCATCATGGTGGTGATGATGATGATGCAGAGCGTTTTTTGAGACTGACATGTATTCCCACGACAACAAGAGATGGGATGAAAAGGTGGGGATGGGGATCTTAAAATTAGGCCACTGAATTATCAGCAGAGGCCCCGCCTCGCGAGTTCCTGAAGGGCCTCGAACTTGCCGTCCCCCTGCAGGATGGCAGCCAAGGGGGCGCACGACTCCCGAGTCGGCGGGGGTCTGAGGCTCCCGATCACCCGGTTCAGGATGCCAGGCCCAGGCTCGGCGATCAGCACGATGAAGAGGGCGTCGACCACGGGCATCGTGTCCCACCTCGTGTAGACGTCCAGGATCGCCTCAGACTTGTGGATGGCGCCCCAGGTCAGGACACCCTCGGCAAGGGCCTCGGAGCTCTCAACGTCGAGCGTGGCCTCAAAGCCCTTTGACAACAGGGTCCGGGCGACCTCGGGCTTCTGCTCCCGGCAGGCGAGCACGATGGTCTGGAGCATGATGCTCCTCGGCACCCGGTCCAGGAGCTTCTTGGACTCCAGGGCCTTGATAACCTTGTGGTCCAGGGTGTTCAGCGCCAGGTTAACGAGCACCTGGTCATGACCCAATAAGGCCGCCGCGGAGCACCTGGTCGCGAGCGCGGTGAAGACCAGGGTCGAGTTCAGGTGCGCCACGCCCCGCACGACCTCCGTCTCAAACCTTGGCAGCCGCTCCCCGTACCGCAGGATCAGCAGAGCCATGAGCCGCGGCTTGCTGGCGGAGATACTCTCCTCCAGCATGAACTGCTGCAGGGCCTCGTCAAACTGGGCCTGCTTCCAGAGAGAGAGGTGGCGGTGGGTGAGTTCGGGCAGCAGTGTCACTGAGGCCGCGACCGTGGGGAGCAGGTCAGCAGGGCACGGGGGCACGGTCACGATGCCGGAGGCCTGCAACTGCAGCAGGGTGTCGACCAAGGTCAAGTACTGGCCGTTGGTCTCCTGCGCCACCACGCGGCCCCAGATGTTCTGCGCCAGATAGGACACCGCCTGACCACTGAGAAGCTCGTCCTGCCGGGCCCTGACGGCCGAGCGCAGCACGGCGTCCACTATCTGCCCCTTCAGCGGGGTGTGCGGGAGCAGCAGGTCGTCCAGAAACCTCTCGATCGGGTACTGCTCCCACCGCAGGGTCAAGATTTCCAGCAGGAGCTCCGAGTACTGGTACGCGCTGTTGAGCGTCTGCGGCAGGCGGCTGTGCAGGGCCTTGTGGAACTCCAGCAGTGTGGTGGCCCAAGGCGTAACATAGATTCCCTGCAGGAGCTCCTTCAGCATGTGGCAGGGATTGAGCAGTGCCAGCGAATCCGGGCCCTGATGTTGTTGCTGCTGCTGCTTTTGGTGGTCCTGTGCGGCTGAGGTGAAGTGATTGTCCACGATTGAGCAGATGAGGGATGACCGGGAGGCGACGGCCACCGTCCTCCAGAACCGCACGACACTGGCCGGAAAGGCGAGTTTCAGGGAGTCCATGAGCTCGTTCACCTTCACGAGGTCCGCGTTCACCATGTGCCACGCCAGGAGGTAAGGGTGCGGGGGGAGGGCCTCCGCAACTGTCCTCGTCAGCAGGCGGGCGACCTGCGGCAGGAACTCGGTGAGCGCCGCGTTTCTCTGGGGCTCGGACACGCCCCGCAGCACAAAGACAAGCTCGGAGAGGACGTCAGGGTCGGCGCACGCCTCCCTGAAGAGATCAGGGGTGAGCGCCTGCTGCAGTTGCGCCGGCAGCACTCGCCCAAGGTACTCCCCAACCTTCCCCGTCTTTCTGGCGAACCGCAGCAACTCTGCTGTGAAGGCCAACTTCTGAGCAACCTGCGACTGAGAGGCAGGAGCCAGCAGCGAGCCGATGGCGGCAGGCGACTGCGATGCCGGGGCCTCAAGCACCGCTAGCAATTCCACAGCGTTCACATTTCCCTCCATGGATGGCAGAATCTCTTTCCGACAAAGAAGGAGAGGTGAAAAAGTGAAATACAACTTCCTTGATCAACTCCTGGCGCTGGCGTGTCCTCCAACGGGATACCGAGTGAAATGTCTGCGACACTTGACCAGGTGTGGCCCCCTGCGGAGCAGTCGCGGTACTGGGTCGCGTTGATGTCAGGCACCCAATTGCGAGGTGATTTTGATGCCTGGCGCGGTCGCCTCTTGTTTCGGCTCAATCGTCACTTCCGCGCTCAAGGCCCGGCAGGCATCTACTGGAGCCGTGGGTACGGGGTGGCGCGTGAGGTCGGTTACGAGGACTACCCGCGCTCCTGGCCTCGTACAATTTTCATCACCAGGAGAGGCTGCATCACTGGGCCTGAGGCACTGGGATGGATGTCGCGGGCATTGCAGAGGTGTATCCCCACTTTCGCCCCGCTGGAGGCGCAGTTGTTCGCGATCATCGTCCTCCTCTGCGATCACTATCTTCACCCGCAAAAGCACGGGCGGGGCTCCACCCAGGAGTTTGAGAGGAGCTTCCGCATGTCTTATTTCGGGCGCTTTTGTGACCTGGTGACCCACCTGCCCATGGAGCTCCAGATGACTATCTGCCACCGGGCTTTTGGCTCCGCAGGCAACAACATCGCCAGCACACAGTTAGATCTCGCCCTCAGATCTTTCATCCATCAACACATCAAATGATTAAATTAGAGTGTCGACCCCTTTTCAGTTCGCCACAATCGGGTCTAACACACATTTCTCCAGGCCGGTGTACCATCGGATGATATCATTACGGCTGCGCCGATCAGCGTCCCGGTCACGCTGTAGATCAAACCAAGGGTTGGTTAATAGTAGTTCTGCGGTGGGCCTCTTCGCAGGATCGTGATGCATGCACTCTGTGATGAGCGCCGCGAGGTCAGGGGCGTATTTGTCTACGACCCCACTTCTCCGTCCTTTGTAGAAGGGGTTGCGCTTGGCGGGCGAGCGCTCGAATGCGCCCTGAGTCAAACCAGGATTTCTGGCCTTGAGCAGCATGGCGGCCGGGGCGGCGTCGCCGGTGAAGATGTCCCAGGGCACTGGCTGTGCGGCGAGGTGCGCCATGCGCTCATAGTCCCCGTCATCGTCGTCGGGCAACTCCAGCGGCGTCCGCCACCCTGGGTCGAATAACGTGAAGAGCAGGCACCCAAAGGAGAAGATGTCGCAGGAGGCCGAGGTGCTCCCACATCTTCCCTGGGCTATCTCGGGGGCGAGCATCCCCGGGCTGCCGATGTTGGTGTCGCACTCCTCGGCCAGCGGCCTCGAGCCGTCTATGACCGCCGTATCATAGTCGATCACCACCAGGGACTCGGGCTCCTGGAAAGAGCGCACCACCACGTTCTCAATCTTGATGTCACGATGCGTGACGCTCAGCGCAGCGAACCCTTGCAGTATTTCGAGGAGGCGGCGGCCGGCGCGGCGCACAAAATCCACGAAGCAGGGCGACTGCTCGTCTCCCTGGTGGAAGAGGTCGTGCAGGTCGTAGCCGGGGAGGTAGAGCAGTGAGAACTGAACCTCATCGCACGGCCGCTCAAGGTCGGCAGGGAGCTCGGGGTTGCTCGAATCGGTCACGCACCGCATGCGCATGACCAGCGGTGGCCCGAGGTGCGAGGGTAGCGAGGTTTGCAGCAGCAGCATCACCCGCAGTTCGTCGTGGCACATTTGCCAGTTCCTGAAGAACCTCAAACCCCGCCTTTTTTCCAGGAAGCCAAATTCAGGCTCAGCCTTCACAGCCTCCATCGAAGTGTCAGAGGCTGAGTCAGCAGTGGGTGGGCGGCGCAGGATAGCGCTTGGGTGGATGGCTAGAACCTCCTGTATTTTCTCCGGGAAGGGGCGGTCTCGCCAGAGCGCCTCCATCTGCTCGGTCACCAGCGCCCTCGCGGGGGGCAGCGCCAACCTGCTCATATCACGCTTCTTCTCCACTTTGAGGCGATCAGAAAACAGGGTTTCCACCAGAGACACTTGGAACAGAAGTAACAGAAGGAATAAGAGGAGGAGATGAGCAGAAGGGTCGGGTGCGGGAGAGCTTGAGGTGCAGGGTGCTTTGAGAGTGCGCGCCCCAGGTTTTCTGGAGGGCCTCGCCAGCGGCCTCTGACAGCGGGCCCTGCAGCAACTGTGACAGGCACGCCAGGGTGTTGGGGCACCCTCCGGCCGCGGCCGTCCGGAGTTGCAGCAGAATGGAGGCGGACCACAGCATCTGGTGCGCCACCGCAGCCGGCGCCTCCTCGACTCTGCCCTCGTCTTGGTCGTGAGGGGACGATGTCACCGCCAGCAGGGGGTCGATCTCCCCCAAGGAGAGCCTCTGCAGCATCTCCGCGCCCCGCCCCACATCAGAGGATGTCTCTGTCGACACTGGCGATACCAGAGACATCGACGACAATGTGAGGATTCCGAAATCCAGCATGTTGGTGAGCAGTGATCCGAGGGCGCGGAGGTCACGCCAAGTGGATGCCGACTGCGGCGGGGTGAACGCCATGCCTGACAAAACCACCCACGGTGTTGAAACGGAGATAGATGATGACAATGACGATATTGCGGAGGATGATAATAGGCAGGTCGCCAGGGATAGGCGACCGTGGGAGATACCGAGGACATGCAGTTCTCTGAGCGCCAAGACCACGGCCCTGAAGAGCAGCCAGACGAGGGAGACAAATCCCGGATTCTGCGTTTCGACTGAGGTCCTGATGAGCTCGGAGAAGGGCACCAGGTGGCCGCAGGTGAGGTCTTCGTAGTGCAGCAGGAGGAAGCGGGGGTCAGGCAGGACCTGCGCTGGAACTCCTGCAGCGCACTCACTCCGCCGTTGCCCAGCAGCAGCGCGTCAAATAAAATCAGGCGGTGTTGTGTCCCCACTCCGGAGTGCAGCAAGGGAAACCTGGCAATCCACCGCCTCAGAAGATCTTGGTCCAGCGATATCGTTGATATCAAGGGAATCGTTGATTGGGGCAGTGATGGAGATCGACCTGGGGCTGATGGTGAGATGGGGACGATGGGGACGATGGGGACACCGGCTGGGAATGTCTTTGGTCCCCCCGGACGTGCAAATGGCGGAAGATATTTTGCCATGATCTGCGATTCTTTGTTTGATACGGTCATCGAGTTTATTGTGATCGAATGAAGGCGCTTTCCTTTGCTGGTGGCAAGGTGGCGGAAGAACGCAGAGAGAGGGGTTTTAGGCACCCGCGATAGAGTAAGACCGCATCCTGTGAAGACTTTTTTACGAGTGTCTGTGAAAGATGGCATCCAACTCAGCCGGCGTGTCGTCCCAGGCCCTCAACCTCACGGTTTCGCTTCTGACTGCAATCGTCGTGGGCGTGGTGGCCAGTGTTCTCATCTACTACCTGTCAAATCTCATCTATAAGAAGTGGCCCACCGCAAGTCCAGTCATTGTGGTTGTCGTCTCCGTCGTCATTCTCGCCCTGGTAGGCTTCCTGGTGGCGATGGCCTCCCTGCTCACTACACATCTGGTGGCAAAGAAAAGGCAGGAGCAACTGGTGCAGCAGATGGCGGGGATGAACCCGAGCCTCACGCCGCAGAAGGCCGGGCTGTCAGGGTACTACTCCCCCACTCCACCTGCCACGCCATTTTCCGGGCCACCTATCGTCCTCAACATCTGATCACTTGACGCGGGTCAAATCATGATTCTGCACTCACCTGAATTGTGTTGACGAAAGAAGATCGACCTCAAGTGAGGGAAGTTTATTATCGCGCGTTTGTCACCACACAAAATCACGCTGCAGGAAATCATCGACGGGGGTTCCACATCCTCGATGATTGTCAGGGGCCAGCAGGAGGCGCCGCAGGCTCCCCAGCGGGCGTACCAGGTAGTCCAGCGCTGGGCTGTGCAGTGGGTCATGTCTTGGGGGAAGTTGATCACTGGGGGAGGATGTCTTTCGGCGCGATGTCACCAGTTTCGACATCAACTCTGACGAATTCGTCTTGAGAAAGGGCAGGCGGGGGGGCGAGGCGAGGCGATCAGGTCCAATGACAACAACCATCAGGAGGCGATGATGGCACGATAAGAAACACTTCAAAGGGGACGATCGCGCGCGTTTAGCCCTTACTGGATCAAGATATCACCGAGGCGCAGATTTGGGGCGGCAGGAGATCACGCTGATTATTTTTTCGCGGGCACAAAAAAAAGTCTGCATTAATTCTTCCTCCGCTCCTTGCCTCACAGAGCGTTTTTTGGACACTCAGCCGCGAATCAAGCCATGCCGCGGAGCCGTGGGAGCGCCACCTCGGGTGCAAGTGCCGCCGCGGTAACTGTTGAGGTCCCTCCCGAGTTAGTCTCTCCTCCCGACCTGCGGCGTAAGGATGATGGGGCCAATTCTCTTGAAGGGCAGT
>Ga0302311_10005289_pt1 | contig 13665 bp, 11 predicted proteins | sample III_Palsa_N1_3_FD_200449 | JGI IMG/M metagenome (GOLD analysis project Ga0302311, IMG submission 200449) | Peat permafrost microbial communities from Stordalen Mire near Abisko, Sweden - III_Palsa_N1_3 | ecosystem: Environmental > Terrestrial > Soil > Palsa > Peat permafrost | place: Sweden... | reverse complement strand
ATCCGGGTGGTGTCCAGGCGCCGTGATGGTGGAGTCGGGTATTGGAACTGCCCGAATAGGTCTGGCCTGAGTTCCGTGAAAGATCTTGAGGGCCTGAGAGACTCGGTGCCGACGCCGATCTCCGATGCGAGATCAAGCTGCGTCCGTCCTGCCGGGGCCGATGCCGTGCGGAAGAGGCGCTTCTGCTTCAATCGGCCGGTTGCCACCACCACTCTTTCCAGGAGCTTCCGTGACGTCCGTCCAGCCCCAACCTGAGTCGGCGCAGATACAAGAGCTTCTCGTCGCTGGGCAGGAGGCGGCTGAGGGTGGACGCTGGGTAGATGCCGGGCTTGCCTGGATCGAGGCTGCCAAGCTGGGCAGCCTGGACGGCGCGAACGCCGCCAGCAGATTCGCAGCGCCTCGCATCAGACCGCTCGCTGATGCGGGAGACCCTGCCGCGCAGGCTCTGATGGCGGGGATCTTGATGGACTACTTCACCGAAGACGCCCTTCCGATGGCGGTCGGCTATGCCAGGGCCGCGGCCGCCGCTGGTCACGCCGCCGGCCTTCGCACCTTCGGTTTCATGCTGGTGCGAGGCAAGGGAGTGGAGGAGGACCGTGACGAGGCTCTGGAGCTGTTTCGTGCGGCAGCCGCGAAAGGGGACGCCTACGGGGCCTTCAACGCTGCGGTCACCCAGGGGGAAGGCCACTGTCGCGCTGACCGCGACGAGTACCTCCGACTGCTGACCCAGGCCGCCGACGGGGGCATTACGCAGGCTGCCGCCGTGCTGGGGGACGAGTTGGCGGCCGACAGACGCAACGAGGAAGCCTTGAGCTGGTACGTGCGGGCAGCCGAGAACGGCCACGCTGGCGCGGCGGATGTCGCGGCCGACTGGTACCGGGATGGCGTCGGCACGGAGGCCGACCCCGTGCAGGCCATGCGCTGGCTCCTCGTGCTGACCGCGCAATTGAACGTCGACGCCGTTCACCGAGCCCACCAGGTTGGCGCGCGGATGACGGACGAGGCGATCATCGAAGCAGGACGGCTCGCGGATCAGCCCACCGAAGCCCAGATCATGGTCTCCACACTCGCGAGAGCCCGCGAGCGCGAATGACAACCCCGAGGTGCCAGGGCACCGACCTGATCCGGCCTTTCACAGAGCCCCCGAACACCTCAGCCAACGCGGACCCACGTCGTGAAGTCGTCGGCGAGTCCGGGCGGGTTGGCCGCCTCGGTCCGGCGAGCGATCCCCTCGTAGTACTCCAGTTCGTGGAGGATCACCGGCACTGGCTTGCCGATCACACTCTTGATGACGCCATCGTTGTGGAGGTCGCGAGCGAGATGGACGCAGGCCTGGTTGAAGTTGGCCTCGATCAGCGCGGCGGTCGGTCGCACGGTTGCGATCCAGTCCTCGGGGTGGGTGGGCTCGGCGTACCAAAGTCCGAGTTCACTGATCCACCGATGGCGTGCTGCGGCTCCGTCGGGGTCTCGGGTGAGGTCACCGATGACCGTGAGCTCGTTCTGCAGCCAGAAGGCGTAGTTCCAGCGCGCTTCCGGCTCGTCGGAGGCGTTCGCGATGGTGTGTCGGAACTGGGCTTCGGTGTTGTATCCGATGGTCAGGGTGGGCTGTCGCGGGTCGTCCCTCTCGTTGTCGATGAAGAACGAGATGACGTAGATGTCCTCTGCCTCGCCAGCCGGGATCGAGCTGATTGCTCGCTCGGCAAGGGCGCGGAGATGGTCCTGGAAGGTCACGGGGCTGGAGCCTTTCGAGTGCGGTTGCTGACGTCGGCGGCGTAGGCAGCCCAGTCGCCGGCGGCGGCCCGCTGCCATTTGACGGCGACGCTGATGTGGATGCCCAGGGTGCGGGCGAGGATCGCGGAGGGCAGCTCGGTGGCGAGCTGGAACAGCGCGGTCGAACGGGCCTCGGCGAGCCGGATACCGAGCTTGCGGAGCCTTTCGCCCATGGCCCAGGCGCTGATCGGGCGGCCCGGCTGGCCGCCGGGGAAGAGCCAGGGCGAGTCGGTCTGGGCGAGGACCGCGTGGCTGCGGCGGGCGGAGACCTGCCGCAGGGCCAGCTCGGCGACGGGCCCGGGCAGGGCGACCGCGACATCACCGAGGCGGATGCGGACCGTCGCGGCCGTCTCCTCGATATGACCGGTGGTCAGCCGGGAGATCGCTGCTGGCCACTGGGCATAGAGGAGCAACAGCAGGCCGGCCAGGCGGTCTTCGGTCCGGATGGTGTCGTCGTGCAGCAGGCGGCGAGCGGTGACCCAGCGGGCATCGTCGTCCATGGCCTGGGACGGGCCGTTCCACTTCACGGCGGGAAAGCTGAGGTCGCGGGCGATCTTCTGAGCAAGCGCCCAGCGCACGAAGTGCCCTGCCTCTCTTCGGAGTCGGGTCTCGTCGCGGGTCATCCAGCGTTCGAGGTCGCTCTGCCGGCAGCTGGCCAGAGTCAGATCCTGGCCCGCGAGCCAGTCCAGGAGATAGACGGCTGCCCTCAGGTGCACGCGTACGACGTTGAGCTGGGTGTGTGTGATGTCGTTGCCGCGGCTTCGGCGGCGAAGCCGGCGGATCAGGTGCCAGGTCGCGTATCGGTGCAGGATCTGCCGCCCCTCGGGGGTGGCGTGGGAGGCGACGAGGTCCTTCACATGCCGTTCGAGGCGGACCATCTGCTCGTCGCGGGGCGACAGTGCGCCGGCTGCCACGAGGACGCTGCGGATGTGCTCGACGACCTTGCTGTCGGGGAGCTCGTCCAGGGCCTCGTGGGTCAGGGCACGTCGGCCGGAGGCCAGGTCGGACAGGACGACGGCGACGATGCCCTTCGAGAGCCAGCTCATGGCCGTCGCCGCTCGCTGGGTGTCGGCCAGTGCGTCGTGGAGGGCCTTGAGCTTGGGCGGGACGGTGCCGGTGTCGTCGGTGAGGAGACCGTTGAGCCGTTGCGTCAGCGTGCAGCGGCGGCAGGGGCCGGGTGCGGTCAGCCGTTCGGCCTCGCCGCAGGTCGGGCAGGGGCGCCAGAGTTCGGTGTCCGGCTTCGTGCAGGGGCCGCAGATGGGGGCGTCGGCGGTGCCGGAGTGGATGTCCCGGAAGCGTCCGCAGACGGTGCAGTGTGCTTCTCGTTGGTCGCAACTGCCGCAGCGGGGCTGCCCGGTCAGCTTCGAGAGCATGCAGGGTGCCGTTCGGCCGCAGATCGAGCAGACCAGCGTAGGTAGTGGACGGCAGTTCGGGCAGATCGGCCCGTCGGGAGTCCGGTTGCAGACCATGCGCCGCTTGCCGCAGACGATGCAGGCCTCCAGGTTGGCCGGGTCTGTGATCAGGCAGTGCGGACACAGCGGCCGCCCCTCGGCGTCGCGGGTGGCCGGCTCGCGCCGGGCGCCGCAGCGCGAGCACTCCTCGATGCGGGACTTGGCGATGCAGTTGCGGCAGACCCGCTGCCCGTCGAGAGGCTTGTCGATCCGGACCACGCGCTGGCAGCGGGGGCAGGCCGGCCGGACGACGCCTGCGATGCCGGCGGCGTGCAGCAACTCGATGAACCGCAGAATGGCGCGAAGAGGAGCCAGGTGCCCCTCGCCGGTCAGCAGGCGGGGGTCGTCTTCCAGAGCCCAGGCAAGTCTCTGTTGGTAGGAGGGGCGGGGAGCGGACCGGCGGACCGCGTCGGCGACGACCTCGCGATCGGCGGCCGGACTGATTCTGGTGATCACTTCGTGGATTACGTCGAGCGGATCACGGGGGTCGACGTCCGGACACATCGAACAGCGCGGCTGCCCGGTCCGGTCCCGCATGGAGATCCTCCGGGTGTTTCCGCAGGCGGCACACTCGGCGCCCTCTTGGCCGCAGACAGAGCAGTACCAGTCCTGGCCTCGGCGCTGGAAGGTCCGCAAGTGCTTGCCGCAGTCGCGGCAGACCGGCGGCGAGATCGCCGTGACTCCGGCCTTGCGGAGGGCGATCAGCAGGTCGCCGATGGCCCGGGGCGCCGGAGACCTGCCGTCAGACAGGACCTCGGGCCGAGCCGCCAGGGCCTCGGCGAGTCTGCGCGACTTCGCGCGGCCGCCGGTGACGCCGAGGACCACGGCCCGGACAGCCGCGGGGTCGAGGTCGTTCTCGACGCGGGTGATCAGGTCCGTGATCAGGCCGACGGGGTCCGTGACTGCGCGGTCTGGCTGGTCGCTGGTGGTCACGGCAGGTCGACGCCCCTGATCCTGGCCCGCTTGGGCCGCAGGTCGCCGAGCCCGTCCGCTGCTGGCGGTGCCGTGCCCGCGGCCGCGGCCTTCTTCGGCCTCTTCGCGACAGTGGCCGAGGCGATCGGCTCGACGAGGTCGTCCATGCGGCAGTCCAGGATGTCGAGCAGGGCCATGAGGATCTTCAGGCTCAGCCGCTCGGGCCGCTCGACCACGAGCCGGTAGACCTGGCTCGTTGACAAGGTGATGCCCCGTTCGGCCAGCGGCGGGATGAGGTCGGTGGTGGAGAACATCCCGCGGTCCGCCATCACCTTGCGCAGGTGCCAGCGGTAGTCGAGCTTGGCAGTCATCGTCAGGTCCTTCCTCGTCACGCCCCGGCGAATGCCGGAGCCAGTGCCCTGCTCAGGGCAGTGTTCATGAAGTCGTCGCTGACATGGGTGTAGATCGCCGTAGAGCTGTCGCACTCGTGGCCGACCTGCTGCTGGATTATCTTGAGCCACAACGTGTCCTGAGCCTTTGACCTGGTCCTTTGTGTGGAGGACGACGTGCTCGAAGAACATGACTCGATGACTGTCGTCTCCCCGCTCCTCGATTGATCGTTACTGTGATGAGACGGCCGCGTCTGCTTGGGGATCCGCGACGCAACGGGACAGCTTCTCTTCCCGGGCCTGCGCCGGGACTTCACGCTGTCCCCGCCGATCGCGGCGACTGCGGTTGGTTGTGCTGGTGACGAACGAGGTCGCGCATGGTCTGGTATCGCTCACGCCTGTCGTCATCGTTGAGGTGCTCTGCTGCCGCGATGGCCTGGTCGAGTACCCCGCTCAGCCATTTCTGAGGGGCATCTCGTAGGTACTGGTCGGCCTCGTCCAGCAGTAGTCGACCTGCGTCCTTGTCGGGTGCCATTGGAACTAGGAGGAAGCCCTCCTTGACGAACGACAGCCACATACCCATCCACGGCCAGTTCGGGAGTGCCGCGAGGGATCGGCCAGCAGCCTGCAGCGATTGCCGCGCGTCGGTGAACTGCCCTGCTTGCCGTTCCAATCTGACCAGGCCCAGTAGCGCGCTGGCCATGCGGCTTGACCCAGGTGAGTCGTCGCAGATCGCAACGGCCTCCTTCTGCACCGCCACCGCCTCGGTGAGATATCCGATATGGGCAAGGTGGGCCTGGAGTGTGTTGAGTGTGCGACCGGTTCGCGGCTCGCCAGCAGCCCACTCGGTGATGAACAGACGGGATACCTCGCGTTCGCCGAGGCGCGCGGCTTGGTAGGCCCACGACTGGAGGTCCTCGCCGGCTGGGTCGGCAGGGAACAGTGCGCGTTGCTGGTCGAGCCACTCGTCGACGGCGGCATCGGTATGGCGGTCCGAAGTGATCTCTCTCAGGATGCGGTCGCGGTCAGGATGGGAGCTGGCTTGCACCGTATCGATGGCGGCCGCAACGCCTCCGGCGAGGAGGTGGTAGAGATCGTATCCCAGGGCGGTGTCGAAGTTGATGTTCTTGGCATTCCAGTGCAGCCATAGATCCTCCACCTGCCGGTGCTCGGCGACCAGGAACCCCGCCAGCGTCAGGTCTGAGTCCAGATCCGAAGAGACCCCCTTGCGGTAGAAGGCGGTCTCTTCACGTAGGAGGAAGCGCAGGAGCGCGAGGTCCTGGGGGCGCCGGTCGAACTGAAGCGCCCACAGAACCCGGAAGCGGGCGGCTTGGTTGCGGTCGGTCACGCGGCCGTCGTCGGTGTCCTGCGCGTGGACGGAGAGGTTGTCCCACATCTCCGGATCCTGTCGGGCTCGTTCGAGAGCGGCTCTCGGCTCGCGCAGCAGCCGGTCCTGTTCCTCGGCGGTATTCATCGTTGTCCCCTCGTCTGGTCTCTTGTGATTCTGTCGGCTCGTTGTTCGCCCAGTGCGTTGGCGAGCTGGTCGCGGAGGCGGCGGTTCTCCTCCGTAAGTTGCCGGACGCGGGTGTTCGCGGCTTCGAGTCGCCGCAGCAGGGAGGCGTCGGAGGTCCGCTGGCGCGCCGGAACAGGGGACGCGGGTGCACGGCGGTGTGCTGCCCGCAGGCGCTCGACTTCGGCCCGCAGGTCCGGCTGGCCGTAGAGCCAGGACCGTGAGATGCCCGCCTGCTTGGCGACGGCATCGAAGGTGACCGGTTCTCCGGCCGCGTCGATGGAGCGTAGTGCCTGGATGGCCTTGGAGCGGGTGTATTCGCTGCGGCGGCGGGCGGCCTCGATGATGTGCTGGCTGTTGTCAGCTCGCATCAGCGGTGGCCTCCGGCTCTTCAGGCTCGGCTTCCAGCGTGGTGATGATCTTCTCCAGGTTGCCAAGGACCTGCTGGTTCATCTCCACCACCCGTGCCTGGCCTCGGGCCTCGGCGGCGGAGACGATCTGCAGCAACTGCTGGCGTTGTTCGCGGTGCTGCGGGAGGAACTCGGGGGTGGTGAGGAACATCGGGCAGGTCAGGCAGGCGTTGGCGTGCGGGCAGGTCTTCTGCACTGGCAGGCCGCAGTAGCCGTTGGGTAGGGCCTGGGTCGCGCGCCCGAGCCGCTGCTTGGCCCAGGTGGCCTCGGCCAGCGGTCCGGCCGGGTCGACGGTGACGTTCTCGCCCTTGATGTTGACCTTGCGGGCCCTCTCCCAGTGCCGGCGGACCGTGGTGTCGTGCAGCCGGGCGTAGTGCGCGGTCATCTCGCCGGAGGAGTGGTCGAGCAGGACGCGTACGACTTCCTGCGGGACGTCCCGGTTGATCAGCCTGGTTCCAAAAGTATGGCGCCATTGATGGGGCGTCAGGTGCACGGGGCGGCCGTGCTCGTCGCGCACCTCGCAGCCCCCCAGCCAGACGGCGAGCTGTCCACGGTAGGAGTGCGTGGTCAGCGGCCGGGTGCCGTCGGGGTTCATCCGCGGGGCCGGGAACAGCCAGCGGCTGCCCTCGGGCCAGCGTTCCAGCACCCGGCGCTGCTGGGCGGTGATCTCGCCCTCGACCTCCTCGTCGATAGGGACCAGGGCCTCGCGTTTCATCTTCCGGTTGAGGTAGCGCAGGTAGGCGGCGCCGTCCGCGTCCCGCACGATGCAGTCGAAGGCGACATTGCAGGCGTCGCCGACCCGCAGGCCGCACCGCATCAGGACCAGCGTCACCAGGCGGCCCTCGGAGTTGTGCCAGCGGTCGAGATTAGCGGGCTGCTCGACCTGGGCCATGACCTGTTCGGCCAGCGCGCGGGGCAGCCGCTTGTCGGGGCGGGGGAAGTCGTCGGGGTAGTAGGTCGCGCTCGCCGGGAGGGTCTGGTCCCAGCCGTGGCGGCGTACGGCGTTGAAGAACGCGTTCAGCGAGCTGATGTCCCGGCTGCGCGTGCGTGTCGAGCGCGGGTCGGTGGCGAGGTCGGCCAGGTAGCGCTCCAGGACTGTCCGGTCCACCGCCGCCAGGCCGACCGCGGCGACCTGAGGGTCGGCCAGGAAAGCGGAGAAGCGGTTGAGCGCGAGGATGTCGATGACGGCCTGGTTGACGCTGCGGCCGATGCTGAGCCGCCAGCGCACGAACCGCTTGGCCGGCTCGCGCAGCCACGGCTGGGCGATGCGGTCGAACCGCAACCGGGCCCCGGTTCCCTCCATGCCGAGGCGCCGCAGCACCCAGACATCGCGGGGGAACTCCGTCTCCCAGCCGCTGCCGCAGGCGAGATCCTCCAGGTGCTCGTGCGCGTAGCGCAGGAACGCCAGCTGCCCGTTCTGGTCGTGGCTGGCCCCGCGCACCGAGGCGAAGTACTCGCTCCACCGCCCCATCGGCCATTCCAGCAAAGAGGTGGCCTCACCGGAGGCGGCCAGACGGATCACGGGCGAGACAGCTGAGCTGTGGGTGCTGACCTGCCGCTCGTCGTGGCGGCACTGCAGCGCGTACTGCAGCTCCAGCTTCAGCTGCCGCTTGGCCTCCAGCGGACGGAAGTCGAAGCGGTCGTCTCCGGCGGCCTCGCAGCGGCGTGCGAACTCCTCGATGTCGGGGCTGCCGACGGCATACCAGCGGGACTTGTGGTTGTGGCAGAACGGCGACTTCCCCTGGATCCACAAGGTGCAGAACGACAAGCGGCAGACCTGGTGTCCGCTGTCGGCGACGGCTGGCAGCCCGGTGATCCAGTTCTTCTTCGCGGGCTCGCCCGCCCGCTCCCAGAAGCCGTGATGGCTCACGCACAGTCCTTGGCGGGCAGCCCCGTAGCGGCAGCCGGCGACAGCACAGGCCGTCAGTTCGCTCCTGCCGACCGGTCCGGGGCCGGGATCGGCGATGAACGCCTCCATATCCGGGGTCCCGCGTCGCTGCCAGCGGTAGTAGTGGCCGCGGCAGAGCTGGCGGGTGCGGGGCTGACGCGGACACCCGGGAACAAGGCACGATCCCAGGCCGAAGATCAGCTCTCCTTGAGCGGGGATGAACACGTCGACCCGGAACTCGGGCCTGACCGCGGCCATGAGCTTGCCCAGCAGCCCCGGGCCGGGAAGGGGACCAACGGAAGTCGGCTCGCTCACCAGCTGACCTCCCGCCCGGTCAGGAATCCGGCGGCTTCCAGGGCGCGACGGGCGTCCTCGACCGACAGGTGGCCGTATGTGTCGAGCGTGGTGGCGATCGAGGAGTGCCCCAACAAGGTGCTGACCACCTCGATGGGCACGCCTCGGCGCAGGAGCATGGTGGCCCGGGTATGTCGGAACCAGTGCGGGTCGAAGTCGATGCCGGTGTCGCGGCGGATCCGCAGCACCAGGTCGTAGACGGCCGCGTAGGTCAGGGGGTGCCCGTAGGAGCCGCCCCACAGGTTGACGAACATGTAGTCGCTGTCCAGGTCGCCGTACTCGGCGTGCAGGTAGTCCGCGTAGAGGCGAACGATCTCGGGGCCGACCGGGACCGTGCGGGGAGAGGCAGACTTGGCCCGGGCCCGGTTGTCGTTCACCCGCGGTATGACCGCCAGCTCGCCTTCCGCCGCCGCCAGGTCCTCGTGACGGAGCCCGAGCGCCTCACCGATCCGGATCCCGGTCTCCCACAGCAGCGCGAACAAGAACCGGTCCCGCAGCCGGATGCACGCGTCCAGAATCGCCTGGACCTGGACGGCGGTCAGGATTGTCGGGTGGGTGCGGGGCGCCTTGAGCTTGATCGTTCGGCGCCTCTCGGGTTGGCCTCCGGCCAGGTGGTAGAGGAAGGGCTTCCAGCCCGTGCGCCGGGCTCGCACCGGCTGCAGCTCGGTGACCAGATCGCCCAGGTCCACGCCGTGACGGGCGTGGAAGACGTAGAGCCCGCTGACCGCCGACAGCTTCCGGTTGACCGTGGTCACCCCGCAGTGATGCTCCGCCGACGGCAGCAACGCGACCCGGCCATCACGGCCCGCGGGTGGCAGCCGAAGCCAGGCGACGAACTCGCCCAGGTCCTCCAGCCGCACCTCGCGCCAGTCCAGCCCCCGCTGGCTGAGGAAGACGAACCAGTCCTTCAAGTCGTGGGCATACGCCTTGACCGTGTTCGGTGACCTCTCGGTGTCGGTCAGGTAGGCCAAGTAGCGCTCGATCGGCTCGACCGTGCCGCCTCCGTCGCCGAGGACCGTCCACGACTCAAGCGACGAGGCGGGCATCAACACCCTCTGCACCAGCATCAGACCTCCGGGGAAACTGCGTGATGGACGGCGGTAGATAACCACCTCCACCACACAGATCTCCACCCACTTCAGGCTCGTGCTGCACGTCGTGGACACGCTTCCAATGGCTCAAGAGAAGCTGAATGAAGCGCCGGTCCACCCCGTCCTCGGTCAGATGGGTCACGTAGGCGTGACGCTCGGAATGGACGACGAGCTCCTTCGGCAGGCCCAGCGCGTCGCGGTAGGCGACGAACCGGGCGTTGATCTCCGACGGCTTGACCCGGCCGCCCCGCTCGGTGACCCACAGAGCCGGATGATCCTCGCAGCCGAAGCGCGGCCGGACGTTCTCCACGTAGTCCGCGACCGCCTCCACCGCCCAGCCCATCACCGACAGCACGTTCCGACGCCGCGGCGGCTGGCCCTTCTTGGCCTTGCCGTAGCGGACGTTGAGCGTGCCGTGCCGGCCGAACTGGGGCGCTTTCGGGTTGCGGCCGAAGTCGACCACATCCAGCTTGGAGGTCTCGGTCCGGCGCAACCCCCAGCCGTAGATGACCTTGAAGATGGTGGCGTCACGGTAGGCGGCCAGGGCTCCCTTGCGCTTGGACCGCACCGCGCGCTCGACCTGGTCGTCGGCGTAGTCGAGGAAGCGCTGCATCTCCTCGCGGGTGAACGGCCTCGCCTCCGGGCTGCCCTCGTAGTCGTTGAGGTGGGCGATGGTGTTCCACTCGTGGCAGATCGCCACCGGATAGGTGCCGAAGGCGTCCTCGCAGGCCGGTCCCCAGCCGTAGCGGCCATCGACCAGGAACTCGGTGAACAGCCGCACGTCGCCCTGGTAGGCACGGATCGTGGACGGCGCCAGGTGCTTCTCGCCCGTCAGATGGGCCGACCACTCGTCCATGTGGCCCGGCAACCACTGCCACGGGTACTCGTTCGCGAACACATGGAAGCGGCGGATCAGCCGTTCCCGGTCGCTGATCGTCTCGTCCTTCAGCCCCCGCGCCAGCTGCTGGGCCCGCCATCCACACAGCATCGCGTCGAACATCGCGTCCTCGGGACGCAGCTGGGCCACCCCGGAGACGAGTTCCAGGTGAGCCGCCCCGGCCAGGGCCACCCTGTGCTGATGCACCATTCGAGCCATCCCTTCTGGAGGGCAGATCATGCATCAGGCGGGATCCTCTTGGCAACTTCCCTGTTCAGGAGGCCAGTTCATGGCAGGACTGGGGCCTGCGGTGCCCTCGCGGTGACCAGGCGACCTGCGACTTCTCGCCCGTCTGATGCAATTCCCGAGCCTTCAAATAAATTTGAGTGGTCGTCAAATGGGCATGCCCGAGGACGAACTGGACATCGGTGAGCGGTAGCGCCGGGTCATCGGCCATTCTGTAGGCCGCGGTGTCGCAAAGCGTGCAGTGTCGCCGAGGTCCCCGCCCGCTGGTTCACGCGCTCGAACATGCGGTGCGCTGCGTGATAGGTCAGCGGCGCCACCGGGCGGCGCAGTGTCCACCACAGCGGTTGGCGGCGCCCCTTGGGGATCAGATCGGCCATTTCCACCTGATAGAGCCGCAACCACACGAACGCGTCCGTGGAGGCCGGCAGTTCCTGCAGTTCGCGGGTCCCCTTCCGGACCACCGTGATCAGCTGCCGTCCCGGATCAACTCCGGCCAGCGTGGCCGAGAGCAACTCCGAGGCCCGCGCCCCGGTAGACACATAGAAGGCGACCAGTGCCCGGTCCCGGTGTGACGGCAGCCGGGCGAAGATCTCGTTGAACTCCTGGTCAGGAATGCTGCGCGGAATCCTGCTGGGGACTTGTGGCCGGTAGAGCCCACTGCGCTCGTTGCGATACGGCTCCATCGGGTTGTGGTGCGCGTGCGCCCGCCCACTGCCTCGCGATCGATCAAGAGGAAACGGGTTGATGATCGGCCCGGTGCCCATGTCGCGGTGAAAATCGTAAAACGTTCGCATCACGGTCTCCGAGTGCGCGCGCACAGACGGCGCGTAGGCCTCACCCGCACCAGCAGTCACCAGCCCTGCCGTCGGCGCCGCACGCCAGTGTGCTCGAGGCCGTTTTCCGGCGACTTGTAACCACCGGCTGAAATCTCGGGCCTGGGTCCGAGTCGCCCGATCCCAAGCGACTCCCGCATCCGACCAACAGAACCTGAACCAACGCAGCAGGTCCTGCCCGTACGAGCGAACCGTGGACTCGGCCTTCCCCGCAGCCAGCAGATCGCGGAAGAACTCGGACACGCCCTCCACCACGACGCCGCTGGGATCAAGCAGCTGATAGGGCTCGTACCGGTTGCCCGTAGCCACCAGCCGACCCGACTGAGGCACCACCAACACCGCCAGATCCCGCTCTGGAACATCATCTCCAACCATGGCCAGCGAACGTACCGTCAGAATCTGCTACCTGCCTACTGAACTGCTGAAACTCCCCGGCTAGTTCCAATACCGGTAACTTAGGTGCAATTCGGTCGTTGTTGTTGGTATGCCGAGAGCGGGTCAGCTGAAGTCCTGTGGTGAGCGTCTGTCGGACCGGGTCGCGGTCGGGGTGCTGACACAGACGTTTCCTCCGGGGCTTGTGGATGAGGTGTTGGCGGAGACGGGACGGGTGCAGCAACGGACCCGGCTGTTGCCGGCCCGGCTGGTGGTCTACTTCGTGTTGGCGATGTGCTTGTTCTCCGGGCAGGGCTACGAGGAGGTCGCCCGCCTGCTGACCATGGGTTTGCAGGGTGAGCGGCGCTGGCGCGGGTCGTGGGCGGTGCCGAGTACGGCGGCGATTTGGAAGGCCAGGTCGCGGTTGGGGGTGGCGCCGCTGCGGCAGTTGTTCGCGCGCGTGTGCCGCCCGGTTGCCGTGCCGGGCACGCAGGGTGCCTTCTACCGCGGCTGGCGCCTGGCCGCGATCGACGGCACCACGTTTGACCTGCCCGACACGAAGGCGAACGTGGAGGCCTTCGGCCGTCCGCCGCGCTCCGGTCGGGGCGAGGAGAACGTGGGCCACCCGCAGATCCGTATGGTCGGTCTGGTGGAGTGCGGCACCCACGCCGTCTTCGACACGGCGATCGGCCCTCTGCGTACCGGCGAGCAGGCCCTGGCCCGGATGGTCCTGCCCTCCCTTGGGCCGGGGATAATGATGCTGGCCGACCGTGGCTTCTACAGCGTGGACCTGTGGTGCAATGCCGCCGCGACCGGAGCCGAACTACTGTGGCGAGTCCGCAAGGACCTTGTCCTGCCCGTGGTCGAGCAACTCCCGGACGGCTCCTACCTCACGGAGATCTTCGACCGCGGCGACATCCATCACGCGCGTCGCGGGGTCCCGGCACGTGCAGTGGAATACGCCATCGCCGACCACGACGGCGTCTACCGGCTCCTCACCACAATTCTTGACCCGGACCAGGCCCCGGCTGCGGAACTGGCCGAACTCTACGCACAGCGATGGGAGTTCGAGTCCACACTTGACGAGATCAAGACCCACCTCGGCGGTTCGCGCCTCGTGCTGCGTTCACAGCACCCCGACGGAGCCGAGCAGGAACTCTACGGCTTCCTGCTCGTCCACCACGCCATCAGACAGCTGATGCACCAGGCTGCTCGACAGGCCGACCACGATCCCGACCGGGTCTCCTTCATCCGCTCACTGCGCGTCGTGCGCCGCCAGGTCACCGGCCAGGCGGCGTTTTCCCCCCGGCAGACTCACCCGAGCAGTCAAAGCCACCCACACTGAACTCCTCGAACGCCTCCTGCCCCCGCGACGCCGCAGGGCAAACCCCCGCGTCATCAAACGTAAAATCGCCAACTGGCCCCTCAAGCGTGCAGCCCACCAAGGTGCGGAACATCCAACTGCCCCGGTCTTCACCATCGTCGAGGCCACCAAACCTAAACGGGTGAAGCGGACAAAAGCAGCCTAAGTTACCGGTATTGAGGCTAGACCAGCGGTATCG
>Ga0302311_10005288_pt1 | contig 13667 bp, 15 predicted proteins | sample III_Palsa_N1_3_FD_200449 | JGI IMG/M metagenome (GOLD analysis project Ga0302311, IMG submission 200449) | Peat permafrost microbial communities from Stordalen Mire near Abisko, Sweden - III_Palsa_N1_3 | ecosystem: Environmental > Terrestrial > Soil > Palsa > Peat permafrost | place: Sweden... | reverse complement strand
GACCCGCTCCTACGACGCGCTCCTCAAAGTCACTGGCCAACTCCTCGATACCTACGATCCGGCCGAGTGCGCCAACTATCTCAAGAACTCAGGCTATGGAGTCGTCTAACCTCAACTCGCTCTAGTCCGTCACCACCGTCCCATCCTCCACCCTTACCGGCCACGCCGTCAGCCGCGCGCCGGCGCAGGGGCCGCCGACGCAGACACCGTCCAGCGGCCGGAAGAGGGCTCCATGCGAGGCGCAGATGACGAGGTCGCCTTCGCGGGTGAGATAGCGGTCACCGAACAGGGCCAGGGGAAAGCCGGCGTGCGGGCAGCGGTCGATCCAGCCACGCACCTCGCCGCCCACCCGGACCACGAACCCGGCGAAGACCGCCTCACCGGCTCGGAAGGTAAAGCCACGCGCCCCGGGATCGGGGATGTCCGCCAGGGGGCAGAGCTTGACGCCGGCCGCCGGCCGCGCGGGGTTCACGTCCAGGGAACGACGATCCGCCAGGGGCGGATCTCGACGCTGTGGAAGAGGTCGACCGCAGTGTACGGATCATTGGCCAGGTAGAGCTCGACAGCCGCGACGCTCTCGGCGTCGAACACGAACATCGAGCCGATCGGCTCGCCGGCGTCGTTGAGGAATGGCCCGGCGATCCGGATGAAGCCGGGCGGCTGGGCCTGGATATAGGCGAGATGGTCCGGACGCGCGGCGAGGCGCCGCTCCAGCCGGCCAGGGGCGTCAAGACAGATGGCGACGTAGAGGGTCATGGCGGCTCTCCTTCAGGTCTCGGCGCGCAGTGGCCGCCCGAGCAGGGCGGCGATGGCCGCGCCGACGTCGGTTTCGCCGGCCAGAATGGCGCGGACGGCGTCGCAGATCGGGGTCTCGACGCCCAACCGTGCGGCGAGCGCGGCCACGGCCGGGGCCGAGGCGACGCCCTCGGCCACCGACAGCTTGCCGGCCAGCGCGTCTTCCAAGTTCGCGCCGCGACCGAGCGCGACGCCGAGGCTCATGTTGCGCGAGGTCTCGCTGGAGCAGGTCAGCACCAGATCGCCCAGGCCGCAGAGACCGGCCACGGTCTCGGCCCGTCCGCCCAGGGCGACGGCGAAACGGGTGAGCTCGGCGAAGCCGCGGGTGATCAGGGCCGCCTGGGCGCTGCGGCCGAGGCCGCGCCCTTCGGAAACCCCGCAGGCGATGGCCAGCACGTTCTTGATCGCCCCGCCGGCCTCGGCCCCGATCATGTCGACGGAGACGTAGGGCCGGAAGGTCGGAGTGGCGATGGCCTGCGCCAGGGTCTGGGCGAGGTCGGGGTCGGCGGCCGCCAGGGTCACGGCGGTGGGCAGGCCGCGGGCCACCTCGGCGGCGAAACTGGGGCCGGAGAGCACGGCGGGCCGCGCGGCCGGCGCCGTCTCGGCGAGGACTTCGGTCATCAATTTCAGCGAGCCGGCCTCGACACCCTTGGCGCAGAGTACGATCGGCAGGCCGGCGGGCATCCGCGGCGCCAGGGCGGTCAGGGTGGCGCGCAGGTGCTGGGCCGGTACGACGGCGAGAATGGCGTCGCTGGCCAAGAGGTCGCGCGAGTCTGCGGTCGCGCGGACGGCTGGATCGAGCGTGACGCCGGGCAGGAACAGGGGGTTGGCGTGATCGGCGGCGATGGCCTGAACCACCTCCGCCTCCCGCGCCCAGACCAGCGGCTCGAGGCCGGCGCGGGCGCAGACCTGGGCCAGGGCCGTGCCCCAGGCCCCGCCGCCGAGGACGCCGATCCGCTTCATGCCCCGAACCTCAAGCTTTCGCGCCCTTGCGCCCGGGGACGTGGGTCGGCCGGTCGCGCGCGGCGGCCTCGTCGAGCGGCCAGCGCGGACGGGCCGGCGCATCGAGAGAATCGGTGAGGCCGAGCGCCAGCCGCTCGGCCCCAGCCAGAGCGATCATGGCGGCGTTGTCGGTGCACAGGGCGAGCGGCGGGGCGTCGAAGCTGAAGCCTTCCCGCCGGGCGAGACCCTCCAGGCCGGCGCGGACGGCGCGGTTGGCGGCTACCCCGCCGGCGACGACAAGGCGAAGCTCCGTATGCTCGGCACGATAGGCGTCCATGGCCCGGGCCGTGCGCTCGACCAGCTGGCGGACGATGGCGGCCTGGACGCCGGCAGCGAGATCGCGGCGATCGGTCTCGCTGTCCACCGTCGCCGCCAGGCGGGCGGCGGCGGTCTTGAGGCCGGAGAAGGAGAAATCGCAGCCCGCCCGGCCGAGCAGGGCCCGCGGCAGGGGATAACGAGACGGGTCGCCACCCTCGGCCAGGCGCTCCAGGGCCGGCCCGGCCGGATAGCCGAGGCCGAGCGCGGCGCCGATCTTGTCGAAAGCCTCGCCGGCGGCGTCATCGATGGTCGAGCCGAGGCGCCGGCTCTGGCCCACGCCGGCCACCTCCAGCAGCTGGCAATGGCCGCCGCTGACCAGCAACAGCAGAAAGGGATAGGGCACGTGAGCGGCGAGGCGCGCGGAGACCGCGTGGCCCTCCAGGTGGTTGACCGCGACGAGCGGCGCGCCAAGCGCCAGGGCCATGGCCTTGCCGAAGGACAGCGCCACCATAACCCCGCCGACGAGACCGGGACCGGCCGTGGCGGCGACGCCGGAGAGATCGGCGGGCGCGACGCCCGCTTCCGCCAGGGCTCGGCGGACGATGCCATCGATCACCTCGACGTGGGCCCTCGCGGCGATCTCGGGCACCACGCCGCCGAAGGGGGCGTGCTCGAGGGTCTGGCTGCGGACGATGTTGGAGAGAATCTCGGCCCGACCGTCCGCGCCGAGGCGCACGACCGCCGCGGCGGTCTCGTCGCAGCTCGATTCGAGGCCCAGGACTGTGAGGGGAACGGTCATTCGCATTGCGCCAGCGGCGTTTGGTGGGGTAGCCGTCCGCCCATGGCGAAGCAACCCATACGCATCGGCGCCCGCGGCTCGAAGCTTTCCGTGGCCCAGGCCGAGACCGTGCGCGCGGCCATCGCCCGCGCCCTCGGCGACGACGCGGCGGCCGAGCTGGTGCTGATCACCACCACCGGTGACCGTATCCAGGATCGCACGCTGGCCGAGATCGGCGGCAAGGGCCTGTTCACCCAGGAGATCGAGGCGGCGCTGCTGGACGGCCGCATCGACTGCGCCGTCCATTCGCTGAAGGACATGCCGGCCGAGCTGCCGGCGGGGCTCGTCATCGCCGCCATCCCGGCTCGCGAGGATCCGCGCGACGCCTTCGTCTCCGAGCGATTTGCAAGCCTGGAAGCGTTGCCGCAGGGCGCCCTGCTCGGCACCGCCAGCCTGCGCCGCCAGGCCCAGGCGCTGCGGCTGCGGCCGGACCTGCGCATCCTGCCCCTGCGTGGCAATGTCGACACCCGCCTGGCCAAACTGGCGCGCGGCGACGCCGACGGCATCCTGGTGGCGGCGGCGGGTCTCAACCGCCTGGGCCTCGAAAGCCACATCCGCGGCTACATCGATCCTCGCCTCGCGCCGCCGGCCCCTGGGCAAGGGGCGCTGGCGATCGAGACCCGGGCCGAGGATTGCGAGGCGCCGTGGCTGGTTGATCTCCGCTGCCGCGAGACCACCCTGGCGGTCGCCGCCGAGCGAGGGGCGCTGGCGGCGCTCGACGGCTCCTGCCGCACAGCGATCGGGGCCTACGCCACACTGGACGGCGCGCGCCTCAGCTTGTCGGTGGAGGCCCTGAGCCCGGACGGCCGCCTGAGCTTCGCCGACAAAGCGACGCTGGAGGCGGCCGACGAAGCGGCGGCGCGCGAACTCGGCCTGGAGCTGGGCGGCGAGATCAAGACCCGCGCTGGCGACTCCTTGGGGACAAGCGCGTGAAGCGGATCTGGATCACGCGCTCGGAGCCCGGCGCGGCGGCCACGGCAGAACGGGTGGAGGCTTTGGGCTTCGAGCCGGTCATCGCCCCACTGATCGAGACCCGGACCCTGCCCGCGCAGGTCGATCTGAAGGACGTCGAGGCCCTGGCCTTCACCAGCGCCGCGGGCGTGCGGGCCTTCGCAGAGCTGAGCCCCGAGCGACGGAGGCTGGTGTTCACGGTCGGAGAGGCGACAGCGGCGACGGCGCGCCAGGCCGACTTCACCACTGTGATCTCCGCCGACGGCGACGTCGACGATCTCGCCTGGCTGATCGCCGACGCCGAGATCGACGGCGTCGTCCTGCATCCCGCCGCGGCGAAGCCAGCCGGCGACCTGGCCGCCGATCTGGCGGATTCTGGAGTCACGGTCAGGACGCTCGCGGTCTACGAGACCGTCCCGGCCGAGCTTCCTGCCGGCTTTCTGGATGGGCTGGACGAGATCGATGCGGTGCTGATCCACTCGCCCAGCGCCGCGACGCGGCTGGCGGAGATCCTGGCCGATCGGCGCGCGCCAGATCTCGCCGTCTACGGAATTTCCCCTGCCGCCCTCGCGCCCCTGGCCGGGGCCGCCATCGGCCGCAGGATCGCCGCGGCTTTGCCCAACGAGGATGCGCTGATAAGTCTCCTGGCGGAAACGCCGGCCGCACACGCATGAACCCTGCTGACGAGACTGCCGAGCTCGCGCCCTCGCGCGACCCGGGCGCCTATGGCCGGCGACCGGTCCTGAACGGCGTCTTCTGGTTGATGATCGCCTTTTGCGCCCTCTGCCTGCTGGCCGCCGTGTCGGTGTGGATGCTCGGCCCGCGGCTGGCGCCGGTGCGTCAGGCGGCGCACGTCAGCGCGGCGACGCCGGCGCTGACGGCGGCGCCCCTGCCCGCGGCTGCGCCGCTCACCCTGCCAACACAGGCGGCCGCCTCACCCGACCTCGATACGCGGGTTCAGCGCCTCGAAACCGACGAGAGCCGCCTGGCGGCGGCGGCCGCCGCCGCCCTCGCCGCCGCCGACCTCAGCGACGCCGCCGCCCGCCCCACGCCCTTCGCCATCGAGCTCGCCGCCGCCCAGCGCCTGCTGCCGGCCTCGCCCGACGCCGCGGCTCTGGCGCCGCTGGCGCAGGAAGGCGCACCGACCCGGGCGGCACTGGCGACCGAGCTTTCCAACCTCGCCGGCCAAGCCGCCGCGGCGGCCCATGAGCCCGGACGCAACGCCAGCTTTGTCGATCGCATGCTGTGGACGTTCTCGCGGGTGGTCACCCTGCGACGTGTGGACGCCAACGCCGGCGGCGCGGACGCGGCCCTGGCCGGGGCCGAGCAGGCGGCGGACGACGGCGACCTGGAGGGCGCTCTGACGCGACTCGATCGCTTGCCCGAGTCGGCGAGATCCGCCCTCGGGTCGTGGCGTGAGAAGGCCGAGCGCCGCATCGAAATCGACCGGCGGATCGCCGGCATTCGCGCCGAGGCCACGGCGGAGCTCGCGGCGGCGCGCGGGGCTCAGTCTTGATCCGCGGGGCCCTGGCGGTGTTCATCGCCTGCCTGCTGATCGTCGCGGCGATCTCGCTGCAGGGCGATCCGGGCGCGGCCAGCCTTACCTGGCTCGGCTGGCGAGCGGACACCACCGCGGCGGCCGGCGTGCTGCTGATCGGTCTGCTCGCCCTGTTGGCGACGGTGTTCTGGCGGCTGCTGCTGTGGATTGTGGATGCGCCGCGCCGCGCCGCCCGCCTGGCCGCCGAGGCGCGCCGGCGCCAGGGCCAGGAGGCGCTGGCCCGCGGCTTCCTCGAGAGCGCCGCCGGCAATGGACCCGAGGCCCGGCGCCTCGCCGCCCGCGCCGCCGATCTGGCCCAGGACCAATCCCAGCTCGTCCGCCTGCTGGCCGCCCACGCCGCCGAAGCGGCAGGTGATCGGACCGGCGCGGAGTCCGCCTGGCGCGCCATGCTCGGCTTTCCCGACATGCGCCTGGCGGCCCATCGCGGCCTGCGGCAATCGGCGCTGAGCGCCGGCGACGCCGCCGAAGCCCTGGCCAATGCTCAGGCGGCCTTCAATCTGCCGCACACCGCCCCCTGGGCCTGGCGGGCGCTTTTCGAGGCCAAGCTGGAAGTCGCCGACTGGTCGGAGGCCCTGGCGCTCACCGAAACGGCGCTGGAGCGCAAGGTGGTGTCCCCCCTGGTCGCTGGCCGGGCCCGCGCGGCGTTGCAGACCGCGCTCGCCGACGAAGCCGACTCGCGGGGCGCGCCCGCCGAGGCGCTCGAGGCCGTCACGGCCGCGGCCAAGGCCAGGCCCGATTTCACCCCGGCGGCGGTCCTGGCCGCTCGCCTGCAGATGCGCGCCGGCCGGGGAAACCGGGCGGCGCAGATTCTGGAAGCCGCCTGGCAGGCGCGCGCCCACCCGGCCATCTGGCTGGCCTGGCGCGACCTCGTCACCGACGAGACACCGCCGGCCCGAGCCGAGCGCCTGGGCCGGCTCGTCGCCCTGAGCCCCAACGCCCGCGAGACCAGATTTCTCAGGGTCGAGCAGGCTATGACGTCGGCCAACGCCGAAGGCGTGCGGCGCGCGGCGGCGGCGCTGGAGGGCGAGCCGGTGACCCAGCGCCTCGCCGGCCTGATGGCCCGCGCGGCCAGCCTCCTGGGCGATCGCGACGGGGCCCGGGCCTGGATCGCCCGCGGGGCCGGCGCGCCCGAGGAGCCGGACTGGACCGACATCGATCCCGCCGGTCGGGCCTTCGCCTTCCATCCCGCCGACCAGGCGCGGGCGGTCCTGACCTATGCCGAGACCGGCGACCTCGCCCACCCCAGGGCCGAGCGCGGCGAGCCGGGCATGAGCGATCTGCCCGACCTGCCGGCGGCCTACGCCGCCAGCGCCGCCTTCGTCGGCGCGGCCGAGGCGGGCCTCCCCCCGATCGTCGACGACGGCGGCTTCGGCGAAGCCCTGCAACCGGACGACGCCCCAGCCAAGCGGCCGTTCCTGGGTTTCCGAAGATAAGCGACCTCCCTCCCCCAGAGGGGGAGGGTGGACCGACCGCAGGTCGGGACGGGTGGGGTGGCTGCTCCACCCCCTCTGTCTTGCTACGCAAGCCACCTCCCCCATCAAGGTGAAGGAGGTTTGATAGTTCGGCGCGCCTTCGGCGCTGCAATGCAACAGAGCTTGCTCTATTCTGTCGCCGCTTCCTCCCACCCACGCACCAGGACTGTTCATGGGTCTGCACCTTGTCTCCGCCGGCCGCGACGCGCCGGACGACATCAATGTCGTCATCGAGATTCCGATGGATTCCGACCCGGTCAAATACGAGGTGGACAAGGCCAGCGGCGCGATCTTCGTCGACCGGATCCTGTCCACGCCGATGCGCTATCCCTGCAACTACGGCTATGTGCCGGGGACGCTCGGCGGCGACGGCGATCCGCTCGACGCGCTAGTGATCCTGCCGCTGCCGCTGATCCCGGGCTCGGTGATCCGCTGCACCCCGGTGGGCGTCTTGAAAATGACCGACGAAGCCGGCAGCGACGAGAAGCTGCTGGTCGTGCCCAACCCCAGCACCTTCGCCGGCTATGCGCATATCACCGACATCGAGGGCGTCTCGCCGCACTGGCTGGAGCGCATCGGCCACTTTTTCGCCCACTACAAAGACCTCGAGAAGGGCAAGTGGGTGAAGCTGGAAGGCTGGGCCGGCGCCGCCGAGGCCAAGGCCGAGATCATGGCCGGCATTGCGCGTTACGAGGCCGACGCAGGCTGAGGGGCGAGGCCTGGGTGATTTTTGTCCGCAGATTACGCAGATTTCGCAGATTGATCTGGGCAATCTGCGGATCAAGATCGGCCTCGACGCGCAGCGGCTTCACGTGTTGCCTCGCCGCACTTTCGAGGCGGCGGGGGCGATCCTAGATTGGGTGCATGGCTGCGACCGGCTTCGAGCGCCCCGGTCCTCGCGGGGACCTGTTCGATATCGGCGGCCGGCGGCTGCACTATGTGCGCGCCGGTCCCGAGACGAGCCCATGGCCGCGCGTGCTGCTGGAAGCGGGGGCGTTCGGTTTTTCGGCCGACTGGGCGGTGGTCCAGGAGCGGCTGGCGGCGCGGGGCTGGGCTTCGCTGGCCTACGACCGAGCCGGCCTGGGCCGCTCCGATCCGGGACCACCGCCCCGCGACGGCGCGGCGGTGGGCGCCGACGTCGAGGCCCTGATCGAAGAGGTCTGGCCGCAAGGACCGCTGATCCTGGTCGGCCACTCGATGGCCGGCCTGCACATCCGCCGCCTGGCGGCGCGGCTGCGCGAGCGGATCGTCGGCGTGGTTCTCGTCGACGCGGTGACGCCGGAGTCGATGCAGTCGAAGGTGGTCAGCCTCGGGGTCGAACAGTTCATCAACGTCTCGCGGCTAGCCGCCTGGGGCGCGAGCGCGGGCTTGTTCCGGCCTCTGGCCGGCACGCCGCTGGCCGACCGCATCGGCCTGTCAGGGGAAATCGGCGAGGAGAAGCGTTGGGCCTTCGCCAGCGCCGACCACAATCGGGCGGCGGCCGACGAGGTGGCGCAGTGGTCGGCCACGGCCCGCCAGGCCCTGGACGCCGGGGCGTTCGACCCAGATTGGCCGGTGGCGGTGATCCTGGCTGGGCCGGCCAAGGCCAGGGCTGGTTTCAAGACGCTGCAGACGGCCCCGGCGCGGGCGTCACGCTTCGGGATGGTCGAGCATGTGGCCGAGGCCGATCACGCCTCGATGCTGGCCGGACCCCACGCCGACGTCATCGTGCGTGGCGTCGAGCACGTTCACGCGGCGCAAAAAGATGGAAGTCTGAGGAGCGAAACGACCGCGGCCTTCTAGGCCGCATGCGGGCAGGATACCCGCGGTCCTAGTTTCAGGCCCGGACGGGCTTCTTCGGGGCGGGCAGCAAGCCTTCACGCTGGGCGCGCTTGCGGGCCAGTTTGCGGGCGCGGCGCACGGCCTCGGCCTTTTGGCGGGCGCGCTTCTCGGACGGCTTTTCGTAGTGGACGTGCCGCTTCATTTCGCGGAACGAGCCTTCGCGTTGCATCTTCTTCTTCAGGGCCTTGAGCGCCTGATCGACGTTGTTGTCGCGAACGAAAATCTGAACCAAGTTTGCTCCTCGAAGTGACGCGCAGGCGGGCGCTCCTGGAAGGGGCCTTCCGGCGCGAGGGCGGGCAGATAGCAGAGCGCTCCGGATTTGTCCACCGACAGCGACAGTGTAAGGACTCGCGCGTGACCACCGAAACCCTTCCCGCGGCCGACTGGGCCAGCGACGCCGAACAGCGGCTGCTTGACGCCGCCCTGCCGCAGGTGCGCGATCACGGCTGGACGCGGCGGCTGGTGGCCGCGGCGGCGCGCGGCGCAGGTCTCTCCACCGCCGACGCCGAGCTGCTGCTGCCCGAAGGCGGGCGCGACCTCGCCGCCCTGCTCTCCCGCCGTCACGACGCGCGGGCGCTGGCGGCGCTTGCCGAGCTCGACCCGCTGGCGATGAAGGTGCGGGCCCGCATCCGGGCCGGCGTCGTCGCCCGCTGCGAGGCGGCCATGAAAGACGGCGAGGCGACCCGGCGCTGGTGCGGGTTCCTGGCCTTGCCGACCAACGCGCCGCTGGGCTTGCGGCTGGCCTGGGCGAGCGCCGACAGCCTCTGGCGCTGGGCGGGCGACACCGCGACCGACGAGAACCACTACACCAAGCGCGCCTTGCTGGCGGAGATCCTCGTCTCGACGCTGGCGGTGCGCCTGGCGCTGGGCGACGACGCCGCCTGGACGCATCTGGACGGCCGGATCGGCGCGGTGATGGCGTTCGAGAAATGGAAAGCGGGCGTGAAGCCGGCCGCGACCGCCGATAAGGTGGCGCGGGTCCTGGCCAGGCTGCGCTATGGTCGGCGCGGCGCGCCGGCGTGACGAACTCGGGGGGAGACAACATCTTGGCCATGACGTTCGAGCGGCGCACGCCCTGATGGATGCCGAAGTCCGGCTGGAGCCCACCGTCGCGCCCCAGCGTCCCACGCGTCCGGAGCTGACGTTCCGCTCGCTCGGTGTCGGCGCCGTGGTCGCCGTGATCATGGGCTCGGCCTACCCGTACATGGTGTTGAAGCTCGGCTTCGGACCCAACGTCTCGATCGTCTCCGCCTTCTTCGGCTTCGTGTTGCTGAACCTGGTCGGCCGCGGCGAATACGACCGCTGGCGCAACAACATCGTCCAGACCGCCGGCACTTCGGCGGCGCAGACGGCGTTCATGTGCATCGTCCTGGCGACCTTCGATATGCTGCGCGCGTCCAAGACGGTGCAGTTCCACCTCGACCCGACGCCGCTGCAGACCTTTATCTGGCTCAGCTGCGCCTCGCTGCTCGGCGTGCTGCTCTCGGCCCCGATGCGCAGGCACTTCATCGTCGATGAGAAGCTGCCGTTTCCAGACGGCATAGCCGCCGCCGAGACGCTGATGGTGCTCGACCCCCCGGCTGGCGACCGCACCAATCCGGCCGTGCGTCGGGCCCGGCAGGCGGCGATCGTGCTCGGCCTTGGCCTGCTCGCCTCGGCGCTGGTGATGTTCATCCGTGATGACGCCAAGATCCTGGAGCTGATTCCCGAAGGCTGGGATCCCGGAACCCTGACGATCGGCGCGGTCGGCGCATCCTTCGTGGTCGCCGACATGGGGGTGGGCGCCAGTTACAGCCTGCTGTCGGTGGGCTCTGGCCTGATCATCGGCCTGCGCATCACTTTCTGGATGATGGTCGGCTGCGTGATCGGCTGGATCGTCGCTCCCTGGCTGTTGATCGGTCACGGCCTGCTGCCCGACCACGCCACCCGCACCCAGGTGCTCTACTGGGTGATGTGGCCGGGCATCGGCATGGTCATGGCGGCAGGACTGGCGGCGCTGGCCCTGCGCTGGCGGCTGCTGGTCGAGGCTTTCAAGGGCCTGGCGGCGGCCGGGGCCGGGGGCGAGGAGTTTCCCCTGCGCTGGATCGTCATCGGCGTCGTGACTCTGACCGTGGCGCTCTGCGTCCTCCAGAAGCTGTTCTTCGGCTTCCCGGTGTGGATGAGCCTGGTGGCGATCCTCTGTTCCGTGCCGCTGATGCTGGTCGGCCTGCGGGCTTTGGGCGAGACCAATTGGGGCCCGATCGGCGCGCTCTCGAATCTGATGCAGGGCCTATTCGCGGTGATCGCGCCCGGCAACGTCGCCGCCAACGCGATGTCCAGCGGCGTGACCGGCACCATCGCCGTCACCTCCGAGGGGCTGATCCAGGACTACAAGGCCGGCTGGATGATCGGCTCGACGCCACGCTCGATGACGGTGGCGCAGCTGATGGGGGCGCCGATCGGGGCGGCGGCCCTGGCCATCATCTATCCGGCCCTGGTCAAGACCTATGGCCTGATCGGGCCCCACGCCGAACTGGCCGCGCCCGGCGCGCGGCGCACCGCCGGCTTCGCCGAGCTGCTCTCGGGCGGGGCCGACAAGCTGCCCGCCTCGGCGCTCTGGGCCATGCTCGCCGCCGCCATCCTCGGCGTCATCTTGGCGGTGCTGGAGACCAAGCCGCGCCTGAAGACATGGGTCCCCTCGCCGACGGCGCTCAGCCTCGGCGTCTTGCTGCCCTTCGCGGCGGTGGCTTCGATGTTCCTGGGCGCGCTGGGCGGCTGGGCGTGGATGCGGGCGCGGCCGCGCAACGCGGCGATCTACACCATCCCCCTGGCCTCGGGCCTGATCGCCGGCGAGGCCATGGTGGCGGTCATTGTGCCGGTGCTGCTGGCCCTCCACATCGGCAAGGGATGACGGGGCGGCGGCTGGCCGGCGGTTGAAACAGGGGATGCCGATGTTGCGCGCGTTCTTGGCCGGGCTTGTCGTCAGCGCCGCCGCGGTCTCTTCCAACGTGGCGCAAACCGGCAGCGACATTGTCAAGCCGCGGATCGAGATCTTCGATGAGCGCGCGAAGTCCGTCACCTTCGGCTGCGACGCCCCGGCGGGCAATGTCTGCTTCTTCCATGTGCTCATGCGGCTGCGAAACGTCGCCCAACGCTTCTCGATACCGGCTGGCGGACGCTACACGGTGACCGGGGTCATTCCCGGGATCGATCAGTACATCGTCACCGTGAATCAGGTTCCTCCCTTGACGATGGACTGTCGCGCCGCGCCCGATCTGGCGAAATTCTGCAAGATCGGCGTCGTGGGGCCGGGCTATAACAATTGAGACGTCCGCCGAGACGGTCTGGGGCGGATTTGGCTCGCTCGCTCAAACTGAACGCGCTCCTCTTCACTGCGGCGGGCGTGGTTTTCGCGTCGGCCGCCGCCGGCGCCGAGCCGGACGCGGGCGTCGCCGATCCGCCCAACGCCAAGGCCATTCGCCTGTTCGGCGAAGCGATCTCGCTGGTGCGCTCGCAATATGTCGCCCCGCTGGACGAGATGGCGCTGACGCAGGCGGCGCTCAAAGGGATGCTCGCCTCTCTCGACAGCCACTCCTCCTACATGACCGCCAAGGAATACGCCGCGTTCACCCAGTCCCTGAGCGGCGCGTTCACCGGCGTCGGCCTGACGATCGGGATCGAGAACGGCGAGGTGAAGGTGGTCTCGCCGGTCGACGAAAGTCCCGCCGCCCGGGCCGGAGTCCCGTCGGGCGCCATCATCACCGCCATCGACGGCCAGCCGACGACGGGCCTCAGCCTGGCCGAAGCGACGGCCAGGCTGCGCGGGCCGAAAGGCTCCCCGGTGCGCCTGACGATCAAGTATGGCGACAAGCCGCCGACGGATGTCACGCTGGTGCGCGACGTCATCAAGACCAAGAGCGTCTACGCCCGCGCCATCGGCGGCTTTGGCTACGTGCGGATCACCGCCTTCGAACAGACGACGCCGGCCGAATTCGACGCCGCCGTCGCCAGGTTGAAGCGAGACCTGCCGGGCATGAAGGGTCTGGTGCTGGACCTGCGCAACGATCCTGGCGGGGTTTTCGACGTCGCCGTGACGGTGGCTTCGCGCCTGCTCGAACCGAGTCAGGACGTGGGCCGGAGCGGCAAGAACGCCGGCGAGGCGAAAGCGATCCCCGTGCAGACGCCGGCCAACGTCCTGCCGGGCGTCAAGATCGTCGCTCTGGTCAACAACGGCTCGGCCAGCTGTTCGGAGTTCCTGGCCGGGGCGCTGGCGGACAATCATCGCGCTGTCGTCGTCGGCATGACCACCTGGGGCAAGGGCCTGGTGCAGACGATCATTCCGCTCGACGAAGGCCGCGAGGGCGCGCTCTCGGTCACCACCGTGCGCTACTACACGCCGTCGGGGCGGCCGATCCAAAGGCTGGGGATCGCACCCGATCTTCAAGTCGCCCGCACGATCGACGAGGTGAAGACGGCCCTCGACACGGCCACAGCGCGCTCCGAGGGAACCGTGGCCAATGCCCTCGACAACGAGAGTCACCTGGTGCGCCAACCGCCGCATGACGTGGAGATTCCGCCCGCCGCGCCGTCGCCGCCGATCCTGTTCGCGCACCCTCTGCCCGACGACAGCGATATCGCCGCGGACTTTCAGCTGCAGCGCGCGCTCGATGTCCTGACCTTCGGCGGCGTCGCCGAGGCGAGGGCCCACAGGCCGGCGCGGGTCTACGAGGCGCCGACTGGGGGCTGAACGGGATCGACATTACCTCCTCCCCCTCGATGAAGGAGGTGGCGCGAAGCGCCGGAGGGGGTGGACCCCACCCGTCCCGCGCTAACGCGCGGTCCACCCTGCCCATCAAGGGGAGGGAGGCTAGAGCGAGTTGAGGTTAGACGACTCCATAGCCTGAGTTCTTGAGATAGTTGGCGCACTCGGCCGGATCGTAGGTATCGAGGAGTTGGCCAGTGACTTTGAGGAGCGCGTCGTAGGAGCGGGTCT